>Ga0164243_10011622_pt1 | contig 12541 bp, 6 predicted proteins | sample OricompcompostOP_FD_108781 | JGI IMG/M metagenome (GOLD analysis project Ga0164243, IMG submission 108781) | Organic Plus compost microbial communities from Emeryville, California, USA - Original compost - Organic plus compost (OP) | ecosystem: Engineered > Solid waste > Mixed feedstock >...
ACCGGGATCGACATACACCTATACGGTGCGCGCCGTCGACGCCGACGGCAACTCGGTGACCAGTCAGCCGGTCACCGCCACCGCTTCCAGCGGCGTCTCGTCACCGTATGCGGACGCGGTGCTCGACGACGGGGCGCAGCTCTACTACCCGCTGGGTGACAGCACCGCGAACTGGGCCGGGGGCAGCGCGCCGCAGTTCGGCGGCGGCGTATCCGTGACCTCGCCCGGGGCCGTCGAGGGCGCGACGGGCGCGACAGCGTCGAAGTTCAGCGGCACGACGTCCGGCCGCGTCTCGTCGGGGTCGTCGACGGCGGGTCCGCAGGAGTTCGCCGCCGAGGCCTGGTTCAAGACCACGACCTCCGACGGAGGCAAGATCTTCGGCTTCGGGGACCAGCAGACGAACACGTCGAGCAGTTACGACCGTCACCTCTACATGCAGAACAACGGCCGGCTGACCTTCGGGGTGTACCCCGGCGGCGTGCGCACCGTCAGCTCGACCGCGTCGTACAACGACGGCGACTGGCACCACGTCGTGGCATCGCTCGACGCCGACGGCATGCAGCTGTTCGTCGACGGCGTGCTCGTCGCGCAGGACCAGACCGTCACCGACGCGCAGAGCTACAACGGCTACTGGCGTGTGGGCGGTGACAACCTGAACGGCTGGCCGGACGGGCCCCGTTCCTCGGCCTTCAACGGAAGCGTCGACGAGTTCGCCGTGTACCCGTCGGCGCTCACCGCCGCACAGGTCGCGAACCACTACGCTGTCGGCGCGGGCATCCACGCACCCACCGCGGCGTTCACGTCTACGCCGACCGATCTCACCGTGGCCTTCGACGCGACGGCGAGCACGGTGGACGCCGGTCAGACCGTCACCGGGTACGCGTGGGACTTCGGTGACGGCGAGACGGGAGAGGGAGCCACTCCGACGCACGCCTTCGCCGAGACGGGCACGTACGACGTGACCCTGAAGGTCACCGACAGCCGCGGTCTCGTCGGCACTCTCACGCAGCAGGTCGTCGTGGCCGCTCCCAACGCCCTGCCGACCGCCGCTTTCACCTCGACGGCATCCGGCCTCACGGCGTCGGTGAACGGCTCGGCATCCGCCGACACCGACGGCACGATCTCCTCGTACTCATGGAACTGGGGCGACGGCTCGCCGGCGGGCTCGGGCGCCACAGCGACGCACACGTACGGAGCACCGGGAACCTACACCGTCACGCTCACCGTGACCGACGACCGCGGGGGTCAGGCCACCACCTCCTCCGACGTCGTGGTCAGCCACGCGGCGCCGACGGCCGAGTTCACGGTCTCGGCATCCGCCCTGGTCGCGCACGTGGACGCGGGCGGTTCCAGTGCATCGGATGCCGCCACCCTGAGCTACTCGTGGGAGTGGGGCGACGGCACCGCCGACGGCACCGGAAAGACGGCGTCGCACGCCTACGCCGCCGCGGGCGACTACACGATCACCCTCACGGTGACCGACAGCATCGGAGCCACCGCGCAGACCACGCGCACGCTCACCGTCGCCGATCAGGCGTTCGCCGTGCGAGACGACTTCGAGCGCACCGCCACCTCGGGCTGGGGGTCGGCTGAGACCGGCGGCGCCTACACCGTGATGTCGGGGGCCGCTGCCTCGGCCTCGGTGGCGGACGGCGTCGGCCTGCTGACGCTCGCTCCCGGGGGCACGCGCAACATCGCGCTCCAGTCGACGTCGCTCGCCGACACCCTGACCACGCTGACCTACTCCGCCGACCAGGCACCGGCCACCGGCAGCTCGTACGTCGGGGTGAGCGCACGGAAGTCCGCCACCTCCGACTACCTGGTCCGGGTCTGGATGCGCAACGACGGCAAGCTCTGGCTCGTGATTCAGAAGGGCAGCACGGCGCTCGTCTCCAAGGCGCTTCCCACCACGTGGGCGGCCGGCGACGTGTTCCGGCTCTCCGTGCAGGTCACGGGCTCCTCGCCCACGACGATCCAGGCGAAGACGTGGAAGGACGGTACGGCCGAGCCCGACGACTGGCAGCTCTCGGCCACGGACTCGACGGCAGGGCTGCAGGGCTCCGGCTGGACGAGCGTGCACGCGAACCGCAGCAGCAGCGCCACCTCGACCGCCGCCTTCTCGTTCGACTCGCTGCGGGTCACCGACCTGACGGCCGCCGCCGAGGAACCCGCGAACGTCGCACCCACGGCATCCTTCACCAACACCGTCACCGACGGGACGGTGTCGGTAGACGCCACCGGCTCGGCCGACACCGACGGCACGATCGCGTCGTACGCCTGGAACTGGGGTGACGGATCGCCCGTCGGAGCCGGGGCGACCACCTCTCACGAGTACGGCGCCGCGGGAACCTACACCGTGACCCTGACCGTGACCGACGATGGCGGCGCGACGGCGACGGCCACGGCGCAGGTCGTGATCGCCGCGCCTCCCGTCGACCCCGAAGATCCGGAGGACCCGCCGGGCGATCCGGAGGACCCGCCGGTCGCCGGTGCCATCGCGAGCGACGATTTCGGTCGCAGCGCGACATCCGGCTGGGGCACGGCGGACATCGGCGGCGCATGGACGCTGTCGGGCGGCGCGGCGTCCGCGGCATCCGTCGCCGACGGCACGGGCGTGCTCACGCTCGGTGCGGGCAGCACGCGCAACATGACCCTGGCGGGCGTCTCAGCGAAGAACGTGACGATGTCGATGGACTTCACCGTCGACGCCGCGCCGGCGACGGGGTCCGTGTACGCGGGCCTGATCGCGCGCTCGACCGCGAGCGGCAACTACCTCGTGCGGTCCTGGCTGAACAGCAACGGAACGGTCTGGATCGCGATCCAGCGCGGCTCCACGGTGCTCTCCGCGACGCAGATCCCGGGTCTGACCCGGGGCGCCGGAGACTCGTTCACGCTCAAGGTCGACGTGTCCGGCGGAGCATCCACCACACTCTCGGCGAAGATCTGGAAGCTGGGCACGCCCGAACCCGCGAACTGGCAGGCGACGTTCGTCGACACCGCAGGCATCGACGCCCCTGGCGCCGTCGGAGCGCACGCGAGCCGTGTCTCGTCCTCCACCGGCCCCGCCGTCGTCACGATCGACGGCTATCGGGTCATCGATAACGACTGATTCGCAGGGCGCGTGTCATAGGCTCGTGCTCATGCGTGAGAAGCGGAAGCGGCGGTCGCGGTGAACGGGAGCAGTCTCCTGATCGCCGCGATCGTCGCCGCCGTCGGCGTCATAGGCGTACTGCTCTTCCGGGCGAGCCCTCGGCTCACGACGGTCGTCTGGACCATCACGCTGTTCCTCGTTCCCGTGTGGGTCGGCGTCTCGGTCGGCTTCTTCTGGTCCGCATTGACCGCGGTGACCCTGGTGGCTCTGCTCACGAACATCTCCGACATCCGGCTGAACTCGCTCGACCTCGTGATGGCCGTGTTCGCCCTCATGGTCGTCGTGCTGTTCGCGGTCAAGGCGGCCACGCTGTCTGCGACCGTCATCGCTCTGCTCGAATGGGTGCTGCCCTACATCTGGGGTCGCATGGTGCTCGCGCGGGTGAAACGCTCGTTCCTCACGCGCACGATCGCGACCGTCGCAGTGGTCGCCGCCGTGCTGGCGCTCATCGAGTTCGCCACCGGCAGCAACCTGTTCGTGACCTTCGCCGCCATGAACAACGAGGTCTACGCCAGCTGGCGCGGCCTCCAGGTGCGCGCCGACCGCCTGCGCGTCGAGGGCGCCTGGGGGCACTCCATCGCACTGGGCGCGGGCCTGGCCATGTCGTCGGCCTTCGTGGTGGCCGCGCGATGGCCCGTGGTGGTGCGTGTGGCCGCGCTCGTCGTCATCGCCGCGGCCAGCGTCGCGACCATCAGCCGCATCGGCATGCTCACCCTCGGCTTCACGGTCGTGCTGTCGGTGCTGCTGCTCCCCGGCCTCGAGCGGGCGATGCGGTGGTCGGTCGCCGCGATCACCGTGCTGGCGGCGCTCATCATCATCCCGTTCGTCGGGCAGATCTTCGTGGAGGCCGGTGACGAGGCCGGCGGCAGCGCCGCGTATCGATCGAGCCTGCTCTCCCTCGTCCCCCAGATCCAGCTCTTCGGGAGCGCGGGCGACTGGAGCGGACTGACGGTGGGGGGAGAGTACCTGGGCTCCTATGCCAAATCGGTCGACAACGCGTTTCTCGTGTTCGCCCTGCGGTTCGGGTGGGTGCCCTCGTTGCTGCTGCTCGCCGTGCTCGTGGTGGTCGCCCTGTCGATCCTCCGGCCCGGCAAGGCGTCTCCGCCCGCGATCGCCGTGGCGGCCCAGCTCCCCGCGATCTTCGCCGTCGCGCTCATCACGCAGGCGGGCTCGTTCCTGTGGTTCCTCACGGGGCTCGGGGTGGCATGGCTGCAGTCCGACCGGGACGGCGGGGATCAGGCCGAGCTGCCGTCCCTCTTGAGCATGAGTCGTACGAACGCGGACAGCGTCGTGGCGTCGCACCGATAGGCGGGGATCAGAAGCGCCGCGGCCGACACGGCCAGGCCCGCGACGAGTCCGGCGGCGAGCTGGATCCAGGCGTTCGTGCCGGCCACGAGCTGGGCGGCCCCCCAGGCGGCGAGTCCGGCGGCGAGCGAGACCGCGATGATGCGGCCGGCGCCCTGGTAGAGTTGCCGACGTGGCATCGGCGTGATGCGCGACAGCCAGGCGAGCGATATCGGCCAGGCGATCGCGGGGTGCACGGCGAACGCGATCGCGACCCCGAGGATGCCGAAGAACGAGCCGATCACGATGCACACGACCTTGATGAGCGCCGTCACGATCGAGTAGCGCAGCAGATCGGCGCCGAGCCCGCGGGCGAGATAGACCCAGTAGCCCACGAACGACACGGTGGTGAGGATGCCGGCGATCGCGAACATCCGGAGCATCGGGGCGGCCTCGGCCCAGCGGCTGCCGAGCATGATGTCGACCGCGGGCTCGGCGAGGCCCGCGACGATCGCGACCGGGATGCCGAAGAGGAACCCGAGGGCCAGCTGCGCGGCCGTGACGTAGTTCTCGAACCGCGGCTGGTCCTGCTGCACGCGTGAGAGCACCGGGAGGGCGACCGACTGCAGTGGCGAGCGCACCTGGTTCAGGGGCGTCGTGATCAGCTGGAAGGCGCGGTTGTAGAGTCCGAGCGGAACTGTTCCGAAGCGGAAGCTGATCATCACGGTGTCGATCTGGCGTGAGGCGTATCCGATGAGGTTCGTCGCCACCAGCGTCCAGCCGAAGTTCACCATCTGCTTCACCGGGTGCGAGCGCGAGTAGGCGCGGGGCACCCAGCGGCCGGCGATCACCACGCCGACCAGCACGACTCCGGCCGTCACGAGCTGCTGGATCACCAGAGCCCAGTAGCCGGCGCCCACGAGGGCGGCCCCGATCGCGACGGCGAGGGCGATCGCCGAGGAGGCGACGTCGATCACCGCGAGCGGGCGCAGCTTGAGGTCGCGCATGAGGTTCGCGCGGTGCTGGGTGGTGAGTCCGTTGAGCAGGAAGGCGAGTGACAGCCACTGCGAGATCCCGACGAGCTCCGGCTCCGCGGTGACGGCGCCGATCGCCCACGATAGCGAGAACATGATTGCCGTGAGCACAACGCCGATACCGGCGTTGATCCAGAAGAGGTTGTCGCGCTGGCCGGTCGTCAGCTCGGGCGCCTGGATGGATGCCGACGTCAGCCCGAAGTCGCGGAAGATCTCGCCGAGGCCGACGACCACCAGCACGATCGCGAGGAGGCCGTAGTCGTGGGGGGACAGGATTCGCGCCAGGATCACCACCGACATCAGCTGCAGCACGATGCGTGCGGCCTGCGCCGCGAGCGTGAAGTACGCACCGCGCGCGGCGGAGTGCGCGAGCGGCGACGCCATCAGCTCTGTCTCGCCGCGCGCACGCGTCGGAGGGTTCCGCGCATCACGCGCACCGCCTCGCGGGGCCGGGTGAGGGTGAGCCGGATGAGCCCGAAGCCGCGGTACCGCGGTGGGCGGCGTCCGGCCAGACGCGACCCGAGCAGCCGGGCGAAGAGGAACCTCCGTCGTGCCGTCTGCAGTGGCTGGGCGTCGCGCAGGTGCGCGCCGTCGAGCGGCCGTACGGCGATCACGCCGGCGTCGACGGCCGCGAGGATGGCCTCCCGTCCGCGCGGCGTGCGGGCGACGAGGGCGCTGATGCCGTCGCCCTCCGCGAAGGTCGGATAGCCGCGCTCGTCGGTCTCCCAGGAGTCGGCGCAGACGATGTCGGCCGCCTGACCGACCCCGTCGGGGCAGATCTTGCAGCGCCACTGGGTGGTGGGCCCGAGCACGCGCCCCCACGACTCGTCGTAGTCGGCCGACACCTCGAGGTCACCGCTCTGCGCGGTGAACCTGCCGGGCCACCCGTTGCCGCGGTATCTCAGCGCATCGACGGTGCGCTCCGGCGGGATGCCGAGTTCGTCGAGCAGGCTGTCGGTGGCCTTCTGGCTGGGCGTTCCCGCGCAGAAGAACGACAGCAGCAGCGGCGCCTCGCCGTCGACCAGGTCGGGGGCCGCGGCGCGCAGAGCGGCGATCTCGCAGGGCTTGCCGGCCACCGCGCTGTCGCTGCGGAAGGCGTCGGCGTTCTCGAGCGCACCGACCGGTGCGTACCGGCTGCCGGCGGCGGCGAGCGCTTGTTCGCGAGTGGTGATGGTCACGGGCACGGTGCGGCGCGGGGCGGTCCGCTCGGCGGCGGCACCGGTGATGCGGGCGGCGCGGCCCGACTCGAGCAGCCACGTGTGCAGGGCCGTCAGCGCGCCGCCGCTGCTCCCGGCTCTGCGGATCTCCTCATCGGTCGCCCAGGCCTGCCACAGGCCCACGTTCGGGCCGAGAAGCGCGTCGTGCTCGGCATCCGCCGGAGGCTCGGGCGCGGTGATGCGCATACCGGGGCAGCTGCGCTCGAACACGGCGACCGCATCGTCGATCGGGGCCGACTCGTCGACCAGTTGCGGCCTGAGATAGCCGCGATCGTCGAGCTGCATGCGCAGACCGGGGTCGAGTCGCGGGCACAGGCCGCACCCCGAACACGCGTCGCGTGAGACGACGTCGGCGATGCGCTCGTGAAGCGCGGTCACAGCGCGGCCTTCAGCCCTGCGACGAGCGGCTTCAGCAGTGCCTGGCCCTTGTCACGAGCGTTCTGTGCCTGCGCGCGCAGGTCGGGTGCCGCCGCGTGCGCGAGCACGGCATCCGCCCATTCGCCCTCCTCGGTGATCGAGACGACGTGGTCCCAGCCGACGGCCTCCATGAGCGGGGCGAACTTGCGCGAATAGGCCATCGCCACCGCGGGAGTGCCCGTCGAGAGCGCGTTGAGGCAGGCGTGCATGCGTGCGCCGATCACGAGCTCGCTCGCGGCGATGATCGACCGTGCGTCCTCGAGGTCGGTCGGAACGACCAGGCCGATGCGTCCGTCGTACTCTGCGGCGAGCTCGCGGCTCACCGGCACGTCGTTGTCGTGGCTCTGCGAGTCGAGCACGTGCGGGAACAGCGTGACGGACCGCCCCGCCGCGAGCAGCTCGTCGATGATGCGGCGGATGGCGGCCCGGTACTTCTGGGCGTCGACGTGCGGGTTCTCGTCCCACAGCAGGCCCGAGACGTTCAGCAGCACATCGCGCTTCTCGGCCGCGGGCGTCGGCTGGTCGATGCCGAACACGAGGTCGCTCGTGATGGCGGCGACCGGGCGACCGAGGCCGGAGGAGGCGTCGGCGCTGAGCACGTCGCGGGCGAAGACCAGCCTGCTGCGGCGCAGGTTGCGCCGGGCGAGCACTCGTCCGCGGCGCGTACGGAACGGACCGATGGTCTGCGGTGCCATGATCACCGGCACGCCCGCCTGCTGGGCGAACTCGTGCAGCAGCGACATGGTCGTGTGACGGGTGAGGCCGTAGATGTCGGCGAAGCTGTCGCCGGACCGGGTGTCCCACACCAGGTCGAAGCCGCGCAGCCAGCGCTGCATGCCGAGGCGTCCGGTGACCCGCTCGCGCAGGAGCGCCCGCGGACTCCACGGAACCTCCGACTGACGCCGGCCGTAGTTGAGATTCGTGAACTGGGCGTCCGGCCATACCGACCGCACCAGGTCCTCGGAGCCGCGCGCCAGCGCGCGCACCCCCAGATTGACGCTGGAATCGTTCGCCCATGCGATGAGAACGCGCACGTAAACCCCCTCGGCGTCGACGTTCCCCGTGCACGGTCGAGCCGTTGCCCTTCAGACGCGATCTCGTCGACCGCACATCTCCCCAGATGAATGCCGCGCGCGTCGTACGAGGATACGGCGAGGCCCTGTCATCCTAGCATCGCTCAGGACGCTTCCCCAGGAATCCCCGAGGCGGTCGGCTAGCATGAGAGGGCGCCGATTCGCACGGCGACGCCGTCGAGGGGAGACGGCGAAGTCGGCAGTGGAGGGGCACGGATGAAGGCTGACGCGATGGGATGGAGTCTGGGCGGTGCCTGGGCGGCGATCCGCAAGTTCTGGATCGTGATCGTCGGGATGGCGATCATCGGAGGTGTCGCCGGCTACGGCGTCTCCTCCGCGACGACCCCGCAGTACCAGTCGAAGGCGACGCTGTACTTCGCCATGAATCAGGGCACCACCGGGTCCGATCTGAACCAGGGCTCGAACTACACCCAGTCGCAGATGCTCTCCTTCGCCCAGCTCGCGACCTCGTCGCTCGTGCTCTCGCAGGTGATCGACGACCTGCACCTCGGAGTCACGCCGAAGGAGCTCGCCCGCAGCATCGCCGTCGTGATCCCGCAGGACACCGCCATCCTCAGCGTCGAGGTCAGCTCGAGCGACCCGGAGCGTGCGGCCGACACGGCCAACGCCATCTCGAACGAACTCGCCGACGTCGTGCAGGACGTCGTGGCGAAGGGGCCGGACCAGAAGCCCACCATCGTTCCGTCGGTCATCGACGAGGCCGTCGTGCCGCAGTTCCAGTCATCGCCGAACAAGAGCAGGGATGCCGTGCTCGCCGCGGTGCTCGGGCTCGTCCTCGGCGTGCTGATCGCCTTCATCGCGACGATCGCTGACTCCCGCGTGCGCAACGAGGCCGCCCTCGCGCGCGTGACCGACCTGCCGTTCCTGGGCTCCATCACCCGCACGAAGCGGGGCGCGGACGCCGGTCTGGTGGTGGTCAGGGAACCCAGGAGCCACGTGACGGAGGACTTCCGCCGCGTGCAGTCCGCTCTCGCGTTCGCGAACATCGACGGAGAGTCCCGGCGCCTGCTCGTCACCTCCGCATCGCCGGCGGAGGGCAAGTCGACGTTCTCCGCCAACCTGGCGGTCACGCTCGCGGATCTCGGAGAGCGCACCCTGCTCGTCGACGCCGATCTGCGGCGTCCCCGCGTCGGCGAGATCTTCGGTCTGGACTCGTCGGTCGGGCTCACCTCCGTGGTGCTCGGCTCGGTCGATCTGCCGGAGGCGGTTATCCCGTGGCGCGAGTCCGGTCCGAGCCTTCTGCTGTCGGGCGAGGTGCCGCCGAACTCCGCGACCGTGCTCACGTCGCACGCCTTCTCCGAGATGCTCGACGAGGCGGCCCAGGGCAACGACGTCGTCGTGATCGACTCGCCGCCCGTGCTCACCGTCGCGGACACGAACCTGCTGGCGCCGCTCGTGGACGGTGTCGTGATCGTGGTCGACGCCTCCAAGACGAGCCGCACCCAGCTGGCCGCGACGATCCGCACTCTCGAGGGTGCGGGCGCCGCGATCCTCGGCGTCGTGCTGAACAAGGTGCGTCTCGCGCGGGGCCGTACGACGTACTACACCAGGGACGACTTTTCGGGTTCGGTTTGATACGCTGATCCGCGGATGGGGCGCTCGTCAGCGATGATGAGTGGTTCTTTGTTATGCACAGAAACGGTTCCATACGTGACTTCGACGATTCCATCCGCTCTTTCCCGGCGCCCTCTTCGGCGCAGCATCCTCGCCTTCGCCACCGCCGCGGCCGCGGTGGCAGCCTTTCTCACCGTCGCTCCGAGCGCTGAGGCCGCCACCGGAACCGCCGCCTCCGACTGCGCAACCGCCGACGTGGTGTGCGACCTGTTCGACCGTACGCAGAAGGGCAGCTGGGGAACGGCGGACCAGGGCGGTGCCTGGAGCAATTCCGGCGCGGCCGTGCTCCGCGCCGACGGCGCATCCGGCCTGATCGCCAGTCCCGCGGCCGGCCGGGCCTCGATTGCCACGCTCGAGGCCGAGCTTCCCGTCGACTCGGTCGTGACGGCCGACGTGCGGATCCCGGAGCTTCCCGAGGGGGGCTCCGGCGTCTACCTCAGCCTCGCCAACCGCATCGTCGGCGACGCGTCCTATGCGGCTCTGCTGCGGGTGCAGCCCAGCGGTGCGACGCAGCTGCAGCTCGTGCGCCTGACCAAGCTCACCACCGCGAAGCTGCTCTCGGTCGTGGCCCTGCCCGTGACCAAGGCGGGGGACTCCCTGCGAGTCGCGTTCCAGGTCTCCGGCAGCACCGCCGTGTCGCTGTCCGCCAAGGCGTGGTCGACGACCGCGCCCGAGCCGACCACGTGGGCGATCACCGCGACGGACAAGGCATCCGATCGGGTGACCAAGCCCGGCCGCGCCGGGATCGTGCTGTACTCCGCACACGGCGGAAGCACTCCGTCGGTGGCGATCGATGCGATCCGGGCGCGCGCTGTGGAGAAGACGGACACCACCGCACCGCAGCAGCCCACGACTCCCGAGAAGCCGACGACGCCCCAGGAGCCGACGGCTCCCGAGGAGCCGACGACCCCGCAGCCCGCGCCCGACACGTCCTTCCCCCGCGGCGACGTGGGCGCTCCCGCCCCCGGCACGCTGACCTACCCGGTCCCCGCGACGGCCGTGCACGTGGCGCGCAACGGATCCGACGCCAACAGCGGCACCGCGTCGCGGCCCATGCTCACGATCACGGCCGCGCTGCGCACCGTGCCCTCCGGCGGAACCATCGTCGTCCACAAGGGCGTCTACCACGAGGAGGTGCTGGTTCCGCCGCAGAAGCGGGTGACGATCCAGCCGGCTCCCTCCGAAGAGGTCTGGCTCGACGGCGCCGAGCCCGTCTCGGGCTGGCGTGCCGAGGGGGCGACCTGGGTCAAGGACGGCTGGAGCCTCAGGCTCGATGCGAGCCCGACCTACACGAAGGGCGCGCCGGACAGCACCAACCCCGGCTGGCAGTTCGTCAATCCCGAGCATCCGATGGCAGCCCATCCCGATCAGGTCTGGGTGGGTGGCGTGCAGCTGACCGAGGTCGCCAGCCGCGCGCTCGTGAAGGCCGGCACGTTCTTCGTGGACAAGACGAAGTCGCAGCTCGTGATCGGGTCCGACCCGAACGGCAAGACCGTCGAGGCGAGCACCCTCACGCAGGCCATGTCGCTGCGCTCGAGCGGTTCCGTCTTCCGCGGCTTCGGCGTTCGCCGCTATGCCACGAGCGTGCACCAGATGGGCACCGTGGTGGTGGCGGCCGCCGACGTCACCGTCGCCGATGTGACGATCCGCGACAACTCGACCACGGGCATCTACAGCTGGTCGGCGCGTACGACGTGGGACCGCGTGTCCGTGATCGGCAACGGACTGCTCGGCGCCGGCGCGGCCACAGCCGACGGCATCCGCGTGAACCGGATGCTGTCGCAGGGCAACAACTCGGAGCAGTTCAACCGTGCTCCCGTGTCGGGCGCCCTCAAGATCGGTCGCTCCCGCGGGGTCACCGTGACCGACAGCGCGTTCCTCGACAACCTCGGCCAGGGGCCGTGGTTCGACGAGTCGGTGTACGACATCACCTTCACGGGCAACGACGTGATCGGCAACACGGGCAACGGTCTCGTGTTCGAGCTGTCGGAGAAGGCCGTGATCGCCGACAACGTGGTGTCCGACAACGCTCTCAACGGCATCTACATCATCGACACCGGCAACACGCAGATCTGGAACAACACCGCGGTCGGCAACGAGCGCAACATCAACGTGGTGCAGGACAAGCGCCGCGCGTCGAACGTCTCGACCCCGGGTCACGACCCGCGGCAGCCGAAGCCCGACAAGACCGTGCCGTGGATCACCCGCAACACCGTCATCGCGAACAACGTCGTCGGCGACGCGCGCGGCAACTGCCTGGTGTGCGTGGAGGACAAGTCGGGCGAGTTCACCGCCGCCCAGATGGTGTCGCGGATCGACGGCAACCTGTACTCGCGACCCGGCACCACCGCGCCCACCTGGTTCGGCGTCTGGTCGCGTGGAGCGGCAGGGAACCCGACCGTGACGAACACTCTGAGCGCCTTCACCGCGTCGTCCGGACAGGACACCCATTCGAAGCTCGTCGAGGGCCGCTCGCTCGTCGACGACGACTACCGCCTCACCATCGACGCCACAGGCGTGGTGGCGGGGGCCGGCGCGGAGTCCGCGATCGCCCAGGCCGTGCCCGCCGGGGTCGCGGCCGTGTCGCACCTCGACTCGGGTCAGAGACGGCTGGGAGCGCAGCCCCGCTGAGCCCGGGCCCAGCGATCGAGCCGCCGGCACCGCGTCCGGCGGCTCGATGCGTTCTCGGACGTCGTTCCGCGCGAGCTTGCCCCTCGCCACGGCCTCCGA
>Ga0164243_10011623_pt1 | contig 12541 bp, 11 predicted proteins | sample OricompcompostOP_FD_108781 | JGI IMG/M metagenome (GOLD analysis project Ga0164243, IMG submission 108781) | Organic Plus compost microbial communities from Emeryville, California, USA - Original compost - Organic plus compost (OP) | ecosystem: Engineered > Solid waste > Mixed feedstock >...
GAGAGAGAGGCTCCCGGCCGCCCGTCGCGGAGTAACGAACATGGCGACTGCCATTCAGAAGATCACCCTGTCGTCGGCGCGCGACATCCCCTTCAACAAGCTGGTGCTGAGCCAGTCCAATGTTCGGCGCGTCAAGGCCGGCGTCTCGATCGAGGAGCTGGCCGAGTCCATCGCCCGGCGCGGTCTCATCCAGAGCCTCCATGTCCGTCCCGTCCTCGACGCCGATGGCGCCGAGAGCGGCATGTTCGAGGTGCCCGCCGGCGGCCGCCGCTATCGTGCCCTCGAACTGCTCGCGAAGCAGAAGCGCCTGGCCAAGACCGCGCCGGTGCCCTGCGTCGTCGGCGACGCCAACAGCGACATCCTGGTCGACGAGGTCTCGCTGGTCGAGAACATGGAGCGCGCGCCGCTGCATCCACTCGACCAGTTCCGCGCCTTCCAGGCCATGCGCGACAAGGGCATGACCGAGGAAGCCATCGCCGCCGCCTTCTTCGTCGGCGTCAATGTCGTGAAGCAGCGCCTGCGCCTCGCCTCCGTCTCACCGACTTTGCTCGAGATCTATGCCGAGGATGGCATGACGCTCGAACAGCTCATGGCCTTCACCGTCAGCTCCGACCATGCCCGTCAGGAACAGGTCTGGGAGGCAGTCAAGGATAGCTGGCAGAAGGAGCCCTATCAGATCCGCCGGATGCTAACCGAGACCTCGGTGCGCGCCTCCGACAAAAGGGCCGTATTCATCGGCGTCGAGGCTTATGAGGCGGCCGGCGGCATCGTGCTGCGCGACCTGTTCGTGTCGGACGATGGCGGCTGGCTGCAAGATCCGGCCCTGCTCGACCGCATGGTGGCCGACAAGCTGAAGACCACCGCCGACGAGATCGCGCGCGAAGGCTGGAAATGGGTGGAGGCCGCCTTGAGCTTTCCCTACGGCCACCAGCATGGGCTTCGCGAACTGGTTGGCGTCACGGTCGACCTGACCGAGGAGGAGAGCGCCACCCGCGAAGCGCTGCGCGACGAATACGACCGGCTCGAAGCCGAATATGCGGAAGCCGACGAGCTGCCGGACGAGATCGACGCACGTCTCGGCGAGATCGAACAGGCGCTCGACACCTTCGAGCAGCGCCCGACGATCTACGATCCGGCCGACATCGCCGTCGCCGGCGTCTTCATCAGTCTCGATGCCGACGGCTCGCTGTCGGTGGATCGCGGCTATGTCCGTCCCGAGGATGAACGTCCCGTCGAGATCGAAGGCAGCGATGCGCAGGAGGTTGACGGTGAAGCTGGCCAGCAGGCCGCGCCCGCCGTTCAACGCGCCGTCATCACCATCGGCGGCCAGCCCGCGGAGCCGGAGGACGATGAGGAGGACGGCATCAAGCCGTTGCCCGAGCGCCTCGTCATCGAGCTGACCGCGCATCGCACCCTCGCTCTGCGCAACGCGGTTGCGGAACATCCCGACGTCGCCATGACCATGCTGCTGCACAAGCTGGTCAGCGACACCTTCCGGCGCACCGCACCGGCCGGCTGCCTCGAGGCCCGCGTCAATCATATCTTCTTCTCGGCACAGTCCGAGGAGTTGAAGGACAGCACGCCCGCGCGCGAGGTCGCCGAGCGACACGAGCGCTGGGGCGATCACGTTCCCGACGACGACCAGGCCCTGTGGGACTGGCTCTCCCTGCTCGACTCCGGCACGCGCCTCGATCTGCTCGCCCATTGCGTCAGCTACGGCGTGAACGCGCTGTTCGAGCGGCCCAATCCCTACAGCGGATCGGGCGTCAGCCAGCATGGGCTGGACGTGCGCCTCTCGCAGGCCGACCGGCTCGCGCGGACCACCGGCCTCGACATGGTGACGGCGGGCTGGAAACCGACCGTCGGCAATTACCTCGGCCGCGTCACCAAACCGCGCATCCTCGAGGCCGTGCGGGAGGGCGCGGGCGAACGGGCCGCCCAGCTCATCGACCACCTGAAGAAGGGCGACATGGCTAAGGAGGCCGAACGCCTGCTGGCCGATACCGGTTGGCTGCCCGAGCCGCTGCGCCTGGTCGACCACGATGACCCGGCCACGGACGGCGAAGGCGACGAGGCGCTTCCGGCCTTCCTCGACGAGGAGGAGGAACCCTCCGACGACGAGGACGGAACTCCGCACGCCATCGCCGCCGAATAGCGCGCCGGCGCGGGGCGGATCCGTCCGTCCCGCGCCCTTCTCTCTCCCTGTTCCATCAGCCCGGCCGTCGCGCCGGGCTTTCTCGTTTCAGGAGCCTGTCATGGCCGACTATTTCACCCATTTCTCATGCCTGCTCGACGTCGGCACGCCCGAGAACGCCGCCCGCGCGCTCGACCTCTACAATCGCCTGTCCGAGGACGGCGCGTCAGACGAGCCGCCCTCCGAGGGCTTCCTCCTCTCGATCCAGCCCGAGCATGGCGGCACCCAGCTCTGGATGCGCGACGACGCGACCGGCGATCCCGAGCGCCTCATCCTGTTCGTGAAGCGCTGCGCCGTCGAGTTCGGCCTCAAAGGCAGATGGGGCTTCCAATACGCCAACACCTGCTCGAAGCCCCGGCTCGATGGATTCGGCGGCGGCGCCCATGTCCTCGACCTCGCCACCGGCGAGACCGTGGACTGGATCTACACCGATGGCTGGCTCGATCAGACCATCTCCGGCGAGGGAGGACCGCTATGAGCATCCCCTCCTACGCCCGGACCAATTTCCAGACCCTGCTGCGCGCGGCGGGCGACGGCAATCTCGCCCTCATGGAATGCCTCGACGCGGTGACGGGCAGCCCGCGCTACGTCATCTGCGCCGTCGGGCAGGACGATGGCGATTACGTCTTCACGCCCTTCGGCCATCTCGCCGACGGCAATCCCTACGACGCCTATCTGCCGCCCGATCCCGACGATCCCGAAGGCTTCGTGCGGCCCGACGCGGGAGAGGCGCCATGACCGACATCGACGCCATCTTCGCGGCGGATCGCCAGCATCCGCCACACGAACGGTCCCTGCCCTGGCCCGAAGTCAGGGACGGCATCACTGTCGTCGTCGAGCCAAAGCCCCATTGGGCCAGCGACATGCGGCGTTCCGATCCGAAGCCCGCGAATATTGCACCTATGCAGATTGGACCGCGAACGGCGCCCGCGCCAGGTTCTTCGGCCACGTCGACACCTGCGGCCAAGATCTGATCCGCAAGGCCCGCGCGCTCGTCTCCTCCGAGATCGCGGACGGGCTCTGGAACTGATCCCCGGAAAAGCGCCCCCTCACGGTCGGGCGCTTATTCCATGCCAGCGTCCCGAGAGTGAGAGGGCGGCCGGAACGGGTTTGAGCCGGTGCGGTCGAGAGAGAGCGCCGCGCGGCTCGTCCGTTCCCGCTCTCCTTAAGGCCCACACCATGACCATGATTTCCGCATCCGCGGCGGCGTCGGTCGCCGCGCCGCTTCCGCTCGGCCCCACCCCCGAACCCGCCGGCGCGATCTTCGCGGCCGCCGGCCTGCTGCTGCCCCGTCTCGAACGCGGCGAGCGCGTCGATGCCGCCGCCCTGCGTGCGGCGATGGAGACCGCTTGTCGAGGCTCGGACGCCGCCGGCGTCTGGGACTGGAAGACGGCCTATGACGCCTGCGAGGCGGCGACCGTCCTGTTCCTCCGCAAATACGGACGTGCGCTTTTCCGCAAAGCCGGGTCTCCGGCGGCCCGCCTTTCCGCGCTGTCGAAAATCGCCAGCCTTCTGCCGACGCATACGCGGCGGTCGACCGAGAGCCAGACCTTCCAGCAATTCTCGACGCCGATCCCGCTCGCCCTGGTCGCCGCCCACGCCGCAGCCATCACCCCGGCCGACCGGGTGCTCGAGCCGTCGGCGGGCACCGGCCTGCTGGCCATCCTCGCCGAGATCGCCGGCGGCGCGCTCGTCCTCAACGAGCTCGCCGACACCCGCGCCAGCCTGCTGTCGCTTCTCTTTCCGGCCATTCCCGTCACCCGCTTCGACGCTGCCCAGATCGACGATCATCTCGATCCCGCCGTCACGCCCAGCGTCGTGCTGATGAATCCGCCCTTCTCGGCCATGGCCAATGTCGAGGGCCGCATGGCGGACGCTGCTTACCGCCATGTCGCCTCGGCCCTCGCGCGCTTGGCCCCCGGCGGCCGGCTCGTGGCGATCACCGGCGCGAGCTTCGCACCCGATAATCCGGCCTGGCGAGACGCCTTCATCCGATTGCAGGCGCGCGGGCGCGTCGTCTTCTCCGCCGCGATCGACGGCGCGGTCTATGTCAAACACGGCACCACCATCGAGACGCGCCTGACCGTCATCGACAAGCGGCCCGCCGACGATCCGGCCGTATTCCCCGCCGCACCCGGCGTTGCAGCGGACACCGCCACGCTGCTGGGCTGGCTCGACGATCATCTGCCGATGCGGCTCGCCATCGACCCCTCCCCCACGGTCCCGACTGTCGCGGCTTCCGCCCCTCGCAGCGTGCGCGGCCATATCAACCGCACCGCCAAGGCCGTCCCTGCGGCCGTGCCGATGGCCGAGCCGGAGGGCCCGCCACTCGCCTACGAGACCCAGGACGGCCTAGCGGGCGAAGGCGGCCGTTTGTCCGACGGCATCTATGAAGAATACGGATTGCAGGCGATCCGTATTGCCGGTTCTCAGGCGCACCCCACCAGGCTGGTGCAATCGGCGGCAATGGCTTCGGTCGCCCCGCCCAGACCGAGCTATCGGCCGCACCTCCCGGTCAATATCCACGAGCTGCTGTCCGACGCGCAGCTCGAGACCGTCATTTATGCCGGCGAGGCTCACTCCGATCATCTTGCCGGATCGTGGACGGTGGACGCCACCTTCGATGTCGTCACCGCCGCGCACGAGGATGCGGCGAACGCCGTGCGCTTCCGGCGCGGCTTCATGATCGGCGACGGCACCGGCGTCGGCAAAGGGCGTCAGTCCGCCGCGATCATTCTCGACAACTGGCTCCAGGGCCGCCGCAAGGCGGTGTGGATCAGCAAGTCCGACAAGCTGATCGAGGACGCGCAGCGCGACTGGTCGGCCCTCGGCATGGAGCGCCTTCTGGTCACGCCGCTGTCGCGTTTCCCGCAGGGGCAGCCGATCACGCTGCCGGAAGGCGTCCTGTTTACGACCTATGCCACGCTACGCTCCTACGCCAAGGCTGAGAAGGTTTCGCGCGTCCGGCAGATCGTCGAATGGTTGGGCTCCGACTTTGACGGAGTCCTGATTTTCGACGAGGCGCACGCGATGCAGAACGCCGGTGGCGGCAAGGGAGAACGCGGCGATGTCGCCGCCTCGCAGCAGGGCCGCGCGGGTCTGCGGCTCCAGCACGCGCTGCCGAACGCCCGCGTCGTCTATGTCTCGGCGACCGGCGCCACCACGGTCCACAACCTCGCTTACGCCCAGCGGCTCGGCCTGTGGGGCGGCGAGGATTTTCCGTTCAGCACTCGCGCCGAGTTCATCGAGGCAATCGAGGCCGGCGGCGTCGCGGCGATGGAGGTGCTGGCCCGCGACCTGCGCGCGCTCGGCCTCTACACCGCCCGCTCGCTCTCCTTCGACGGCGTGGAATATGAGCTGATCGAGCACGCGCTCAGCCCCGAGCAGACCCGCATCTACGACGCCTATGCCGGGGCCTTCGCCATCATCCATAACCACCTGGATGCGGCGATGGAGGCGGCCAATATCACCGGCGCCACCGGCACCCTGAACCGGCAGGCCAAGTCCGCCGCCCGCTCGGCCTTCGAGAGCGCCAAGCAGCGCTTCTTCGGCCATCTGCTCACCAGCATGAAGACGCCGACCCTGATCCGGTCGATCACCAGCGACCTCGAAGCCGGCCATGCCGCTGTCATCCAGATCGTCTCGACCGGCGAGGCGCTGATGGAACGCCGTCTGGCCGACCTGCCGACCGAGGAATGGAACGACGTTCGCGTCGACATCACGCCGAGGGAATATGTGCTCGACTACCTCGCCCATTCCTTCCCGGTGCAGCTCTACGAGCCGTTCACCGACAGCGAGGGCAATCTGGCGTCGCGGCCGGTCTATCGCGACGGCCAGCCCGTCGAAAGCCGCGAGGCCGTGGCGCGCCGCGATGAGCTGATCGCGCAGCTTGCCTCCCTGCCGCCGGTGCCCGGTGCGCTCGACCAGATCGTCCAGCATTTCGGCACCGAGCTGGTGGCGGAGGTTACGGGCCGCTCGCGGCGCATCGTCCGCAAGCGCGCGTCTTCGGGTGGCGATCGTCTCGTGGTCGAGAACCGCGCCGCAGCCGCCAATCTCGCCGAAACCCAGGCGTTCATGGATGACAACAAGCGCATCCTGATCTTCTCGGACGCCGGCGGCACCGGCCGTAGCTATCATGCCGAGCTTTCGGCGCGGAACACGCGGCTGCGCGTCCACTATCTGCTCGAACCCGGCTGGAAAGCGGACGCCGCCATTCAGGGCCTCGGCCGCACGCACCGGACCAACCAGGCGCAGCCGCCGCTGTTCCGGCCCATCGCCACGGACGTCAAGGCGGAGAAGCGCTTCCTCTCCACCATCGCCCGACGTCTCGACACGCTGGGCGCCATCACCCGCGGCCAGCGCCAGACCGGCGGCCAGGGCCTGTTCCGTCCCGAAGACAATCTGGAAAGCGCCTATGCCCGCGATGCGCTCCGTCAGCTTTATCTCCTGCTGGCGCGCGGCAAGGTCGAAGGCTGCTCGCTCGAGCGCTTCGAAGCCGCCACCGGCCTGAAGCTGATGGACGCGAACGGCATCAAGGACGAGCTACCGCCGATCACCACCTTCCTCAACCGGCTACTGGCGCTGACCATCGAGCTTCAGGGCGTGCTGTTCACCGCCTTCGAGCAGCTTCTCACTGCCAGGATCGAGGGGGCCATTGCCGCGGGCATCTACGATGTCGGGCTGGAGACGCTGACGGCGGAAGGTTTCACCGTCACCGACCGCCAGACCATCTACACCCATCCGGGCACGGGTGCGGAAACCCGGCTGCTCACCATCGCGCAGCGCATGCGCAACCGCCCGGTCACGCTGGACGACGCGCTCCCACACCTCGGCGAACCCGGCGCCAGGCTGCTGATCAACGAGCGCTCGGGCCGCGCCGCCGTCCAGATTCCCGCCACCTCGATCATGCTCGACGATGGCGAGATCGAACGCCGCGTCCGGCTGATCCGGCCGATGGAATCGCGCACCGTCCCGGTGAAGATGATGGGCGAAACTCATTGGACCGAAGCGGAGCGGAACGACTTCGCCACCGCCTGGAACGCCGAGGTCGGGCAAGTGCCGGCGTTTTCCGACAGCACGATCCACATCGTCGCTGGCCTGTTGCTGCCGATCTGGAAGCGGCTCCCCAACGAGTCCACCCGTGTCTATCGGCTCCAGACCGATGAAGGCGAGCGGATCGTCGGCCGCAAGGTCTCGCCCGCCTGGGCGGCCAACGCTGCCACCACCGGCGCAGCCTCGCTCGCGCCCGCCGACGCCTTCATGGCGCTGATGGATGGCCGCACCATCCTCGACCTCGCCGAGGGGCTTCAGCTTCGCCGCGTCCGCGTCATGGGCGCCCAGCGCATCGAGCTGTCGGGCTTCACCGACACGATGCGCGAGCGGCTCAGCGCTTACGGCCTGTTCCACGAGATCATCTCCTGGAAGCTCAGGATGTTCGTGCCAACCGATGCCGCCGGTCCCATGGTGCTGGAGCGCGTGCTGGGCCGCTATCCGGTCCAGCGCATCGGCGAACGCGAGGCGGCATGATGACCCGTTTCGACGCTACCGATCTGGCGCAACGTCTCGGCCGGGAGGCCGAGGCGGTATGCCGCCATTATCTCGACGCCGGCCATCGCCAGGGCAATTACTGGCAGGTCGGCGATGTCCGCAACACGCCCGGCCGCTCGATGTTCGTGCGGCTCAAGGCGACGGCGACGGGACCGGCGGGCAAATGGACCGACGCCGCCACCGGTGAGCATGGCGATCTCCTCGATGTGATCCGGGAGAGCTGCGGCCTCATCGAATTCGCCGATGTCATCGCGGAAGCCCGAACCTTCCTCAGCCTGCCGCGTCCCGAGCCCGCGCCGGCAACGAAGAAGCGACCAAGCACACCAGCCCCGTCAGGCTCGACCGAGGCGGCAAGGCGATTGTTCGCTATGTCGCAGCCGATCGGCGGCACCCCCGTTGAGGCGTATTTCCGCACACGCGGCATTACGGCTTTGCACGGAACCGGAAACCTCCGCTTCCATCCACGCTGCTACTACCGGCCCGACGATCATGGTCCGACCGAAACCTGGCCGGCGATGATCGCCGCCGTCACCGATCTCAGGGGCACGATCACCGGTGCGCATCGGACCTGGCTCGCTCCTGACGGCTCCGACAAGGCGCCGATCGACACGCAGCGCAAGGCGATGGGCGACCTGCTCGGTCACGCCGTCCGTTTCGGGATCTCCGGCGAGGTGATGGCGGCGGGCGAAGGCATCGAAAGCGTCCTGTCGGCACGTCAGGCGATACCGCACATGGCGATGACAGCGGCGCTCTCCGCTGCCCATCTGGCAGCAATCCTGTTCCCCGAGACGCTGCGCCGGCTCTACATCGTCCGCGACAATGACCCGGCGGGCGACAGCGCGCGGGATAGCCTGGTCGAACGGGCGAACACGGCCGGGATCGAGGCCATCGTGCTCTCGCCGGTTCTAGAGGACTTCAACGAGGATCTCCGGCGCCTCGGCATCGACGCGCTCCGCGCCAATCTGCGGGTGCAGCTCGCACCGCCGGACGTCGCCCGTTTCTGGCTCGAAGCAGCATAGTCGTCGGCAAGGAGTGTCGAGGCCGCCATCCTCATGCCCCGCCCGGATGCGTTCAGCCTTCGGAGAGGACCGCGCCTCGGCCTTCGAGAGGGCGATCGGCCGTCAGCCGGGCCGGATCGGCAATGGCTGCGGCCGACGATTTTCCGGCGCGACCCTTCGGGCCGCTTTCCATCGCGAAGCAAAATCGCCGGCCTTCGCCATCCTTCGCTGCGCTTCAGCCCTCTCGCGTCGCTCGGGGTGCAGGTCCGTCCCGCCCGACGGCTTCGTCGCCATGAAGGCCGCGACGGTCGCGGTCCAACCGACGGAGCATCCCATGAGTGGGCATGACGATTACGAACCCGAACACAGCGCATCGCCGACCGACCAGATCGCGCAGGAGCTTCAGCTCTACGGCTACCGACCTTCGGAAGACGAAGCCGATCCCAGGCCCGTGCCGGAGGACCGCATCATCGAAGGCGCCGTCGCCGACATCTTCGACGCCTTGATCTCCACCGTGGCTGATACCAGCCTCGATCCCGACCTCGACGATCTCCTCTGGTCCACCGTCAATATGTTCCACCGCGCCGTCGAACGGGCCGCGCGAAAGCTCGATGACAACGAGCAGGCGCAGAAGCGGCTCCAGCGCGAACAGGATGGCTCGGAGGTCAAATCCGTCCAGCTCGAACGCCTGATCGACCTTGGGCAATCGCTGATCGAAAGGCGCGACAGCCTGGAAGTCTTTCGCGACAGCGCCGCCGACCACTATCTTCGCGCCACCGGCTCACCCTGGTCCCAGCGCACCGGATCGCGCGTCAACCATCGCCATCTCACCGCCGCGATGATCGACAGCCGTGACTTCATTGCCGCCAAGCGACGCAGCGAAACCGAAGTGCTCGTGCCTGCTGGCTCGAAGATCGCCTTCTCCGGCGGCGACACCGTCGACCATAAGCTGATCTGGGCCAAGCTCGACCAGGTTCACGCCAAGCACCCTGACATGGTGCTGATGCACGGCGGCTCCCCGAAAGGCGCCGAAAAGATCGCCGCCAAATGGGCGGAGACGCGCAAGGTGCCGCAGGTCGCCTTCAGGCCCGACTGGACGAAGCACGCCAAGGCCGCCCCATTCAAGCGCAACGACGCCATGCTGGCGGTGATGCCGATCGGCGTCCTTATCTTCCCCGGCACGGGCATCCAGGACAACCTCGCCGACAAGGCCAGGAAGCTCGGCATCCCGGTCTATCGGTTCGGCTCGGGCCGCGCGTGAGCGCCGCCAACCCCGTAGCTTGAAGAGTGATAGCATATTTTCTATATTGCTATCACAGCCATCAACACCAGCAGAGGTGCTATCATGCCCGCAGTCACGATCCGGAACCTGTCCGACGCGACGCACCGCGCCCTCAAGGTGCGGGCGGCGCAGCACGGCCGCAGCGCCGAGGCCGAAATGCGCGACATCCTCGAAACGGCCGTCCGTCCCGATACGCGCCTGCGGCTCGGCAGCGCGCTCGCGGAGCGCAGCCGCCGCCTCGGGCTGACCAATGAGGACGTCGCCGCCCTCGAACAGGCCCGGGACAAGACGCCCGCAAAGCCGATGAGCTTCGAATGATCCTCCTCGACACCAATGTCGTCTCCGAGGCGATGAAGCCCCAGCCCGACGAGACCGTGCGGGCCTGGCTCGACGAACAGGCGGCCGAGACGCTCTATCTCTCCAGCGTCACGGTCGCCGAACTGATGTTCGGGATCGGCGCGCTTCCCGACGGCAAGCGAAAGGGCAAACTCACCGAGGCCCTGGAAGGCGTGATGGAGCTGTTTGCCGATCGCATCCTGTCGTTCGATACGGGCGCCGCACGACACTATGCCGAGCTTGCCGTCAAAGCCCGCGGCGCAGGCAAGGGCTTTCCGACACCCGACGGCTACATCGCGGCGATCGCGGCCTCGCGAGGGTTCGTCGTCGCCACGCGCGATACCAGCGCATTCGACGCCGCAGGCCTCGAGGTCATCGATCCGTGGAAGGCGGCGCGATGACGATCCCCACCAGCCACCGGGGCTGAGCCGGGCAAACTGCGCAAACGGCTTCGCGGCAAAGGACATCACGGTCTCCCGACCGGACGGCCACCCCCGCTTCAAGACGCTGATCCTTGGGTCCGGCCGAGGGCCTGACGCCATCAACCCGTAAAGGGTCGGACTACGCATGCGCGTGCCGCCGCTTCGGCTTCGCCGCGCGCGGTGATTGCGGCCAGCGGCCGGACTCTTCGGGCGCCTGTCAGCGGGGGATGGACCTCCGCTCGAAACAGGAGCCAGGTCGATGTCCTTCCAAACCGCTCACGCCTTCGCCTTCAGCCTCGCCACCACCCTGATGGCCGCCATCGTCATCTTTCGTGCTGGCGACGGCACGCTCTCGGTCACGCCAGCGGCCGAATATGACGGCGACGAAAACGCCATCGTCGATGAAATCGACCCATTCGCCTCATGAGGCGAGCAGGATCGCACAAACGGCGGGCGCCGCGCATTTCGGCTCCCGCCGCCGACCGGCTTTTGCTAAACTGACGACTGCGCCATGGTGGTGGTGGAGGCGCATCCGTCTGACATTTGCGGAGACACCACCATGATCTTCATCGGCATCCTCCTCAGCATCGCCGCCATCGGCTTCCTCTGCTGGCTGCTCTTCACGCTCGCCGTGTTCGCGCTGCCGTTCTTCGCGGGCGTGACCGCAGGCACATGGGCCTATGGCACAGGCGCGGGATGGCTCGGCGCGATCCTGGTCGGCTTCGCGGCCGCAGGACTGACCTTCGGCATCGGCCAGCTCCTGCTCGCCACCGTCCGTCCGACCTGGGCGCGGCTGCTGATCGCCGCCGCATTCGTCGCCCCGGCCGCGATCGCCGGCTTCCATGCCACCCATGGCATCGTGAAGCACACCATGCCGTCCGAGGGCTGGCAACTCGCCTTCTCGATTGTCGGCGCCACCGCGGTCGGCATCGTCGCCTTCGCCCGCATCACCGGAATGGCGGCGCCCGCCCCATCAGCCGGGAACATGTCTCGCGCCTGACGCAGCAACACCCGTTCAGCGGACGAGACCGCGATTTGCCCCGCTGCCCCGTCATCTGGTCGGCCCGGTAGGGAGGCGGAGACAGCGGAACGTCGGTCGTACCCCCCGTTGCGGCGGGGTGGAGCGCATCGAGAGGCGAGGCCGAAGACGCGACCGAAAGCCGTTCGGCGCTGAAGCATCCCGTCAGGCTGGCGGGACAGGGAGATGCGCATCGTAGCCTGGGCAAAGGTGAACCCACACGCCCGTGATCTCCGGTTGGGTCTCTGTGCGGAAAGTCGAAAGCCGCCATCGTCTCGCGTCATCCATCCGTGCAGAACCCACTCCCAGCGGCCTCTTCAATGGCCTGATCTGGCCGAAGGGCGGCTCCGCCTCGAGCGCCTATGCCACAACGGCTGACCCCGACTTTCTTCCCCTGCCGGCCAGGGCCGTCATTCCTCGCGGAACAACAAAGTCGTGCCTGCACCGTCCTCCGCTATGCTGCGGTCGCAAGCGATGTGTCGTCGCTCGCCTCCGGCCTGTCGATCGCCATCGAGGCCGCAATGGTGCGGGCTCGAAACGGAAAAACGGAGACCTATCATGGCGACCATCGGCACCTTCAAGAAGACCGGCTCGAACGAGTTCACCGGCGAAATCGTCACCCTCAACCTCCAGTCCAAGGGCGTGCGTATCGTCCCCGACCAGCGCGCCAACGGCGAGAACGCCCCCAGCCACCGGGTTCTGGTCGGCCGCGCCGAGATCGGCGCCGCCTGGTCCAAGCGCTCC
>Ga0164243_10011625_pt1 | contig 12537 bp, 8 predicted proteins | sample OricompcompostOP_FD_108781 | JGI IMG/M metagenome (GOLD analysis project Ga0164243, IMG submission 108781) | Organic Plus compost microbial communities from Emeryville, California, USA - Original compost - Organic plus compost (OP) | ecosystem: Engineered > Solid waste > Mixed feedstock >...
CCCGAGGCCCCGGTCGCGCCGGTCCTGGCGAACACGCTCCGCGTCACCCGGATCTATCCCCGCAGTAGCTCGCCGATCGAGGCCAACCGCCTCCCCGTGGTTAACGGCGTCGACACGGTCGTCATCCGCGGCGGCGTGAACATCGTCACCGAGGCGCCCCAGTTCGGCATCATCGACGTTTCGGCCGACAGCGCGATCATCTGGCGGCGGGTCGACGCGAAGGGGCGGAGCGTCGCCCGGGGGCCGAACGGCGAGGAGATCGAAGACGCCAAGCGGCCGATGGAGCTCTACCTCGAAGGCAACGTGGTCGTCCGCCAGGACGAGCGCAAAGTCGCGGGGAACGGCGACCAGAAGACCTACCGGGCGCGGGCCGTTTACCTCGACCTGCTCTCCGAACGGTCGATCGTTCTCGACGCCGAGTTGGAAATGTTCGCCCCCGGCCTGATCGCCCCGGCGCGGGTGGTCTCGCCCCGGATCGAGCAATACCGCCCGCTCGTCCCCGGCCGTGACGGGCGCTACGCCCTCGGCCTCCCGACGATCCGGGCCGACCAGACGATGACCACCGGGAGCCGGTTCCCGAACCCCGGCTATCGGTTCAACAGCCGCTCCGTCGACGTCTTCCGGGTCCAGACGAACCTGACCGACCCGAACAGCGGGAAGACGGTCGGGGACAAGGAAGACCCGAACAGCCCGCAAGATTTGGTCTGGCGGATCGACGCCCGGCAGAACGTCTTCCGACTCGGGCCCGTGCCGATCTTCTACTGGCCCCGGTTCGTCGCCGATGCCGACGACCTGGAGCCGCCCCTGCGGCAGATCACCTTCCGGACCAACAACTACTTCGGTCAGCAACTGTTGACCGACTGGAACGGGTTCCGCCTCATCGGGTTGAAGAAGCCGAACTTCATCGACATGTGGAACGTCGACCTCGACTACCTCAGCTACCGCACCAAGAACTTCCCCGCGCTCGGGAGCGAGATCGGCTGGTTCGGCGGCGACCTCATTAACGACCTGTCCGACCCGTACAACAGGGTGAAGGGGGAGTCGCCGTCGTGGCTGAAGGATTACTTCGGCTACTTCGACATCTGGGGCCTTAAAGACTCCGGCCGCGACACCCTCGGTAGCGGCCCGGCGATCATCACCAACAACATCGCCGCGGGCAAAGCCGGTTACCAGCGCGGCGGCGGCGGGCGGTTCGGCGGGGTCCCCCCCTTCCAGGACTTCCGCGGCCGGACGGTCTTCCGCCACATGCAGCGGTTCCTGCCCGACGACGACGAGCACGTTTACGAGGACCTCCGCGCCCAGATCGAGTTCGGCTACCTCTCCGACCGGTACTTCCTCGAAGAGTATTACAAGCGGCTCTTCGACGTCGGCCTCGACCAGGAAACCCTGGCGTACGTGATCCGCCAGAAGCAGAACTGGGCCTACTCGGTCTGGACCGAGGCGAACCTTCAGAACTGGTACACCGACACGCAGTGGCTCCCCCGGTTCGACTACTACCGCCTGGGCGACTCCCTGTTGAACCAGTGGTTCACCTACTCCCAGCACTCCGGGGTCGACTACGCGAACGTCCACACCGCGAGCGAGGTCAACAACCCGCACATCTTCGCCTTCATGCCGTACGACCCGATCTCGAACACCAGCGGGGTCTGGAGCTCGGGGCGCGGCTTCACCAACCACGAACTCGACCTGAAGCTGAACGTCGCCGACGTGCTGCGGGTGGTCCCCTACGTCCAGGGCCAGGCGATCGGCTGGACCAACCAGATCAACGGCCGCGAGATGGGCCGGCTCTGGGGGGCGGCGGGTATCCGCGCCGAGGCGATGGCGTGGAAGGCCTACCCGCTGGCCGAGAGCGAATACCTCAACGTCCACGGCCTGAACCACAAGATCAACATCGAGGCCGACTACCGCAACGCCTGGGCGAACACGCGGCTCGACCAGATCGGGGTCCAGGACGACCTGGACGACAACACGTACGAGTCGACCCGGCGCTACTTCGCCCTGACCAACTACGCCGGGGGCGTCCTCCCCCAGCAGTACGACCCGCGGCACCTGATCCTCCGCCGGGCCCTCTCGCCGATCACCGGCCCGGCCGACATCCTGGGCTCGATGGAGACCCTCCACCTCGGCCTCCACCAGCGGCTCCAGACCAAGCGCGGCCCCGAGGGCAAGCGGCGGATCATCGACTGGATGACCCTGGACCTCGACACCACCTACTACCCTTACGCCGCCCGCGACAACTTCGGCAAGCCGTTCGGCCAGAACATGTACAACTGGCAATGGTTCATCGGCGACCGGACGAGCATCATGTCGTACGGCTGGTTCGAGTTCTGGAAGCTGAACGGGAACCCGATCTACAACACCAACATCAACCGGCACAACGACCCGTTCGGTCTCAGCATGATCACCACGGGGATCAGCCTGAGCCGGCCCCCCCGGGCGACCGTCTTCCTCGGCTACTCGATCGTCGACACCGGCCCGATCAACACCTCGGCGTTGACGACGAGCGTCAACTACTGGATGAGCCCGAAGTGGTACGGGACGTACTCGACGATGTACGACTTCGGCAACGCGATCCTCTTGAGCGCCACGTTCTCGCTGACGCGCGTCGGGGCCGACTACCTGACCTCGGTCGGGTTGAACGTCGACCCCCAGCGGCAGAGTTACATGTTCGCCTTCGTGATCTCGCCGCGGCTCAGCCCGAACATCAAGTTGGGTAACGGGGTCGGCCTTGGCGGCTTCGACGCGCGTTACGCCCCGACCCAGTGACGGCGACCGGCACGGGGAGGCCGCACCGGATGGCTCACGACCTGACCGAGACCGAACCGACCCCCGCGCGCGGGCTGTACGACGTGCCGGAGGTGGACGAGACGAGGCTCGAAGAACTGGAGGCGCGGCCCCCGTGGGTGCCGCGGCCCGACCGCCGCGGCTCGCGCGAGAAGTTCGCCGCCGGGCTCCGCGGCCTCAAGCACGCCATCCGGGGCGACTCCAGCTACTTCGCCCACGCCTACCGCGGCACCCTGATCGCCCTGACCGCCGCGCTCCTGAGCGTCGACCCGCTCGGCTGGTGCTTTCTGGTCATCGCCGGGAGCCTCGTGCTCCTTTCCGAACTCACCCACAGCGCCGTCGACACGCTGGCCCGCGCCGCGGGGGACCCGGAAGACCCCCCCCTGAAGATGGCCCGCGAGATCGCGGCCGCCGGGGTGCTCGTCGCCGCGTTCGCCTCCGGCAGCCTGACCGTCGCGGTCCTCGCCGTGAAGTTCGGCGAACTCTGCGGCTGGTGGTGAGCGGGCCGGAACGCCCCGGGAAGCCTCTTATGTCGGTTGCGCCTCGTTCGCGTGCAGGGCGGCGTGCGCGGCCTCGTCGGCGGGGCGGGTGTCGCGCCCCCGGCGTATGCTCAGTTCAATACGCGAGAGGTATTTGACGTTCGCGCAGTCGTCCAGTTCCGAGGTGTGGCAGGCCGCGGGGTCTTTGATGATGAACCGGACCGGGCCCCCCTCTTTCACGCCGAGCCGGCCGCCCCCGAGCTTGTAAACGACCACGGCCTCGCCGCGGACCGCCTGGAGCGGGATGGAGACGTGGAAGTCGTCGCGGTCGGCGTGGAGCGTCAGGTAGTTGGCCTCGGGCCGCGGGCGGGCCCGCTCCAGGATCGCGTCGAGCGCCACGCCGTCCCCCTTCCGCTGCGGGTGGAACCGGGAGACGTCGGGGACGTGGTACGCCTCGGGGAGGCCGTCGAGGTCTTCGAAGCGGAGGTCGAGCGGGTTCTCCACCGCCCCCTCGATTTTCAGCAAGACGGGCTCGTCCATCGGGCGAGTCCTCCGGGTCGTCGGGTGCGAGAAACGGGGCGGCCCGCGCCGCCGTCGGGTTTAGCCTTCGGACGGCTCCCTCACGTTGAATTCCAGTTTCCAGCGGCGGGCGTCGCGGCTGCTGTTGCACCACAGTTCCAGGGTGCCGACTTCGTTGAGGTTCGAGTGCAGGCGGACGGGCACCGTCTCGTCGGGCTTGCCCTCTTCGGACGAGAGCGACGTCTGCAGCGGGGCGAGTTCCTGGAGTTCGTCCGGGGCCCAGCGGTCGAGGACCAGGCCGACGGGGTCGTCGCGGCGGGTCGTCGAGCCGAGGAAGCGGAACTCGGTCGGCTCGCCGACGACCAGGCCGAACTCGGCGCCGGGGACGTCGGTCTCGGTCCCCTCCTCCATCCCCATCGGGACGACGCAGACCGCTTTGATCGGCGGCCGGACGCCGGGGACGGCCGGCGCCGACGATTCGATCCCGACGTAATACGAGCGCGGGGCCCCGCCGCGGATGCGCACCCCCTTGCCGCGCCGGACCTGGCCGTAATAGGCCGCCCCGTGCGCGACCGCCAGGTCGAGGTCGGCCGCCTCCAGCGCGGGGACGGCCGTGCCGGACCAGGACGAGAGGACGTCGATCACCCGCTGTCGCAACTCGGCCGCCTTGAACACGCCGCCGTTGAACAGCACGGCCGAGGGGGTGATGGTCGCCCCGCCCGTGTGGAGCGACCCGGCCTGGCGGCCGAGGAACCGCGCCAGGTGGCGGGTTACGGCCGGGTCGGCCGCGTACGGAAGGCCGATCTCCGTCAAGCCGACCCGCCGGCCCCGCGCGGGGAGGTCGGTCGGGGCGCAGAGGGGGATGAAGCCGTCGAGCAGGACGGACGTCAAGGTCTCGCGGGTCAACTCGGTCTTGACCGCGCCGCCGATCACCTTCGAGCCGCGCCCCAGGATTGAGACCGGCATCGAACCCTTCTTCGGGTCGGCGAAAAGCCCTTCCTTCGCGGCGCGGCAGGCGTAGCCGAGGGCGACCCTCTGGGTGGCGTCGAGCGCGTCCATGCCCCCGGGGAGGCCGGCCGCGACGGCGTAGGCTAGGGCGAGGTCCATGTTGTCGCCGCCGAGCAGGATGTGCTCGCCGACGGCCTGGCGGGTCAGGGCGAGGTCGCCCCCCTGGTCGGTGACGGAGATCAGCGTGAAGTCGGTCGTCCCGCCGCCGACGTCGCAGACGAGGAGGATGTCTCCGACCTTGACCTTCTTCCGCCAGGCGTCCCCTTGCTTCGCCAGCCAGGCGTAGAACGCAGCCTGGGGCTCCTCCAGCAGCGTGACCTTCTCCAGGCCGGCCGCCCGCGCGGCTTCGACCGTCAACTCCCGGGCGACCGCGTCGAACGAGGCGGGGACGGTCAGCAGGACGTCCTGCTGTTCGAGCCGGTCGGCGGTCGACTTGCCGGCGACCTGGTGGTTCCAGGCGTCGCGCAGGTGGCTCAGGTACGCGGTCGACGCCGCGAGGGGCGAGACCTTCTCGACGTCGTCCGCAGCGCTCCAGGGGAGGATCGCGGCGCGGCGGTCGACACCCTCGTGAGAGAGCCAGCTCTTGGCCGAACTGACGAGCCGGCCGGGGACCTTCATCCCGTGCTCGCGGGCGAACGCCCCGACCACCCGCCCCGGGGCCGACTTCCAGGGCAGGTCGGTCCCCCCGGCGGGGAACTCCTTCGGCGCCGACAGGTACAGGAACGACGGGAGGACCGGCCGTTCACCGACGTCGTTGACCCCCACGACCTGCGGGATTGCGAACGTCCGGACCGCCGCCGGCGCGCCGTCGGCCGCCTCCCGGGTGTCGGCGTAGGCCAGCGCGCAATTCGTCGTACCCAGGTCGATCCCAACGACGTAACGGGACATGGGTGCTCCTCACGTGTTCTCCGGGGCGACGGCGACGGCCCCGGGTCATGACAGGGGGGCCGAACCGACCGCCGCGTCTTCCGGTCGTGGCCCTTCGTCCTCCGCTCAGGGGATCTCCACCTCGGCCGGAGACAGGACCGACGCGTCGTCTTTCGAGGCGGGGAGGGCCGGCAACTGGACCGCGCGGGCCCGCCAACCGTGGTGTTTCAAAACGCCCTGGAACGGAGGCGACCCCTGGACGTTGCCGATCAGGCGGATGGAGGCCGGGTCGAAGTCGGCGGCGACGGTGACGCGCTCTTCTTCGGCGGCGTTCATCACGGGCTCGATCGTCAGGTATTCGTGGAGCGCCTTGCGGCAGCCGCGGTGGATGTCGCGGACGGCGGCGCCGATCTGGGCGTCGGTGTACGGGTCGATCTCTTCTTCGAGGAAATCGATCAACCGGCCGTCGCGCTGGAGGACGGCGAGCACGCGGAGGTCGGGGCCGGACGTCGTCGGTTGAAACAGGGGTTCGACCCGCCGGGCGAACTCGGGGTCGGTCAACGTCTGCCAGAACGTTTTCAGCGCCAGCCAGAATCGGTTCAAAGCGAAGCCCCCAAGTCGACTCGTACGGGCCTAGGCAACGACGGCCGGGCCACCGCCCCCGGCCCCGGTTACCGACGGGTCGGCCCTTAAACCCGAGACACCGGGCCAGTTTACCCGCTCGATCGGGGCTTGGAAACGAGTCAGCAATGGGGACCGCGCGGGAGCGGTCCCGTCGCCCTGCGCAACCCCCCCGGGGGCGATGTCAGCGTGACTTCGGGTCGAGTGCGGGACCGTCCGGGAGCGGGGTCGGGTCGACGCGCAGGTTGACGCGGGGGGTGCGGTCGCGTGAAGGCGGGCGCGACTCGTTGCGCGTATCGGCCACTCTTCCGGCCGCGTTGGGAAAGAGGGACTGACGCTGGTGGACCCAGGAGCACCCGGGCAAGGCGGCAAGGAGCAGGGCCGGCGTGAGCCGTCGGGCGGATCGTGGGGGAAACACGGAGGACTCCGGAGACTGGGCGGGGAATTTCGAGAAGAGAGTCGACAGTGGCCCCGCGGCTGAGTTACTTTCGAACCAACGACTCCGTGATCGGTACGATCAACGAATTATAACGCATCCGAGCCGGCCGAGAGGCCGGACCGTCGCCACGCCCGAAGACCCGGCTCCCCGCGCGGGGGCCGTCTGAATTGCAGGGAGTGATCGCCGTCATGTCGTCTTTCTCCGTCCGCGAGGAGCCCGAGGCCTTGGTCATCCGAATTGAGGAGCCGGCCTCGCTCAACGACTTCCGGTCCAACGCCTTCCGCGACTCCCTCTACCAAGCCGTCCAAGACCATAACGGGGCGAAGGTCGCCCTCGACCTCAGCCGGGTCGACTTCTTGTCCAGTTCGGGGGTCGCCATCCTCGTCGGCCTCAAACGCCGGATCGACGGCGTTCAAGGCAAATTCGTCATCTTCGGCGTTCAGCCGGTCGTCCAAGACCTCCTCCGCATCACCCGCCTGACGCAGTATTTCACCTTCGCCGACGACGAGAAGAACGCCCTGGACCTCCTCCGCCCCTTGCCGACCGCGTAACCGCTTCCTTTGATTCCCTCGATAACCCGCTTTCCCTGCCTTATCCACTCGCCTGAAGTCCCCATCCGGGGATGGCCGAAGATGGTGTCGTAACCTAGCTCGCTGCGCCGCAAGGCCGGGACAAGGCCCTCATCGGGGGCTTCGTTCGGTCCGCGCATCGGCCTGCGAACCGAGGATTTCTCAGCCGGACAGCCATCCGATTCAGGGACGGCGGACCGAGGCGGCGGTGCGCCTCGGGGGCTGCCAGTTGCCAGGGAAGGGAGTCTCCCATGCGGTTCAATCGGCGACGGTCTGACCGGCCTGACTCGGCCAGGTGCAGGCTCGGATCCAACCTGGAAACGTTAGAGGGTCGTACGCTCCTGACGAGCGGAGGGCCCCACCCATTCTCGGTTTACCTACCGAAAGACTTGTCGGTCTATACCCTCCACACCGACACGCCCGCGGCCTACAACGTCAAGCACCAACTCTTGAGCCACCCGGACACGCAGAATTCCCTTCTCGGCAACGAGGGGAAGATCGTCTCGGGGAAAGACCGGCAAGGGAACGAGTGGACGATCGTGGTCCACGGCCCGGGTGAGGTCATCGTCACCGACACGACCCCGAACGACGGCAGCCTCGACGACGCGATTGACACCATCCAGCTGATCGGCACCGACATCCACAGGACCTATGTCACCGGCAACGTCGTCGGCTCGTTCCGGGTCCAGACCAACAGCACCACCCCGTTTAACCGCCTGATCGCGACCGAGGGCGTGCGGTCGATCGTCCTGAACGGGTTCTCGCTCGGCCAGACGGTGACCCCGGTCGCCGGCGCGCCGAACAACGAGAACACCGGCATCTTCCTGACCGGCGGCGTGCAGTACCTGTCGTTCCACGACATCATCGCCCCGATCGACACGGCGACGAGCGACGCGGCGATCAACGTGGTGATCGGCGACCCGTCGACCCCGCTGGCGGTCCAGCCTTCGATCCACCTGGACAGCATTTTCAACACGGTCTTCAACAGCACGTCGACGACCGTACCGCCCGTGGTCCCGGTCACCACGCCGACGGTGAACATCATCGTCAACGGCCAGATCAAGAACCTCGACTTCATCTCGACGACGAACGACACGGTCCCCGCCTGGCAGCAGTTCCTATTCCCGACGATCGCGACGACGGGCCGGACGTCGGTTCAGGCGGCCGGGATCGGCCACCTCAACGTCGCCGGGGCGGCCACCAACTTCACGGCCTCGCGGACCGCGCAGCCGTTCCAGAACGGCTACTCCGGGCTCAGCGGCATCAAGTCGGCCAATTTCAACGGGCCGACCGACGCGGTCGGGCTCGACGTCAACGGCCCGATCGGCCGGCTCAAGTTCAACAAGGGGCTCGGGAACCCGACCGGGGTCTTCCTCGGGACCTCGGCCTCGGGCGCGGAGGTGCCGGCGACCCTCTACGGGACGCCCCTCGACCAGTACGGGTACGCGGCGGCCGGCCTGGTCGACGGCCAGGTCACGGCGACGAACATCGGTTCGCTCACGGTTAACCCGGCCAACGTCGTGACCCAGTCCCCGACCAACCCGGATTTCACGCAGATCACCCGCCAGGGGACGCTGTTCACGGTCCCCCGGCCGGGGAACGCGCTGACGAACGCGACGATCGTGGCGGCGCAGAACATCGGCAAGGTGCAGATCCTCGGCAACCAGGTGAACTCCGAGGTCAAGTCGGGGTTCGACTACAACTCGTTCGCGGCGGGCCTCGAAGGGACCCGCGCGGCGAGCCGGATCGGCCGGCTCCATCAGAACGGCACCCTGATCAACGGCGTCACCTCGGCGACCTACCGCCCGTTCATGAAGTTCTACGGGACGCCGGCCGATACCGCCGGCCCGGGCACGATCGTCGGCAACACCAAGACGATCCTGGCCGACACCGGCGCGGCCACGACGCTCGGCAACTCGGGGGCCGGCTTCTTCGCCGCCCAGAAGCGGGGCGGATACCTGCCCCCGCCCCAGTCCCCCACGCGGGTCCACGGCCGGCTCGTCAAGTAACCGCGAGCAGGCCCTTCGAAACGAAACGGAGCCGCCCCCGGGATACCCTGGGGCGGCTTCGTTTCGAAGGCGGTTAATCCGAAGCAAGCGGGGACCCCAGGTCACCGCTCGGCCCACCCTTTTTACCAGCGCCAGAGCGCCGTGCCCCAGTTCAGGCCGGCGCCGAAACCCGAGGTAAGGACGAGGTCGCCGCGTTCGATCTGCCGGTCCTGCATCAGCTCGTCCAGGGCGATCGGGATCGAGCCGGCCGAGGTGTTGCCGTACTTCTCCAGGTTCTTGAAGACGACGTCCCGGTGGAACCCGAGGACGTCGCTCGCGGCGTGGATGATCCGGACGTTGGCCTGGTGGGGGACGAACCAGCGGACGTCGTCGATCTTGCAGTCGGCCCGGGAGAGGACGTCGAGGGTCGAGTCGGTGAGGATGCGGACCGCCCACTTGAAGACGGCGCGACCGTCCATCGTCAGGTAGTGGAGGCCTTGGTCGAGGGCGTCGGCGGTTGGCGGGATCCGGCTGCCGCAGGCGGGCCGGCTGAGCAGGTCGCCGCCGGAACCGTCCGACCCGAGTTGGTAGGCGACGAGCCCTTGTTCGGAAGACCCGGGGGCGAGCAACACGGCCCCGGCGCCGTCGCCGAAAAGGGGGAAGCTTTTTTGATCGCCGGGGTTAATCACCCGGCTGTTGCAGTCCCCGCCGATCACCAGGGCCCGCTGGCTGGTCCCCGCGGCGACGAACTGCGCGGCGGTCGCCAGGGCGAAGACGAAGCCCGCGCAGGCCGCCTGGACGTCGAACGCCGGGCAGGTCAGCTTAAGCCGGTCCTGCACGAGGTTCGCGGTCGACGGGAAGCACATGTCGGGCGTGAACGTCCCGACGACGAGTAGGTCGACCTCGGACGGGTCACACCCGGCGGCCTTGAGGCAGCGCACGGCCGCATGGGTACACAGGTCGCTCGTCGCCTGGTGGGGCAGGGCGAACCGGCGTTCGAGGATCCCCGTGCGGTTGACGATCCATTCGGGGTCGAACCCGTGGGTCTCGCGGAGGTCGAAGTTACTGATGACGTTCTCGGGGACGTAGCTACCGGTCCCCAGAATTTGAACGCCCGTCAGCGATCGGGTCCGTGGCGCGACCTGGACTTGACCGTTACTCATAGACGATCCGCGCCGGTGATCGACCGGGGCCCGGGGAAACGAAACGGGCGGGTCCGCCCCCGTCGGCGATCCCATCCGCTACTAATCGGACGGCGGTACGGCGGCTCTTGAAACCCGACCCGGGGTCAGGGGTGGAGGGTGTCGTCAGGTGCGTTCCGGGTGCGGTCCCCGTCGACTCGTGATCCAACACCCGCGGAAACCCCTGGAACCTTGTAGGAAGGACTTGACTATACTGAGTTCGCTACATCAAGACCATACCAAACGACGGCCCGCCCGGGCCGCCGCACCGGCGCGGCGTTCGGGGCGTGCCGCGACGCGAAATCCTCGCCATGCTCGAACACGCGATCCGGCTCCGCGGCGGCTGGGAACGGCACGACCCCGCGGGCGCCACCCCGCCCCAACGGGCCTCCCTCCCCTTCGACCGTTGGCCGCTCGACGCCGGAAAGGTGCGGCTGGTCCGGCACTTCCAACGCCCCCCGGTCGAGGCCGGCCGCGAGACCCTTTGGCTGAGGCTGGATGACGTCCCCGGCCTCGTCTCCGTCGCCCTTAACGGCCTTCCGCTCCACGCGGGTCCGCTACCGGAAAGCGCCGGGCTCTGGCCGCTCGAGGGGCTTGAGGCGAGGAACCGTCTGGAATTAGAGGTCGATCCCGCGGGGATCAGCCCTGAAGGCCGTTCGGCCCCCTGGGGCCGTGTCGCCCTTATTATTCGCACGGCCGTTGGTGGCCCGGACGCCCGAGTGCCCGGTGGAGAGCCGCTTGGCGGCTCGAACGCCGAGATTTAGAATCAAAGGCGGGGCGGGCTGATCGCTCGCCACCCGGTTTCAGGTTTTGCCGCGACGCGGGTCGACACCTTATGGACGATGTACGCGAGCAGGAACGGCAGACGTATTTACTCTGCCGGGCGGGGTTCTGGCTCCTTTCGTGCGCGCTCCTGATCGCGTGCGCGAGCACCCTGATCAGCCTCCCTCGCCGATTTATCGGCCAGCCGTTCTTACCCTGGCTCCAAAATTCGACCTGGTGGTCGTGGATCGACGCGCCGATCGTCTGGGGGAGCCTCTGCGGGTCGTACCTGCTCTGGGGCCGTTGGAACGACAAGGGGTGGCAGCGGCGGAGCGGCCTCCTCGTCTTAATGGGGGCGGTCGACGCCGTGCTTTGGCTGATCGACCACGGCCAGGAACTCGGCCTCCGCACCGGAGACTTCGGCCACCTTTGGCTCCGCCACAACCTCGGTCAGGCCCTCGGCTGGGCCGAGTTCGCCCTGATCGCCAGCCTCTCGTGCGAGGTCATGGTCCACCTCGGGGTCGGACCGGCCGCGGAGACCGGGAAGGCGACCCGCTCGTTGGCCGCCACCGGCGCGGCCGTCTTCATGCTCCTCTTCTGGCAGACGACCGCCTGGGAACGCGGCTGGCCGCTGGAATGGCGCCGTTTCCGGATGATCGAGTCCCAGCTTCTGGAACTCGGCACGACGATGATCTGGACGATCACCCTCATGCAGGTCACCGCCCTGACGATCGCCGCCACCCGCCAGTGTTCGGCCGTCCTCGCCGAAATGGACCGGGAAGACGAGGCGAACGACCCCCTCCGCCCCACCTGGCAGACGGAAGGGGCGTGGGCGGAAGAGTTCTAAAGACGAAACGCCGGCCGCGGGGCGTCGTCCACGCCCCGCGGCCCAACGCCTCAATCAGACCGTTTCAACCGCCTTACGACGACTCGGTGGAGGCGGGGAGGAGTTCTCGTAGCGACTTCGGAAGCGGGAAGTGGACGTTCTCTTCGCGAACGAACTCTTCCTGCACCGTCGCCCCGAACCGCTTCTCAAGGTAGTCGATGCATTCTTGCACGACGTCCTCGGGGGCGCTGGCGCCGGCGGTGATGAGGACGGTTTCGACGCCCTCGAACCAGGCTTCGTTGATCTCGGAGAGGCCGTCGATCAGGTGGGCGTGCGGGCCGAGCGAGTTCGCGATCTCGGCGAGTCGCTTACTGTTCGAGCTGTTTTGGCTGCCGAGGACGAGGACCAAATCGGTCTTCGGGGCGAGTTCGCGGACCGCGACCTGGCGGTTCTGGGTCGCGTAGCAAATGTCGTCTTTGGGGGGATTGGCGATC
>Ga0164243_10011626_pt1 | contig 12537 bp, 14 predicted proteins | sample OricompcompostOP_FD_108781 | JGI IMG/M metagenome (GOLD analysis project Ga0164243, IMG submission 108781) | Organic Plus compost microbial communities from Emeryville, California, USA - Original compost - Organic plus compost (OP) | ecosystem: Engineered > Solid waste > Mixed feedstock >...
CGCGATCAGGAGATCGCGGTTCTTCGGCCGGCGCGAATCCAGCGCAAGAAAGATCGGCGACCGCTTCAATCTCCTGGCGGCAACATTCGGATCGCCACCATGGGCCATCAGCTTTTCCAGATAAAAGCTTTCATCATGCGCGGCGGCCAGATGCATGGCGGCATTGCCATGCCAGCCGATCGCGTTGGGATCGGCACCATCGCGCAGCAACGCCAGAAATTTGCTGTGCTCGCCGGCCAGGATGGCCTGCTGCAGTGGCGTCTTGCCGTCGGCATCCGGCGTGTTGACGCCTTCGGCGGGCGCAGCCTGTCTCGGCTTGGCGCTACGGCTATCATTGCGGTCGCCGACCATCACACCGATGCCGCCCAGCAACAGCACTACAGCAATTCCAATAGCGATCTTTTTCAACATCTCACGATCACGTTATTGGCCGCGATCGCCGAATATGATTCGATCGAGCCATTTCACACGTTCGGTGACCAGCCGAAGGCGACAATCGGCGCCGGCAATAGCAGCAAAACTGGCTTTGCCCCACACGGCGGCTTCCGCGACGCAGGTGGTGTCCCGATAGACAATCCATTGCCGCTGCGCTTCGCGCATCAAGGCTTTGACGTCGGGCTTCAGCGACGGCAGCATCCTGTTCCACAAGACGTTGAGCGCCTTATCCTGACGCTCATAGGCAGCACCGATGCAGTCGAGCATTTCCACAGTAACGCCGCCGGCTTTCTCCATACAGGCCTGGTGAGCGGCATCCTCGGCTTTCACCGGTGACACAACCAGCGCCGTCATCAGAGCAATGCATCCGGCGAGCAATGAGGCGCGCGCGCTCATGCAAAGCCCTTCTCGGCCTTATAGCGCTCCAGCAAACCCTTCAGCGGCGTGTGCAGGAGATCGCCGTTGAGCCGTGGCGGCGGATCGTAGCTGAAGGCGAAGTCGTAATGGCCGTCTCGCTCGATGGCGATATCGGCAATCGTAAAGGGCGCATTGCCGTCCGCACTCATGGCATCGCGCAGATCAAGAATTTTCTGCTTGCTCTCCCGGCTGAGACGAAAGCTGAGATCTTCCAACGGCCCGCCCCGCTTGCAGGCCAGAACAATTGCCTGCGTGCTGGAGCGCTTGCCTTCCTCCACCAGCACCTCATGATTGACGGCGATGTGGAGCCATTCGCGGCCCTCCCACTCGCCGTCATGCAGATCGGTGCGGTCGGCGGCAATGCTGCGCACCACTTCGTCCTGCAGGCTGGCGATCGAGGGACCGGCGGCCGGCGCTTCCTTTCGAAAGCCGGCCAAAAAGCGTTTCAACATGCGTCTTCTCCCTCGTCATTGGCGCGGTCGCCGGACAGTTTGTCGCACCTCACAGCGCGCACTGCCCCTCCTTTGCGTGTTGGACGCCCAGCAGCCGCGAAAGCTTGGTCTTTTTCCGGTCGGAAACGCAAAATAATAGCGTCCCCGCAACCAAGGATCGTCGCGCTGGCTGCGTCCTATCAGCAGGTTACACCGCAGAAAAGGCCGAGCGGCTGATGAAACTAAGCTTGAAGAGATTGGTCCTGATACTGGCGTCGCTGTCGGCCATCGCGCCGGCCTCCGCTGGAGACGTCAGGTCGGCGCAGCGGCTGGCAGTCGGCAAGACTGGTATCACTTGCGTGACAATGCCCTGCCCGTGGCGGGGCATTGTCGAGCTGGGTGCCACCGATCGGGCGCGCCGGCTGGTCTGGAGCGGCCATGACCTGCCGCAGCTCGCCGCCAGCGCTGACGACGCCGCGCGATTGCGCGACACCTGGGAGCGCATGGCATGTCTCGAAGTGCAAGGCACTTTGGATGGCGCCGTGCTGCGCGTCGACCGTATCATCGGGGCCTGCGCATGAAGGCACGCATGACAGCGCTGGCCTTGATGGCGGCGGCGCCGTTGCCGGCGCAAGCCGATGCAGCCAAGGACTTCAGCGCCGATCTCGGCAAGGTGGTCGGCGCCTTCACGGCGACCCGGCTTTACGTCGAGCAATGCAACGTCCGCGATCCGGCCAAGGCGGCGGCCCGGCGCGATGCTCTTGCCGGCTGGGCCTATGGCAATGAGCAGGCGAGCTATGAACGCCTCATGCAAGCGTTGTACGCAAAATTGCCGAAACTCTCAGCACAGATCGATCCGCAGCGCACGCGCATTGCCGATGTGGTGGCGCAGGACCTGCAGAACAATCCGGCGCAATGCGACGTTCTGCACAAAGTGTTCAGGGACAATGACCAGTTCAAAGTGAGATCGCAGGTGCGTCGGCTGATGCGCAGCGCTTCGAGGCTCGGCGTGGAGATTCCGCCAGCGCCCACCGTCACACCTGGCAAGAAGCGCGCCGAGGATACGCAGATCCTGCGGCTGGCTGCGCTGTCGGCGCGGCTGGAAGCGAAGATGTCCGAGATCGGCAGCAAGGACGGCGCACGCCGCAATTCTGATCTCAGCCGCGCGCGTGAGGAGCATGCGCTGAACTGGCTGATCGCCGACGGCGTCCAGGTCGTGTTCGGCCGCGTCACCGACCACGATGAAATGCGCGAATGGCGTGGCGATCAGCAATCGACGTTCAAGATCGAATGCGACACCTTCTTCAATGATGCGCATAAGAGCCGCATGGCAGAAGCCAAGGGACAAGACCGCGTCGTTATCGGCACGCCGCGGTCGCTGTTTGACACCGCGACTGGCGGCAGACTCAAGCTTCGCCAATGCAGCATCTTTACGCCGGAAGAAACCGGTCGCCCCTTTGCCAACCAGAACGACGACGCCGGCCTGATGCCGCGGCCGATGGAGGAACACGAAGCTTATGCCGGGCCGAATGCCGGCATCCGCCTCCGCGATGTCGATCGCGTGCTCTATGACGCGCGGTTTAATAATCGCATGGATGGCTTCGGCAACGGCTATATTGATCGCAATGAAGACATCTATGTTCTGATGCGCGACGGTACAGCGTACCGGCACGACTGGAGCTTTCCCTTCACCGATCTTGCGATTGAACGCTCGAAAAAACGCGAGCCGGATCGCTGGTTCAGCTGGAGCGAGCGCGGTGGCAGGGTCAGCCTCCTGCGCAGCGATGACAAGACGAAGATCATCAAGCTGGAGAAAGCCCAGCGTCTGACGTCAATGAAGCCGAAGGCGCTTGCGGCGAATTACCATTATCTGCAAATCGGGATGGGCGGCGCGCGGCAGGACCGCCGCTACGTGTTCTCCGATGACGGTACGGTAACCTATAGCCGCAGCGGCTTCGTTGCCGGCAATGTTGCGACGAGCTACATCATCGTCAATGGCCGCAAACAGCCGGACGTCACGGCGCGCTATCGCTTCGAGGATTACGCGCTGATTCTGGAACGCGACGGCGAGACCGAGCGACACTTCTTCGCCGTGCCGGCGAGCGCCGATCTGGCCGCGCCCGATACCGTGCTGATCCGCGGCCAGGCGTATTGGCGGAAATGACCGATGCGCATTAGACTTTTCCATCCGAAATCCGCTAGGCATAAGACGTGGCACACAGCGACGCGATGGAGGGCGAGCACAGCGTACAGCGATTGGCGGATGACGGACATGCCGGGGTTGACGATGATCTGTCCCTCATACGACGTGCGCAGGCGGGCGATGCAACAGCCTTCGAGCGACTTGTCACGCAGTATTATAGCTTCATCTACCGAACGGCCTATCGCTGGCTCGGCCACAAGGATGATGCCGAAGACATCACGCAGACCATTTGCATGCGCCTTGCCACGACGCTGACGAGCTTTGACGGTCGCGCGAGTTTCACCAGCTGGCTGTATCGCGTGACGCTCAATGCCGTTCGCGATCTGCAGCGCAGCCACAGCCGGGTGAAGCGGCAAGCTTCGGCGGTTGCGGCGGTGACGAGTGAGGCCGTCGCCGGCGATCAGGAAGACGCGATGCGCGTTGAGGATATCTGGCGGCGCGTGCGGCAACTGCCCGACAAGCAACGTGATGCCGTGCTGCTGGTTTACGGTGAGGAGATGAGCCACGCCGACGCCGCAGCCATCATGCAATGCCGGGAAGTCACCGTGTCCTGGCACATTCACAAAGCCCGCAAGGCGCTGAAGGACCTGTTATGAGCCGTCCCGAACGCGATCCGCTGGCCGGCCTGCCCCGTGAGACTATTCCGGAGCCGGATGCTGCGCGCATGCAGGCGACGATCGCGCAAAGCACGGCGCTGTTTCGGAGCCATCAGGCGCAGCAGCATCAGCGCCAGTTGCGATCGTCATCCGGCGGCTGGCAAGCGATGCTGGACACAGCGCGCCGTTGGCTGGTGCCGGCGGCGATCGGCGCTGCGGCAACGGCGGCGACCATGACAATTGTGCCGATGACGACATTGCAGCAGGCCGCGCCGCCGGTGCGAGACGAAGTGGCGCGGCCTGCTCCGGCTCCCGAGGTGGCGCCGCCGCAAGCGAAAGTGCGAAGCGCGCCCAGCGTTGCCGCCCCCGCCGATTTGGCGCAAGCGCCGACCCGCAATTCCGAAGCGCCGCCACGCATGGGCGCGCGGCCGCCAGGGATGGCGCGCGAGCGCGCCGCTGTGTCAGCGCCGCTGGAACGCTATAATTTCGATGGGCTTGTCATCGGCGTGCGCAATTTGTCCGAAGCCGCCGAGATGACGCTCATCGATGGCGCGCAGGAGCATCGGTTTTATGTGCGGATCAAACGGCAAGACGAACGCATCGCCTTGTTTGACGCCTTCCACCATCGCGGCGCTAAGGGCGAGGATCTTCTGTTTGTGCGATCGGGCATGGGCTCCGACCAGCGTTGGGATGCCTTCGAGCGCAATGACGGGCGCTATACACGCTCGGTCGCCGTCAGCCGCCTGATCGAAGGCGCCCGCAACCGCGACGACATCATCGCCCGCCTGAAAAATTAACTTCATACCAAAAGCACGCGCCGCGCCGGAGAGGAATAGCATGATCGCAATGAAAACAGGCCTGACGATCGCCGCCACCATCGCTGCGCTGGCAAACGCTGCGATGACGATGCCGGTGTCGGCGCAACCTGCCGCCGCACGAACCAGCGCCGTCACCGAGCGGCTCGGCATTCCGGGGCCGATCACCTTCGACGGCAAGACCTATGCGCTGGCCTGGTCGTCGCAGCCCTCGCCAACCTATATCAAGCAGGAATATGTGCCGGCCGGGCAATCGGTAAAGACCTATACCGAGATGATGCTCATCGAGGCGGTGACGCAGCCGGTGAAGCCGCTCGATGCGGCATCCGCGCAGGTGCAGATGCTGCAAAAGCGCAAGAGCACCGATCCGGTCGTTAATTACGAGATCATCCAGAACAAGCAGAGCGGCGAAGTGCTGCTCGATTTTCTCATTAGCGATACCAAGGCCGATCCGATCATCATCGAATGGAATGCCTATCGCTATGTGCCGTTGCGCGGCCAGGACGGCGTCGCGCTCTACGCCATCAGCCGCCGCGCTTATGGTCATGACGATGCCAAGGCGCTGCTGGCGGGCCTGAAAACGTCACGCAAGCCTGCCGTCACCGCGCTGGCGAAATTCGATCTGCCGGCGATCACGATCCGGAAGTGAGGATCGCGATGAAGCCAGCAAGGAGGGTGATGGCAGCCGCGATCATTCTCGGCCTGTCCGCTCCCGCTTTCAGCCAGACCAACATGCTGGACATTCACCTGAATCAGCAATTGCAGAACCGCCTGCAAGATCATCAGAATACACAGCGGCGGATGCCGCCACGCCGCGATGGCGGCAACGTTCGGTCCCGTGATGGTCGCGACATGGCACCCGACCAGGCCGTCATCCGTCGGCTGAAGACGCATTTTCGAACGCTGGAGCGGCGCATCCCGCAAGGCCGCCGCATCGAAGTCGCCAAGGACGGCCGGGTGTTCATTCATGTGCAGGGTCGGGTCGACGAGCCCGCCGTCACGACGTTTGCGGAACGCCTGCTGCAGACCAAGGTCATTCTTAAGTCTTTTCCTTGATGGCATGTCGTCGCTCGGGCTTCCGAAACTCAGTGCCGTCGCTTCGTCGCGATTCCAAAACTCTTTGCTGCCCCATTCTTCGTAATCAGCGTATAGTCTTCGTCGTTGAATTGCTCGTTATCGCGTTCAATTGCTTCTGGATCAGAATGCTAAAGGTCATCCGCAAAAATGAAATAATTCCCTATGCTTGGGGAGTTCACGGCAGGGATATTCGGGCACTCGCCTAAGCCTGTCTGCGACGCGCAGTGATCGTGCACCCGGCCCCAGACACAATGCATAGCGGATATGGTTCGTAAAAAAGTGATTTGCGGGTATTCCCACCCGGCATCGATAACAAGGCCTGCTCGTAAATCCCTTGCTGGCACGACTCGTGCTTTCGTAAGCGCGCTTCAGATCTTCAAGACATCGGACAATTGACTGCCGCATGGCACTCACACATTCTCATTCTCTTAATGCCAGGCTTGCGCTCTAAAGCAGTCACTAAGGACCTATTCAGGCCTAATACCTGTTTCATTTACAAGCTTCGTCCACTTTTCGATTTCGTCGGAGACAAAATTTCTGGATGTCTCCAGATCTCCACTGAGCTCGATACCTGCCGTTGCAATACGCTGCCTATCCCATTTTGGCGTTGCAAGCATTTGGCGAGCCACCGCATTAAGCTTCTGCACGATGTTCTTCGGGGTCCCAGCAGGTACGAAGGGCGCCCCCCATGAAAGAAGATTGAACCCGCTCATGCCCTGCCTTTCGAAGTTGATAGCCTTCGGAAGCGCCTCGAGCTTTTGGTCTGAAGCAATGGCAATAGGTGATACTGTTCCGCTGGTTCCGATGAAGGGCAGACCAGCGACGAGATCAGAAAATGCCATTGTAATCTGGGCGCCCGCAAGATCGGTTAGAGCTCGCCCACTTCCATTATACGGCACATTCATGAGATTGAGCTTGGTCCTGCGCTTGAACATCTCACAGGCAATTTGCGTGACGGCATTGCCACTGCCGCACGTCGGCGCACCAACTTTTCGAATGTTGGAAATGAATCCCTCGAGCGAATTGGACGACAAAGCGCTCTGCCCAAACAACACAACCGGTGTTGCAGAAACTACCGATATCGTCTCAAAACTGCTCGGCTTGTATGGGATGCGATCGGCGAACAAAGAGTAATTGACAGCATTTACCGTGCCGCTTCCCATCAAAATCGTGTAGCCGTCCGGGGGTGCCTTTGCGACAACCTGGGCACCGATCATGCCATTAGCACCTGGCCGATTTTCAACGACGACCGTTGCCTTCAGGTGCTCGCCAAGCGACTTTGCATACATCCTCGCCACAACATCGGAGCCGCTGCCTGCTCCAAAGGTGACAACAATAGTAATCGGACGACTCGGATATTGCTCTTGGGCTCTTGCAGCTTCTCCTGAAACAACAAAACCCAGGGGTCAGGAGGACACCTGCCACGACAGTCTTGATCATCATTTCATCCTTCCCATCCGGCGCGAACAATCTAGCGAAGCGGAATTCGCGGTGATATAAAGCTGATTATAATTGGTATTCCAAAGCGGCATATGCGGATCAGTGATATCTCCAACTTTGTGGCAGTTGTCGCCGCCGGCTCACTGGTCCGAGCCTCCAACAAGCTCGGCATGTCGCAACCGACCCTCTCGAAATCAATCGCCCGGCTTGAGCGCGCACTTGGAGTCCAGCTTATTGAACGTCACGCCCGGGGCGTAAAGCCGACAGAGATCGGCTTGGTTTTTTTGGAGAGCGCTCGGAACGTCCACGCAGATTTTCAGGATAGTCTGGCAGCGATTCGGGACTACCGGCTTGGTCAAAGAGGCCTGATCCGCTTCGGAGTTGGGATTGGAGTTCCCCATGCACTGGTGGCTGATGCCTGCAAAGCGGCAGTTAGGAGGCGCCCCCTTAACCTGGAGATTTGGGGCGGCATGTCCGACTCCCTCTTTCAGGCTGTGGAGGCAGGAGACATAGAATTTGCGGTTGCAGGGGTTAAGCCGAAAGATGAAACCAAATTAAAGTGGCGATCACTATTCTCAGATCCCATGATGCCGCTGGTTCAGAAGCAACACCCCTTAGCATCTTCAAAAAGGGTCAGTTGGGAGCAGCTAGCCGAGGAGAACTGGATCGTTACGAATGTGGGCACCACAACACGTAATTGGTTTGACGAGCAATTCCGACGGCGTGGTCTGAAAGCACCAGCGCCGTTACTTACATTGCGAGGCTATCCGATCTCACTTGATGTTATAAGTGGCTTGAATGCCGTTACCCTTTGCCCGGTTTCAATTCAAAAAATTGCTCAGGAATCATTCGGTCTTCAAGCACTCAATACACCGGGCGACTGGAAGTCCGACCGAGTCGTTGGAATAATCTTTCGGCAAAACGCATATAGTAGTTCAGCAGCAAAATTTTGATGCAGAACTTCTCTTCCGCATCGCGTCGGCTCTTTCGATAAAAAAATTATCAGTCTCGCAGTCGTAGCAGCGGTAAGCGGGGCGCCTCTGCTTCGTGATGCAGGCGATGGCGCGTTCTGGCGGGACGAGCTAGTGACCCAGACCACCTGAAGGACTGCTGGATAAGGCATCATCGGCATTGGCAGGTTCGGAGGCTGGTGCAGCGGTGCAGGCTCGCTTTCAAACGACTTGGAGCAAAGATCGGCAGTGCCGCCCCTTTTTTGCATCGGGCCCCTTCAAGACAATCATGCACCGCATCTTCTACCACCGCCACTTAAGGTCGACCTCGATCTCGAAACAACACAGGACCATCTTCTGCTCGCGCTCTTTTCGCATCTCAAAATTTGATTGATCAAATATTGAATAGTCAATTAGACTGGAATCCGGGAGATCAAGATGCCGGAGAACCTAAGGCTAAAGAGCATTGACGCGGCCGGAGAGCGTCCACTCCAGCTCTATGTCACGTACCGCCTGTCGACACTAAGCGCGAAACTCAATCGCCAGGCGGGCTTCGTTCTGAAGCGCGCCGGAAATCTACGCGTTCCGGAATGGCGGATCCTCGCCCTGCTGTCGCTCCACGGCGAGATGAACGGCAGCGCGATCACCGAGCTTGCCGGCTTTGACCCCGGTCAGATCAGCCGGATTTTTCGTGCGCTCGAGACGCGCGGCCTCATTTCCGTCCGGCGCGCCGATGAGGACCGCCGAAGCGCTTATATGTCGCTCACGCGCGCCGGCCGCGCTTTGCACGCCAAAGTCTTGCCGGCGATGCAGCGGCGGCAGGAGCAGTTGCTAGGCGAGCTCACATCGCAGGAGCGCGCCACTTTTCTTCGTGTCATCGACAAGTTGCAGGTCGCCGCCGACCGGCGCGACTTTCCCAAAAGCTAAGCTATGAAACCGGCCAACACACTTATCATTCTCTCGGACGAGCATCAGGCGCGCGCCATGGGTTGTGCCGGCCATCCCTTCGTCTCGACACCCAACCTGGATCGCCTCGCCGCGCGCGGCACGATGTTCACCAACGCGGTCACGCCAAGCCCCATTTGCGTCCCCGCCAGAGCCGCCCTTGCAACTGGTCAGCCCGTTCACCGTTGCCATTACTGGGATAATTCCTTTGGCTACGATGGCCGCATCCGCAGTTGGGGACATGCGCTGCAGGACGCCGGCATTCCGGTGGAATCGATCGGGAAGCTCCATTATCAGAAAGAAAATCTCCCGACCGGCTTTGACTCCGAACATATCCCGATGCATCTGCATAATGGCGTCGGCATGGTCTGGGCCTCGATCCGTGACCCGCTACCGAAAAACCGCCCGAACGACAAGCGAATGCTGGGTGGTTACATCGGCCCCGGCGAGTCAGACTACACCCGTTACGATCACGCCATCACCGATCTTGCTGTTGACTGGTTGCACGACAAGGGCCGAACCTCGCACGAGCCGTGGTGCCTGTATGTCGGATTCGTAGCACCGCATTTTCCCCTCGTTGCACCAGCGGAGTTCTTTGAGCTTTATCGACGCGACGATCTGCCTGAACCGAAACTCCATCCCCGCACAGGCTACATGCTGCATCCCTGGCTCCAAGATCACGAAGACTTTTGGAGCCACGAGGCGACGCTCAAGGACGATACCGAGCGCAAGACGGCAATCGCCGCTTATTACGGCCTGATCTCGTGGCTGGACCACAATATCGGGCGACTGATAACCGCACTCGAAGCCGCCGGATTAACTGACAACACGCGCATCATCTACGCATCGGATCATGGTGACAATCTCGGTGCGCGAGGGCAGTGGGGGAAATCAAACCTCTACCGCGAATCCACAGACGTTCCGTTGATCATCGCAGGCCCCGATTTCGAACATAGACATTGCGCAACGCCGGTCAGCTTGCTGGACATTTCAGTAACGCTGGTTAAAAGCTTCGGGCTTGATGCTGCACAGGTCCTGCCCGACGCCAGCGGTCAGTCTTTGCGCGCAATCGCCGCAAAGCCTTTGGACCTCAATCGCGCGGTGTTCAGCGAGTATCACGCGGTCGGATCGAATACCGGTGCTTACATGCTGCGGCGGGGGCGCTGGAAATATCACTATTACGTTCGGCACGAGCCTGAGTTGTTCGATCTAGTGAACGACCCTGAGGAAACGACCAATCTCGTTTCTTCCCCGGAGCACCAAATGGTACTCAATCAAATGGACAACGCCTTAAGAGCAATTTGTGATCCGGAGGCGATCGATCTCAAGGCTAAAAAGGATCAGGCGGCGTTGATCGAGCGCATCGGCGGCACGACGGCAGCTTTCGATCTCGGGCGCGCCGTGGCGGGCGGAACGCCCGCGCCAAATTCGAAAGTAACAGAAAAGAAAGGCACAGGAGAGGAATCGCCACCATGCTCAGTCGTCGATCGATTCTCGGAATAGTCGCCGCAACGGCCGCCACGGGAGTAACAAGCGCGATCGCGCAAACCGATACATGGCCACGTGAGCGGCCCATTCGCTGGCTGGTCGGCGTGCCACCGGCGGGCTCGGCCGACCCTTTGACACGCGCGATCGCCGATCAACTCTCGAAGAGGCTAAATCAAACTATTGTCGTTGAAAATCGGAGCGGCGCAAGTCAAGCAATCGCCGCCCGCGAAGCGGCAAACTCAGAGCCAGACGGCTATACTCTTTTCACCATTTCCGGACCAGTATTGTACGCAAACCCCACACCAATCATCGGCAAAGGGCTTGATCCGGTGATTCAGATCGTGAGCCAGCCGATGATCATTGCTGGCACCGTGAAACGGCCGACAAATAATCTGGGCGAGGTATTCGCGGCGGCAAAAGCAAAGCCGGGCGAATGGAGCTTTGCAAGTGCAGGCGTTGCGTCTTCCCATCATATCGCCGGCGAATGGTTGAACTCGCTTGCGGACACAAAAATTCAGCATGTGCCGTATCGCGGCGGTGGTGCCGCGATGACCGATGCTATCAGCGGTCAGGTTTCGCTCATCATCATCGGCACCGGCCCCGCAATCCCTCAAATCCAAGCGGGAACGCTGCGTGCCTATGCATTGACAACAAAGACAAGACTTTCGTCATTACCCAATGTCCCGACTTTGAGCGAACTCGGCTTTTCGCAAGTCGATCTTTCCCAGTGGTTTGGTGTTGCAGTCCGTTCAGGAACGCCGAAGTCGATCGTCCAGCGTCTCAATACGGAGATTGACGACATCCTTCGCACGCCAGCGCTGCAAGATATGGCAGCAAAGCTCGGCGCCGAAATTGTTGGCGGAAGCGCCGAACAATGGGGCCGCGTCTTCGAAACTGACCTGGAAAAGTGGATGAGCTTGGTTCAAAGGCTGAATATACCGCTGCAATGATGCCAACCTGTGATTGCAGCAACATCGCTCATGCCTCAGGGGCGTCGACGAGTTCAAGCTCGGTCCACTTCTTTTCCCGCAATCCACTCGGCGTCATCTTCAAAGTCTTGGCCAGCATGTCTAGCGACGGATTCCTGACACCTCGCTCCATGCCGGAGATATAAGTCCGGTCGATGTTCGTCTCGAAGGTCAGGTCAGCGCCTCGTGCAGATGTCTTCGATCGGATTCTAGACGAACTCGACGGTTTGCTTGCGGTAGGGCCCGGAGACTCGACTGTGATTGGTCCTTGAGACACACTCGCTCGACGAGGCTCAACGCCAGTTTGGCACACTGCACGCGGTCTGGCGACGGCATCCAAACCGTTATTTGATCGTCGGGCACCTGTCAGCGGGGACGACGCTTCGTTCGAAATCCGGATCGGCGTCCCTTAACGACACAGAGGCATTCGTCCTACGATTCGCGTCTTGTTCGAAATAATGCGGGCGAAGGCGCGTTCTGGTAGGACGAGCTAGTAGCCTGCGCACCGCTCGGATCGAACATTGGAATCTACTTCCGTAGCAAGTCGGGATCCGCGACCCGGCGCCTCTGATCCCGCCGGAATGAAGCACATATTTGCCCGATCATCGCCACCGTCGGACCAGGGGGCAATTGCGCCGTGGCAAGATCCGCAATGGTGCCGGGTATAATCATTTCGTCCGGCCGTGTCGCTTGGGCGATTGCAATGGCAGGTGTCGCAGGATTAAGCCCTGCGGCGAGCAAGTTTTTTACAAGCGCCGGCAATGTCTTTTTC
>Ga0164243_10011627_pt1 | contig 12537 bp, 12 predicted proteins | sample OricompcompostOP_FD_108781 | JGI IMG/M metagenome (GOLD analysis project Ga0164243, IMG submission 108781) | Organic Plus compost microbial communities from Emeryville, California, USA - Original compost - Organic plus compost (OP) | ecosystem: Engineered > Solid waste > Mixed feedstock >...
AGGAGGTGGGCCTCCGCGTCGACGACCTCGTCGTGCTCTCGCGATGGGAACCGCCTCTCGACGCGCCCGTCCGGATCCGCACGTGGTTCTTCCTCAGCGCCGCGCCGGACGGGCAGGCCGTGGTGGCCGCGGCCGACGAGGTCGCGGCAGTCGAATGGGTGACTCCGGCCGAGGCCCTGGTGAGGCACGGCGCAGGCGAGTGGACGCTGTTCCCTCCGACCTGGGTGACGCTGCATCGGCTGTCGGCGTTCGCCGACGTGCACTCGGCGCTCGCCTCGGGAGGCGAGGCGAGCACCTTCCGCACCCGCGCCGACGGCACCGCCTTCCGCTGGGATTCCGGCGTGCTCGAGACGTCGCGACTGCCCTGGACCTTCGTCGAGGTCAGCTCGCCAGCAGCCGGCTGAGGTGTGCGCCGACGGCCTCGGTCTCGATGAGGAAGCCGTCGTGGCCGAAGTCGCTGACGAGCACGACGGCCTCGTTGCCGTCGAGGGTGTTCGGGATGCTGCGCGCGATGCGATGCTGACCGTCGACGGGGAAGAGGCGGTCGCTGTCGATCCCCAGGACCAGGGTCCGTGCGGTGACCGCGTGCAGGGCCTCCTCGACGCCTCCGCGGTCGCGCCCGACGTCGTGCGAGTTCATCGCCTCGACCAGCGTGATGTAACTGTTCGCATCGAAACGCCTCGTGAACTTGTTGCCGTGGAAGTCGAGGTAGGACTCCACCGCGAAGCGTCCTCCGTGGCCGAGGGGGGAGACGTCGGACTGCCAGGAGCGCTGGAAGCGCTGGTTCAGCTCGATCGGGCTGCGGTAGTTGAGCAGGGCCATCCGACGCGCCAGGGCCAGTCCACGGTGAGGTCCGTCGCCGTCGGCGAGATCGTAGTACTCGCCGCCCTGGAATCGCGGGTCCATGCGGATGGTCTCGAGCTGCACGGTGTTCAGTGCGATCTGGTCGGCCGTCGTGACGGGCGGCGAGGAGAGCACAGCCAGCCGCTCCACCCGCTCCGGGTGGCTGATCGCCCATTCGAGGGCGTGCATGCCGCCCATCGATCCACCCACGACCGCGGCCCATGCGTCGATGCCGAGGGCGTCGGCGAGCCGCACCTGCGCGGCGACCTGGTCGCGCACGGTGAGGTAGGGGAACCGCGATGCCCATTCGTAGCCGTCGGGAGCGATGCTCGCCGGTCCCGTCGAGCCCTGGCAGCCGCCGAGCATGTTCGGGGCGATGACGAACCACCGGTCGGTGTCGAGCGGAGCGCCGGGCCCGACGATGTCGTCCCACCAGCCCGCGGTCGGGTGACCGGCGCCGGCCGCGCCGCGCACGTGGCTGTCGCCGGTGAGCGCGTGCAGCACGAGCACGGCGTTGTCACGGGCCGCGTTCAGCTCGCCCCATGACTCGTAAGCCAGACGGATGCCGGGCAGCTCGGCGCCGCCCTCGGTGCGGAACGGCCCGAAGGAGGCGAAGCTCCGGCCGCCGACCGGGTCGCCGTCCCGCCAGGCTCCCGTCGCCGGCGGTCGCGCGCGCAGCAGACGCACGTCGGCTTCGGTGACGGGCGCCGACGGCACCGTGTCCTCGGAGGTCGTCTGCCAGTCCATGCCTCCCATTCTCGCCTGGCAGGGAGGGGTCTCGGCGAACGTTACGCGGCGACGAGGCCGACCAGGCCCACCCACGATGCCGCGACGGTGAGGAGCACGAGCGCCACGCGCCAGATCCCGCTCCGATCCACGCCGAGCCTCGTCGTCCCCACCGCGGCCGCAGTCGATTCTCCAGCCCGGGGTGCCAGGAGGCAGGGTTCCGGACGCACGGATGCCCCGGACCGTGCGGCCCGGGGCATCCGTGTTCCTGAGGAGGAGGATCAGGCGCGTGCGGCCTCCGACACGCGTCGGGCCGCGGCGAGAGCCTGCTCGAGGTCGGCCTTCAGGTCGTCGATGTTCTCGATGCCGACCGACAGGCGGACGAGACCAGGGGTGACACCGGCGGTGAGCTGCTGCTCGGGGGTGAGCTGAGCGTGCGTCGTCGAGGCGGGGTGGATCACCAGCGAGCGCACGTCGCCGATGTTGGCGAGGTGGCTGAACAGCGACAGGCTGTTCACGAACTCGCGGCCGGCCTCCACGCCGCCCTTGAGCTCGAAGGAGAGCACGGCACCGACGCCCTTCGGCGCGTACTTGTTGGCCGTCGCGTACCACGGCGACGAGGGCAGGCCCGAGTAGTTGACGCTCGCGACGTCGTCTCGGCCGTCGAGCCACTCGGCGATCTCCTGCGCGTTCTGCACGTGACGCTCGATGCGCAGCGACAGCGTCTCGATGCCCTGGATGAGGTTCCACGCGCTCTGCGGCGCGATCGCGGACCCGAGGTCGCGCAGCAGCTGGACGCGCGCCTTGATGATGTACGCCAGCGGGTCGCCGACGGCCGCCGTGTAGCTGGCGCCGTGGTACGAGGGGTCCGGAACGGTCAGCCCGGGGAACTTCTCGACGTTCTTCGACCACTCGAACCGTCCGCCGTCGATGACCGCTCCGCCGATCGTGGTGCCGTGGCCGCCCAGGAACTTCGTGACCGAGTGGACGACGATGTCGGCGCCGTGCTCGAACGGGCGGATGAGGTAGGGCGTCGCGATGGTGTTGTCGACGATGAGCGGCACGCCGTTCTCGTGCGCGATGTCGGCGACGGTCTGGATGTCGAGGACGTTGATCTGCGGGTTGCCGATCGTCTCCGCGAAGAACAGCTTGGTGTTCGGGCGCACGGCGCGGCGCCACTCCTCGGGGTCGTCCTGGTTCTCGACGAAGGTGACCTCGATGCCGAGCTTGGCGAGCGTGTACTTGAAGAGGTTGTAGGTGCCGCCGTAGATCGAGCTCGACGCGACGAAGTGGTCGCCGGCCTCGGCGATGTTGAGGATCGCGAACGTCGACGCCGCCTGGCCGCTGGAGAGGACGAGGGCCCCCGTGCCGCCCTCGAGTGCGGCGAGGCGCTGTTCGAGCACGTCCTGCGTGGGGTTCTGGATGCGGGTGTAGATGTTGCCGAACTCCGCGAGGGCGAAGAGGTTCGCCGCGTGGTCCGCACTGTCGAAGACGTACGAGGTGGTCTGGTAGATCGGCGTGGCGCGGGCCTTGGTGACGGGGTCGGGTGCGGCGCCGGAGTGGATCTGCTTGGTCTCGAAACGCCAGGTCTCGGGTGCGGACATGTGTTCCCCCTGGAACTGTTGAAGAGGTCGATGGCGAGTGCCGTTGAAGCGAGAGTACGGAAGAACGCTCGGTGTCAACAACGACCGGGAAATGTGACGTAACAGTGTCGGGCCGCGCCGCGGGGGCGAACGTCGTACGGTGGAGACATGGTGAACAGACGTGCAGTGGTGACGGGTGCGAGTTCCGGGATAGGGGAGGCGACGGTGCGCGCACTGCGCACCCGAGGGTGGGACGTCGTCGGTGTCGCGCGGCGCGCGGAGCGTCTCGACGCCCTCGCCGTGGAGACCGGAGCTCAGGCCATCGCGTGTGATCTCACGGATGCCGAGGCCGTCGCGGCCCTCGTCGCGGAGCTGGAGGCCACGGGGCCCGTCCACGCGCTCGTGCAGGTGGCCGGCGGAGCGCGGGGGACCGATCGCGTCGAGGACGCGTCGATCGACGACTGGCAGTGGATGTACGACGCGAACGTGCTGTCGACGCAGCGACTGGTGGCGGGTCTCCTGCCGCAGCTGCGGCGAGCTGCCGCGGCGGACGGTCACGCCGACACGATCTTCGTCACCTCGACCGCCGCCCAGGTCGCCTACCCGGGCGGTGGCGGGTACAACGCGGCCAAGGCGGCCGAGTCGATGCTCGTCAAGGCGTTGCGGCTCGAGCTCAACGGCGAGCCCATCCGCGTGTCGGAGATCGCCCCCGGCATGGTGCACACCGAGGAGTTCACGCTGAACCGGCTCGGAGGGGACGTCGCGGCGGCGGAGGCCGTGTACTCCGGGGTCGAGGCGCCCCTCGTGGCCGAGGACGTCGCCGACGTCATCGCCTACGCCCTCGACGCGCCGGGGCACGTCAACCTCGACCTCGTCACGATGCGCCCCGTGGCGCAGTCGGCGAACCACCTGCTGGCGCGCGGGCCGCTGCGCGTGCGCTCGGACGACTGATGCCCGGCCGCACGCTCGCCGAGCTCGCGGACGACGGCCAGATCGACCGCGGGTGGGCAGAGGCGCTCGGTCCCGCCCAGGAGGTGATCACTCAGCTCGGCGATCGTCTGCGCGCCGAGCAGGCCGCAGGGCGAGGATACCTCCCTGCCGGTCCGCACGTGCTGCGTGCGTTCCAGCGCCCTCTCGACGATGTGCGCGTGCTCATCACCGGCCAGGATCCGTATCCGACGCCAGGGCACCCGATCGGCCTGTCTTTCGCGGTGGACCGTCACGTCACTCCGGTGCCGCGCAGCCTCGCCAACATCTACAAGGAGCGCCAGGACGATCTCGGGCTGCCGCCGGCGCCCCACGGCGATCTGACGGCCTGGAGCGACCAGGGCGTGCTGCTGCTGAACAGGGTGCTGACCGTGAGACCGGGCGCGGCGGCATCCCATCGCGGCTGGGGATGGGAGCACGTCACCGAGCTCGCCATCCGCGCACTCGTCTCGAGGCGGAAGCCGCTCGTCGCGATCCTCTGGGGGAGGGACGCTGCGGGCTTGCGGCCCCTTCTCGGAGACACCCCGGTGATCGCCTCAGCGCACCCGTCGCCGCTGTCGGCGAGTCGCGGCTTCTTCGGCTCGCGTCCGTTCTCGCGGACGAACACGCTCCTCGAGGGCCTCGGGGCCGATCCCGTCGACTGGCGGGTCGACGGCGAGCACGAGCGGAGCTGAGCGTGCAATTCGAGCCAGGAGACCGCCGACGGGTGCTTCCCCGCCACTTGCGCCCCACGGCTCAGCCCGAGGTGTTCGCCTTCTCGATCAGGGCCGCGCGGGCGGGGGACCTGCCGCACATCAGGGAGATCTACAACCACTTCGTGCGCAACTCCGTGGTCACCCTCGACGAACGTCCGAGCAGCGTCCCCTATTGGCGCGACAGGTACGCGTTGCTGAATCGCCTCGGGCTGCCGTTCCTCGTCGCGGTGTCGCCCGGCGGCGGCGTTCTCGGGTTCGCACTCGCACAGCCCTGGGCCGGCGGCAGCGCCTACCGGTACACGGTGGAGGACTCCATCTATCTCGGGCCGGGCGCCGGCGGCAAGGGCCTGGGAACGGCGCTCCTCAGCGCGGTGATCGAGGCCTGCGAACGGGCCGGCATCCGCGAGATGGTGGCGGTGATCAGCGACAGCAAGGCCGACGCCTCGCTGCGATTGCACGCGCGGCTGGGCTTCGTGGAGGCGGGTCGCACGGAGCGCGTCGGACAGCGGTTCGGGCGTGACCTCGGAACCGTGTACATGAAGAAGAGGCTGCATCCGGCACGGCGGCGCCGGTTCTTCGGATCACGCTCCTGAGCGGGGGATCACCGGAACGGCGGCGAGGAGCCGCCTGGTGTAGTCGTGGCGGGGGCTGCGCAGCACGTCGGACGTCGCCCCGCGCTCGACGATCTCCCCGTCTTTCATGACGACCACCGTGTCGCAGAGATTCTGCACGACGCCGATGTCGTGCGACACGAGGACGAGAGTGAAGCCGGCGGTCTCGCGGAGCCGCCTGAGCAGGGTGAGGATCTGTGCCCGCACGGTGACGTCGAGGGCGGACAGGGGCTCGTCGCCCACGAGCAGCCGCGGGCGGTGCACGATCGCCCTCGCGATCGCGATGCGCTGCCGTTGCCCTCCGGAGAACTCGTGAGGGTAGCGGTCGGCCATGTCGGGGTCGAGATCGACCTCGGCGAGCACCTCGGCGATGCGGGCCCGGTGATCGCCCTCGATGCCGAGCGCCCACAGCGGTTCGCCGATGATCTGTCCTGCCGTCATGCGCGGATCGAGCGAGGCGTAGGGATCTTGGAAGACGAGTCCGCTCTCGCGGCGCAGCCAGTGCAGGGACCGTGCCGGGGCGGCGGCGTCCACGACGCGGCCGCCGAAGGTGATGGTGCCGGAGGTGGGCCTGTCGAGGCCGAGCAGCAGCTTGACCAGGGTCGACTTGCCCGACCCGGACTCGCCGATGATGCCGACGGCGGAGCCTTCGCGCACGTCGAGGTCCGTGGGCGCCAGCGCCGTGTGGCGGCGAGGGCGCGCGAAAGCGGTCGTGGCGGGTACCGGGAAGTCGCGGCGCACTCCTCGGGCCTCGATGAGGAGGCTCATGCGTCCTCCTCGGGGCGCCACAGCGTGGCAGTCGCGTCGCGCAGCAGACCCCGGGTGATCTCGGACGAGGGGGTCGACAGCAGGGTGGCGACGGGAGCCGCCTCGACGACGTGACCGTGTTCGAGCACCACACCGTCGGCGGCCACCTGCGACAGCACGGCGAGGTCGTGGGTGATGAACATCAGCGACATCCCTTCCTCTTCGACGAGGGACAGGAGCAGCGACAGGATCTCCGCCTGGATCGTCACGTCGAGTGCCGTGGTCGGCTCGTCCGCGATGAGCAGCCGCGGGCGGCACGCGAGCGCGATGGCGATGGCCACGCGTTGGCGCTGACCGCCGGAGAGCTGGTGCGGGTACCGGTCGACGATGTTCTCGGGATCGGGCAGGCGGACGCGGGCGGCCTCCTCGACGGCCCGTCGGCGTGCCTCTCGTCGGCCGATGCCCTCGTGGATGCGGATCGCCTCGGCGATCTGCCTGCCGACCGTGCGGATCGGGTTGAGTGCGGTGCGCGGTTCCTGGAAGACGATCCCGATCTCGTCTCCGCGCAGCGCGGCGAGCGTCCTGTCGGGGAGTCCGACGAGCTCGACGCCGTTCCAGCGGATGCTGCCGCTCGCGGTGGCGCCGTCGGGGAGCAGACCGAGGATCGCCAGCGCGGTCAGCGACTTGCCCGACCCGGATTCTCCGATCAGGCCGAGCCGTGAACCGTGCGGCACCTCGAACGACACGCCGTCGACGACCCGGCGCCCGTCGATCTCGACGATCAGATCGCGTACCCGCAGCCCGTCCGCCGCGTCGATGTGCGCGGTCATGCCACCACCGCCGGTGTGTGCACCTCGGCCGAGCGGTGACGCAGGGTCGGGTCCGTGGCCTCGCGCAGGCCGTCGCCGAGGAGGTTGAGGGCGAGCACGGTGATGGTGATGGCCAGTCCCGGCCAGATGACCGAGAGAGGGTGAACGCCGATGTAGCGCTGCAGATCGGCGAGCAGGATGCCCCAGCTGGGCTCGACCACCGACGCGCCGAAGCCGAGGTACGACAGGCCGGCCTCGGCGAGCACGGCGACGGCCATCGACCACGACAGCTGCACGATGAAGACGGGTGCGACGTTGGGGAGCAGATGCCGCGTCAGGCTCTGCGCGGTGGTGAGGCCCGATGCCCGTGCCGCGAGCAGGAAGTCACTCTGCTGCACGCGCCGGAGCTCCGGGCGCGTGACGCGGGCGATGTTCACGCCGAAGCCGATCCCGACCGACCAGATGACCACCCACAGCGATCCTCCCCAGACCGAGGAGATCATCATGGCGATGAGGAGCACGGGGAAGGCGATGAGGATGTCGACGAGCACGGCGATCGTCTCGCGCACCCACCGTGCGGTGAGTGCTCCGAGGGCGGCGAGGGCGACGCCGACGACGGTGGCCACGATCCCGGCCCCGACGCTCACGAACACCGTCGTGCGAGACCCGGCCATGATGAGGCTGAGGATGTCGCGCCCGGTGTCGTCTGTGCCGAGCACGTGCGGCCACCCGGGAGGGAGCCAGCGCTCCCTGATCGTCGAGGCCTGGGGATCGAACGGCGTCCAGAACACCGAGATCACCGCGACGAGGGCGATGACGACGGCGACGATCAGCCCAAACCGACCGGTCGGAGTGTGCCACAGGCGTGCCAGCCAGCGGGGTGTCATGAGGCCTCCCTCTGACGCGGGTCGATGCTCCTGTGCAGGAGATCGACGAGGAAGCCGACGACGAGTACGAACCCGGTGAGCACGAGCAGCTCGCTCTGCACCTTGACGAGGTCGCGCGTTCCGACGTCTGCCACCAGCATCCGTCCGATGCCGGGAAGGGTGAACAGCTGCTCGATCACCACGGAACCGACGATGATCCCCGCCACCTGGAGGCCGAGCACGGTGACGATGGAGAGCCCGACGGCCGGGATGCCGTGCAGGAGCAGCGCCTTGGTGCGGGTGAGGCCCTTGGCGGCGGCGGTGCGGACGAAGTCCTGCCCTGCGGCCTGCAGGGTGGCGCTGCGCACGAATCGCATGAGCATCGCTCCCTCGACGACGCCGATGGTGAGGGCGGGGAGGATCAGGGACTCGATCGCCGTCCAGGGAGTGGCCCAGCCGGTGCGCGGGAAGCCCTGCGGAGGGAGCCATCCCAGCCATACCGAGAAGACGACGATCAGCATCATGCCGGCCCACACCACGGGCACCGCGGCCAGTGCCTGTGCGCCGACGCTGAGCAGCGTGTCGCCGGTGCGGGACCGGCGGAGCGCGGCGAGAACGCCGAACGGCACGGCGATGAGGACGGCGATGAGCAGCGACATGATGCCGAGAGGGACGGTCACCTGCGCCTTGAGGAGCAGCTCCTCTCCGACGGAGGCTCCGGAGAGCAGCGAAGTGCCGAGATCTCCGCGCAGGATGCCGCCGATCCACTCGATGTACTGCGCGGGCAGGGGCCGGTTCAGGCCGAGCGATTCGCGCAGTGCGGCGACCTCGGCGGGCGAGGCCTGCGTACCGGCGATGAGCTGCGCGACGTCCCCCGGGAAGACGCGAAGGGTGAGGAAGATCAGCACGCTCGACACGAGGAGCCCTGCGATCAGCAGAGCTCCTCGTGTCAGCGCGTAACGGATCACGACGTCCCGGCCGCCGTCACTTCTCGGTGGCGACGGTGACGCCGGCCAGGTTGATGCGGGAGTTGATCGAGTCCTTCGGGAACCCGGAGACGAGCGGGCTGACCGCCGTGATGGTCTCTCCGTTGTACAGCCAGTCAGCGGCGTGGTCTTCGGAGACGATCCTCGCTGCCTGTGCCAGGAGCTCCGCCGACTTGTCCGCGTCGACCTCGGCGAGCGCCTGCGCGTACAGGTTCTGTACCTCGGCGTTGTCGTAGCCGAAGTAGTAGTCGGGGTTGGCGAAGTTGCCGAAGTCGCGGGGCTCCACGTGCAGCACGAAGCTGAGGTCGTAGTCGTGGTTGGTGTAGACGTCTTCGAGCCAGGCGGGGAACTCGACGGAATCGACGTCGAGCGTGACGCCGATCGCGGCGAAGTCGGAGATGAGCACCTTGGGGACGGTGGTGCCGTAGAACGACGGGATGGTGAGCGTCAGGTCGAGCTCCTCGTGCCCGGCCTCCTTGAGCAGCTCCTTGGCCTTCTCGGGGTCGTAGGACACGACGTCGGAGAGGTCCTCGTAGCCGGGGTCGAGCTCGGGGATGGGGCCGTAGAGTGTGGTCCCAGCGCCGACGGCGTCGACGAGTGCCTCATGGTCGATCGCCAGCCGCAGCGCCTCACGGACGCGCACGTCGTCGAGCGGAGCCTTCTTGTTGTTGAAGGCCAGGGTCGCCTTGTCGGTGGTGCGCCCGCGGGTGAGAGTGAAGTCCGTGCCCTCGAACTGCGGGGCGAGGTTCGGGTCCACCGCCGTGAGCACCTGCACGCCGCCGTCGAGGGCGGCGTTCACACCGGCGGTGAAGTCGGGGATGTACTGGAACTCCACCTCGGCCACCCCGGCAGGCTCGCCCCAGTAGTCGTCGTACCGCGCGAAGGTGATGGTGCTTCCCTTGTTCCAACGGGTGAGCGTGAACGGCCCCGTGCCGTTCTCCGCGGTCTTCAGATCGGTCGTGTCACCGTTCTGGAACACCAGCCCGGCGGGTCCGGTGAGGGCGAACAGGAAGTTCTGGTTCGGCTCGGTGAGCACGATCTGCACCGTCGCCGGGTCGGGCGCCGTGATCGAGGCGACCGGGGCGAAGTCGGCGTTGCCCTGCAGTGTGGCATCGGTGCGGACGGCCTCGTAGGAGGCGACCACATCGGCCGAGGTGAGGGCGGTGCCGTTGTGGAATGTGATGCCCTCGTTGAGGGTGAAGGTGTACGTCAGACCGTCGGCGGACACCTCATAGTCGGAGGCGAGGCGCGGTGCGATCTCGTTCTCCTGGGTGCGGGTGACCAGTCCCTCGTAGATGTTGTCGACGAGGATCTGCTCGAGCGCGGCACCGCTGGTGTGGCGGATGTCGAGGTTGGTCGGCTCGAGCACGAGCCCGACCTGGAGGGTGGCGTCGGGGTCCGGCTCTCCGGTGGGTGCTGACGAGGGTTCGGGGGTGCTGGTGCAGGCGCTGAGGATCACGGCGGTGGCCGCGATCGCAGAGATGAGCGCGATCGGTCGCGTGCGACGGAACATGGTTTTCCTCTCGGTGCGGCAGATGCTGTGTGCCGGTGGGTCGAGCCTAGGGAGTGCGTGGTCGGGTCGGTCGGTGTCTGGAACGGAACGTCACAAAACCTCGGCGATCAGGGCGGCGAGCTCTCGAGGAGCGGTCTCCTGGACGTTGTGGGTGGCGTCGGTGCTGAGCACGCGGGCGTCCGGCAGCCGGGAGCCGAAGGCCTCGGCGTCGGCCTCGCTGACGAATCCCCGCGTGGCGCGCACGAGAGTGACCGGCGCCGTGACGGCGGCGAGGTCGTCCCAGCCGGTCTCGTGCAGGGCGGAGGGAGCGACCGCGGTGCCGGGATCATGCGCCGCGAGGGTCTGCGCGGCGAGGTGCGCGAAGTGGTGCTTCCACTCGATGCGCCCGTCTGGGCGCACTCGGGTGTTGAGGAACACCCCGCGCTCGGTCTCCGGGCGGGTCCCTCCGAAGCCGAGCGACATCGCCTTGTCCACCAGCTCGTCGCGCGAGGCGAAGTCGGTGGGGCCCGCGTAGAACTCCCGCAGCGCGGCGGGGCCGCCGGTCACGTCGATCCCGGGGGTGATGTCGACGATCACCAGCCCGGCGACCAGGTCGGGGTGCGCAGCGGCGAGGGCCGCCCCGGTGAGTCCGCCGAGCGATTGGCCGACGACCAGCTGGGGCGTCGTGGTCCACTCGGTGAGCGTGGCCGCGACGTCTCCGGCGAGCGTGCGGGGGGAGTAGTCGAGGTCGTCGCGCCATGACGAGTCGCCGTGTCCGGCGAGGTCGATCGCGAGCGCGGGCTGCTGCAGTGCGAGCACCGTCGTGTCCCAGGTGTGCGCGTTCAGTCCGGCTCCGTGCAGGAAGGTGACACGCGGTGCGCCTGAGCCGTATGCGAGAGCGCTGAGCGTGCGTCCGTCGCCCAGGGTGAGCGTCAACCGCTCGACCGGGGGCTCGGCGACACCGAGCGCGTCGGCCTGTGCGGGAAGATAGCTGAACTCGCTGATGTCGGTCGCCACGTGCACATTCTGCTCCCGCGGAGGGCGGTCGGAAAAATCTGAGAGCGAAACGCCAAGTAACCTGGAACATTCCCTGGTCTGATTGCTGTATCCAGCAGCATCTGAGTGCGCATTCTGCATTCGGACCTGGTCGCGCGGGGCGGCTGTCTCGTCGGACGGAGCGCCTATCATTGACATATGACCGAGACGCGAGTGCACCTCTCCAAGACCGAGCCGGCCGCGTACCACGCGCTGGACGACTTCTCCAAGACGGTCGGGGAGATCTGCGCGGCGAACGGCATCGACGATCGGCTCAAGGAGCTGGTGATGATCCACTGCTCTCAGCTCAACGGGTGCGGGTACTGCACGCGCATCCATGTCGACCGCGCACTCGCGGCCGGGCTCGACACCGACACGCTCATGCAGATCGCGACGTGGCGGGAGAGCGGCGTCTTCACCGATCGTGAGCGCGCAGCGCTCGAGCTGGCGGAGGCGTTCACCTTCATCTCCGAGGAGGGGATCTCCGACGAGGTCTACGACCGTGTCGGCAGCGTGTTCACGGAGAAGGAGTACGCGGCACTCAGCTGGGCGTGCGTCTCGATCAACGCCTTCAACCGCATCGTCATCGCCGGTCGCTATCCGGTGCCGCCGCGCGCCGAGCGGGCCACCGCATGACGGCACTCGACATCGACGGCGTCAGCAACGTCCGCGATGTGGGCGGGATGGCGGCGGCCGGCGGGCGCATCCGATCGGGTGTGCTGTTGCGTTCGGGGCAATTGTCCGGCGCCACGGCGGCGGGCGTGGAGGAGCTCCGCGCCCGGGTTCGACACATCGTCGACCTGCGCGACGGGGAGGAGGTGGCCGCCGAGCCGACCGGGATCGACGGACCGCAGACCACGCACCTGCCCTTGTTCCTGGGATCCGTGCGATCGTTCTTCGAGACGGACACGAGCCTCGATGAGATGTACCTGCACCTGCTCGAGGAGAGTGGGGCGCGCATCGTCGAGGCGATCAGGGTCATCGCCCGCGGGGAGCCCACCCTCGTGCACTGCACGGTGGGCAAGGACCGCACAGGGGTGACGGTGGCGCTCGCGCTCGCCGCCGTCGGCGCCGACCGTGAGGCGATCATCGCCGACTACGCCCTCACCGAGTCGCAGCTCCCGCCCGAGCGCACGCGTCGCATCACCGCATACCTG
>Ga0164243_10011628_pt1 | contig 12537 bp, 13 predicted proteins | sample OricompcompostOP_FD_108781 | JGI IMG/M metagenome (GOLD analysis project Ga0164243, IMG submission 108781) | Organic Plus compost microbial communities from Emeryville, California, USA - Original compost - Organic plus compost (OP) | ecosystem: Engineered > Solid waste > Mixed feedstock >...
GCAGGTCGACACGACCAACATTCTGTTCATCTGCGGCGGCGCCTTCGCCGGCCTAGAGAAGATCATCTCCGGCCGCGGCAAGGGCTCGTCCATAGGCTTCGGCGCCAAGGTGCGCAACGTCGAGGAGCGCCGTACCGGTGAGGTTCTGCGCAATGTCGAGCCTGAGGACTTGTTGAAGTTTGGCCTGATCCCCGAGTTCATCGGCCGTCTGCCGGTCATCGCCACGCTCGAGGATCTCGACGAGGCGGCTCTGGTTCAGATCCTGTCGGAGCCCAAGAACGCCATCGTCAAGCAGTACCAGCGCCTGTTCGAGATGGAGGACGTCAACCTCAACATCACGAACGACGCTCTGCGCGCCATTGCCCGCAAGGCCATCGAGCGCAAGACCGGCGCTCGCGGCCTGCGCTCCATCATGGAAGGCATCCTGCTCGACACCATGTACGAGCTGCCGGCCATGAAGGGCGTCGAGGAGATCGTCATCGGTCCCGAGGTCGTCGACGGTGGCGCCCGGCCGCTGCGCATCTATGCCGATCGCGTTGAGGAAAAGGGCTCGACGGCGTCCTAAAGGGACACAGGGGAGCGGGAGCTTCGAGGCGTTTCGGAGCTCCCCGGGTTTTGCCAAGTTCGCGAGTCGCCGGCGCTCCGGCAGAATGCGGCAGAACCGAGGCGAATCAGAGCGATGCACTTGATCCTTCCGCTCCACCCCCCATGTATTTTCACCGGCCACACGTCGAGGGTTTTGCATAACTTGCGAAGGATGGTCTGGGACGCCCAACTACCCGTTGGCAACCGGTATCGTTCCAGTGCGCGATGATGCTAAAGTGACCCTCAAGATGTGGCCCCCACGAGGTTCGGTTTCCCGACGAGGCTGCGCTGCCTGCCATATAACCAAGGGGCGAGGGCCTTGGTCGCCAACGGTAGCCGAACCGCAAAAATCCAAAGTCGAGCGGCGCCCAAGCCGTCCGACGCTGATGGACAGGTGAGACAATGAGCGAATCCAAAGAGACACGGTCCCCCGAGTCCGGCACGGAGCTGTATCCAGTCCTGCCGCTGCGCGACATCGTGGTCTTCCCTTACATGATCGTCCCCCTCTTCGTCGGTCGCGAGAAATCGATCAGCGCCCTCGAAGAGGTGATGCGTACCGATAAGCACATCCTGCTCGCCGCGCAGAAGAACGCCGGCGATGATGATCCCTCTCCCGAGGGTATCTACGAGATGGGCACGCTCGCGTCCGTGCTGCAGCTGCTGAAGCTGCCCGACGGCACCGTCAAGGTGCTGGTCGAGGGCACCTCGCGCGCCCGCATCGGCAAGTTCACCGACAACCAGGACTACTACGAGGCCGAGATCGTCCGCGTTGCCGAGGAGCCCGGCGCCGAGGACGAGATCGAGGCCCTCGCGCGCTCGACCGTCTCGCAGTTCGAGCAGTACGTGAAGCTCAACAAGAAGATCTCGCCGGAGGTCCTGGGCACCATCACGCAGATCGAGGACTACTCGAAGCTCGCCGATACCATCGCCTCGCACCTCGCGATCAAGATCGCCGACAAGCAGGAGATCCTGGAGACCACCACAATCTCCGAGCGGCTCGAGCGCGTCTACACGCTGATGGAGAGCGAGATCTCGGTCCTGCAGGTCGAGAAGAAGATCCGCTCGCGCGTCAAGCGCCAGATGGAGAAGACGCAGCGCGAGTACTACCTGAATGAGCAGATGAAGGCCATTCAGAAGGAGCTCGGCGATACCGACGAGCGCGACGACATTGTCGAGTTCGAGGAGAAGATCGAGAATACCAAGCTATCGAAGGAAGCCCGCGACAAGGCCGTCGCTGAGCTCAAGAAGCTCAAGCAGATGAGCCCGATGTCGGCGGAAGCGACCGTCGTCCGCAACTACCTCGATTGGCTGCTGTCGATCCCGTGGGGCGTGAAGGGCAAGGTCAAGAAGGACTTGGCCGAGGCCCAGGCGATCCTCGACGCCGAGCACTATGGCCTGGAGAAGGTCAAGGAGCGCATCGTCGAGTACCTGGCCGTCCAGAACCGTACCAACAAGCTCAAGGGCCCCATCTTGTGCCTCGTCGGACCTCCCGGCGTCGGTAAGACTTCGCTTGGCAAGTCGATCGCCAATGCCACGGGTCGCGAGTTCGTGCGCATGAGCCTCGGCGGCGTTCGCGACGAAGCCGAGATCCGCGGTCACCGCCGTACCTACATCGGCTCTATGCCGGGCAAGGTCATCCAGTCGATGCGCAAGACCAAGCGGACGAACCCGCTGTTCCTGCTCGACGAGATCGACAAGATGGGGTCCGACTTCCGTGGTGATCCGGCTGCCGCACTGCTCGAGGTTCTCGACCCTGAGCAGAACAGCACCTTCAACGATCACTATCTCGAGGTCGACTACGACCTGTCGAACGTCATGTTCGTGACGACGGCGAACACCCTGAACATCCCACCGGCCTTGATGGACCGCATGGAGATCATCAGGCTCGCCGGCTACACGGAGGACGAGAAGCTCGAGATTGCCAAGCGCCACCTGATTCCTGAGCAGCGCCAGTCGCACGGACTGGAAGAAGGTGAGTGGGTCGTCGAGGACAGCGCCATTCTCGAGGTCATCCGCCGTTACACGCGCGAAGCCGGCGTCCGCTCGCTCGAGCGCGAGCTGGCCAAGCTGGCCCGTAAGGCGGTGAAGGAGATCCTGACCTCGTCGAAGACGTCGGTGCAGGTGACGAACGAGAACGTCGGCGACTTCCTCGGCGTCACGAAGTACCGCTATGGCCAGGCCGAGCTTGAGGATCAGGTCGGCATCGTTACGGGTCTCGCCTGGACCGAGGTCGGCGGCGAACTCCTGACGATCGAAGGCATCCGCATGCCCGGTAAGGGCAAGATGACCGTCACCGGCAACCTGCGCGACGTGATGAAGGAATCGATCCAGGCGGCGAACGCCTACGTGCGCTCGCGCTCGGCTGAGTTCGGCATCCCACCGACGGTGTTCGAGAAGGTCGATATCCACGTCCACGTGCCCGAGGGCGCAACGCCCAAGGACGGCCCCTCGGCCGGCGTGGCGATGGTGACAGCCATCGTCTCGGTGCTGACCAAAACGCCCGTCCGCAAGGACGTTGCCATGACCGGCGAGATCACCCTGCGCGGCCGCGTGCTGCCCATCGGCGGTCTCAAGGAGAAGCTCCTCGCGGCGCTCCGCGGCGGCATCAAGAAGGTCTTGATCCCCGAGGAGAACGTGAAGGATCTGGCCGACATCTCGGACGAGGTGAAGTCCAAGCTCGAGATCGTCCCGGTCTCGCGCGTCGAGGAGGTCCTGAAGGAAGCCCTCGACCGCGTGCCTGAGCCGATCATCTGGGACGAGGCTGCTCAGCAGGCTGTCGTTGCCGAGAAGGGCACCGAAAGCGGAGACGAACGGCCCCTCGCGCACTGATCCGTCGATTCGATTTAAATGCCGGTTAAACACCTTGACGCCGCTTGAATACTGATTCAGGCGGCGTCTTTATGCGTGAAGGCCCCCTTTTTCGCCGCTATACCCAGTGTTTTCGGGCTTTTTCGCGCTCTTTACCCCTTGACGACCGCCATTTTTCAGCGCTTTTTGCGACCTCTGTCACGTACAGAACAAGCCGCACCAAGCGATGCCATTGGCGATTTTCACGGTCGCAATCACGTGCATCGTGGATCAAGGGATTGGAAAGCAATGAGCAAGAAAGACCTCATCGACGCCATCGCCAAAGAATGCGACATGACCAAAGACAAGGCGGGTTCGGCGGTTGACGCGATGCTCTCGCACATCAAGACGACCATGAAGAAGGGCGGAGAGGTACGCATCCCTGATTTTGGTACCTTCAAGGTGACGAAGCGCGCCGCACGCGAGGGTCGCAACCCGCTGACCGGCGAGACCATCAAGATCAAGGCTTCGAAGGTGGCCAAGTTCACCCCCTCGAAGGGCCTGAAGGATCTGCTCAACTAAGCGGATCGGCGACACGCCGGACGCTGCACGACGTTACAAAGAGGGGCGCATCGACGCCCCTCTTTGCGTCATCGCCAGGCCAGTGGCCGCGATGCGCTTCAAGCCCCTTTGCCCCTCAGTTGAAAGGCGGCGCATGCGCGTTGCGCAGGGGCTGGCGGGCGGCTAAGGTCCGCAACGCTTCAAGGGCGGTTAGCTCAGTGGTAGAGCGCCTCGTTTACACCGAGGATGTCGGGAGTTCGACCCTCTCACCGCCCACCACGCCTTTCCGCGTCCATTCCTTCTCCGATCGCTGCCCCCACCTCTTACCGCGTGTGCGGAACCACTCCGCCTGCTGGCCGTTACATACCGCGGCGGCCGTCCGTTGCCGGATCGCGTGAGGGATACCGGAACTGATCTGGATCAAAGCTCCGCCCCGATTTCTCCACCGAATCACCTCAATCGGTGGAAAAGGCAGCATTGCCACTCCGTGAGCGTAACTACGTTTGGCATTGTGCCCCCGAGCTAAGTTCAGGAGAGACCGACATGAGCAGCGTCCCCGCCCGTACCCCCCGCACCATCGACGCCGTCGACGCCGCCCGTCAGGACCGTGCCGTCGAAGCCCGCGCCGACGCGCTGGTGGGCGAGCTGCGCAAGATTCGCGCTGAGATCGACGCTGCCCTGCGCGCCACCGAGGCCGCCCAATCGCGGCGCCCGCGCATTGCTGCTTAAGGTCTGCGAAAAGTCGTTTGGACCCGCTTGACTTAGCCCTCGCGAACACTTACACCGAGCGCTCTGAAACGCCGGCACCGCCGCGGTGCCGAGCGTCTGGAATGCGGGAGTAGCTCAGTTGGTTAGAGCGCCGGCCTGTCACGCCGGAGGCCGCGGGTTCAAGTCCCGTCTCTCGCGCCACTCATTCCTCCTCGAACAATTCTGCCCCCCCTCGTTCGCCGCTGACGCGGCGCATGGCAGTATTGCGCCGGCGCGATCGTGGTACACGGGCCCTTGCCTTCAGCGCGCGATGGGCCAACTAAAGTGATGTCCCGCGTCCGCTCGTATAGTTGCGCCGCTTCACCGGCTAAGCTAACACCTTGCGCGGACGGGGACGAACCAGCCGCCGTTGGTGACGTCGCGTTGCAGTCCGCGCCTAACAGCGGCAGCGGGCCGCCAACACCCGCCACGAGGCCCCCGCACCGGGACCAAAGTCCGCGAACGGGGACGCGGCAAAGGGAACTGGCTTCATGACTGAGCTCTTGCTCGAGTATCTGCCCATCGCGGTATTCCTGGGCGTCGCGCTGGCGATCGCCCTGGCGCTGATGATCGCGCCGTTCATCGTCGCGGTGCGCAATCCCGATTCGGAAAAGGTGGCGGCTTACGAGTGCGGCTTCGCGGCCTTCGATGATGCGCGCATGAAGTTCGACGTGCGCTTCTATCTGGTCTGCCTCCTGTTCATCATTTTCGATCTCGAGATCGCGTTCCTATTTCCCTGGGCGGCCGCCTTCCGCGACATCGGCCTGTTCGGCTTCTGGTCGATGGTGGTGTTCCTGGCGGTGCTGACCATCGGCTTCATCTACGAATGGAAGAAGGGAGCCCTGGAATGGGATTGATCCTGCCTCCGGAATTCACGCGCGACACGCCGCGCGAGGGCGCTGGCGCTTCCGCCGGGGCGACGCGGGTGCCGGACGCCTATTTCACCGAGATCAACAACGAGCTGGCCGACAAGGGCTTCCTCGTCACCACCACCGATGACCTCATCAATTGGGCGCGCACCGGCTCGCTGATGTGGATGACGTTCGGCCTCGCCTGCTGCGCCGTCGAGATGATGCAGGCGTCGATGCCGCGCTACGATGTCGAGCGCTTCGGTTTCGCCCCGCGCGCTTCTCCGCGCCAGTCGGACGTGATGATCGTCGCCGGCACGCTTACCAACAAGATGGCCCCCGCCCTGCGCAAGGTCTACGACCAGATGCCGGAGCCGCGCTACGTCATCTCGATGGGCTCCTGCGCCAACGGCGGCGGCTACTATCACTACTCCTACGCGGTGGTGCGCGGCTGCGACCGCATTGTGCCGGTCGACGTCTACGTGCCGGGCTGCCCGCCGACTGCCGAGGCGCTGGTCTACGGCATCCTGCTTCTGCAGAGAAAGATCAGGCGCACCGGAACGATCGCGCGATAGCCTCGGGCTTTTCCCGCGAATTGCGCACACGACACTGAAAGGCGCGCGGAATGGACGAAACCACCGAAGATCTCGCCGACTACCTGAGCTCTAAGATGGGCAACGCCTTCATCGGCGCGAAGCTCGCCTATGACGAGCTCACCATCCGCGTCGAGCGCGAGCAGATCCTGCGCGTCTTGAAGTTCCTGCGCGACGACGCTCGCTGCCGCTTCGAGGTGCTTATCGACATCTGCGGCGTCGACTGGCCGTCCCGAACCCACCGCTTCGACCTCGTCTACCACTTGCTGTCGCCGCGCAACAATCAGCGCATCCGCGTCAAGCTCGAGGTCGGCGAGGAGGACCAGGTGCCGAGCGCCGTCAGCATTTTCTCTGCCGCCGACTGGTACGAGCGCGAGGCCTACGACATGTACGGCATCCTGTTCTCGGGCCACCCCGACCTGCGCAGGCTGTTGACCGACTACGGTTTCCAGGGCTTCCCGATGCGCAAGGACTTCCCGCTCTCGGGCTACGTCGAGGTTCGCTACGATGACGAGAAGAAGCGCGTCGTCTATGAGCCGGTAAAGCTCACTCAGCAGTTCCGTTCGTTCGACTTCGAGAGCCCGTGGGAGGGCCCCGACTACGTGCTGCCCGGCGACGAGAAGGCCTCCCGCGCCGAAAGCAAGGGCTGAAAGCGATGCGCGACACGTTGAAGGTCGGTGATCGCGTGACGTTCGCCTACGAGGTCCCGGCCGACAAGACCGTGCCCAACCTCTACCCAGAGGCCCGCGAGTTTGTGGTGATGCCGGCGGTCTTCGCCACCGGCTTCATGGTCGGCCTCATGGAATGGACCTGCATGAAGGTCCTGGCTGATCACCTGGACGAGGGCGAGGGCAGCCTCGGCGTCCACGTCGACGTTTCCCATACGGCGCCGACGCTCCCCGGCCAGACTGTCACGGTCGAAGCCGAGGTGACCGCCATCAACGGGCGTAAGGTGGCCTTTCACGTCCGCGCCCACGACGGCCTCGACGTCATTGGCGAGGGCCGGCACGAGCGCGCCGTCATGGTATGGGACCGCTTTCAGGCGATTCTCGCCAAGAAGGCGAAGGCCGCTGGCGTCGCTCACCTGGCGAAGAACAGTGCATGAGAGCCGAACTCGGGAGGACAGCATGAACGCTGAGGCGACGAGCGAAGCTGCCCAAGGTGTTACCGGCCGCTGCCTGTGCGGCGCCGTTCGGTTCTCGGCGGCGGTGCCAAAGCTTGCGTTCGGAGTCTGCCATTGCGGCATGTGCCGGCGCTGGGCTTCGGGTCCCTTCTTCTCGCTCGGTGTCGACCAGTTGGAATTCGAGGGCGGCGACAACATCGGAGTCTATCAATCGTCTGAATGGGGCGAGCGCGGATTCTGCCGTCAATGCGGCTCCGCTCTTTTCTGGCGGATGCACGATGGTAGTCACACTGAAGTCGCGGTAGGCGCCCTGGATAAGTCCGATGGTCTGACATTCGCGCACGAAGTCTTCATCGACGAGAAGCCTGCCTATTACGAATTTGCCAACGCCACCGAGCAGATGACCGGCGCGGAGCTCTTCGCCAAGTACGCCGGCAACGCAAACGACGATTGAGACGATCATGGCTGAAACCGAACTGCGCCAATTCAACATCAACTTCGGACCGCAGCATCCCGCCGCTCACGGCGTGCTGCGTCTCGTCCTTGAGCTTGATGGTGAGGTCGTCGAGCGCGTCGATCCGCACATCGGCCTGCTCCATCGCGGCACCGAGAAGCTGATCGAGTACAAGACCTACCTGCAGGCCATCGGCTACTTCGACCGGCTCGACTACGTCGCGCCGATGAACCAAGAGCATGCCTTCTGCCTCGCTGCCGAGCGCCTTCTCGAGCTTCAGGTGCCGAAGCGCGCCAGCTATATCCGCGTCCTCTATTCCGAGATTGGCCGCATTCTCTCGCACCTCCTCAACGTCACCACGCAGGCGATGGACGTCGGCGCCCTGACGCCACCGCTGTGGGGCTTCGAGGAGCGCGAGAAGCTGATGGTGTTCTACGAGCGCGCCTCGGGTGCGCGCATGCACGCCAAGTACTTCCGCATCGGCGGCGTTCACCAGGACCTGCCGCCGGAGCTCATCGACGATATCTATGACTGGTGCGATCCGTTCTTGAAGGTCTGCGACGATCTCGAGGCACTCCTCACCGACAACCGCATCTTCAAGCAGCGCAACGTCGACATCGGCGTCGTTTCCCTCGAGGATTGTTTCGACCGAGGCTTCTCCGGCGTCATGGTGCGCGGCTCCGGCGCCGCCTGGGATCTGCGCAAGTCGCAGCCCTACGAGCGCTACGAGGAGTTCGATTTCGATATCCCCATCGGCAAGAACGGCGACTGCTACGACCGCTACCTGATCCGCATGCGCGAGATGCGCGAATCGGTGCGCATCATGAAGCAGGCCTGCGAGAAGCTGCGTTCGCCCGAGGGCGCCGGCCCGGTGGTCGCCGAGGACAAGAAGGTGGTCCCGCCGCGCCGCGCCGAGATGAAGCGCTCGATGGAGGCCTTGATCCATCACTTCAAGCTCTACACCGAGGGCCACCGCGTCCCTGAGGGCGAGGTCTACGCCTGCGTCGAGGCGCCCAAGGGCGAGTTCGGCGTCTACCTCGTCTCCGACGGCTCCAACCGGCCCTACCGCTGCAAGATCCGCGCGCCGGGCTTCCCGCACCTCGCCGCCATGGACTTCATGAATCGCGGCCACATGCTGGCCGACGTTTCCGCCATTCTCGGCTCGCTTGACATCGTCTTTGGCGAGATCGACCGCTAGGCGCAGTATTAGGCTCAGGGCCGCCGGTTGCCAGCGTCCCGCCGATCCGGCATCGTTCCGTTTCAAGTGAACGGAAGGACGGCTTATGGCGACGACACCGGCGCGCACACACCGCCGCATCGCGGCACTGGCGATATTCGCTGGCGCCCTGCTCCTCGTAATCGGCGTCCGCTTCATCATCGTGCCGGAGAGCGCTGCCAGGACCTTTGGTCTCACCTCGGCGCTCACCGGCCGCGAACTGCACTATGTGGTCGGCCTGCGCGACCTCTGGCTCGCGCTCCTGGCCCTCGCCTTTGCCGTGTTCGCAGAGTGGCGCGCTCTCGCCCTGTGGCTCCTCATCGGTGTGCTCGTCTGCTGGGGCGATGCTGCCGTCGTCGCCGCCTATGGCGGCCCACCGCTGGCCATCGCCTTCCACGTCGGCTCCGGCGTCTTCTGCCTCCTCGTCGGACTCGCCGCCTGGCGCGCCCACGCCCACGCCCAGGCCCGCGGGGCCACTGCCGCTGCGCCCGCAGCGGATCGCAACGCGCCCTAGACCTCCGGCGCAAACCGCCGTTCACATTGCCGGGACTGGCATGCCACCCCTTGCGTTGCAGCCCGGCTACCCTTAGAGCCATAGCAGCGGATTGCTGCGGATCCGGGGTATCCGGTTGATCGCAGCGATGTACGAGACTTGATAAAGATCATGGGCGTGACGGCACGGGTTTGGCCAACGTCGCGCCAGCGGCCGCGCGTAAAGGCCGGCAGCCGCTACCGGGGGCCTTGCCCTCTTCGCTGGCTTTTGATGAGGAGCCCCGATGGCCGTCCGACGCTTAGATCCTGTTCAACCGGCTTCCTTCGAGTTCACCCCGGAAAATCTGGCCTGGGCCAAGGCGACGATCGCCAAGTACCCGGAGGGCAAGCAGGCCTCGGCCGTGATCCCGCTAATGTGGCGAGCCCAGGAGCAGCACGACAACTGGCTGCCGGAGCCGGCCATCCGCTACATCGCAGATATGCTCGGCATGGCCTACATCCGCGTCTACGAGATCGCGACCTTCTACACGATGTTTCAGCTCTCCCCCGTCGGCAAGGTTGCCCACCTTCAGGTCTGCGGCACCACCCCTTGCATGCTGCGTGGGTCGGAGGAGCTGATCGAGGTCTGCAAGCGCCGCATCGCCGGTGAGCCGCACAAGCTGTCCGCCGACGGCCGCTTCTCCTGGGAGGAGGTCGAGTGCCTGGGCTCGTGCGCCAACGCGCCGATGGTCCAGATCTTCAAGGACACCTACGAGGACCTTACGCCGGAGCTGCTCGAGAACCTGATCGACGCTTTTGCGTCGGGCAATCCGCCCAAGCCCGGCTCGCAGATCGGCCGCACCGCGTCCTGCCCCAAAGGCGGTCCGACGACCCTGACGGAAGTCGCGGGTGCCGGCGAGAGATCAAAGGGCTAAAGGAACTCGCCGAGCGCGGCCGCCAGGCTCGCGCCGCAAGTCGAAGACACACCGGGAGCGAATTGAGACGATGCTCGCTGACAAGGATCGAATCTTCACCAACCTCTACGGCTTCGACGATGCCGGGCTTGCCGGTGCGCGCCGGCGCGGCGCCTGGGACAACACCAAGGCGCTGATCGAGAAGGGTCACGAGTGGATCATCGACGAGGTGAAAGCCTCGGGCCTGCGCGGCCGTGGCGGCGCAGGCTTCCCGACCGGCCTCAAGTGGTCGTTCATGCCCAAGAACGATCCCCGTCCGTCGTACCTTGTCATCAACGCCGACGAATCGGAGCCCGGCTCCTGCAAGGATCGCGAGATCGCCCGCCACGATCCTCACCTGCTGATCGAAGGCGCGTTGCTGGCCTCATTCGCCATGCGCGCTCATACCTGCTTCGTCTATTTCCGCGGCGAGTACATCCGCGAGCGCGAGCGCTTCCAGGCCGCCGTCGATGAAGCCTACGAAGCCCGCCTCATCGGCAAGAACAACGTTCACGGCTGGGACTTTGACCTCATCGTCCACCACGGCGCCGGCGCTTACATCTGCGGCGAGGAGACGGCGCTGCTTGAGAGCCTCGAGGGCAAGAAGGGCCAGCCGCGCCTGAAGCCGCCGTTCCCGGCCGGCTGCGGCCTCTACGGCGCGCCCACCACCGTCAACAACGTTGAATCGATCGCCGTTGTCCCCGATATCCTGCGCCGCGGCGCGACTTGGTTCGCGTCACTCGGCAAGCCAAACAACACCGGCACCAAGCTGTTCCAGATCTCCGGCCACGTCGAGAAGCCGTGCGTCGTCGAGGAGGAAATGGGCATCCCGCTGCGCGAGCTTTTGGAGAAGCACGCCGGCGGCGTGCGCGGCGGCTGGAAGAACTTGAAGGCAGTCATTCCCGGCGGCTCGTCGGTGCCGCTCATTCCCGCCGATCTCTGCGAGGACCTGACGATGGACTTCGACGCGCTGTCGAAGGTGAAGTCCGGCCTCGGCACGGCGGCGATCATCGTCATGGATCAGTCGACTGACGTCATCAAGGCGATCTCGCGCATCTCGTATTTCTACAAGCACGAGAGCTGCGGCCAGTGCACGCCCTGCCGCGAAGGCACCGGCTGGATGTGGCGCGTGATGGAGCGGCTGGTGAAGGGCGAGGCGCAGAAGCGCGAGATCGATCTCCTGCTCGACGTCACCACCCAGGTCGAGGGCCACACCATCTGCGCACTGGGCGACGCCGCTGCCTGGCCGATCCAGGGCCTCATCCGCCACTTCCGCCACGAGATCGAGGCGCGCATCGACGCCCGCCAGGCCGTCCTCGCCGAAGCCGCGGAGTAACCGCGCGCAGCGGGCAGGTGCCTCCCTTGAGGCATTCTGCTAAGCCGAAACCATGCAATGGACGGACGAAGGCATCATCCTCTCGGTCCGTGCGCACGGTGAAACCGCCGCGCTCGCGGAAATCTTCACCCGTGCTCACGGCCGCCACTTAGGCCTCGTGCACGGCGGGCGCTCGCGCCGCCTGCGCCCCGTCCTGCAGATGGGCAATCACGTCGATGCAACCTGGAAGGCGCGGCTCGCCGACCAACTCGGGTTTTTGCAGGTCGAGCTGCGCCGCGGCTTCGCAGCGGCCGCCATGCCCGACCCGGTGGCTCTCTCGGCCCTCACCTCGATGGCGACGCTCCTGCGCCTGATGCCGGAGCGCGATCCCCACCCCAATCTCTACGAGATCACGCTGTTCGTCCTGAGCTTCCTCGACGACGACACCGTCTGGCCGCCCCTCATGGTGCGTTGGGAGCTGGGCCTACTCGACGAACTGGGCTTCGGCCTCGACCTTACCCAATGCGCCGCGACCGGCGGGAACGACGACCTTATCTACGTCTCGCCGAAGTCGGGACGGGCCGTCTCTGCTTCCGCGGGCGAACCCTACCGCGACAAGCTCCTGGCGCTGCCCGCCTTCCTCATCAAGGGCCGCAAGGCTTCGGTCATGCCGGGCGACGTTCGCGCCGGCCTGGCGCTCACCGGCCATTTCCTTAAAGCCCGAGTTTTCGAGCCGGGGGGCGCCGATATGCCCGACGCCCGCCACCGCATGGTCGAGCTCATCGAGCGACGCCTGCAGTCAGCGTGACCACGTCTTACTTCTTGCCTGCCGTGCCCGTCCCGACACTCACGCCGATGCCGCCGTTCTTGTCCGGGCCGACGAC
>Ga0164243_10011629_pt1 | contig 12537 bp, 10 predicted proteins | sample OricompcompostOP_FD_108781 | JGI IMG/M metagenome (GOLD analysis project Ga0164243, IMG submission 108781) | Organic Plus compost microbial communities from Emeryville, California, USA - Original compost - Organic plus compost (OP) | ecosystem: Engineered > Solid waste > Mixed feedstock >...
AGAAGGCCTACGTCCAGGGCGACCGGCCCCGCGGCCCGGGATGACCTCAAACCCTCCCAACTCTGCTCGTACCGGCGAAGGCCGGTACCCAGATTCAGCCCGGGCCGCTTGTGGGTTTCACCTGGATTCCGGCTTTCGCCGGAATGAGCGGATCTAGGAAGATCCCCCCTCGCCAGCCGCCAGACCGTCGTCGGCGACGTCCACGACCCGGCACGACCTGAGGTCCCGCGGCGCCTCGAAGGCGCGGTAGGGCGTCGCGCGGTGCAGCACGCAGCGATTGTCCCAGATCAGCAGATCCCCTGCCCGCCAGCGATGCCGATAGACCCGCTCGGGCGCCGCGGCGATCGCCGTGAGCTCGGCGATCAGGGCTTGCCCCTGTTCGTAGTCGCGCCCGTCCACCCGTTCGACATGCGAGGGGATGATCAGGGCGTCGCGCCCTGATGGCCTATGCCGGCGGACCAGCTTGCGGCGGACCGGCGGCGCGCTGGCGGCGGCGAAGGCCGGCGTCTCGACGCCGACGAGCCGCATGGAGTGCAGGATCGAATGCCCCGCGGCGAGCGGCGCCAGTTCGGCCCGCCGCGCCGGATCCAGCGCCTCCCAGGCGACCCTGGCGTCGAAGAACTCGGTGTCGCCGCCCTCCGCCGGCACGATGCAGGCGTGCAGGAAGGAGAAGGTCGCGCCCGGCGACAGGAAGCTGCTGTCGACGTGCCACAGCAGGTTGGCGTCGTGCTGGCGGCGGCTGGCGTCCTCGGCGCTCTTCAGCCGGCCGTCCTCGGCGATGTTGGTCACGCGGATGACCTCGCGCGGCGCGTCGGGATTGCGCGACATGTTCTGCAGCGGGCCGAACCGGCGGGCGAAGCCGGCCAGCCCGGCGTCGTCGAAATCGACCTCTCGGAGGAGCACGAGCCCGTAGCGGCCGACCGCCGCCTCGATCGCCGCGGCGCTTTCCGCCTCGCCAAGGTCGGCGCCGAGCGCCTCGGCCCCGAACAGCGGATGAAGGGGGCGGGTCTGCAGGGTCATCGGCATCTTCCCGGCTCCGATAGCGCTGTTCTCATGCTAGCCTGAGTTTTCGCCGCTGGTGACATTTCAGGACGACCGCCATGGGCAAGATCGCCATCGCCACCCTCGACGACGCCCGTCCCGTCGACCCGCCGCCGGGCTTCGACGGCGAGGCCGAGACGGCGGCCCTGCTGGATCAGGACAAGGATCCGCTGCACGTGCACCTGCACACCCTGGGCTGCGGCGTGGTCCTGCAGATCGGCCCGCTGGAGGTCGACTGCGTGGGATATGTCTGGGAGGGCGGGATCGACGCCGGCGGCCGCCGGCTCGCGGCCACGTCCAGCTTCGTCGTCGAGCGCGGCGCTGTTCTCGCGGCCAGCGGGGCCGACGGCGGCGCGACCGTCGTCACCTTCATGGCCGCGCGACCGCCGGCGCAGCCGCGCAGCGGCGGCCGTGTCCATCTGCTGCCGGCCGAGCGCGTGCCGCGCGCCGAACTGACCGGAAGCCAAGGGGCGGCGGGCGGCATGCACGCGGACGCCAGCTGCCCGACGTGTCACGTCTGGCTGCACGAGAACAGCCTGGCGCCCGCCGAGGACGAGCCCGCCGACGCCGCCTCTGAGAAGGGCGTGCACTCCCATTCCGAGGACGAGGTGATCTTCGTCACCGACGGCCAGATGCGGCTCGGCCAACGGCTCTATGGCCGCGGCTCGGCGATCGCGATCCCGGCGGAGACGCTCTACAGCTTCGGAGTCGGTCCCGAGGGGCTGAAGTTCGTCAACTTCCGCGCCGGCCGCCCCAGCGAGATCCGCTTCAAGACCGGCGGGACGATCGACGAGGTGGCCTACTGGCGCGACCGGGTGGGCTCGCCGGAGTATCTGCCGCCGGCCTCCTAGACCTGGACGATCCAGCCGCTCCCGAGCCCGGAGAGGTCGGTGTTCTGCAGCACGATCACGTCGCCGTTGGAGACCGCGACCTCCACGTCGGTCCCCGCCTGCGAGGCGGCCCAGGTCAGGCCGGCGTCGATCTGCACGCGGTCGCCTTCGGCCAGGTTGAAGTCGGTGACGAGGTCGCGCGCCACGCCCGCGCCGTTGCGAAAGGTGTCGGCGCCCGCACCGCCGCTGAGCGTATTCGCCCCGAGGTCGCCGAAGATCAGGTCGTCGCCGGCGCCGCCGCGGATCAGGTCGTCGCCCTGGCCGCCGCGCAGGATGTCGCCGCCGCTTCCGCCGGTGACGGTGTCGGCCCCGAGATTGCCGTTGAGGATGTTGCGGCCGCTCGAGGCCGAGGCGTCGATCTGGTCGTTCCCCTGGCCGCCGAGCAGCCAGTCGCCGGTCTGGGAAAGGCCGAAGACGACGTCGTCGCCCTTGTTGCCGTTGACGTCGTTGAAGCCGTCGCCGCCGGTGATCGTGTCGGCGCCGTCGCCGCCGCGGATGTAGTTGGCCGCGCCCGTCACCCCGACCAGATTGTCCGCGCCCGGCCCGCCGGTCAGCCCGCCGCCCGCGGGGTCGACCAGGTCGAGCTTCACGTTGAGCGCGCCGACGTCGACGTGCATCGAGGTGGGCGCGATGTTCGCCCCGGAGAAGGTCACCGTATAGCCGCCGGCCGGCAGGGCGAGGTCATAGCCGCCGGAGCCGTAGGTCTGGGCCACGTAGGTCGCGCCGCCGGCGCCGACCGCGGTCACGGTCAGGCCGCCCACCCCCTCGCCCGGATCGTAGGCGCGGTCCTTGTCGGCGTCGGCGTAGGCGACTCCGGTCAGGAAGCGGCCCGAGCCGACGCGCGCGAAGTCCTCGGTGACGAAGGCGCCCTGCCAGCCCTGGAACTCGCCGACGGCAAAGCCGAGGCCGACCTCGGTGAAGTTCGCGCTGAGCAGGTTCGCCCGATGACCCTCGGAGTTCATCAGGTTGGCGTGCAGCTGCTGCACCTCGTCGGCGTAGCCGTTCGGGGCGCGCAGGCTCATCCAGGCGATGTTCTCGCCGCTCGCCCAGGCGCCGCTGAAGACGTAGCCCGCCGCCTGCATCCGCGCCGTCGGCGTCGAGCCGTTCGCCCCGGTGTGCGAGAAGACGTCGGCGTCGATCATCCACTGGCTGTGGTTCTCGGCGGCGACGTTCAGGCGGCCGTTGCCGGCCAGCGGCTGAACGCCGGCGCGGGTCCGCTCGGCGTTGATCAACTCCAGCAGGTACTGCTCTTCGGCGCTCGGCTGGCTCATCCGACCTACCCCCTCCGCAAACACTGGAGACGACGGTTCAGCTGCGGCCGGGGCGGGATTAAGGTCGGCCTTCGGCGCGCATGTGGCGAACGGCCTAATCCGGGCAGGCGATCCCGCATCGCCCGCCGCCCGGACGCACGTTGCGTCCGTGCGGACGGATCGACACAGTGCGCCGGCGGCGCAGGAGGATTGCCATGACGATCGAGAGCGAGGACCAGCTCGACAAGCTGCGGACCGTCGGCGCGCTGGTGGCTCGCACCCTCGCCGCCATGGGCAAGGCGCTGGAGCCCGGCATGACCACCAAGGAGCTGGACGCCCTGGGCCGCGCCATGCTGGAGCGGGAAGGCGCCCGCTCCGCTCCGGAGCTCACCTACGGCTTTCCCGGCGCGACCTGCATTTCGGTCGGGCCCGACTGCGCGCACGGCATTCCGGACGACACGGTGGTGAAGGCGGGCGATCTGATCAACATCGACGTCTCGGCCGAGCTGGACGGCTATTTCGGCGACACCGGGGCGAGCTTCGCCGTCCCGCCGACCAGCCCGCGCATCGAACGCCTCTGCCGCGACGGCCGGCGGGCGATGTGGGCCGGGATCAGGGCCGCCAAGCCCGGCGGCCAGCTGAACGCGGTCGGCCGGTCGATCGAGAGCTTCGCCCGCAAGAACGGCTACAGCCTCGTGCGCAATCTCTCGAGCCACGGCGTCGGGCGTTCGCTGCACGACGAGCCCGCCGAGATCCCCACCTGGTACGAGCCGCGCGACAAGCGCACCATCCCCGAGGGCCTGGTCTTCACCGTCGAGCCGTTCCTGTCGCTCGGCGCCGACTGGGTCGAGGAAGCCGACGACGGCTGGACGCTGCGTCCGCCGCGGCGCCAGCCGACGGTGCAGTACGAACACACCCTGGTCGCCACCCGCCGCGGACCGCTGGTCCTGACGCTCGCCTAGGCGCCGCCGCACGAGGGCCATAGTGAAACCCGCTGACGCGCTTCTTCTGCCGGCCTGGCGCATCGCCGAGCTGGTCCGCTCCGGCGAGCAGTCGCCCGTCGAGATCGTGCAGGCTTCGCTGGACCGGATCGCCCGCCTCGACTCTCAGGTGCATGCCTTCCTGACCGTGACCGCCGACGAGGCGCTCGCCGAAGCGGAGGAGGCAGCCGCGGCGGTGCGGGCGGGCGAGCCGCTCGGGCCGCTGCACGGCGTGCCGATCGCCGTCAAGGATGAGCTCTGGACAAAGGGCGTGCGGGCGACCGCCGGGTCGCTGGCCTTCGAAGACTTCGTTCCGGAGCAGGACGGGACGGCCATGGCGCGACTGCGCGCCGCCGGGGCGATCCTGGTCGGCAAGACCAATGTGCCCGAGTTCATGTGCTGGAGCCGGACCGCGAACAACCTCGGTCCGGAGACGGTCAATCCCTGGGACACGCGGCGTTCTCCGGGCGCCTCCAGCGGCGGCTCCGGCGCGGCGCTGGCGGCCGGCATGGTTCCGCTGGCGGTCGGCTCCGACGGCGGCGGCTCGATCCGCATTCCCGCCGCGCTTTGCGGCGTGCATGGCCTCTATCCGACCCCTGGCCGGGTGCCGGACACCGGCAGCTTCAGTTACAGCCCCGTCGGCAGCCTCGGGCCGATGGCGCGCGACGTTCGCGACCTCGCCCTGGCGCTGACCGTCATGTCCGGACCCGACGGAGAGGACGAGCGGAAGGTCCCGCCCGCAGGCGACTACCTCGCGGCGATCGCCTCAGGCGTGGCGGGCCTTCGCTGCGCCTGGACGCCGGATTTCGGTCATATCCAGACCCAGCCGGGCCTGACCGACGCGGTCCGCGGCGCCGTTGCGCCGCTCGCCGACGCCGGCGCGGAGATCCTGACGCTGGACGTCGCGTTCGAGGATTTCTGGGAGATACTCCATTCGTCGGTGGAGGTGCTGGCGGAGGCGGACGGGATCGCCAGGCCGCCGTACACGAGATCGCCGGCGTTCCTGGAGCGTTGCCTTCGGCCTGCGAACTTCGAACGCCTGACGCCTTTCGGGCAAGGCGCCGCCACGGCCCGGTTCTCGAACGACGAGGTGCGCGCCCGATCCGTCGAGCGGCTCTTCGACCTTCGGCGCCGCGTGGAGGCGCTCTTCGCGCGCTACGACGTGATCCTCAGCCCGACGATGCCGACGACGGCGCCGCTGCTGCCGGAGGGCCTCGCCGATCCCTACCCCTACCCGCCGCTCGCTTGCGGCACCTACTTCACCTCCGTCGCCAACCTCTGCCGGCTGCCGGCCGCCTCCTTCGCGTGCGGCCTGTTCGACGGCTTGCCCATGGCGGTGCAGGTCATCGGCCCGTGGGGGCGCGAGGACGTCGTCCTGAAGGTCTGCGCGGCGCTGGAGCGGATTGCGGGTTCGCCGGCGCGCATCGCGCCGATGGCGGAGCTCTGACCGCGCGATCAGAAGGGATTCACCTAGATGCGCCGTCGTCGACGGCCGCACGCCGACGCGCCAGCTCGCCCCCCTGCGTCACCGCGGCGTCATGACCTTACCAACTTTTAACATTTGACTGCGGGGGAAGTCTTTAGAACCACCCGGCGCGCCCAGACTGGGAAGCGCCAACTCCTAAGAAACTCAGGAAACGTTCGCCGTGGCCCTCCAAACCGCGACCTCGATCGACGATTCGCCCGCGCCCGCCGCGGAGGCGGAGGCCGGCTATCCCGCGCGCGGCGTGGCCTGGTGGACGGTCACGGTCCTGACGATCCTCAGCTGCCTGTCCCTGCTCGACCGGCAGATCATGGCGCTGCTGATCCCGGACATCCGCCGCGAGCTGGGCCTGTCGGACTTCCAGATGGGCCTGCTGCAGGGCGTCGTCTTCTCGCTGTTCTACGTGACCTTCGGCCTGCTGTTCGGCTGGATCATCGACCGCTTCTCGCGCCGCGGGGTGGTCTACGCCGGCGTCACCTTCTGGTCGCTTGCGACCGCCGCCTGCGGCATGGCGAGCAACTTCTTCCAGCTGATGCTGGCCCGGTTCGGCGTCGGCGCCGGCGAGGCGGCCCTGAACCCGGCCGCCTATTCGATCATCAGCGACTCCTTCCCCAAGCGGCGGCTGTCCTTCGCGCTCTCGGTGTTCGGCGCCGGCACCTACATCGGCGTCGGGGTCTCGCTGCTGCTCGGCGGCTTCCTGATCAGCGCCTTCCCCAAGGAGGGCATCGACGTGCCGCTGCTCGGCCACCTCAGCGCCTGGCGCGCGGTGTTCCTGGCGGCGGGCCTGCCCGGGGTGCTGATCGCCCTGCTGATCTGGACCATGACCGATCCGCCGCGGCGCGAGCGCCTGGCCGGTCCCAGCACCTCGATCGGCGACACGGTGCGCTACATGCGCACCCACTGGCGGTTCTACACCGGCCACTTCCTGGGCACCGCCATGCTGGCGTCCTGCGGCTACGGCTTTCAGGTCTGGTCGCCGACCTTCCTGCTGCGCAACTTCGAGATCAAGATCACCGAGGTGGTCAGCATCCTGGCGCCGATCAGCGTCGTCGGCGGGGTCGCCGGCGGGCTGATGGCCGGCTGGGTCGCCGACCGGCTGTTCGCCCGCGGCATGAAGGACGCGCACCTGCGCTATTTCATCGTCGCCGGCCTGGCGCAGGCGGTGTTCCTGACGCTGGCGATGACCGCCTCGCGGCTGGAGGTGTTCATCGTCTTCCTGCTGCTGTCGAACATCATGAGCGGCTACGCCGGCGTCGGCCCCGCTGCGCTGCAGCTGGTCACGCCGAACAACTACCGCGGCCAGATCTCGGCGGCTTATCTGTTCGTCACCTCGCTGCTCGGCACGGGGCTCGGCCCGACCCTGGTCGGCGCCTTCACCACCTATCTGTTCCAGGACGACAGCAAGGTGGGCTGGGCGATCGCGCTGAACGCGGTCATCGCCGCCCCGCTCGCAGCCCTGCTCTACGCCTTCGCCCTGAAGCCGATGCGCCAGGCCGTGGCGCAGGTCGAGCAAGGAGCCGCCAAGCCGGCCTGACCGCCCAGGCTTTCTCGCCCTCCTGAGCCGCGGTGCGGCGGCGAGCTGCGTGTTCGCCGCAACACCGCCGAACTCCCCGCAGCCCGGCGCGGCGCGCCGATTGCCAGCCCCCGCTTTCGTTGCTAGTGCGACTAATTCTCACCAACGGGGCTCAAATGGCTGTTCGCGGATCCTTGCTGACGTCGGGGGCGCTGGTCGCGCTGCTGGCGGTGTCGTCGCCGGCGCTGGCGCAGGACCCGGGACCAGCCGACCGAGAGGCGACGGTCAGCGAGCTCGTCGTGACGGCCGGCTCGCAAGTCGAGCTGCAGCCGGAGTACGCCGGCGGCCAGGTGGCCCGCGGCGGCCGGGTCGGCATGTTCGGCGCGCTCGACCTCATGGACACGCCGTTCGTCATCACCAGCTACACCGCCGAGCTGGCGCTGAATCAGCAGGCGCGCAGCATCGCCGACGTGCTGCAGAACGATCCGGCGGTGCGGGTGGCCAAGGGCTTCGGCAACTTCCAGGAGGTCTACGTCGTCCGCGGCTTCCCGGTCTTCTCCGACGACATGACCTACAACGGGGTCTACGGCGTCCTGCCGCGGCAGTTCGTGGCGGCCGAGCTGATCGACCGGGTCGAGGTGTTCCACGGCGCGAACACCTTCCTGAACGGCGCGGCGCCCGGCGGCTCGGCGGTCGGCGGCGCCTTCAACCTCGTGCCCAAGCGCGCGCCGCGCGATCCGCTCAGCCGCCTCACCGCCGGCTTCGAGAGCGGCGGCCAGGCCTATGTCGCCGCCGACGTCGCCCGCCGCTTCGGCCCGGACGGGGCGTTCGGCGTGCGCGGCAACCTGGTGCGACGCAGCGGCGAGACCGCGGTCGACCACCAGGGCCGCTCGCTGAGCGTCGCCGCGCTTGGCCTCGACTACCGCGGCGACCGGGTGCGGGTCTCCGCCGACGTCGGCCTGCAGGACCACCGGATCACCACGCCGCGGCCGAGCGTGACGCCGACCGGCGCGATCCCCGTCCCGCCCGACGCCTCTTCCAACTTCGGCCAGCCCTGGACCTTCACCGACGAGCGGCAGCTGTTCGGCGTCGTCCGCGGCGAAGCCGACCTCACCGACGACCTCAGCGTCTGGGCCGCGGTCGGCGGCCGCGACGGGCGCGAGCACAACGTGCTGGCCAATCCGTCCTCCGACGCCGCCGGCGTGACCTTCGCCAACCGCTTCGACAACAAGCGCAAGGACTCCGTCCTCGCCGCCGACGCCGGGGTCCGCTACGACTTGGCGACAGGGCCGGTGCAGCACCGGCTGGTCGGCACGGCTCAGGCGGTGAAGCTGCGCTCGAAGAACGCCTACGCCTTCTTCAGCGGCTTCGAGAACGATCTCTACAATCCGGTCGTCGTCGCCCCGCCGACCCTGGTCACCTTCCCCGGCGGCGATCTCGACGATCCGCGAGTCACCGAGCGGACCCGCAACGTCAGCGCGGCGGTGGCCGACATGATGTCGTTCCTCGACGACCGCGTGCTGCTGACCGCCGGCGTGCGCTGGCAGCAGATCTACACCCGCACCTTCGATTATGGGACCGGCGAGCTCGGCAGCTCGTACAAGGCCGACGCCTGGACGCCGGCCTTCGCCCTGGTGGTGAAGCCCTCCGACCGCCTCTCGCTCTACGCCAACTACGCCCAGGCGCTGGTACCCGGTCAGATCGCGCCGGCGCAGAGCGGCGGGGTGCCGGTGCTCAACGCCGGCGAGGTGCTCTCGCCGTTCCGCTCGAAGCAGTACGAGGTCGGCGTGAAGGCGGACCTCGGAAACATCGGCGGCTCCTTGTCGGCCTTCCAGGTCAGCCAACCCAGCGCCGTCGTCGTGAACAACCGCTTCACCGACAACGGCAGGCAGCGCCATCGCGGGATCGAGTTCAGCACCTACGGCGAGCCGGTCGAGGGCGTCCGCCTGCTCGGCGGGGCGACCTACATCGACGCCAAGCTGAAGCGCACCGCCGGCGGCCTGCTGGACGGCCTCAGGCCCATCGGCGTGCCGAAGTTCACCGCCAACGCGAACCTGGAGTGGGACGTGCCGGCGGTCAGCGGCCTGACGCTCGAGGGCCGCGTGGTCTACACCGGCGAGCAGGAGGCCGATGCGGCCAACACCGTAGAGCTCAAGTCCTGGACCCGGCTGGACCTCGGCGTACGCTACGCGGTGGAGGTCGCCGACCAGACCCTGACCCTGCGCGGCCGGGTGGAGAACGTCGCCAACAAGGACTACTGGGCCTCCACCGGCGGCTTCCCCGGGGCGAACTATCTGGTGCTCGGCAATCCGCGCACCTTCATCGTCTCCGCCTCGGTGGACTTCTGATGATGCGCCAGGAGACCGTGCGCGCCTGGTCCGCCGTCCACAGCTGGACGAGCCTGGTGTGCACGGTCTTCCTGCTGATGCTGTGCCTGACCGGGCTGCCGCTGATCTTCCACCACGAGATCGACGACGCGCTCGGCCACGACCGCTGGCGGCCGGCCAACCCGGACGGGCCGCTGATGAGCTACGACCAGGTCCTGGCCACGGCGCTGAAGGCGCGCCCGGGCGAGGTCCCGGTCTTCATGAGCTTCGACGACGACCGGCCGGTGGTGAACGTGACCACGGCGCCGCGGCCGGATTCGCCGGGCAGCGAGATGCACTTCGCCGCCTTCGACCGGACCAGCGGCGAGACGGTGCCGCCGGTCGCCGACGGCGGGGTGATGGACTTCATCCTGCAGCTGCACACCGACCTGTTCCTCGGCCTGCCGGGCATGCTGTTCCTGGGGGCCATGGGGCTGGTCTTCGCCGCCGCCGTGGTCTCCGGCGTGGTCGTCTACGCTCCGTTCATGCGCAAGCTGCCGTTCGGCGCGGTGCGGGCCTCGCGCTCGGCGCGCGCCAAATGGCTCGACCTGCACAACCTGATGGGCGTGGTGACGGTCGCCTGGGCGCTCACCGTGGGCCTGACCGGCGTCGTCAACACTCTGGCCACGCCGATCGTCGACCACTGGAAGACGACCGAGCTCGCCGCCCTGGCGGAGGCCTACGACGGCGCGGCGACGGTGACGGCCACCGCCTCGCTCGACGCCGCCGTGGCGACCGCCCGCGAGGCGCTGCCCGGCATGGAGCTGCAGTTCGTCGCCTTCCCCGGCGGCCGCTACTCCACCGGCCACCACTACGCGGTCTTCTTCCACGGCGACAAGCCGCTGACGACGCACCTGATCACCCCGGCGCTGATCGACGCCCGAACCGGCGCGCTGACGGCGGTGAGCCCGATGCCGTGGTACGCCAACGCCCTGTCGCTGTCGCAGCCGCTGCACTTCGGCGACTACGGCGGCCTTCCGCTGAAGCTGGTCTGGGCGGTGCTGGACGTGGTGACGATCGTGATCACTGGCAGCGGCGTCTATCTGTGGGTGGTGCGTCGGCGCAGCTCCGCGCGCCGCGCCGCCCAGCTGGCCGCCGCGTCGTGATGCGCCGGATCTTCGGCGGCCCCGCCGTCCTGTTCGCCGTCAGCGGCGTCGGCCTGGTCGCCGCCCTGCTCGGCGACGGCGTCTGGGACGCCGGCGGCGCGCTGGCCGTCGCCGCGCCGCTCGCCGCGACCCTCTGGTTCTGGCTGCGGCGGGATTAGACCGACCCCATTGATCCGCTCGTCCTGGCGAACGCCGGGACGAGCGGCGGGCGGGTTCGCCTTAAACCGGCGGCTTGGTCGCCAGGCTCGGCGTCACCACCAGCCGGTCGAGGATCTCGGCCATCTCGACCACCGACGGCGGCTCGGCCTGGCTGAGCCACCAGGCCAGGATCTCGACGGTCGCGGAGACCGAGAAGACCACGCCCAGGTCGCCCGGCAGCCAGGCGTGCTGGCGCCGGCTCATCGCCGCCTGCTCCTGGGCGAGACGGACGAATTCGTGCTTCAGGGTCGCCGCCGCGCCGCCGGTCAGCAGCGCCGACCACAGCTTGCGATGCTCCCAGAGATAGGCGCAGAGCGCCTGGGTCGAGGCCCGGCTGTCGACGGTGAACAGGATCGGCAGGGTCATCGCCAGGAGCTGGCCGATCTCCCGCGCGGCGACGTCGTGCAGCAGCGCCTCCTTGTCCGGATAGCGCCGGAAGAAGGTCGCATAGCCCACGTTCGCCCGGGCGGTGATGTCGCGCACCGTCACCTGCTCGAAGGGCTTCTCTTCGAGCAGCGCCAGCAGCGCGCCGCGCAGCGCCGTCTGGGTGCGCGAGGCCTTCGGCTCCTGGCCGACGGCGTTCACGGTCGTCTGATCCGCATCATCCGGAAATTGGTACGAGAATTCGCCCGCGTCGTAAACGCGAACGGCGTCGCCCGGGCGATACGCGATGGATCAACCGGGGCTGCTCGCACGGTCGCAGTTCGGCGGTTGACCACCCGGAAGGTGATCCATAGTGTATCAATCGAGCTGTCGCACAGCCTGCGCCCGCCGGGCGGCGGCGCATGATCGGCGGGCGATCAGGGAGGATTTTTGGGGATGAATGCGCTGAGCGACGGTCCGGTCCACTGGGACCCGTACAATCCGACCTATTTCGCCAACCCGCACCCGGTGTTCCGCCGCCTGCGCGAGGAAGCGCCGGTCTACTACAACGAAGAGTACGACTTCTACGCGGTGAGCCGCTACGAGGACGTGCAGCAGGCGCTGGCCGACGCCGACACCTTCAGCTCCGGCCGGGGCGACATCCTCGAGTTCATCAAGGCGAACCTGCCGATCCCGGCGGGCGCCTTTATCATGACCGATCCGCCGGTGCACACCGGCTTCCGCAGCGCGCTGACCAAGGTCTTCACGCCGAAGAAGATGGCCGCGCTGGAGCCGCAGATCCGCGATTTCTGCGCCCGCGCGCTCGATCCGCTGGTCGAAGGCGGCGAGTTCAACTTCATCAGCGACCTCGGCATGGAGATGCCGATGCGCGTCATCGGCATGCTGCTGGGGATCCCGGAGCAGGACCTCAAGACCGTCCAGCACAACGCCAACTCGCGGCTGGAGACCGAGGCCGGCAAGCCGATCGATCTCTCCGACCGCGGCGATATGGGCGAAGGTTTCGAGGAGTACATCGACTGGCGGGTGAAGAACCCGTCGGACGACCTGATGACCGAGCTGCTGAACGTCGAGTTCAAGGACGAGACCGGCACGATCCGCAAGTTCACCCGCGAGGAGGTGCTGTCCATCTGCGCGATCTTCGCCGGCGCCGGCAACGAGACGACCAACCGGCTGATCGGCTGGACCGGCAAGATCCTGGCCGAGCACCCGGACCAGCGCCGGATGATCTACGAAGACCGCAGCCTGATCCCGCAGGCGATCGAAGAGATCCTGCGCTACGAGCCGCCGGGTCCGTCGGTCGCCCGCTACGTCGCCAGGGACGCCGAG
>Ga0164243_10011630_pt1 | contig 12537 bp, 16 predicted proteins | sample OricompcompostOP_FD_108781 | JGI IMG/M metagenome (GOLD analysis project Ga0164243, IMG submission 108781) | Organic Plus compost microbial communities from Emeryville, California, USA - Original compost - Organic plus compost (OP) | ecosystem: Engineered > Solid waste > Mixed feedstock >...
AGCTGAAGAAGGCGGAGCCCGAGCCGCCGAAGCAGCCCCCGGCCCGCAAGGCGCCCCCTCCGCCGCCGCCCGTCCGCGCGGCGCAGCCGGTGGAGCCCGACGACGAGGACGCGCTCTTCCGCGAGCTGATCGGCGCCATCGAGCCGGTGCGCGGCGGCCCGCAGATCATCGAGCCGCCGCCGCGTCCCGCCTCCGAGCTGCGCCGCATCGTCGACGAGGAGGAAGAGGTCCTCGACACGCTCGCCGAGCTGGTGGCCGGCAGCGCGCCGTTCGACGTGGCGGATTCGGACGAGTACGTCGAGGGCTCGGTCGGCGGGCTGGACAAGCGCATCCTCCGCCGCCTGCGGCGCGGCGACTACGCGATCCAGGCGCACCTCGATCTGCACGGGCTCACGCGCGGCGAGGCGAAGGAGGCGCTCTCCGCGTTCGTGGAGAAGAGCTGGTGGCACGGCCACCGCTGCGTGCTCGTCGTGCACGGCAGGGGCCTGCACTCGAAGGACCAGATCCCCGTGCTCAAGGAGAGCGTGCAGGGCTGGCTCTCGCGCGGCCATCTCGCGCAGCGCGTGCTGGCGTTCACCACCGCCCGGCCGCACGACGGCGGCGCGGGCGCGCTCTACGTGCTGCTCAGGCGCTAGAACGGCCTACCACCGGGCCTCCGCCCGCCGGAACAGGTGGAACCGCCGCCCCGCGCCGCCCACGCGCACGTGGGGCTGCGGCGCCGGCCCCGTCCAAGGCTCGTAGAGCGGCAGGTAGTCGCGGTAGCGGCGCAGCAGGAACACCTCGGCCTTCAGCCGGCTGGCCAGCTCGTCGAAGCTCGCGTGGAAACCGCGCGCGTCGCGTCCGCCGCGCACCACGTCGAAACCGTCGTCGCCGATGCGCGCGATGCGCCCCAGCTTCTGGCCATCGATGCTGAGCACGAACATGCCCGCGCGCAGCTCCGGATTCTGGGTCACGTTCCCTCCGTGGCGAAAAAGGAAACGGCGCGGGAGCACCGCGCCGCCTCCGGCCTTGCGCCTGCCGCGCCGATCAGAACTGGCCGCCGACGAGCAGCGAACCGGTCAGCTGGTCCGCGCTGCGGTTGCCCGCGTTCTGCGGCAGGTTCGTGAACGCCTGGTCGCTGAACACGAAGTTGTACGTGCCGCGGGCGCCCACCAGCACGTCGCCCAGGTGCACGTCCAGGCCCGCGCCCACGGGCACCTTCGACAGCGTGTCGTCGGTGACCGCGCCGCTGGCGTTCGGCCGCTCGTACACGTTGAGCCGGCTCAGCTGGTAGCCGCCGAACGCGTACGGCTCGATCGCGCCGATCTCGGGGCTGGCCATCAGCAGGGCCTGGCCGCCGTTCTCGACGATGTTCTCCTGCGCCCCCGCCAGGCGGGAGTCGGTCTGGTACGCGGCGCCCTGGTAACCGAGCTCGAGCTCGAAGACCGGGATGGGCGGCTCGATACCGACCACGACGCCGTACATGCCGCCGGGCGTCACCTGGCTGGCCGCCTCGCCGGGATAGCTGAGCACACCGCCCTGCGCCTCCACCTTGAGGCCCTTGTCCGGACCCTCGCGACGCTCCTGCCGCGCGCGGGCCTCGGCGTACTGGTCACCCTGCCATGCGGCGCCGTTGCCCTGGATGCCGGTCCCGTTCTCCTGGAGCGTTCCGCTCTCGGGGGCCCAGGCCTGCTCGCCGTTGCCCTGGATGCCGGTGCCGTGATCCCCCTCGGTGGCGCAATTGCAGCCCTGGAGGTTGTCGCCGTTGCCCTCGATCTGGGCGCCCTCGTCGTCGCTCTGGACGCCGAGCTGCGCGTCCGAACCGTTGCCCTCCGGCTCGTTCTCGTAATCGCCGGCCGAAGCGACGGCGGGCACGGCCAGGGCGGCGGCCCCGAGCGCGCCGAGAATCCAATGAAGCGTCTTCATCAACTCGCCTCCTCCCCTGTGGGTGTTCCTCCCCGTACAAAGCGGTGGCCACGGCGCTGGAACGCTGCAACCGGGGGGGGCGGGTTCACCAGCTGACGTTGCGCTCGCCCCACGGCCGGACGGGGGCCTCTTGGACGGCGGCGGAGGCCCTGCTACGTTGCCGGCCGGATGTCCCACACGAGGTTCCCCATGTCCCAGCTCGAGGCCGCAAAGCCGCTCACCGATTACGAAAAGTACATCCGCACCGAGGAGCTGCTGGCGCTGCAGAAGGATGCGAACGCCTGCGTCCATCCCGACGAGCTCCTGTTCCAGGTCATGCACCAGACGATGGAGCTCTGGATGAAGACCATGGTTCGCGAGACCGAGCGGGTCTGCGAGCTGCTCGCCTCGGGCGCGCTCGGGGAGGCGGCGCACCAGCTGCGGCGCATCGTGAAGATCGAGCAGGTGCTCGTGGCGCAGATGCCGGTCATCGAGACGATGGCCCCCGCCGACTACCACGTCATCCGTCTGCAGGCGCTCGGCCGCGGCAGCGGGCAGCAGAGCCCCGGCTTCAACCGGATGCTGCGCACCGGCGAGCCGATGTGGGCGGCGTTCGAGGCCGCGCGGGCGAAGACCGGCATCTCGCTCGCGGAGATCTTCGCGAATCCGCGGCGGAACTGGGACCTCTGGCAGGTCGTCCAGGGCCTGATGGAAGTGGACGAGGGCTTCCAGATCTGGCGGTTCGTCCACTACGAGCTGGTCAAGCGCGTGATCGGCCTCGAGGTGAAGAGCCTGCAGGACGTGCCGGCCGCCCAGCTGCGCTTCGGCGTGGACGAGAGCTTCTTCCCCGAGCTGTGGAAGCAGGTGCCGCTGCTCACGCGGAAGACGCGCCCCGAATACTGAAACGTCGCCGTCGCCGTCCGCGGGAAGCGCCGCGTCCCTCCCCGAGGGGCCGGCGCTTCGGCGTTCCTGGGGTTCGATCCGGGCGGATGGTCACGTATCGTCACGCATGGCGACACTCCAACCGCTCGTACTTCCACGCCTTTTCATTTTCCACAAGACAGGACACCGGCTCTTCTTGCTATTTTCGGCTCGCTTGCGCCCGCCTGGAGGGCCCGACGTGAACGACTTCTCGAAGCAGTACGAAGACGTGTTTCGCCAGCTCGGCGTCGAAATCGGCCGTGCGCTCGCCGCGCGCATCGTGGCGGCGCGGGCGGCCTCCGGCACGGCCGACGAGGCCGCCCTGGTGCCGGCCCGCATCCTGCCAGGCCTGACGGGCCGCCGCCGCCGCGCAGGCGAGGCGCCGCCGCGGTGTGGCCGCGCCGGCTGCAACAAGGCCTCGCGCACGCGCGGCTACTGCCAGACCCACTACGTGCAGTGGCTCAAGGCCGGCGAGCATCGCCGCGCCGGCTGACGGCCGCACCCGACGTGCGTCCCGCCCGGGAAGCGGCCGTGCACCGCCGGCGTTCGAAAGGCTGCCGTGGATCCGCTCGCACTCGCCGCCTGGGGCCTTCCCGGGCTCTTCGTCGCCGCCTTCCTCGCCGGTTCGGTCGTGCCGCTCCCGTCCGAGGCGGTGCTGCTCGGGCTGCAGGCCGGCGGCGTCGCGCCGCTGCCGCTGGTGCTGGTCGCCACGCTGGGCAACCTGCTCGGCGCCGCCACCCTCTACTGGCTCGGGAGCGCGGTGGCACGCGGCGCGGGAGGCCCCGCAGGCCGCTGGCTCGCGCAGCGAGTCCGCCGCGACCCCGCCGGCTACGAGCGCGCACAGGCGCGGCTGCGGCGCTGGGGCGCCCCGCTGCTGCTTTTGACCTGGCTGCCCGTCGTCGGCGACGCGTTCGTCGTCGGCGCGGGCTTCGTCGGCATGCGCCCGCTCCCGTTCGTCCTGTTCACCGCGGCGGGCAAGCTGGCGCGCTACGCCACCGTCGCCTCCGCCGCCGTGGCGGTGGCCGGCTGAAGGATCGGGGCGATGCTGCGCGCGGTGATCTTCGACCTGCACGGAACCCTGCTCGACGACGAGGCGCTGCGCGTGCGCCTGTCGTGCGACCTCGCACGCGAGGACGGGCTCGCCGTGGATGCCGAGGAGACGGGGCGCCGGCTGGCCGGGCTGGACGATCGCACCGCCCTTCAGCTGATCTGGGCGGAGCGGGGACGCCCGCTCGAGCCCCATGCGCTGCGCCGCCTGCTGGCGGAGAAGGCGCGAAGGTACGAGGCCGCGCTGGCCGGCCGGGTGCCGCTGTTTCCGGGCGCGCGGGCGCTCGTGGAGGAAGCGGCCCGCCGCGTTCCCGTGGGCGTGGTCGCCACGTCGCCCCGCGCCGACGCGCAGGCGGCGCTCAAGGCCGCCGGCCTGTTCCACCTGCTCGCCGCCCTCGTGGCGGCCGACGACGTGCCGCGGCCGGCAAACGCGTACGAGGCCTGCATCGCGGAGATGGGCCGCGTGCTGGCGCGCTACCGGATGGAAGCCCCCGCGCCGCGAAGCGTTCTCGTGATCGAAGACACCGAGGCGGGCATCGCCGCCGCCCGTGCCGCCGGCGCGAAGGTCGCCGCGGTGGCGCACACGCAGCGGCTCGATCGCCTCGCCGGCGCCGACACGCATGCGGCGCGCCTGATCGACCTCGAACTGGGCGCGCTGGAGAGGGAGTTGTTTTGAACCGAGCCCAGGCGCTCTTCGTCCCGCACCGCATCGCGGGCACGCTGCAGCCCGGCACGCTCGTCGAGCGGCCCAACCGCTTCCTCGGCGTGGTGCGGCTCGCGACGGGCGCCACGGTCGAGGCGCACATCGCCGATCGCGGCAGGCTCGAGGAGATCCTGTTCCCCGGCGCCGAGGTCTGGGTCGTCCCCGCAGCGGGCGCCACGCGCAAGACCGCCTTCACGCTGGTCTGCGCGCGCTGCCCGCCGCTGGGCCGCACGGCGCGCGGTCCCCTCGGCTGCCTGGATCCCGCAGGCGCGAACCGGCTGGTGCGCGCGCTGCTCGAGGCGCGCGCGATCGAAGGGCTGCCGGCCTGGAGCTCGCTGCGCCAGGAGGTGCGGGTCGGCAGCTCGCGCTTCGACTTCGCGCTCGAGCTCGAAGGCGGCGAGCGGCTGCTGCTCGAGGTGAAGAGCGTGGCCGTGGCGAAGGGGCGCGCCGCGCTGTTTCCCGACGCGCCGTCCGAGCGCGCGGCCCGGCACTGCCGCGAGCTGGCGGCCCACGTGCGCGAGGGCGGCCGCGCGGCCATCGTGCTGGTGGCGCAGCGGGCCGACGTGCGCGAGATCCGCCCCCACCCCGTCGATCCCGAGTTCGCGAAGGCGCTCGCCGACGCGCGCGACGCAGGCGTCCTGCTGCGCGGCGTCGCCTTCGACGTGCGGCTCGACGGCTTCCATTTCGACGGGATGCGGCCGGTGCACGTGGACGCGGGCGGCTGAAGGGACGGAGATGCCGGAAGACTGGAAGAAGGTCGATTCGAGGGTGCTGCAGGACGCGGGGATCTTCCGCCTGCGCGAGGATCGCGCCACCTCGCCGCGCACCGGCGAGACGTGGCCGTTCTTCGTGCTCGAGCTGCCGGACTGGGTGAACGTGATCGCGATCACGGAGGACGCGGACGTGGTGTTCGTCCGCCAGTTCCGCCACGGCAGCGGCACGGTCACGCTCGAGATCCCCGGCGGCATCGTGGATCCCGGCGAGACGCCGCTCGCGGCTGCGGTGCGCGAGCTGCGCGAAGAGACCGGCTACGTGGCGCGGCGCTGGCTCGACCTGGGGACCATCGAGCCGAACCCCGCGTTCCAGACCAACCGCTGCCACACGTTCCTCGCGCAGGGATGCTCGAAGGCGGGTGCGCCGGAACCCGACGAGCGCGAGGACATCGACGTGGAACTGGCGCCGGTCGAGGCGGTGGGCCGCCTGCTCGCGAGCGGCGCGATCACGCACGCGCTCGTGGGCATCGCGTTCCAGCGGCTCGATCTGCTGCAGCGCGGCCTGCTTCCCACGAAGGCCGTGGTGCCCTGACGCCGAGGCGATTGCGGCACCACCGCACGCCGGCGCGCGCCGCGGGGGGCCCCGCCCCGCGCGAATCGCGAGCGACGCTCCGCCTTGCGTTCGCTCCGCCTTCGGCTGCGCTGGAGAGTTTGGCGCGCGCCTCGGCTTCACAAACTCTCACGCCCCGAGCGAGAGCCCGTGCGAGCGCTCCACGGCGTCGAGCAGCTGCTGCGGCGTCCACGGCTTGCGCACGTAGCCGTCCAGATGCGCCACCTCGGCGCCCTCGAAATGCCGGCTGGTCACCAGCACGATCGCCGCGCCGAGCAGCGCCGGCTCGTGCCGCAGCGCCTCGACCGCGTCGAGCCCCACGACGACGGGCAGATGGTGATCGAGCAGGACCACCTGGGGATGGTGCGCGCGGGCGAGATCGAGCGCCTGCGTTACGTCCACGGCGCTGAAAACCCGGTATCCGGCGCTTCCCAGGACCGCGGTGGCAAGCACCAGGGCGTCCAGGTCGTCGTCGATCACCAGGACGGTTGGCTTGTCCATGTGTGCCTTTCGACCCTGGGCAGCGGCCTCGGACCGCCGCCCGTGTACGCCCATTCAATCAGCGAAAAGGTGCTCATATTTCGCCCACTTGCGTACATGACCCGACGCCCCGCCGCCAGTCCCGTGCCGGGACGCACCGCACGGCGGGTCGCCCCGGCACGCCGCGCCGGCAGCGGAAAACCGGCCGGGCGCCCGCCGTTTTGCTACCTTCGCGCCGATGGAACGGGGCCGGATGCGGCAAATCGCGGTGGTCGCCGCGTACGTGGCGGCGGGGCTCCTCGCCGGCGCGCTGCTCGTGCTGCAGGCGGAGCGCATCGCGTCGGGAGAACGCCAGCTGTGGACACAGCCATCCGCGTCGTAGACGAAGCGGGACCGCTCGGCCCGTTGCTGCTCGGCGCGGCGGCGATCTGCGCGCTCTCGTGCCTCGGTGCGGTGGCGCTCGGCCTGCGCCGGCTCCACGCGCCGGGGAGCCCCCGTCGCGCGCTGCTCGCCTCGGTGGCCCTCGCCGCCCCTTTGCTGCTCCCCGTTCTCGGCTCGTTCCTCGCGGTGCCCTCGCCCGGCGGCGAGCCCCTGGCAGCGGCGACGGCGGCCCTGCACGCGCGCGTGCTCGCGGGCACGGCCGGCCTGCTGCTCGCGCTGCCGGTGGGCCTCGCCTCGTGCCTGTGGGCGGGCATCGCCGCGGGCCGGCGCGTGCTGCAGGCGGGCGAACGCGCACGCCTCTCCGCCGCGGCCGCGGGCCAGGGCGAGCTCGGCAGGCGCGTGGCCGCGGCGCTCGATCGCACCCCGCTCCCGCCGCTCGGCGCGGCCATCGGCCTGCTCGCCGCGTTCCTCGTCGTCGGCGCGCCGTCGCTCGCGCTCTACGTCTCCGGCACGGACGGCCTCGAGAACCTCTCGCTGACCACCGCGCTGGGCGGGGCCGGCGGACCGATGCTGGGCGCCCTGCAGGCCCGCGCGGGCGCCGGCGTGCTCCGGCTCGGCGCGGCGATCGGCGCGGGCGGCTCGATCACGGTGGCGCTGCTGCTGGGCGTGCTTCTGCACGCGGGCTCGTCGCGGCGACGCAACCTGGCGGTGGCGCTTCAGGCGGTCGACGGCCCCGGGCCCGTGCGCACCTCGGTGGAGAACGCGCTGGCCGCCACGGGCAGGCCGGGACCGCTCGGGCCGATCGGGCTGGCCCTGCTCCTGCTCGCGCTCGCCGTTCTCGTGTGGCGGCAGGCCGCGGAGCTCCGGGCGCGGGCCGAAGCGCCGGCGGACGACGAAGCGGTGGCGTGTGGCAAGACCGCCACAGGTTATCCACAGGGACGACCGCCGGCCTTCCTTGTCGGCGATCGATCGGCCGGTAGAGTGGCCGTCGATGCGACTGCTCTCCTTCCCTGAGGACGTGGCGATCGGTGGCCTGGAAGCACAGGCCGACCGCCTGGCGAACGACGCAGCCCTCGCCGCTGCAGAGGCGGAGGCGCTGGTGCGCTCGCTCCTGCGCGGCGATCGCGCCTGGCGCGAGAGCCGCCCCGCCGCCCCGACGCACGTGCGCGCGGACGGCGCCCGCCGGGTCGCCTGATCGGTCTGCCATCGGCCGGTTGGCCGATGGTCATTCGCCGGAAGAGGGCGGCACCCACGCCGCGCCGCCCGTGCCCGGCGCGATGCCCTCGGGATCGAGCGGCACGGCGCCGTACCGGCGCAGCCACGCGGCCGCCCCACCCGCGTCGTCGATCTGCTGGTCCAGCTCGGCGGCGCTCGCCGCCAGCAGCCCCACGATCATGCGGCCCTCGGGCCCTTCGGCCAGCAGGCCGTAGCGGGTCTCGCCGCCGTCCAGGTCGCGCACCTCGACGCGGCGGATCCGCAGCTCGTTTTCGCTCATCTCGCGCCTCCGAACGGGCGGCTCTCGTCCGCCGGCGCCGCCAGCGCCTTCGCCGCGGCGGCAGCCGCCGAGGCGATCACGTTGCGCCCCTCCTTGAGCCGACCGGGCGAGAGCCGGGGCAGCTGCGGCGAGACCACGTACACCGGCAACCCGCGCGCCTCGCACAGCTTCGCCTGCAGCTCGAAGTTCTCGTGCCGCACCGCGAGCAGGCCGCGCGCCATCGCGTTCACGTAGCCGTGCCAGCGTTCGGCCGGCTGCGCTTCCGTCTCCACCCTGCCGCGGCTCGGCAGGAAGTGCACCAGCAGCGCGTCGAGCTCCGCGCGCTCCGCGAGCGCCAGCAGCGGCGCCTTGTCCACGAGGCCGCCGTCCCACAGCTGCGCCTGCGAGAAGGGCACCGCCTGGAACAGGCCCGGATACGCGCACGATGCGTGGATCACCTCGGCGAGCGGCCCCTGGTCGTGCACGCGCGGCGCAGCGGCGGTGACGTCGGTCGTCACCAGCACCAGCTTGGCGCGCGTGTCCTCGATGCGCTTCACCGGCAACGCGTCCTCGAGCAGCCTACGGAAGCGCAGGCCCGCGAGCAGGCCGGTGAACCCGCGGCCCCGCGCCGCCTGCACGAGCGCCGTGAGCGGCGCCGGGTCCCAGAAGTCCTGCTTGCGCACGCGCTGGAGCAGCTGCCCGACGGCCGCCGCATCGAGCCCCGCCGCTGCGAGCGAGGCCACGAGCGCGCCGGCGGAAGTGCCCGCGTACGCGACGGGCTGCAATCCCGCGCCCTCCACCGCGGACAGGAAGCCCGCGTGGCCGAAGAAACCGAAGTAGCCGGCGGAGAGCACGAGGCCCACGCGCTTGCCGCGCAGCTCTCGCGAGAGGGGTAGCGTCGCCATCGCGGGCGAGGATGCGAGCGGCACCGGCGCGGGTCAAGGCGCTTGCGCCGCGGGGCGCGCCCCGCTAGGCCAGCGCACGGACAGCGAGCACGGAGCAACGGCGTGGCCAAGCGCTACTGGCTGATGAAGAGCGAGCCGGACGTCTATTCGATCGACCGGCTCGAGCAGGACGGCAGCACCTCGTGGGAAGGCGTGCGCAACTACCAGGCGCGCAACTTCATGATGGAGATGAAGAAGGGCGATCGCGTGCTCTTCTACCACTCGAACGCCGAGCCGCCGGGCGTCGCCGGCGTGGCCGAGGTGGTGCGCGAGGCCTACCCCGACACCGCGGCGTTCGATCCGGGGTCCGACTACCACGACCCGGCGTCCACGCCGGAAAAGCCGCGGTGGTTCATGGTCGACGTCGGCTTCGTCGAGCGTTTTCCTGCCGTGCTGCCGCTGCCCGAGCTCAAGGCCGACGCTGCGCTCGAAGGCATGGAGCTGCTGCGCAAGGGCTCGCGCCTTTCGGTGCAGCCGGTGTCGAAGGCGCACTTCGACCACGTGCTGAAGCTGGCGCGGCGCAGGCGCTGAGAGATGCGTGCTACGCTCCGCGCTCCATCGCAGCGCGGGGGTCGGCATGAAGATCGTCTGCATCGGGGGAGGGCCCGCTGGCCTCTACCTGAGCATCCTGCTCAAGAAAGCGGATCCGCGGCACGAGATCACCGTGCTCGAGCGCAACGCGCCCGATCAGACCTTCGGCTGGGGCGTCGTGTTCTCCGACGAGACGCTCGGCAACCTGCTCGAGGCCGACCCTGCGACGCACGAGGAGATCGTGCGCGCGTTCGCGCATTGGGACGCGATCGACATCCACTTCCAGGGCGAGGTGATCCGCTCGGAGGGCCACGGATTCTCGGGCATCGCGCGCAAGCAGCTGCTGCGCATCCTGCAGAAGCGCGCCGCGTCCCTCGGCGTGGAGCTCCGGTTCGACATCGAGGTGGACGACCTCGCGCAGTTCGCCGGCTACGACCTCGTCGTCGGCGCCGACGGCATCCGCTCGAAGGTGCGCGCCGCCCACGAGGACGTGTTCCGCCCCAGCCTCGACGTGCGCAAATGCCGCTACATTTGGTGCGGAACGCACAAACGCTTCGACGCGTTCACGTTCCTCTTCGAGCAGAACGAGCACGGCCTCTTCCAGGTGCACGCGTACCGCTTCGACGCGGAGACGAGCACGTTCATCGTCGAGTGCGACGAGCGCTCGTGGCGCAGCGCCGGCCTCGATCGCATGACGCCGGAAGAAGGCGCGAAGTATCTCGAGAAGGTCTTCGCGAAGCACCTGGACGGCCACCCGCTGCTGCTCAACAACTCCACGTGGATCAATTTCGTCACCGTGCGCAACGAGCGCTGGCGCCACGGCAACGTGGTGCTCGTCGGCGACGCGGCGCACACGGCGCACTTCTCGATCGGCTCGGGCACCAAGCTGGCCATCGAGGACGCCATCCTGCTGGCCGCCGCGATCGGCCGGCACCCCGGCGACGTCGAGAAGGCGCTCGAGGCGTACGAGGAGGAGCGCCGCCCGATGGTGCTGCGCACGCAGAAGGCGGCGCAGGACAGCCTCGACTGGTTCGAGAACACGAAGCGCCACGTGCAGCACGATCCCGCGCGCTTCGCGTTCGGCCTGCTCACGCGCTCCAAGCGCATCGGCTGGGAGAATCTGCAGCTTCGCGACGGCGCGCTCGTGCGCAAGCTGGGCGAGGCGTTCGCGCGCGAGGCCGGCGTCACGACGCAGCCGGCGCCGCCGCCGATGTTCACGCCGTTCCGCCTGCGCGACATGGAGCTGGTCAACCGCGTGGTGGTCTCGCCCATGTGCACGTATTCGGCGGAGGACGGCACGCCGAACGATTTCCACCTGGTGCACTACGGCGCGCGCGCGATGGGCGGCGCGGGCCTCGTGATCACCGAGATGACCGACGTGTCGGCGGACGGCCGCATCTCGCCGGGCTGCGCCGGCATGTACGCGCCCGAACACGTCGCCGCGTGGAAGCGCATCGTCGATTTCGTGCACGAGCGCTCGCCCGCGAAGATCTGCCTGCAGCTCGCGCACGCGGGCCGCAAGGGCGCGACCCGCCGCATGTGGGAAGGCATCGACGAGCCGCTCGCCGAGGGCGCGTGGCCGCTCGTCTCCGCGTCGGCGATCCCGTACCTGCCCCACAGCCAGGTGCCCAAGGCGATGGACCGCGCCGACATGGACCGCGTGCGCGACGATTTCGTGCGCGCCACGGTGATGGCCGAGCGCGCCGGCTTCGACATGATCGAGGTCCACTTCGCGCACGGCTACCTGCTGTCGAGCTTCCTCTCGCCGCTCACCAACCGGCGCACCGACGCGTACGGCGGATCGCTGCAGAACCGCATGCGCTATCCGCTCGAGGTCTTCCGCGCCATGCGCGCCGCGTGGTCGGTCGACAAGCCGATGTCGGTGCGCATCTCCGCCACCGACTGGGTCGAGGGCGGCTTCGAGGCCGAGGACGCGGTGGAGCTCTCGCGCGAGCTGCGCGCCGCGGGCTGCGACATCGTGCACGTCTCCACCGGCCAGACCACGCCCGACGCGAAGCCGATCTTCGGCCGCATGTGGCAGACGCGCTTCTCGGACCAGGTGCGCAACGAGGCGGGCATCCCGACCATCGCCGTGGGCAACATCTCGAGCGCGGACCAGGTGAACACCATCCTCGCCGCGGGCCGCGCCGACCTGTGCGCGCTCGCGCGGCCGCACCTCGACGATCCGCACTGGACGCTGCACGCCGCCGCCGCGCAGGGCTGGGACGCGCAGTTCTGGCCCGATCCGTACAAGGCCGCGCGGCCGCGCAAGGCATGAGGCTCACTCGCGGTACAGCGGCTGCGCGTTGCTCTCCGCGGCGCGCATCGCCGACATGAGCTGCACCCGCGCCACGCCGAGCGAGATGCGCGCGTCGTAGAGATCGCCCTGCGCCAGCGCGTCGCGCGCCGCCTCCACCGCATCCTGCGCGGCGACCGCCTGCTGCGCCTCGAACTCGCCGCTGGTCTGGTACGCGTTGTCCGCGAGCTCGCCGAGCTGCTCGGCGAGCTCCAGCATCGCCGCATCGGCGCCGGTATCGGTGCCGGTGGTCAGGTAGTTGGCCACGTCGCCCGTCCGCGTCAGCGCGAGGTCGTAGGCGTCCAGGCGATCGAGCCGCGCCTGCTCGAGGCCTTCGCCGCGCTCCCGCACCGCCGTCGCCTCGTCCTCGATGGCCGCGGTGCGCTCGTCGAGCAGCTGCTGGTTCTCGTTGAGCTGGTTCACGGCTGCGGTGAGCTCGTTCATCCGCTCGAGGCGCGCGGCCTCCTCCGCCTGCTGGCGGGCGGCGCGCTGCGCCGGGCTCTCGGGCGGGGGCGCCTCCTGCAGCTGCTGCGCGGTGGACACGGGCGGCGGC
>Ga0164243_10011632_pt1 | contig 12535 bp, 15 predicted proteins | sample OricompcompostOP_FD_108781 | JGI IMG/M metagenome (GOLD analysis project Ga0164243, IMG submission 108781) | Organic Plus compost microbial communities from Emeryville, California, USA - Original compost - Organic plus compost (OP) | ecosystem: Engineered > Solid waste > Mixed feedstock >...
GTAGTATTCGCCCTCCTTGTTGGAACGGGCCCCAGAGGCAAGAACATGAAAACCTTCAGTGCAAAACCTGACGCAGTGCAGCGCGACTGGTACCTGGTCGACGCCGCCGGCAAGACCCTGGGTCGTCTCGCGGCAGAAATCGCGCATCGTCTGCGCGGCAAGCACAAGCCGGAATACACCCCGCACGTCGACACCGGCGATTACATCGTTGTGGTCAACGCGGAAAAAGTCCAGGTCACCGGCAAGAAAGCCAGCGACAAGATCTACTACAGCCACTCCGAATTCCCCGGTGGCATCAAAGACATCAGCTTCGAAAAACTGATCGACCGTGCGCCCACCCGCGCGCTGGAAATCGCCGTCAAGGGCATGCTGCCGCACAACCCGCTGGGTCGTGCGATGTTCAGAAAGCTGAAAGTCTACGCCGGCACCGAACATCCCCATGCGGCTCAACAACCGCAAACACTGAACATCTAACGGAAAAACGTACTATGGCAGCCACTCAATACTACGGAACCGGTCGCCGCAAGACCGCGACTGCACGTGTTTATCTGCAGTCGGGCAACGGCAACATCGTGATCAACGACCGCACCCTGGACCAGTATTTCGGCCGTGAAGTCGCGCGCATGATCGTGCGTCAGCCGCTGGAGAAGGTGGACCTGGTCGACAAGTTCGATATCATGGTTTCCGTAGTCGGTGGTGGCAGCTTCGGCCAGGCCGGCGCGATCCGTCACGGCATCACCCGCGCGCTGATGGAATACGACGAAGCGCTGCGTTCGCCGCTGCGTCAGGCCGGTTACGTCACCCGCGACGCGCGTGAAGTGGAGCGGAAAAAGGTCGGTCTGCGCAAGGCGCGCAAAAAGCCACAGTACTCCAAGCGCTGATGTCCACGGAGTACCGTCGTCGGCGGTGCTCCGGTGGCTCGGACAAAAACGTCCTCAGGGTTTCCTGCGGGCGTTTTTTTATGGCCGTTTTTTGCCTTGTTCGCGCGCAAGTCATTATCGCGGCCGAATAATTTCCCAGCCTTTATCCTTGTAAGGTATGGGTAATTTCTTTACCATTTCGCGCATTTGATTTTCTGTCCTCGGGTGTTTAATCAAAAGTCCAGCCCGGGTGACTTTCTTAGCTTGTTATGGGGGAGTTACGCCATGAGTAATGACGGCGTGAATACGGGGCGTCGGCGTTTTCTCGCGGCTGCAACCACGGTGGTGGGTGCCGCTGGCGCGGTCGGCGTCGCGGTGCCTTTTGTGGGGTCCTGGAATCCCAGCGCCAAGGCGAAGGCCGCCGGCGCCCCGGTCAAGGCCGATGTCAGCAAGATCGAACCCGGTCAGATGATCGTGGTCGAGTGGCGCGGCAAACCGGTCTACATCGTGCGCCGTACGCAGGAAGCGCTCGAGGCGATCAAAAAAATAGACAGCCTCGACGAACTCAAAGATCCGAATTCCGAGAAATCCGTTCAGCCGAAATACATCAAGGGCGACTACCGCTCGATCAAGGATGAATTCCTGGTACTCCTGGGCGTCTGCACCCACCTGGGTTGCGCACCGAAGTATCGGCCGGAGGTGGGCTCGGTCAGCCACGACTGGCTCGGTGGTTTCTTCTGTCCCTGTCACGGTTCCAAATTCGATTTGGCCGGCCGCGTGTTCAAGAACGTTCCCGCGCCCACCAACCTCGAGGTGCCGTCGTATCGCTACCTGAGCGACTCGGTCATTGAAATCGGTGTGGACCAGGAGAAGGCGTAAAATGATAAATATGCTTGTCGGTTTGAGAGACTGGGTGGATGAGCGTCTGCCCATCATGCGCGCCTGGAACACCCACATGGGTAAGTACTACGCGCCCAAGAATTTCAATTTCTGGTATTTCTTCGGCGTGCTGTCGATGGTGGTGCTGGTCAACCAGTTGTTGACCGGTATCTGGCTGACGATGAGCTTCACGCCGAGCGCCGAGGGCGCCTTCGCCTCCGTCGAGTACATCATGCGCGACGTGGATCACGGATGGATCATCCGCTACATGCATTCCACCGGCGCCTCGGCCTTTTTCACCGTGGTGTATCTGCACATGTTCCGTGGCCTGCTGTACGGTTCGTACAAGAAGCCGCGCGAGCTGGTGTGGATTTTCGGCATGCTGATCTACCTGGCGCTGATGGCGGAAGGTTTCCTGGGTTATGTCCTGCCCTGGGGACAGATGTCCTACTGGGGCGCGCAGGTGATCGTATCCCTGTTCGGCGCGATTCCGGTGGTCGGCGACGCGCTGGTGCAATGGATTCGCGGCGACTACCTGATTTCCGGCATCACCCTGAACCGCTTCTTCGCCCTGCACGTGGTGGCGTTGCCGATCATTCTGCTGGCGCTGGTGGTGCTGCACATCCTGGCGCTGCACGAAGTCGGTTCCAACAACCCCGACGGCATCGAAATCAAGAAGAACAAGGATGCCAACGGTACGCCGAAGGACGGCATTCCGTTCCATCCGTACTACACGGTGCACGACCTGCAGGCCATCGTGGTATTCCTGTTCATCTTCTGCGGCATCATTTTCTTCTTCCCGGAAATGGGCGGTTACTTCCTCGAGAAGGCCAACTTCGAGCAGGCCAACGGCCTGAAAACACCCGAGCATATCGCGCCGGTGTGGTACTACACGCCGTTCTACGCCATGTTGCGCGCCACCACGCTGGAGCTGTTCGGCCTGTCCTCCAAGTTCTGGGGCTTCGTGGTGATGGCCGCGGCCATCGCCATCATGTTCGTGCTGCCCTGGCTTGATCGCAGCCCGGTGAAATCCTGGCGCTACAAGGGCGGCCTCACCCGCATCGCGTTGTTCGCGTTCGCAGTGGCGTTCGTTTTCCTGGGTTATCTCGGCGCAAAACCCGCTGACCTGGTGGTTCTGGGAATTGAGGGCAAATCCTGGGCGCAATGGATGACAGTGGTTTATTTCCTGTTCTTCCTGTTGATGCCGATTTACACCTCGATCGAGAAAACCAAGCCGGTCCCGGAACGGGTGACGATGAAATGAGAAAACTGTTCGCTTTTGTTTTTGCCCTGCTGCCCCTGGCAGCCTTCGCCTCCGAACAGCAATGGCCGCTCGATCACATCAAGATCGACGTGAACGACAAGGCCTCCCTGCAACGCGGTTCGCAGTTGTTCATGAACTATTGCATGGGCTGTCACTCGTTGCAGTACGAGCGTTACGAGCGCCTGGTCACCGGCCTCGGTATTCCCGAGGACATGGTCGAGAAGTACCTGAAGTTCGATCCGAACGCCAAGATCGGCGACCTGATGGTCAACGCCATGCCGACGGCCCAGGCCAAGCAGTGGTTCGGCGCCGCCCCGCCGGACCTGACCCTGGAGGCGCGCGCGCGCAGCCCGGAATGGCTGTACACCTACCTGCGCACGTTCTATCACGACCCGGCCCGGCCGTGGGGTGTGAACAACAAGGTATTCCCCGATGTCGGCATGCCGCACGTACTGCTGGAGCTGCAAGGCCTGCAGGAATGCGAGCCGGGGCCGGTGCTGGCGGAAAACGGCGGCATCAAGCGCGATCCGCTTACCGGCAAGGAAGTGCTGCTCGGTGAGGACGGCAAGCCGCTCAACCCCTGCGGCCGCCTGAAAGTGGTGACCCCGGGCAAATTGACGCCGAAAGAGTACGATCAGGCAGCCTATGATTTGGTAAACTTCCTGACTTACATGGCGGAGCCGATGCAGCAAAAACGTCAACACGTCGGTATCTACGTGCTGGCGTTCCTGGCTCTGCTGTTCGTGTTCGCCTGGCTGCTCAACCGCGAGTACTGGAAAGACGTGCATTGATTCGGTAATCGCAGCGCGGCGCCTTCCAGGCCGCGTCTGAACGGGCGAACGGGCGACGCCATCGGCGTCGCCCGTTTGTTCGTTTGAGAGCGGCTCACTTGAGGAAATGTTCATGGCCGTTGTCGCCAAACGATCATCCATGACCTTTTATTCCAGCGGTGCCTGCCACTACAGCCATCGGGTGCGCATCGTGCTCGCGGAAAAAGGCGTCACCGTGGATGTGGTCGATGTCGTCGGCGACGAAAACCGGCCCCAGGACCTGGGCGACATCAATCCCTACAACAGCCTGCCCACGCTGGTCGATCGCGATCTGGTGCTGTACGAATCCAAGATCATGATGGAGTATCTCGACGAGCGTTTTCCGCATCCGCCGCTGCTGCCGGTCTATCCGGTGGCGCGCGGCGAGAGCCGGCAGCTGATGTATCGCATCGAGCGCGACTGGTGTGTGCTGGTCGATGCCATCGACAGCGGCGCCGCGGCGAAAACCGTCGAGAAGAGCCGCAAGGAGCTGCGCGAAGGGCTGCTCGGCATTGCGCCGATCTTCGCCGAGAAACCGTTTTTCATGAGTGACGAGTTCACCCTGGTGGATTGCTGCATGGCGCCGATCCTGTGGCGTCTGCCCGTGCTGGGTGTGGACATGCCGGACAGCCGGCAATCCAAACCGCTGCTGGCCTATATGGACCGGTTGTTTTCCCGCAACGCTTTCAGGGCCAGCCTGTCCGCGCAGGAGCGCGGCATGGGCAGTGCCAGGGTCGCCTGACGATGTCTGCACCGATGAGTTCCAGCCGGCCTTATCTGCTGCGCGCCTTGTACGAATGGATCGTCGACAACCGCTGCACGCCGTATCTCGTGGTGAACGCCGAACTCGAGGGCGTGCAGGTGCCGCGCGCCTACGTGAAGGACGGCCAGATCATCCTGAATATTTCGCCGGGAGCGGTGGCGGGCTTGCGGCTCAACAACGACGCCGTCATTTTCAACGCCCGCTTCGGCGGGGTGCCGATGGAAGTGAACGTGCCGATCGCCGCGCTGCTCGGCATTTATGCCCGGGAGAACGGCCAGGGCATGATCTTCGAACCGGAGGAAACACCGCCGCCGAGCAGTCCGGCGCCGGCGGATGGCGGCGCCGGCCGTCGCAGCGACAAGCCGGGGCGGCCCGGCCTGAAAGTGGTCAAGTAAAACCCGACCACGACAGGCCGTGCGACCGGTCAGTCCACGTATTCGAAAATCCGCACCACTTTCTGGACGCCGCCGGTTTCCTGGGCGACCTTGCCGGCGATGTCGCCTTCGGACTGCGTCACCAATCCCATCAGAAACACCGAGCCGTTTTCCGTCACCACTTTCACCCGGCTGTCCTTGATGCCCTTGGCGGCCAGCAGGCGGCTTTTCACCTTGGTGGTGAGCAGCGTATCGCTGCTGTGCACGGTGAAGTCGGCGTTCGGGCCCACCGTCAGTTCGTTGTAGACGCGGCGCACGTTTTTCACCGAGGCCGCCACCTGGGCGGCGCGGCCGCGCAACTCCTCATTGGGAACCTGGCCGCTCAGCAACACCGTGCCGTTGTAACTGGTGACGACGACGTTGGCCCGCTCCAGCGCCGGATCGGTTTTGCGGATATTGACCGTGGCGGTGGTTTCGATGCTCTGGTCGTCGATCACAGCGCCCAAGGTCCGCGAACCGGGATCGCTTTCGATGGGTTTGTCGTTGGTCTGGGTCAGCACCGTGGTGCAGCCGGCGAGCAGCACCGCGAGTGTTACCGGGGCCAGTGAAGTCAAAAACGATTTCGAAAAATTATGATTGAGAAAAGACACATCACACCTCGCTGCCAAAGAGTTGCAGTTCAATGAGTTCGCAGAGACTGTTCAGCGTCAACAGCGCCACTTCGAGAAAACGCGCGCGTTGTTCGCTGGGAATCCGCAGCTCCAGGTCCTCGACCGACAGCAGCGCCTGGATGTCGCCGCTCTGCTCGGTGCACACCACGATCACCCGCATTTCGCGATCGTGCGCGGATTGAATGGTTTGCAGCGCGGTGCCGCTGCCGGTGTTGTGGCTGATCAGCACCAGCACGTCCTGCGGCTGCGCCAGCGCCCGGATCTGCTTGGCGAAGATTTCGTTGAAGGAGGCGTCGGCGGCGATCGCGGTCAGGGCGGCCGCGTCGCAACTCAGGGCGATGGCCGGCAGGCTCGGGCGTTCGCGCTGGAAACGGTTCAGCAACGCGCCTGCGAAATATTGGCCGAGCAGGCCCGATGCGCCCTCGCCGCAGCAGAAAATCTTGCCGTCGCTCAGCAGGGTCTGCACCAGTAATTCGCTGGCATCGGCGATCGCCGGCGCCAGGGTTTCAATGGCCTGCATGGTGCTGTCGATGTGATGGTGAAAACCATCGATGACCTGTTCAGTTAAATCCATCGTTCTCTCGAGCGTTCTACAAAAACCGCGGCGGGCAAGCGTTCATTCCGCGGTGACGAAGGCGGCGCGCAACCACTGCCACTGATAGTGATCGGCGCCGTCCGGTTGCGCGGCCACCACATCGAAGCGGCACGGCGCCCGCTGCCAGCGCGCATTCAGCGCCAGGAATTGCTGCGCGGCGCGGATCAGGCGCTGCTGCTTGGCGCGCGTCACCGATGCCGCCGCGCCGCCGTAATCATTGCGACTGCGCAGGCGAACCTCGATGAAAACCAGGTATTCGCCATCGCGCATGATCAAGTCGATCTCCCCCATCCTGCAACGAAAGTTGCGCGCGACGCGACTCAGACCCTGCCCGCACAACCATCGTTCCGCCGCGCGTTCGGCACAGGCGCCGTTATCAGGGTTGAAGATCCGCATCGTTTTGGCTCTCCGTAGCCACGGCTGGGGTTTCCTCCTGCACTGGCGCCGCGGCCGGCTCCGGTTTGCCGTTGCGCATCTGCGCCAGCATCAGTTCCCGCTGAATCACGTGTTGTGGATTCAACGTGAGATAACCGGTCTGCCCGGCCAGACGACCGGCACCGGCGCGGGCCATTGCCGCGAGGTGCGGGTACAGATGGAAGCTGTCGATGCCCATCGCGTACAGGCGCAGGTAATTTCTGCTCTGTGGTTGATCCGCGAGAATCTGTTGTTTCAGCGGCGGATTTTCCAGCAGGAACGGCATCTCGGTAAAACGCACCTTGTCCATGTCACGGTCGAGGGCCGGGTTGGGAAAACCGTTGTAGACGCGCGACAGCGTGTAGACCGGCATGTCGCCGGCGTAATAAAACGCGAGCATGGGTTTGATCGAGCGCGCCTGCTGCGGTTTGGCCAGCATGAACACCATATCCACATCGCGCCGTCGCTGCGGCGAGAATTCGACATTGCGATTGATGATGCTTTCGACTTCCCGCGCGCGCGCCTCGCTCTGCGAAATATTGAGCGCGGCGCGAATTTCCTGTGACATGCTCTGCTGGTCGAAATAACGCACGGTGGCACTGATTTCACCGCCGTGTTGTTGCCAGCGCTGGCTGAACACCTGCATTTCGCGGCTGCGCCATTCATCCTCGGGTGCGATCACCAGCGCGCGCCGGCGGTTTTCCTGAAAGGCGATGTCCGCGATCTGCGCCGCCTCGTCCTCGGGCGCCAGGCTGAACTGATACAGATTGCCGGGCGCGCCCTGGTCGAGATCGGCGCGGTTCAGGGCCAGGGTCGGCACCGGCAGGTTCTGTTGATACAGCGCCGCCACCTGCGGTTTTTCCAGCGGGCCGATGATCAGGCCGGCGCCGTCGGCGATGGCCTGCTGATAAACCTGGAGCACGTCCGCGCCGGCGCTGGTGTCGTACAGGCGGATGGTCGGTGCGTAGTCGCCGTGGGCGCGCGCCTCGTACCAGGCGGCCATGAAGCCGTCGCGCACCGCCGTGCCGAACGCGGCCAGCCTGCCGCTGAGGGGCAGCAGCAGCGCGACCTGCCTCGGTTCGAAGGCGCCGGCGCGCGCGGCATTGAGATCGGCGTCGGCCTTCCGGGGTTCGGCCCGTGTCTGCGGCGCGGCGGCTGCGCCGGACGGATGGGGCTCGCCATTATCCTTGTGCGCCGTGGGCGCCGAGCAGCCGGCGATGACCGTCAGCACGGCGGCGAGTCCGTTGCGCAGCCAGCGATTTGCCGCCATCATGCGGCCGGATTTCGCGGCGCAGGATTTCGCGGCGCACGGCTTAGGTTTGATCATCACAGGAAATTTACCCTTGGCAAGCGACGCTGTTTTGTACGTGGTGGCGACGCCGATCGGCAATCTGGCCGATATGGTACCGCGAGCGGTCACCATCCTCCAATCGGTGGCGTTGATCGCCGCCGAGGATACACGCCACAGCCGCCGTCTGTTGGACCACTTCGATATCCGCACGCGCTGCGTCGCCTACCACGATCACAGCGGCGCGCAGGATCTCGCCGCGCTGCTGGCGCAGTTGCAGGCGGGCAACAGCATCGCGCTGATTTCCGATGCGGGCACGCCGCTGGTTTCCGATCCGGGTTATCGGCTGGTGGACGAGGCGTTGCGCGCCGGTTTCAGCGTGGTGCCGGTGCCCGGCGCCTGCGCCGCGATCGCGGCCCTGAGCGCGGCGGGTCTGCCCACCGATCGTTTCGTGTTCGAGGGTTTTCTGCCGGCGAAAAGCGCGGCCCGCCGCCAGCGCCTGGGACAGCTGGCCGGGGAGTCGCGCACCCTGGTGTTTTACGAGGCGCCGCACCGCCTGCTCGATACGCTGGCCGACATGGAGGCCGTGTTCGGCGCGGAGCGCACGGCGGTGCTGGCGCGGGAGTTGACCAAGCTGCACGAAACCATCCACCGCGAGCCGCTCGGCGATCTGCGAGCCTGGGCGCAGGCCGATCCCAATCAGAGCCGCGGCGAATGCGTGCTGCTGGTGCGCGGCGCGCCGGAGGCGGTGGACGGCGCGGCGGAGGGCGAGCGCGTGTTGCGGCTGCTGCTCGACGAGTTGCCGCTGAAACAGGCGGCGGCGCTGGCGGCGAAAATCACCGGCCAGAAAAAGAACGATTTGTATCAGCTCGCGCTTTCCTGGCAGAAGCCGGCATGATCCCTTGAGTTGCCCGCGACAAACCGTTAATCTGCGCGCCGAGTCGGCCGGACAGTCGCTATCCGTTCGCGGGTAGAGGAAAGTCCGGGCTCCATAGGGCAGGGCGCCAGGTAACGCCTGGGGGGCGCGAGCCTACGGAAAGTGCAACAGAAAGGACACCGCCTAAGCAGCGTTCGCGCTGCCGGTAAGGGTGAAAAGGTGCGGTAAGAGCGCACCGCGCGGCTGGTAACAGTCCGCGGCGATGGTAAACCCCGCCCGGAGCAAGGCCAAATAGGAATCCAATGCCGCGGCCCGCGGTGGATTCGGGTAGGCCGCTCGAGGTCTGCGGCGACGCAGATCCCAGATGAATGACTGTCCACGACAGAACCCGGCTTACAGGCCGACTCACTTCTTCTTTATGTGTGCCGCGTTGTTCGATACCACGTTGCCTCTCTTTCTTCAGGTTTTACTTTAACTTCTTCAGCTATTCCTCTGTTTTGAAATGATTTGTTTCCAGTGGCTTCTGCGTTATTGCAGAAGCCGACACGTTCCCGGCAAGTTTCGCGGAAATTCCCGTCAATTCCCGACCCGCTCGCTTGACAAGTTTCTGGCGACGTACCTATAGTGCGCGCAAGTGGTGGAAAGTGGTTTTTTGTGGAGTTTAGTGGTTTTAGCGACGGTCTTAGTGGGGAATCGTGTACCTAGGCAATCACGCCATCACCATGGACGCCAAAGGGCGGCTGGCCATTCCTGCTCGCGTACGCGATGAGCTGGCGGCCGACTGTGGCGGCCGCGTGGTCGTGACTGCGCACCATCAGGAACCCTGCCTGCTCGTATACCCCGAACCGCACTGGCTGGAACTGCTCCCCAAAATCGAGGCGCTGCCCAATATCAACCGCCGCGCGCGCCAGATTCAGCGCGCGCTGCTCGGTTATGCCACGGCGCTGGAACTGGACGGCAACGGGCGCATCCTGCTGCCGCCGACCCTGCGCAATCACGCCGGTCTGGAGAAGGAGCTGATGCTGGTCGGTCTCGGGCGCAAGCTCGAAATCTGGAGTGAACCGCGCTGGTACAGCTGGATGGGCGAGGTCAGCGAAGATGACGAGCTGCCGCCCGAAGCGCTGTCCCTCAATCTGTAAGGCGGACCGACGTTTCTGACATGGCGGACAAGGCGGTTTCCGAACATCAGACCGTGCTGTTGGAAGAGACCGTGAAGGCGGTGCTCGGCGCCAGCGACGGCATTTATGTGGACGGCACCTTCGGCCGCGGCGGCCACAGCCGGCTGTTGTTGCAGCGGCTGGGCCCGAAGGCGCGGCTGATCGGCATCGACAAGGACCCGCAGGCGGTCGCGGCCGGCCGCCGGCTGGAGGCGGAGGACGCGCGCTTCACCATGGTGCAGGGCTCGTTCGCGCAGATGCCGGAGCTGCTGGCCGAATGCGGTGTCGCGACGCCGCTGGCGGGGGTGCTGCTGGATCTGGGCGTGTCCTCGCCGCAGTTGGACCAGGCCGAGCGCGGTTTCAGTTTTTTGAAGGACGGCCCGCTGGACATGCGCATGAACCCCGGGGCCGGGGAGTCGGCGGCGCAGTGGCTGGCCCGGGCCGAGGAACAGGATATCGCCTGGGTGCTGAAAACCTACGGCGAGGAGCGCTTCGCGCGGCGCATCGCGCGCGCGCTGGTGGCGGCCCGCGAGCAGCAGCCGATCGAAACCACCCTGCAGCTGGCGCGGATCGTGGCGGAGGCCAACCCGGCCTGGGAGAAGGGCAAGCATCCGGCCACGCGGGCGTTCCAGGCGATTCGCATCCATATCAACGGCGAGCTGGACGATCTCGGCCGGTTGCTGGAGCAGGTGCTGGAATTGCTGGCGGTGGGCGGCCATCTGGCGGTGATCAGTTTCCACTCGCTGGAGGATCGCCTGGTCAAGCGCTTCATCAAGCAGCAGACCCGGGGCGACGATGTGCCGGCCTACATCCCGGTGACCGCCGCCCAGAGCCGGCAGCGGCTGCGGCCGCTGGGCAAGGCGGTGCAGGCCGCCGAGCCGGAGGTGACGAACAATCCGCGCGCGCGCAGCGCCGTGCTGCGCGCGGCAGAAAAGATGGCCTGAGCGGGCCGGCAGGGAGCGCATAACGACAACAGGGTCGCAGTACCGGCAACAACGGCGATAACAGCGGATTCACAGGTTCCAGTCATGCAAACGGCGACGACATCCACACAACGGTTTCTGCGCCCCGGTCAGCTGCTGGTCACGGCGGCGCTGTTGCTGCTGGTCATCGTGAGCGCGCTGGCGGTGGTCTACAGCACCCACCGCAGCCGTCAGTTGTTCAATGAGTGGCAGCAGTTGCAGCGCAAGGAGTGGGCGCTGGACGAGGACTGGGAGCGGCTGCTGTTGGAGCAGAGCACCTGGGCGGCGCATGAACGGGTCAGTGTTATCGCGGAGACCAGACTCAATATGACGATGCCCGATCCCGCCGGGATCAAGGTCGTGAAACCGTGAGCGAGCGCGCGCCGGCACCCCTGCCGAGCTGGCGCCTGCCGGCCGTACTGGGCTTGCTCAGCGTGCTGGTATGCCTGCTCGTCTGGCGTTTGCTGACCCTGCAGGTGCTCGATACCGAACGCGGTTACGAATTCCTCCAGGGGCAGGGCGACGCCCGCACCAACCGCACCGAAGTGATTCCCGCCCACCGCGGCCAGATTCTCGACCGCAACGGCGAGCCGCTGGCGATCAGCACGCCAGTGGTTTCGATCTGGGCCAACCCGCGCGAAACCGAAGACGCGCGCGAGCGCTGGCCCGAGCTGGCGCGCCAGCTCGGAGTGAAGGTTTCCGACCTGGACAACAAGCTGGCCTATCGCGGCCGCCAGTTCGTCTATCTGCGCCGCCATCTGCCGCCGCAGGAAGCCGAGGCGGTGCTGGCGCTGAAAATCCCGGGTATTTACGGCCAGCGCGAATACCGCCGCTTTTATCCCGCCGGCGAGGTCACCGCGCACCTGCTCGGCTTCACCGACATCGACGACCGCGGCCAGGAAGGCATCGAGCTGGCCTACAACGATTACCTGAGCGGCACGCCCGGCAGCAAACGCGTGCTCAAGGACCTGACCGGCAAGATCATCCGCGAAATCGACGCGCCGCAGCCGGCCAAACCCGGCCACGATCTGGTGCTGAGCATCGACCTGCGCCTGCAATATCTGGCCTATCGCGAACTGCGCGAGTCGCTGCAACAGATGGGCGCCAGCGCCGGTTCCGTGGTGATGCTGGACAGCCACACCGGCGAGGTGCTGGCGATGGCGAACCAACCGTCCTTCAATCCCAACAACCGCAGCCGCGTCAGCGCGTCGATGATGCGCAACCGCGCCATGATCGACCTGATCGAACCCGGTTCGACGATGAAACCGCTGACCATGGTGGCGGCGCTGGAGAGCGGCAAATATACGCCGACCACGCCGGTGGACGCAGCGCCCGGTTACGTCGTGGTCGACGGCAAGACGCTCAAGGACCCGGTCAACTACGGCCTGATCAACATCACCCGCGTCATCACCAAATCCAGCCAGGTCGGCATGACCCGGGTGGCGCTCACCCTGGATGAAAAAGCCGTGGTCGAGGTATTCCGGCGCTTCGGTCTCGGCAGCGGCATGGAGACGGGTTTCCCCGGCGAGCAGCACGGCCTGCTGCCGACCCGCAACCGCTGGTCGGACATCGAGCGCGCCAACTTCGCCTTCGGCTACGGCCTGCAGGTCACGCCGCTGCAA
>Ga0164243_10011633_pt1 | contig 12535 bp, 8 predicted proteins | sample OricompcompostOP_FD_108781 | JGI IMG/M metagenome (GOLD analysis project Ga0164243, IMG submission 108781) | Organic Plus compost microbial communities from Emeryville, California, USA - Original compost - Organic plus compost (OP) | ecosystem: Engineered > Solid waste > Mixed feedstock >...
CGGGGTGTAAACGGCCATGAGGGGAAAACAGGCGGGACGCGCGGAGAGCGAGGGCGACAGCTATCTCGCCTCGTTGAGCGATCTGATGGTCGGGATGCTCTTCATCTTCATCATCATGCTCATGGCTTTCGCGTTGAATTATCGTCAGGCGCAGGAGGAAAGCGAGAAACGGCGGGACGCGGCTGTGACCGAGCAGCGCCGCACTGAAGAGGAGCGCCGGCAGGCCACGGAAGAAAACGAGCGCCTTAAGCGGGGCGTGCAGGATCTTGAGCGCGTCCGGAGCGTGCTGACGGAAAACGAGGCGATCCGTCGCCGCCTCCTCGAAGAGGTCCGCCGCACGTTGCGGCGGCGCGGGGTCGAGGCAATCGTCGACCCGGAAGCGGGAATCGTGCGGCTTGGTGACCGCCTCCTGTTCGACAGCGGCCAATCGGTCTTGCGCGAGGAAGGCCGCCGCAACATCGGCGAGCTGGCATCCGTTTTAGCGCAAATTCTCCCGTGTTATGCAGCCGGCGTTGCCGCGAATGGCGCCTGTGCCAACGGCGCGCGGCCGATTCTCGAGGCGATCTACGTCGAGGGACACACCGACAACGTCCCCTTCGGGGGGCGGATCGACGGCAACTGGGTTCTCTCGACGCAGCGCGCGGTCACGACGTTCCGCGAACTCGTTGACCGCGAGCCGTCCCTGCGTGCGCTGCGCAATCTTGACGCTCGACCGCTCTTGGGCGTCAGCGGCTACGGCGAGACCCGCCCCGTCGCCGAGAACGACCACGAAGCCGGCCGGACCCAGAACCGGCGGATCGACCTGCGCTTCGTTCTCGCGACGATCGATCCTGAGCGCCTGCGTGCGGCGACAGACGATATTCGCCGGCGCTACGGGCTTTCCCCATGACTGCACGCGCCCTGGCCCAAATGTTGGCCGAGACGTCGCGCCGCCCGCCGCGGCGGGCAACCGCGCAACAGATGGCCGAAGCGGTTCGGTTCGTGCGCGAACGGCTCGGCGCCGCGGAGCGGCCGCCCGCCGAAGATCGCCTCGTCGCACTCTACCGTATAATTCTGCGGGCGTGCAGCGAGCGCCGGCTGCACGACCTCCGCCGGAAGGATTGGCGCAGCGTCCCTTGGATCCTGTGGCGCGATCCCGAGCCGCCGGCGGGCCTGCCGGGGCTCCTGGATGCGCTCTTCGCCGCGCTCGTCCAGCTCGACTCGCGCCGTGGCGTGCGGAACCTGGTGAACGTGTATCTGCGCGACTACGATCCGGGCGCCGTCGGCTTCGCCGAGGTCGCCCGCCAGCTCCGCGCCTGGATCCCGCGGCGCGAAGAGCTGTCGCGCTGGCGCCACGTCCAAGAGCGGTTTCGCCTGTTCGAGCCCGTGCAGGGACCCACGGCCGTTGCCGACGCGATCCTCGCCAGCGAGGGGGAGGTGGCGCGAATCGAACGGGAGGCCGGTCTGGCGCCGGATTACGCGGAAAGCCGCCTCCTGGAGGCCGTTCACGCGGTCTTGGGCACGAGAATCGCCACCGAGATGGCTGCCGGACGGATCGCGGCCACCACGCTGGATCGCGTCCTCGACGGCCTTATCGAAGGCACGCGGCTGCGCTTTCCGGGCCAGCGCGTGGCTTTGGCGAACGCCCTTCTCGGCGCTTGGCGCCGTGCGACGCCGCCCGAGCCGATCAAGGGCCGGCTCCTTCAATTTTTTTTGCGCGTATACAAGGATCCGCGCATTCACCACGAGAGGTGGTTCGGTGTAGCGCCCGAGTGTGTCGCGGTGCTCCGGCGCTGGCTTGCGCGGGAAGCGCTCGAGCAGTTCTTCGACGTGATCGACCGCTCTGCGCTCGACGATCATTGGCGCTACCGGAAGAAGTTCTGGCTTGCCTATTTCGAGAAGGGTGTGGTCGAGGATGCTTGGATCGTCCTCGGTCTGGAGGCGCAGCGCGACGCGCGTCGCGTGATGGAAGGCAACCTCGAGTTCGGAAAGCTGCTCACGGGCCAGGGCGCGCAGCGCAACCATTCTGTCTTGCTGCTCCGCCTGGACCGATTCATCATCACCGAATGGTCGCATAACGGGCGTTGCCGTGTTTGGCCGGCGGATGACCGGGACGCGCCGAAATTCTTCGCGGCGCGCTATTCCCGTTCGGATTTGATTACCGGTTCAATCAATCTGGGCGAGCCCACCCCGGGCCTCACCCATCGCCGGAGTGAGGCCGGCGTCTGGCAAGGCAAGCTTGCCGATTTCATCGCCCGCAAGACCAACATTCGAATCAGCCGAAGCGAGTACATGCCGTATGGCCGGTGAACTCGACATCACGCGCGCGATCGCTCCGGAAGGAGTCGTGTTTCGCGCATCCTCGGGCGGCGCGCCGATGCCCCCGGCCGCATGGGCCACCGGGGCCAGTCCGCTGCAGGTGAACGGGATGGCGGCGCTCCTGGCCGCGGTCGAGACCGACCTCGCGCGCGAAATCGACGGCGGTATCATCGCGTCGCATGCGTGGGCGGCCGGTCTTTCGGCCGCGAAGGCCCGCAGCCTCGGTCTGCCGCCGACATCGAGTTTCATCTTGGATATTGACAACGAGGGAACGTTCGACCGCCCGGACTTCGCTTTCCGCGTCAAATGGCGCCGGCCGAACGGCCAGCCCATCCTGGGGCCTGTCCGGATCGGCGCGTTTCTGGAGGTGGCGGGCGACGTCCACCGGCTGCCGCGCGCCGTCTTCGACCTGATCGAAGCCGTCGATCGGTTCAATACGACGCCCGCGGAGGACATCGACGGGCGCCGCCTCGCCTGGGCCGTCGTGCAGGATCTGCTGCCGCGGGAGGCGATCGACGCGATCCGGGTCAGCGGCTACCTCAGACAGACGCGGATCGTGTTTCCGACGTCGTTTTCGCTCGACGTCGGCGGCACGATCGACGATGTCGATCTGGATCCGGTTCTGCACGCGGCGCGGTCCGGAAGCCAGCTCAGTGAGGGCGCCGAGCCAAGCGCGGAGGACCCGGCTACCCTTCTGCCGCCCGACTACCAGCGGCGGTTCGCGCGCGAGCGCTTCCGGGCCTTCCAAGATGTCCGCGCGAGCTATGCGCTCGGCGAGGGGTGGTATGTCGTCCTGCCCGAGCGCATCCGGCGCGCGCTCGGCGTGGTGCGGCGCGTGCAGGCGGGTCCGGTTGCGCTGCGCCGCGAGTTCCTCGCCAATCCGCGCGTTTACCTGCGCGATGCGTTGGACGACGAGGACGAGGCGTTTGTCGAGAGCATCCTCGTCGAGACCTCCGCCTATTCGGACCGTGTCCGCGCAATCGGGCTGTGGCAGCCGAAGGTGCTGCCGTGGGTCAAAATCGCGCGCGCGTCCTGGCTCCCGCCGGAGGAGTTCGGTCTCGTCGTGGACGGCAAGAAGGTCCACGTCACGTCGGACCAATTGAAGGCCTTGCGCGATCAGGTGGCGCGCGCGATCGAGCGCGCAGACGCCTTCGTTACACACCGGGGCGAACAGATTCCGGCAACGGGCGAGACGCTGAACGCCTTGGATGACCTGTCCGCGACCCTCGGGCTGCCGACAGGTTCCGTGGAGCCGACCGGCCCGATGCCGCAAGGGGACGGGCAAGACTCGACGGGGCGCGAGCGCAGCGTCCTTCTCATCGCCGAGAACATCGCCGACACTGATTTGTTCGAGGCACGCTTCGAGCGCCGCAGCCCGGAGATCGCCGAGGGCGTGCCGGATCTGCTGACGAGCGCGCTGAAGCCCCATCAGTGGGACGGGCTTCGCTGGCTCCAGCAGGCGTGGCAGATCGGACGGCCAGGCGTGCTCCTGGCCGATGACATGGGGCTGGGAAAGACCCTCCAGGCCCTCGCGTTCTTGGCCTGGGTCAAGCAAGGCCTGGCGCGCGCGGGCCGGCCACGCGCCCCCGTCCTGATCGTCGCGCCCACGGGACTCCTCGCGAATTGGGAGGCCGAGCACGATAGGCACTTGACGGCACCCGGGTTGGGACAGCGTCTTGCGGTTCACGGCGCCGGGCTGAAAGCCGTGCGCGTCGGGCGCGGACGCGACATTTTGGAAGGACGTCCGCTCCTTGATATTGATCGGCTGAAGGCGGCGGATTGGGTCCTCACGACCTACGAAACGCTTCGCGATTACCAGCACAGCTTCTGTCAGGTCCCATTCGCCGCCGTCATTTACGACGAAGCCCAGAAGATCAAGAATCCAGGCGCCCAGGCGACCCTCGCGGCCAAGGCGGTCAAGGCCGGCTTCTCGATCACGATGACCGGAACGCCGGTGGAGAACCGGCTGGCGGACCTGTGGTGCATCGTCGACACCTCGCATCCGGGCCTCCTGGGCGATCTGAAGCGCTTCAGCAACACCTACGAGACGACCTCCGATCCGTCGGTGCTTGGCCAGCTCAAAGAGCAGTTGAGCCGGGCGCGGCCCGGCCGGCCGCACTTCATGATGCGCCGGCTCAAGAAGGACGCGCTCGAAGCGCTCCCCCCGAAATCCGAGCACGTGCTCGAGATCGTCATGCCGGATGCGCAGGCGCAAGCGTATTTGCAAGCGGTCGCGGACGTCCGCGGCGGCAAGTCCCGCGGCGCGATGCTGGCGGCGCTTCACAAATTGCGGTCCTTGTCCCTTTACGCCCGCGAGCCCGACGGGATCGACGACGAGGCGTATATCGCGCTTTCGGCCCGCCTCGCCGCGGCCTTTGCGGTGCTGGACAAGGTCGCGGCGGCCGGGGAGAAGGCACTCATTTTCTTGGAGTTCCTCGATGTGCAGCCGGTTCTCGCCGCTCTTATCCAGCGGCGCTACCGCCTATCAGCGCCGCCCTTGATCATCAGCGGCGATGTCGCCGGCACGAAACGTCAGGCGCGCGTGAAGGCGTTCCAGGAGCAAGGGGCGGGGTTCGATGCGATGATCCTGTCGCCGCGTGCCGGCGGGGTCGGCCTCACGCTCACGGCGGCCAACCACGTGATCCACCTCACGCGATGGTGGAATCCCGCCGTCGAAGACCAGTGTACGGACCGCGTGTATCGCATCGGACAAACGAAGCCGGTCCACGTGTATTACCCGTTGGCTCTGCTGCCGGGCCGCAAGGAGCACAGCTTCGATTGGCGCCTTCACGAGCTCCTCGAACGCAAGCGGCAGCTCAGTCGCGAGCTCCTGCTGCCGCCGGCGGCGACGGACGACGACACGGAGGCGTTGTTCCGTCAGGCGACGGCCGTCTAGACGGTCGGTCCACCGGATTGGCGACGCATGGCGCAAGGCAGCCCCAGGGTCAGATGATTCCGGCCTTCGACCAATCGCTCTGGCGTCGCCGCGTCGGCGACGTGATCGCACGACTGCCGGACGACAAGATCGTCCGTTCGGTTCGCGCCAACATGGAAATGCTGGTTGCCTGCATGCTGGAGGAGATGCACCCGGCGTGGACGCCTGAGGACCCGGACGATTACCGGCCATTCTCGGAACGCTCCTGCGACGACGTGATCGACGAGCGGTTCTTCTATTTGCAGGGCGCGAGCGCCGCTCGGGCACGGCTCGAAATGCGAAATATCATGCGGGCGCTTTTGGCGCTGCGGCGGCGGTTGAGACCCGAACTGGGCTGACGGGCCGCTCCGGCCTGGTGCATGCGTCGTCAGCGTTCTTCGCAAACCCAAAGAGCTAATAGATATCTGCGGCGGGCGATGCGGATTTTCGCCTGTCAGAACTACCAATGGTTGCTTTTTTTGGCCAAAATGGCCAAGATGCGGCATCGATTCCGGAGCGACGATGAAGACCCTGACGGCGAAAGACGCCAAGTACGGATTCGGCCGCCTGATTGATCTTGCACGGGCTGCGCCTGTGGCGGTTGCCAAGCACGGACGGCCGGTGGTCGTGGTGATGGCAGTCGAAGAGTTCGAGCGGCTCAAAGCGCTAGATGCAGAGCACACAAACACGATGAGACGGAAAGAGGGAAATAAATGAGGAGCGAGAAAACCAATAACCTTAGCTCCTTCACCTGGTCGGTCGCAGAAATTCTTCGGGGTGACTTCAAGCAGTCCGAATACGGTAAGGTTATCTTGCCGTTTGTCGTGCTGCGTCGCCTGGATTGCATCCTCGAAGGCACCAAGGAAGCCGTTCTCGCGGCCGAGAAGGGGCTGCCTCAGGGTATCGACGATGAGACCCGCGACATGATCCTGTTCGGGGCCGCCGGCGACAACATCCGCGTCTACAACACCAGCCGTTTTACCTTCGCCACGCTCAAGGGACAGGATCCCGGCCAGCTCCACGAGAACCTGATCGACTACATTACCAAGTTCTCGCCGAACGTCCGCGACATCTTCCTCGACAAGTTCCGCTTCACCGAGCCGCTCAAGCGGCTCAAGGAGGGCGGCATCCTGTGGCAGGTGTTCGAGCGTTTCTGCGCGATCGACCTGCACCCGAGCAAGGTGTCCAACCTTGAGATGGGCTACCTGTTCGAGGACCTGATCCGCCGCTTCTCGGAAATCTCGAACGAAACCGCCGGTGAGCACTTCACCCCACGCGAGGTGATCCGGCTGATCGTCGATCTGCTGCTCGCCCATGACCATGACGCCCTGACCGGGACCGGCATCATCCGCACGGTCTACGATCCCGCCTGTGGCACCGGCGGCATGCTGGCGCTGACCGAAGAGGCCATGAAGGCGCTCAATCCGAAAATCCGCGTCGAGCTGTTCGGGCAGGAGCTCAACGGCGAGTCCTTCGGCATCTGCAAGTCGGACATGCTGGTGACCGGCCACGACCCGGAACAGATCGCCTTCGGCAACACGCTCACCGACGACGCCCACGAGGGCAAGCGCTTCCACTACATGCTCTCCAATCCGCCCTATGGCGTGGACTGGAAGAAGTACCAGGACCCGATCCGGGCGGAGCACGAGACGCGAGGTTTCGACGGCCGCTTCGGCCCCGGCCTGCCGCGCGTTTCCGACGGTCAGCTCCTCTTCCTGCTGCACATGATCTCCAAGATGCGGGACGACGAACAGGGCAGCCGCATCGGTATCGTCATGAACGGTTCACCGCTTTTCACCGGCGGGGCGGGTTCGGGCGAAAGTGAAATTCGCCGCTGGATATTGGAGCAGGACCTAGTCGAGGCGATCGTCGCCCTGCCGACCGACCTCTTCTACAACACCGGAATCCAGACCTTTGTCTGGCTTCTGAACAATCGCAAGCCCAAGCATCGACGAGGCAAAGTGCAGCTCATCGACGCCAGTTCCGAACGGTTCTGGCAGCCGATGCGGAAAAGCCTTGGCTCCAAGCGCCGCGAGATCCCTGAGACGGCCCGGCAGGAGATCGTCCGCATCTACGCCGAGATGCTCAACGGCGGTTCCGGTTGGGGCGAGTATTCCAAGATTTTCGACGTTGCGGACTTTGGCTATCGCGGAATCCGCATCGAGCGGCCCTTGCGGCTGAACTTTCAGGCTAGCCCTGATCGCTTGGCCCGCTTGCGCGAGGAAAAGGCAATCCAGAAGCTCGATGAGATCGAGCGGAAAGAATTGCTCGGCGCGCTCTCTCGCCACCTGGCGGCCGAGCTCTTCACCGACCGCGACATTTTCGAGAAGGCGCTCAGCAAGGCACTTCGCGGAGCGGGCGTGAAGGCTAGCGCTCCGATGAGGAAGGCGATCCTCGCTGCCCTGTCCGAGCGGGACGAGGCAGCCGAAATTTGCCGCGATGCCGACGACCGGCCGGAGCCCGACCCAGACTTGCGCGACCATGAGCTGGTGCCGTTGAAGGAGGAATGGCGGAATTATGTGGCGCGGGAGGTCACGCCCTTCGTGCCCGATGCTTGGGTGGATGAGAGCTACCGCGACGAGCACGACGGCGAGATCGGCCGCGTCGGCTATGAGATCAACTTCAATCGGTATTTCTACAAATATGTCCCGCCGCGCCCGCTCGCGGAGATCGACGCCGAGCTCAAGCAGCTCGAAGCCGAGATCGCCAGCCTGCTGAGGGAGGTGGCGGCGTGAGGCGCCTACGCTCCTTGATCCGTATAAATCCACCGAAGTCTGCTGTGGCGGCTCTGCCGCAGGACACCGAGGTCACCTTTGCGCCGATGGAAGCTCTGTCCGATGGTCTTGGCGGACTTGATGGAGCGAGTCGACGCCTCCTTAGTGACGTAGCCAGTGGCAGCTACAGCTATTTCGCTGAGGGCGACATCTTACTCGCGAAGGTTACGCCTTGTTTCGAGAATGGCAAAAAGGCAATCGCACGCGGCCTAGCGAACGGCATTGGTTTCGCCACTTCCGAAGTGCACGTCATCAGACCGGACACGCGTCATGTAGATACGAGCTATTTGCGGTATCTGTTTTGCTCGGAGCAGTTCCGCGCAGCCGGCATAGCGAGCATGACAGGGGCCGGCGGATTGCGCAGAGTTTCTGAAGAAGCTGTGCTCAACTTCAGGGTGCCTATTGCAGACATAGTGCTGCAGCGTAGGATCGCCGATTTCCTCGATCGCGAGACTGCCCGCATCGATCAACTTATCGAAAGTAAGGAGCGGCAGAATGCCGCCTTAGAGGAAGGGCATCAGGCATTTGTTTCGCAAGCGGTGACGCACGGTTTAACGAAGACCATGATGAAGCCATCGGGTCTGCCCTGGGTGCCCGAGCTTCCAGCGCATTGGAATGTAACGCGGCTAAAGTTCCTGTGCGCTCGTATCGTTGACTGTCTCCATGAGACGCCAGAGCACTCGGACAACGGCGATTTCCCTTCTATTCGGACCGCTGACGTGGGGCGCGGTATTCTCCTGTTGGACCAAGCGAAGCGGGTGTCCGAGGACGAGTATCGTCACCGAATCCAACGTCTGGAGCCAAATGAGAACGACGTTCTTTACACTCGCGAAGGCGAGAGGTTCGGCCTTGCCACACTTGTCCCCCCTGGCGTGAAACTTTGCCTGGGGCAACGGATGATGATGTTTCGGGCCAATGGAAGAGTCGTTCCCGCGTTTCTGATGTGGTCTCTTAATGGTGAGTTCGCGTACCAGTGGCTCAAACAGTCGACCGCTGGGGCGACCTCACCGCACCTCAACATCTTCGACATCCGAAACGTTCCGATTTTCCTTCCGCCGATCCCTGAGCAGAACGCGATCGCGACGACAATTTTTCGGCGGTTTGAGCGGAAGGAGGCCGCCAGGAAAGCAGTTACTTTATCGATCGACCGCCTTCGCGAGTACAGGGCCGCTCTCATCACCGCCGCCGTTACGGGCCAGATTGATGTCATCACCTCGAGAAAGCGCAGCGACACGGACCGGCAACTGAATGCGATCGACACTCAAATAGCGGCTGCTGCGCAACCCGAGCGGCGGGAGAAACGGGCATGACGGAGTTCCCCAAATACGCCGCCACTTCGGCGCATAAGGAAGTCGTGCTCGAACAGCATCTGATCTCGCAGCTCGTCCAGAAGCAAGGCTATCTCGAGCGCAGCCCGGACGATTACGACCGCGCGCTCGCTCTCGATAAGGAACTCGTGCTCCGTGTCGTTCGCGACACCCAGCCCGGAGAGTGGCAGAAGCTCGTGGAGCAGTACGCGGCCGTCGCGGAGGCGGAATTCTTCAAACAGCTCGAAAAGGCTTTGAAGCAGCGCGGCACACTCGATGTGTTGCGCCAGGGGCTGAAGATGATCCCGAATATCCAGCTCCGTTTTTGTTTTTTCCAGCCAGCCTCCAGCCTCAACGCTGAGCTTGTACGGCTCTATCAGGCTAATGTCCTAAGCGTAATCCGCCAAGTCCGTTACAGTCAGAAGAACGAAAACGCCCTAGACGTGGTGTTGTTCGTCAATGGCATCCCAGTCGCCACCCTCGAGCTCAAGAACCTGCTGACCGGCTCGACGTTCCGCCACGCCGAAAAGCAATACCGCGCCGACCGCTCGCCGGCTGGCGAGCCGCTGCTGACCTTCAAGCGCGGCGCGCTGGTGCACTTCGCACTTGACGAAGACAACGTTTCGATGACGACCCGGCTCCAGAACGGCAAGACGCGCTTCCTTCCGTTCAACAGGGGCCATGAGGGCGGAGCCGGCAATCCGGACGTGCCGGATGAGTTCCGCGTCGCTTACCTCTACAAGGACTTGCCCGACTGCACGGCGGTGTTCGGCCGGGAGAAGTGGCTCACCATCATCGGCCGCTTCCTTCATCTGGAGAGCAGTGAGGGGAAGGAGGCGATGATCTTCCCCCGCTTCCAGCAGCTCGATGCTGTGACAAAGATGATGGCGCACGCACGTACCTTCGGGCCGGGCTGCAATTATCTGATCCAGCACTCCGCTGGTTCGGGAAAATCCAACACCATCGGCTGGACGGCGCATCAGGCAATCAATCTGCACGACGACCGGGACCGGCCGATTTTCGACACGGCGATTATCGTCACCGACCGGATCGTGCTCGACCGCCAGCTCCAGAACACGGTCGGGCAGTTCGAGCAGACCAAGGGGGTGGTAAAGAAGATCGACGGCACCTCCCGCCAGCTTAAAGAGGCGATCCTTGGCGGTGCGCGCATCATCATTACGACCATCCAGAAATTCGGCACCGAGCACCTGAAGGAGGTGTCCGGTCAGATAGGGCGAAAATTCGCGATTTTGATCGACGAGGCGCATGGCTCGCAGTCCGGCAAGAGTGCCCAGGCGTTGACCGACACGCTCACCCGCGAGGCCAGTTCGAGCGAGGACGTGGAGGACATCATCGCCGACTATCAGAAAAGCCGAGGACCGCAGCCGAACATCAGCTATTTCGCCTTCACGGCCACGCCGCGCAACGTGACCCTCGAACGCTTTGGCACGCGCGGACCGGATGGGCTGCCGCACCCCTTCCATGTCTATTCGATGCGTCAGGCGATCGAGGAGGGGTTCATCCTCGACGTGCTGCAGAACTACATGACCTACCGGGCGTATTACGAGCTTGAGAAGGCTATCGAGGACGACCCGACCTTCAAGACCAAGAAGGCGCAGCGCAAGATCGCGCGCTTCGCCCATCTACACCCGACCGCGATCGGCCAGAAGGTCGAGGTGATTGTCGAGCACTTCCGCCGTCACGTCATCGACGAGCTGAACGGCCAGGCCAAGGCCATGGTGGTGACGGCGAGCCGCGAAGCCGCGCTGAAGTATTATCTCGGCATACGCGACTATATTGAGAAACAGGGCTACGTCGACGTGAAGGCCCTCGTCGCCTTCTCCGGCGAGCTGGAGGTCGAAGGCCAGACCTGGACCGAGGCTGCGGTCAACGGCTTTGCAGAAACCGAGCTGCCCCGCCGCTTTGACGGCAACGAGTACAACGTCCTGATCGTCGCCGAGAAATATCAGACCGGTTTCGACCAGCCCAAGCTCTGCGCCATGTATGTGGACCGCAAGCTCGCAGGCCTTCAGGCGGTGCAGACGCTCTCGCGTTTGAACCGCACCGCGCCCGGCAAGGACAGGACCTATATCCTCGACTTCCAGAATACGATCGAGGACATCCAGCTTGCCTTCAAACCGTTCTACGAGGTTACAGCGCTCGAGGAGACATCTGATCCGAACCAGGTCTATGAGTTGGAGGCCCGGCTCAAGACTTTCGGAATCCTGGACGCCGGTGAGATCGAGCGGTTCGCCGAGACCTTCTACAAAGGCCCGCTCGATACGGCCGACCGGATCAGGCTCGAGGGCTTGGTGCGCCAGGCGGTGGAGCGCTTCGAGCTCGAAGACGATGAAGGCCGGCGGGAGGAGTTCCGCCAGCTCCTCAAGAGCTACATGCGCTTCTACAGCTTCGTCGCCCAAGTGGTTCGGTTGGATGATACCAGCCTCGAGAAGCTCTATTCCTATGCCGCCTGGTTGGACCGGCTGCTTCCGAACCGCGAGGTGCCGGCGGACATCGAGATCACCGAGGACATGCTCCGGCTGCAGGCCTTCAAGATCGAGCAGAAGGAGTCCGGCAGCGCGTCGCTCGCACCAGGTGATATGGTGCCGCTCTCGCCGATCAAGGAGTTCGGCGCGAAGCCCTATACGCCCGAGGAGGAGAAGTCCCTCTCCGAGATCATCCAGGCCTTCAATGACCGCCATGGCACGCAATTCACCAAGGAGGATTTCCTCCGCTTCGAGCAGGTGAACCGCGAGATCCTGGACGAGGACATGGTCGAGATGCTTCGTAACAACCCGCCGGATGTGGTCTTCGGGGCCTTCAGCCAAGCCTTCTTCAAGGGCGCGATCCGGCTGTTTCAGCGTGACGCTGAAATGAAGAACATCGTGCTCACCGACGCCCAGGCCCGCGAGCAGGCCATCCATCACTTCTTCAAACGGGCGCTGCGAGAAGCGAGAGGGTAGATGCCGCGAAAGCGGCCCATTCTGGATTCCCGAGGCTGCGCCATCTGAACTAGCAGCAAGCGGCCGAGAGGTTGCGGGTACCGCCGTGGGTAGGCCGCAGAAGCATCCTGGCGGTGAGCACTTAACCTATTAATTATAAAGAATAATTTCGGAATCGGCTGGCGGAGAGGGGGGGATTCGAACCCCCGATACCCTTGCGGGTATGCCGCATTTCGAGTGCGGTGCAATCAACCGCTCTGCCACCTCTCCGTGGGCGCCGGTGCAGTCGCGAGGCGGGGA
>Ga0164243_10011634_pt1 | contig 12535 bp, 8 predicted proteins | sample OricompcompostOP_FD_108781 | JGI IMG/M metagenome (GOLD analysis project Ga0164243, IMG submission 108781) | Organic Plus compost microbial communities from Emeryville, California, USA - Original compost - Organic plus compost (OP) | ecosystem: Engineered > Solid waste > Mixed feedstock >...
ACGTTGTCCGAGATCGAGCGGGCGTAGGCCAAGGTCTGCTGAGCGATCCGGTTCGCGGCTGCCACCGGCACCACGACGACATTCGAGATTTCTTCCGTGCGTGTTGGGGTGAGCTCCTGCAGCTCCTTGGTCGCCTTCATATAGTGCTTGTGGATGGCGCGCAATCCCATCACCATGAACGGGATCATCACGACCACGATCCACGCCCCGTGGGTGAACTTGGTGAATCCCACCACGAGCGCGACCACCGCCGTCACGCTCGCGCCCAGGGCGTTGATCGCCATGCCGTGCTGCCAGCCCGGCTCCTTGCGCCGCTTCCAGCGCATCACCATCCCGAACTGGGAGAGCGTGAACGAGGTGAAGACGCCGAGGGCGTAGAGCGGGATCAGCCGCTCGGTCTCACCGCCGAAGATCGTCAGCACGGTGATGGAGAGCACACCGAGCGTGATGATACCCGTGGTGTAGGCCAGCCGGTCTCCCCGGAACGTGAACTGCGTCGGCAGATACCGGTCGCGCGCCATGAAGTACGACAGCCGGGGGAAGTCGGAATACGCCGTGTTTGCCGCGAGCACCAGGATCGCCATCGTCGCAAACTGGATGTAGTAGTAGGCGGCGTTCGTGCCCCCGAAGACCCCACGGGCGATCTGCGAGACCACGGTCTGATAGCCCGCTTCCGCCTGGGGCATCGGCACCGCACCGTACTGGTGGGCCAGGAACGTGATCCCGGCGAACGTCACGACCAGGATGCCGACCATCCAGGAGAGTGTCGTTCGCGCGTTCTTCCATTCCGGAGGCTGGAAGGCCGGTACACCATCGGAGATCGCCTCGACACCGGTCATTGCAGAGCACCCGGAGGCGAACGCCCGAAGGATGAGGAGAATGGTGATCGGGCTCGACCCGACGACGATCTGTTCCGCCGGCGGATGCACCTCGAAGCCGCCGGCCGCGTTCCGGAAGAACCCGAAGATGATCATCGCGGCGACACCGATCAGGAAGAGATAGGTCGGCACGGCGAAGATCGACCCGGATTCGCGGATGCCCCGGAGGTTGAGCATCGTGATGAGCACGATGAAGGCGACCCCCAGCAGCACCAGATGCTTGTGCATGCTGGGCACGGCGGAGACGATCGCCGCAACGGCGCTGGAGATGCTCACCGCCACCGTCAGCACGTAGTCGATCAGCAGGGAGCTGCCGGCGACGAGGGCCGGCACCTCGCCCAGGTTGTCCTTGGCGACGATGTACGACCCACCGCCGTGCGGGTAGGCCTTGATGGTCTGCCGGTAGGAGAAGCCGACAATGAAGATCAGCGCGATGATCGCGCCGCCAATCGGCAGGCTCAACGTCATCGCGCTGAGGCCCGCGAGCACCAGGATACGGAGGATTTCCTCGCCGGCATAGGCCACGGATGACAGCGCATCTGACGAGAGCACGGCCAGCGCCTTCACCTTGGTCAGACGCTCGTGCGCGGCGGCGGCGGTGGTGAGCGGCGCGCCGATCAGCACCCGCTTGATCTTGTTGAACCTCCGGGAGAACCCGCTCCGCCCGGCCATGGTCTCCTCGCCAGCCACGAGGTAGCCGGGTGCCACGCGCTGGAAGTCATCGCGGCTCTGCCGGATTACCTTGACATAGCGATCGCCCGGATGGGAGCCCTGCACCCGGACCTTGCCCGAAAGATCCGGGTTGATCTGTGGCCCTGGTTTTCGTGGTGGCTTGACCTTGGGCTTGCGCGCCGGACCAGGCTCGCCGGAACGGCCATCGATGGAGGCGGCGGGGAACGACGCTCCCGTCGGCGGGAACTCTCCGGCGAGGGCCGCACGGTCCGGGACGGTTCGCTCGGGTGGGGCAGGCTGGTCACTGTCGCTGCTGGTTGCCGCCTTGGGTTCATGCTGCGAGGTGCCCGTTTGCGGGTTGGCTGGCTGTTGCGACGCGTCCGGAGCGACTGAATCCGAATCCTGTGCCGACATGGCGCCTGTGTGCTCCTCGGAGCGGGGCGGTTGCCTGCCGCGAAACCGGCCAGCTTTCAGAATCGATGACCAGCACCGTCCTCGTCTGCCTTGGCCTCGCGGATTCCGTCCGCACGCTCCGCATACCCTGTGACGATGGTGGGTCGCGCGCCTCGATTAGCGCTGCGTTCTGTCGAACGGTGCGGCATCAATGCCACACGAGCGTCGGCGCCGCGAATAGTACGTTGTCGTGCGAACGTATACAAGGTTGCCGATGCTTGCGCCCCGCTTCGCATGAATCCTGCCCGCATGCTGCGCCCGGCTCGAAACGTCTTTGTCCCCGAAGGCGTTTATGCTGGTGTCGGGACGAGGGCGGACCCTGCGGCTCCTCGATCCCGGCGGCACGGGATGGAATCGTGCGGATGTGAAAAGGCATCGACGTTTGGCATCCGTCCAACCACGCCCGCACGGATGAGCGGGTCCGGGGTCGGTACCAGACCGATGCCGGGCCTGTCGGCGGGCCGGCGGCAATCCGGAGGAGGAGCAGGTGAACCAACGAACGTCGAGTCCTACGCGGCGCCGGGCGGCCGGAGCTGCCGGGAGGACGAACGCACCGGCAATCCGGGTGCGGACATTCCAGCGGCGAGCGGGCGGCGTGATTCGCCACGGATTGGTGCTCGTTCCCGCGATCGCACTACTGCTCGGCCTGCTGCCGTCGTTGGCGGCGGCTGGTGCGGTGGGAGGGACGGCGGGGGCGCAATCCGCGCTGGTTTCGCAGGCCTCGCAGCCCAGCATCACCCTTGATATCCTCCAATGTCCCCCAACGACGGAGAGCTGGGACGATGCACAGGCCCGCACAAATGACGATCTCGCCGCATCCTGCACGCAGCCGCTGGCGGGCGTCACCGCGCATCTGACTGAGACGGCGAGCGGACAGGATAGTCCGAAGACATCTGGCTCCGATGGAAAGATCGCATTCGACGCGCTGGCCCCGGGTGATTACACCCTGTACACCGATATCCCGCGCGGCACCGCCTGGGAGGTCGTCTTCTGCTCGATCGACGGAGGCGCCCCCTACCAGAAGGCGTTCAACGAATCGCTGGTCACAACCTTTGCCGACCTCGACACCGAGCAGGTGTCGTGCAACTGGTACGTGATTCCGGTGGAGGCTGCGGCGTCCACCCCGACACCCACCGCAACCACGTCGGTCCCCGCTGATACGCCGGCTGCCGAAAGCTCGATCAGCTCCGAGGCGGGCGTCATCACGGTCGATGTCTATACCTGCCCCGACGATGCCGGGCTTGGCGAGGACGACTCGTTCCAGACGCTGGATGCCGCCTGCACAACGTCGTCCCCGGATGTAACCGTGCATCTCGTGAATCAGGGGACCGGCGCCGACAGCCCGCAGGACACCGGCGCGGGTGGCCTGCTGACGTGGGATTCCCTCGAGCCAGGCGCTTACAACCTCTATTCCGATCTTCCCCGGGATACGGCGCAGGAGATCCTCTTCTGCTCCGACCGCGCGGGGACGATCTCCCCGGTCGCCTTCAACGAGAACATCGTGGCGACTCTCCAGCTTGCGACCGACGAGCGTTTCGATTGCTCGTGGTTCATCCTGCCCGTGGAGACCTCCGGGGCCGCTGACGGAACGGTCAACCCGCTTCCCACCCTGCCTACCGTGCCCGCCACCACCCCAGCTCCAACGGCGACCACGGCGCCATCGGACGATACCTCGCTCACCGTGCATCTCTCGCTCTGCCCGATGGACTACACCGGCGGCGACTACTACAACGACTGCCATGCCAACGGAATCGACGGCATGGAGTTCCTGCTCGATGGGCCGGATGGCCAGTTGAGCCAGACCACGACGCTCCCGGAGTCTCCGGGGCCTGGCGTTGCGACGTTCACCAACCTCATGGGCGGCGACTACACCCTGGCGGGCGGGCCTCCGGGCGATTTCGGCCACGTCGTCCTCTATTGCACGACGCAGCCGGACGGGACGCGCATCGATGCGCCGGTTTCGAATACGCAGGCGTCGCTGACGATCGAGGCCGGGACCGACGTCCTCTGCGATTGGTACTACATCCCTGAAGACGCGCGCGGCGAGACCCCGACGGTCGCACCGACCCAGACTCCGACAACGGTTCCCCCGACCGCCACACCATCGCCCACTACCGCGCCGCGTGCCGAAATCCTCGTCACGTTGTATCGCTGCCCTGCCGGTTCCTATGGCGGCGCGACCTGGGACGACCTGAAGGCCACGTGTGGCACCACCATCGACGATGTGCCCTATTCGCTGGGTGATGTCGGGGCTCCCCCCTTGGTGGCGAATACCGGAGTCTCGGGCCCCGGCGCGGTCCGGTTCTACGACCTGTTGCCCGCCGACTACACGCTTTCGCCCACGCTGCCGTCGTCGTTGACCAGCACGGCCGTCTTCTGCACCGTCGATGGCGGGAACCGTTACCAGAAGGCCCTGCAGAACGGCGGCGTCACCTTCGTGGATGTCGAGTCAGAGCAGATCGCCTGCGACTGGTTCGCGGTCTCTGCGCCGCAGCCAACCCCGACCCCGCCGCCGGTGACGGCCGAGCCATCCCGTCCCACCCCGACCACCGCGCCCGCCGGACCTACCGGGTCTATCACCGTCCGCGAATACCTCTGCGCGAAGGACAAGTCGGCCATCACCGACTGGGAGCGGGACTGCACGCCGGGCAGCACGGGCGCAACCTTCCTGCTCAGCAACAGCCAGCTCGGCGTCGATACCAGCGGGACCACCGCACAGAACGGGATACTCGTCTTCGCGAAGCTGAAGGACGGCCATTACGAGCTCACCCAGCAAACGGGAGCGTGGTGCAAGGCCACCGCCGACCGTGTCGACAGCGAGAGCCGGGTGATCGTGGCCGACGGTGCGAACACGGATGTCGTGATCTATCAGTGCAACGCCGCTACGTCGTTGCCGAGCACCGGTACCGGCACCCAGATCAGCTCGAACGACCGCAACACGGTCGTCACATTCGCGATGCTCGCCCTGGTGATCGTCGCCGCCGCGCTCGCCGTGATGGGCGTTGCTACCTTCGTCCGGACCGAGCGGCAGCGGCGGCTGATGGATGCCCCCCGCGAGACCGTGGGTGTGCCGGTGCGGACCGAATCGGGCCGCATGCGAATGCGATTCCGGTAGGCAGCCCGTGGGTGGCGAGGAAACCTGCCCGCCACCCACGGACGTAGACGAGGAAGTGGGGTGTCATGGAATGTGTCGGACACCCCGGCTACGCTAGAATGCGCATGGTGGATTTGCGGCGGGTGTCCGCATTCCCCCTCGCCCGGGACTCACCGGCGCGTCCAGAAGATTGCAGTCCATTCGGGAACCGCGCCTGCGACCGAACCCCCCGGATGGAAGGAGCACGCATGGCGATGACCTGGAATCGGATTCGAAGCGGACTGGTCTCGGCGGTGGCGATGACCTCGCTCCTGCTGGCGGTGACGGCGGGCCCGGCCTTTGCCAGCACGGGCGATGCCTTGCCGGGGTGGGGCGACAACTCCGGGAAGGGGCTGCAGACCGGGCCGCTCGGCGTGAGCGCGGCCGCTCAGGGGTCGGGCGGCGTGGTGCCGATCGCCATGCAGATTCCCGATGCGGGCGTGGATGCCGAAGTCGAGAAGAACAAGATCGTCGATGGGCAGATGCTCGACCCCAGCGGCCCGTGGGTCGTCTCCTGGTACCAGGAAACCGCCAAGGCCGGCGATACCAAGGACTACCGCAACATGGTGGTCTCAGGGCACGTCGACTACTGGGGCGTCGGCCCGTCCGTCTTCCAGTCCGTTGGCCAGCTGACGCAGGGGGCAGAGATCCTCGTGACCGGTGAGAACGGCGATGTCTTCACCTACGTCGTGGATACCGTCGAGATGGTCGATGCCAATCCGGGCGAGAAGAAGCTCCAGGAGATCGTCGGTCCCTCGGACAAGCCGGTGCTTACCATCATCACCTGTGGCGGCTACTTCAACGGCAGCGAGTACGAGAACCGCATCATCGTTCGCGCCCATCTGAACGAGACCGCGGAACAGGCGGCCACCCCGGGCACGCCGGTCTCCACGACCGACAACACCGGTGTCACCCAGCTCACGGCAGGGAGCTCGGCGGTTGCCAAGGACAGCGATGTGAATGTCCGCTCCGACGCGAGCACCGGTGCGGACGTTGTGACGGTGCTTGCCAAGGGCGATACCGTCACCGTCACCGGAGACTCGGTGGAGGCCGATGGCCATACCTGGTATCCGATCACGACCGCCGACGGGACTGAAGGCTGGGTGGTACAGGATTACCTGGCTCCGGCGCCGTAATTCTTCCTGAAACAGCACACGATGAGACACCCGGCCGCTGATCAGCGGCCGGGTGTCTGCATTCCCGAGAGGTCGCGTTGCGAGTCAGCGTGCGGGAGGGGAGGTCCTCTCCAGCCATTCGAGGACATCGTGCCGCGAAATCGAGATGATGTCGTGGTTGATCACCACTGCCGGCAGCTTGTGCTCGAAGACGGCGTTCTCGATCACCAGCACGTTGATCCCGGTCAGTTCGGCAAGCTCCTCGGCCGTGTACTGTTCCTGGCTCAGCAGCGCCTCGATCGACTTGTGATCCGTTGTATGCCCAAGCCATACAGGCTTTTCTCTGCTCATGGCCATCCTCGCTTCGAATCCGGACATCGCATCAATCCGGCGCTTGCCATCCCGGCGGGTGAACGAAGCATGGCACATGCCACGATTTCGTGCATCGCCTAGGGCGTCAGCCGTTGCATATCCCGCGGGAAGAGCGTCACGTCACGCACGTTTGCCGCGCCGGTCAGCAGCGCAATCAACCGTTCCGCACCCAGCGCAAAGCCGCCATGAGGCGGCATCCCGTGGCGGAAGGCCTCCAGATACCCGGCGAACGGCTCGGCATCGAGCCCGCGGTCCGTCAGCGCGGTAAGGTAGTCCGCGTACTCGTGCAGGCGCTGGCCGCCAGTGATGATCTCCTGGCCCCGGAAAAGCAGGTCGAAGCTGTTCGACCATTCCGGTCGCACCGGGTCCGGATGTGTGTAGAACGGGCGTTTGCGCATCGGGTAGCCGGTGACGAAGAGCCAGTCGGACCCGTGCGTATCGCGAGCCCAGTCGCCGAGCCATCGTTCGTGGGCCGGGGCGAGATCCGGTTCCGCGCTCAAGTCCTCGCCGGTGGCCGCCCCGACCATTGCCAGCGCCTCCGTGAAGTGGACCTGCGGGATGGCGAATGGGACCTCAGGCAGGGTGTCGAGGAGTCCGTGTGCCTCCAGCGCCCGATGCTCGCGCCCAACGGATGCCATCATCCCGCGCAGCACATCGGTCACGAGGGCCATCACGTCCTGGTGATCGCGGATGAAGCCCATCTCGGCGTCCAGCGAGAGGAACTGGCTGAGGTGGCGCGTCGTGTCGTGTGGTTCGGCGCGGAAGGCCGGGGCCGTCTCGAAGACACGCTCCAGTGCCCCGACCATGATCTGCTTGTAGAGCTGCGGGCTCTGGGCGAGGTAGGCCGTGCTGCCGAAATAATCCACCGGAAAGACATTCGCGCCGCCTTCCGGCGCCGTTTCCAGCAGCTTCGGCGTCGAGATTTCCACAAATCCCCGTGCTCGGAGCGTTGTCCGGAACCCGTCCACCGCCGCGGCGAGCAGACGCTGCGAGGCCGCGCGCTTCGGGTGCCGGAGCGCGACCGCCGCGTGGTCGAGCACGGTCGGCAGCTTCGCACCGGTTTCGGGCCGGTAGAGATCGACCGGCGGTTCCTCGACCGCCGTGCCGAGCACCGTCACGCTCGGATTGTGCAGCTCGAGCCCGTTCGGGGCTTGCGGCGCGGCGACGACGGTCGCCTCGATCGCGAGCACGGTCTCGTGCGGCAATGCCTGGGTAACAGTGCGGAGGTTCGGGGCCTCGACGATGACCTGGGCGATGCCGGTCGCGTCGCGCAGGAGCAGGAAATCGACCGCCTTCAGCACGCGCTGATGATGCAGCCAGCCGCACACCTGTACACGTTGTCCGACACAGTCACCGAGGTCGGCGACGAATGTCCGGGGCAGCGCGCCGGGTGGCGGAGCGGACGGCACGACGGAGAGAAGGGGAGAAGAAGGGGAAGAGGACACGGTGGTCGCCTCCGAAAACAGCCAGACGCTCCCTCCGCCATGCGGACGAGGGGAGCGTCTCGTGGTGCCACCGCAATTCGCCGCCCGCGATGGGGCGGCCTTCTGGGACCCGATAACGGGGGCAAGCCGGCCCGGCCTTGGCAGCGTCCGAGGTCGGAGACTCATGGACGGACGCGCGTTCAGTCGGGCGCTCGGGAGGGTCTTCGCGGGCCGGGGATCGTCACGCTCGCACCGTCCGTGACTCGCTCGGGATCATGTCGCGGGCCCGCTACTTGGCTCCGTCAACGCGTTGGAAGGAAGGGTACGCTGGCGGCCACCCCGATGCAATGCCCACCCCTAGCGGCGCTGCTTCGACGCATGATTGTGTGCCTGGCGTCGGGAACCGGCCCGGCAGGCTGGACACGGATGCGTTTGCTCATAGCGGTATGCTGGTGGTAGCCCACGAGACGTTGTCTTGGCGAAAGCCTCGTTCATCACGTGCATGATGGCCGCAGAGGAGGCATGTATGCTCCACCGTTTCTCGATCCGCCGCATCCCTATGACAGCTCCGGCGAACATCGTTGGGGCGCACCTGGGCATGGCCCTGCTGGCCGCCGCCGTGGTGTTTGCCGGAGCGCTGCCTGGCGGGGGGCGGGAAGCCCGCGCGCAGGCGGGCGACCATGAGGCTAAATGCAGCGTGGAGATCATGTGGAAGGCGCAGATATCCTGGAGCGCCGCGACGCGTGCGTTGACGGCGCCGGCAGCGCCGCCCGACGTGGCCGCGACCTTGACGGACGTGATCGATGAGATCTACTCGCCGGACTGGACGATGGACATCGCCGCCCTCGACGCCGTCGCGACACCGGAATATCGAACGATGACAGGGCTCGATTGCGGCAACCGTGTCTCGACGCCGGTTGCGCAGGCGCCTGAGGCGGTCCGGGCTCGCCTCGACCAGGTCCGTCAGGTGGACGAGACGACGGTGTCGGCATTCGTGATGCTCCCGGACCATCCGATCGATCTGGAGCCGAACGCCGGGCCGGCGAGCGATGCTTCGAGCCGCGCCGATGGCACGCCCGACAGTCCGGAGGTCAGATTCGACGCGGTGAGTCTCGTTGTCTTCGTGCTGCGCGACGGGCGCTGGATGATCGACTACCTGTCGGGAGGCGCCGTGCAGTTCTCCGATGTGGTGCCCAAAGACCGGTCTGAGCGAGAAGCCGGCGACACCTTCATGCAGAATGTTCGCGTGCTGTACCGGCGGGGGATGCCGGAGATTCCCTCATCGATGATGCTCCTGGCTACACCCGAGGCAACGCCCGCGAATCACCAGGGCCATTTGACGGGGAGCGGCCAGGATGCCGCCGGCATCAGCGCCCGGCGCGGATGATTCCTACCGCGTCCCGATCGGGATCGCTGCACCGTCCGTGATTTGCGCGGAATCGGCCGCGTAACGTCTGGCGTTCGCGCGAACGCCGGGCGGTCCTGTCAGGTGCCCGAACAAAGCGATGCGATACGCCGGCGATGGCTGCGGTTCGAATGGCTCATGCTATCATGGGTGCAGAAACATACAAGTAAAAGGCGAATCCGATCTCGAATCGGAAGGGGGCACTATGGAACGGCTCGGACAAGGAGCATCCCGACATGGCCGGAGCCAATTCGTTCGGGTCACGCTGGCCCTGGCGATCGTCGTCGCGTTTGCAGGAGCGATCGTTGGGGAGACTCCCACGCGCGCCCAGACCAACGTCTTCGAAACATGCAACGTAGGCGTTTTTCGAAACGCGCGCATTGCCTGGGGTGATGTCGAACGTGCCCTTGCCGCTCCGGGGGCGTCTGCCGATGTCGTTGACGCGCTCACGACGGAGATTCAGCAGGTCTATCGGCCGGACGGCACCATGAGCATGCAGGCACTCGAAGCGTTGCTGACGCCCGACCTGCGCAAGGCCACGGGGCTCGACTGCTCCGGCATCGGGACACCTGCTCCGTCGACCGGAACGCCCATTTCGCCGTCGCGGCAGGTTTTCCTCGATCAGGTCAGGCAGGTCGACGCGCAGACGGTGTCTGCCTTCCTCGTGCTCCCGGACCGGATGTTCCAACCGAAGCCCGGAGCGACTCCCGGCGCGGCGGGCGTGGTCGATGGTACGCCGCTCCCCGGCACCGAGATCGTCGAGGCGGTCCAGTTCCTGATCTTCAAGCAACGGGATGGTGCCTGGAAGATCGACTACCTTTCGGATGGGGGCATGGTGGTCTTCTCGGACGTGGCGCCGAAGGGCCAAGCTCCGAGCGATGGATTCATCGGGAGCTGGACGTATCCGGCTGCCGACCTGCGGGCCACTGGCATGCCCGCCTTGCCGGAAGGCAGCGAGGTTGTCGCCTCGCCCGTGGCATCGCCAGCAGGGTGAGAAACCTTGCAGGGAGAGACGGGTTCCACTGTTGGCAACCCGTCATCTTCGGTTCGTAGTCGGAGTTACTTCCGGGTAGCGATGAGGACAGCCGCGCCGCCCATCGCTGACGCGCCGATCCGGTTCGCCAGCCGCATCGCACGGGGTGTCCGCAACAGGCGGCGCGCGTAGCTGGCGAAGGTGATCCACGAGCAATCGACCAGCATCAGCACGAAGAAGCAGGTGACCGCGAACGGCGCCCAGGTGGCGATGTTGAACGAGCCGAGCGTCACGAGCGAGGGCAGCACGGCGAGATAGAAGACCATGATCTTCGGATTGCCGATCGTGAGCGCCATCCCCGCCGCGAACATCGAGACCGGGCTCTGGCGTGTCGGCAGGGCATCCGCCTTCTCATCCACCGGCGCCCGCCACATCTTGAATGCCAGGGAGATGAGGTAGACGACCCCGAGCCACTTCAGGATCACGAATCCGGTGTGAAACGCCTCTGCAAGCGTCGTCAGTCCGGCCATCGAGACCGTCAGCCAGCCGACCTCGCCGATCCACATCGCGAGCACGAACGGCAGCACATCGCGCCAGCCGTTCGTGATGACGCGGGAGACGAGCGCGGCGACGCTCGGGCCGGGACTGCCGGCATTCAGCAAGAGCGCGACGGCGAATGTCGCCAGGACAATCGGTTCGACCATGGGCGCCCCTCGACTAGAAATAGTTGACCGTGATCCCTCCGTCCACCACGAACTGGGCGCCCGTCATCCACGACGACTCGTCGGACGCAAGGAAGATTCCCGCCCAGACGATGTCCTCCGCGCGGCCGAAGCGTCCCAGCGGGATACGGTTGAGCCGCTTCAGCTTCTCCTCCTCGGTCGGGAAGAGGATCTCCGTCATCGGGGTCATGATCGGGCCGGGGCAGATCGCGTTCGCACGGATGCCTTCTCGCCCGTACTGCACCGCCAGCGACTTCGTCAGCGAGAGGACGCCGCCCTTGCTCGCGGTGTAGGCGTCCTGCGGGTTCGTGCAGCCCACCAGCGCCACGAACGAGGCGATGTTCACGATCGAGCCGCCGCCGGCTGCCCGCAACGCCGGGATGCCATGCTTGCAGACGAGGAAGATGCTCTTCAGGTTCACATCGAGGATCGTGTCCCACAACTCCGGGGCCGTCTCCTCGACCGAGGTGTCCTCGCCCGGCATGATGCCGGCATTGTTGTAGAGCACGTTCACCGTGCCGAACCGCTCGACGCCGCCCGCGATCATCGCCTGTACGTCGGCCTCGACCGTCACGTTTCCGGCGATGGGCAGGATTGCGTCGCGCAGGCTGGCGTCCAGCCCGTCGAGCGTCGCGTTCAGACCGTCCTCGTTGAGGTCGGCGGCGACCACGTTCGCCCCCTGCTCGGCGAACATCCGGGTCGCGACGCGGCCCATGCCGCTCGCCGCGCCGGTTACCAGCACCACCTTGCCGTCGAGACGTGCCATCGGGGTTGCTCCTGTTCGATCGAATCCGACTATGCGAGGTTGCCGAGGATCAGGTCGAGATACGCCGAGCGTACCGTCGGCATTGGCCCGAGCGCCTCAGGCCACCAGCACGAAGCGATGGCCCAGCCAAGGACGCCATTCACGATATCGCCTTCGTGCTCGAAGCCATAGCCGGAATCGGCGCTGCCCTCGTTCATGGTCGCGAAGGCGATCTGCGTGCCGTCCGCGAACCGCCAGATCCCGGTATCGGCGCGCATGCCGTCCATCATGCCCGATTTCGAGCCGATCCAGATCAGGGGCCGGCTGGTGTCTCCGTCGTCGGTGTACTGGTCTCGGCCGAGGTAGCGCGATGCCTGGTTGAGGTAGTGCTGCCGGCCGAGGATCCGGCACATCTGGCGGCTCGCGGCCTCACTGACCATCGTGCCGTCGGCGATCTGCGCCATCATCGCCATCAGGTCGTAGGGCGAGCATTCCGCCAGTGCGCGGTTCTCCTCTCCGGCCTGCTCCAGGGCGTTCCGTTCCTCTGGTGAGTGCAGGACAAAGCTCGGGAAACCAAGCGCCCTGGTCGTCGTGTTGATCGCCACGTGACCGCCGAGATGGTCGAGCAGGAGGCGGGTCGCGG
>Ga0164243_10011638_pt1 | contig 12531 bp, 13 predicted proteins | sample OricompcompostOP_FD_108781 | JGI IMG/M metagenome (GOLD analysis project Ga0164243, IMG submission 108781) | Organic Plus compost microbial communities from Emeryville, California, USA - Original compost - Organic plus compost (OP) | ecosystem: Engineered > Solid waste > Mixed feedstock >...
CTGATGGCGTACTCCTCGATCGGACACATGGGCTATGCGCTCGTCGGCCTTGCCGCGGGGACGGCCGAGGGCGTGCAGGGCGTTCTGGTCTATATGGCGATCTACATGGCGATGACGCTCGGCACGTTCGCCTGCATCCTGGCGATGCGCCGCGGCGACCGCGCGTTCGAAAACATCAGCGATCTCGCCGGACTGGGCCGCACCAACCCGGCGCTGGCGTTTTTCCTCTCGGTCCTGATGTTCTCACTCGCCGGCATTCCGCCGCTCGCCGGCTTTTTCGCCAAGCTCTACGTATTCCTCGCTGCCATCAAGGCCGGGCTTTACGTTCTGTCGGTGCTGGGCGTGCTCGCGAGCGTGGTGGGGGCTTATTACTATCTGCGCGTCGTAAAGATCATGTATTTCGACGAGCCGGCGCCTGCGTTTGCGCCGCTTGATGGCGAGTTGCGGCTTGTTCTCGGTCTCAGCGGTCTGTTCACGCTCTTGTTCGTCGTCTATCCGGCGCCGCTGGTCGACGCGGCTGCGGCCGCCGCCAAGTCGCTGTTCTGATGCACTTGCATCCCGCGGCGACGGCCGCCGGCGCCCGCCTTGTCGAGCGCGACGTGGTCGGTTCGACAAATGTGGAGGCGCTGGCGTTGGCGCGCGCAGGCGAACGGGGACCGCTGTGGTTTGTGGCGCATGCGCAATCGGCAGGGCGCGGCCGGCGCGGGCGGGTCTGGACGTCGCCGCCCGGCAACCTGTTTGCGACGTTGTTGCTCACCGAGCTGGATCAGACCTCCGCCGTCGCGCAACTGTCGTTCGTCGCGGGATTGGCGGTCTATGATGCGATCGCCGACCTGGCGCCGACGCTGGCCATCCGGCTATCGTTGAAGTGGCCCAATGACGTGCTGTGCGACGGCAGGAAAGTGTGCGGGATTCTCCTTGAAGGCGAGAGTTTGGCGGAACGGGAAACCGTCGTGGCGGTCGGAATTGGCGTCAATTGTGCTCACCATCCGCAGGATGCCGAGTATCCCGCCACGGATCTCCTCTCCGCGGGTGCTTCGCTCTCCCCGGATATGTTGTTCGTCGGGCTGTCCCGCACCATGATGACGCGCCTGACCCAGTGGAGCGATGGCGCAGGCTTCCTGCAGGTTCGCGCGGACTGGCTTGCGCGCGCCGAAGGCTTGGGGCGTTCCGTGCGTGTCCGTTTGCATAACCGCGAGTTGATTGGCCTTTTTGAAGCGCTGGATGAGCGCGGCTATCTGATTGTCCGGCTGGCGGATGGATCGAGCGAAGCGATTGCCGCCGGCGACGTGTTTCCGGTCAATGCCATGGGGCGCGCCTGATGGCTGATCCGCGCGACGAACTGGTGTTCGCGCCGCTTGGCGGCGTCGGCGAGATCGGCATGAATCTCGGGCTCTATGGTCTCGGCATGCCGCGCCGCAAGACCTGGCTCGCGGTGGATTTCGGCGTGTCGTTCGCCGGCGACGAGTTGCCTGGCGTCGATCTGATCATGCCCGACATCGCCTATCTGGTCGAACAGCGGAAGAACCTTGTGGGCATCGTCCTCACTCACGCCCATGAGGATCATTTCGGTGCGCTGTTCGATCTGTGGCCGCGGCTCGGCGTGCCCGTCTATGCGACGCCATTCACGGCGGCGCTGATCGAGGCCAAGCGGGAATCCGAACCGGGCCTGCCGCAGATCGACATCCGCGTCGTGCAACTCGGCAGCCGCTTCAAGGTCGGGCCGTTCGACATCGAACTGGTGACGGTCGCCCACTCCATCCCGGAATCCAATGCGCTGATCATCCGTACGCCTTACGGCACGGTGCTGCACACGGGCGACTGGAAGATCGATCCGACGCCGCTGATCAATCAGCCGACCGACGAAGCCAAGCTTCGCGCGCTGGGCGACGAAGGTTGCCTTGCCATGATCGGCGACTCGACCAACGCGGTGCGCGAAGGCCGCTCACCCTCGGAAGCCGAAGTCGAGAAGACGCTGATCGAGCTTATTCACGGCGCGCCGGCGCGGGTGGCGGTTACGACTTTCGCGTCCAACATCGCGCGGATCAAGGCGGTTGCCGATGCGGCCCGGGCTTGCGAGCGCGAAGTGGTCATCATCGGCCGCGCCATGGAGCGCCTTGTGCAGGTCGCGCGGGAGACCGGGTATCTCGACGGCGTGCAGGAATTCCGCCACGTCGACGCCTACGGCTACCTGCCGCCGGACAAGGTGCTGGCGATCTGCACCGGCAGCCAGGGCGAGCCGCGCGCGGCGCTGGCGCGGATCGCGGCAGATGACCATCCGGAAGTGACGCTCTCGCGCGGCGACCGCGTGATCTTCTCCTCGCGTACCATTCCCGGCAATGAGAAGGCCGTCGCGCGCGTGATCAACGGCCTCGTCGCGCAAGGTATCGACGTCATCACCGACCGTACCCATCTTGTGCACGTCTCCGGCCATCCCCGCGCGGGAGAGGTGGCGGACATGTATTCCTGGGTCCGCCCGCGTATTGCCGTGCCCGTGCATGGCGAGCAGTTGCACCTCGGCGAGCATGCGAAACTCGCACGCGCCGCCGGTGTGTCCGAGGTGATCAAGTGCCAGAATGGCGATGTGATCCGCCTCGGTCCCGACTCTCCGGGCAAGGTCGATGAAATCGCGGCCGGGCGGCTCTACAAGGATGGCCGGTTGATTGTACCGGCGGCGGCGACTGCCATTGCGGATCGGCGCAAAATGAGTTTCGTCGGCGTCATCTCGATTGCGATCACGCTCGATCCGAAGGGCGAAATCATCGATGGGCCGGAATTCGAGATGGTCGGCATTCCCGAACGCAACGCCGAAGGCGCGATGATCGAGAACCTCGTCGCCGAGGCGATCCTCGATGCGCTCGACAGCCTTCCCCGGGCGCGCCGGCGCGATCCCGGTTCGGTCGCGGAAGCGATGCGGCGCGCAGTCCGTTCCGCCGTGGCCCAGCATTGGGGGAAGAAACCGCTCTGTCTTGTTCACGTCATGGCGGGGTAGGATCAGCGTCGGGCGGCGGGCCGGTCCGTGTCGTCCGCGGAGAGCAGGACATGATCGGACGTCTGAATCATGTGGCGATCGCCGTGCGCGATATAGCTGCAGCCTCGAAAGTCTACCGCGAGACGCTCGGCGCCAACGTATCCGCGCCGGTACCCTTGCCGGAGCACGGCGTAACCACCGTATTCGTGACATTGCCCAATACCAAGATCGAACTGCTGGAGCCGCTCGGCGAAAATTCCCCCATCGGCAAATTCCTGGAGCGCAACATCGACGGCGGCATTCATCATATCTGCTACGAAGTGGACGACCTTGCGGCGGCGCGGGATCGCCTGACGGCGAGTGGCGCACGCGTGCTCGGTGACGGTTCACCCAAAATTGGCGCACATGGCAAGCCGGTGTTGTTTCTGCACCCGAAGGATTTTTGCGGTACGCTCATCGAGCTTGAGCAGGTGTAAGACATAAGCGTTAAAGGGCAGTGCCGTGGCGTGGACGACCGTCGTAGCGATTTATTTCGTCACCTGGTGGGTGGTGTTGTTTGCGGTTCTGCCATGGGGTGTGCGCTCGCAGCACGAACATCATGAGGAGATGGCGCCGGGCACCGATCCTGGCGCGCCGACGGTGCCGCGGCTCGCATACAAGGTCCTGTGGACGACCGTCGTCACCACGGTTTTGTTCGTGGCGGTGTATTTTGTCTTTTACAAAGGCTGGATCACGCTCGAAGGCATGGCAGCCTGGCTCGGCGTTCCGCCGCAACCCCGGTAACGATCAGCCCGCGCGTTTGCGCGTCTTCGTGGCCGCGGGAATGTAAGCCGGATTCGCATCGCAAAATCCGCCGATGCCACTGACGGATTGCCAGCATTGGGCGAGAGTTGTGAAGCCGCAGTTTTTCGGTCCGCTCTGCATCATGTAGTGCGCGCACCAGGGATAGTTGAACGCGCGTGGCGTTTCCGCGGACGCAGCACTGATCCAAATCAAGGACGTAACGATAGACCCGAGGATAGCGTATCGGCTCATCGGCTTTCTCCCTGACGATGTGCGGTCGAGCCGATGTTATGAGGAAGCCAAGAGCCGCCACCTACACATAACTGTGAGTGGCCACACGGGCGTGTTTGTACAAAAAAGAGAGCAGGGATTTCTCCCTGCTCTGAAGCATTTCAAGTTTGGTCTTGGTTCCGGTGGCTCTGGCCTCTTTTCACCGGAAGGCAGCGTGCAAACCGCGCCGTTGACCTGCTCCTCCCACGACTTGGACCGAATGCGAGACGCGCAATTTTCTTTCGTTTGCTTGTTCTCGCTGCGGACAAAATTGCTTTTAAAGCAAAGCTGAATTCTTGTCATGCGGGTAGTCGTGCGCTGCACAACGCTGTTGGGCTGCTTCCCAATCGTTTTATGGGCACGATTGTGCCTTGATTTGTCTTGAGTTTCCCGCGCCAATCCGCATTGTCTGGCTGTCCTTTCGCCACGAGTCGCCAGCTGAGCCATGCGCCTTTCCCGTTATTTCCTGCCCATCCTGCGCGACACGCCAAAAGAGGCGGAAATCGTGTCCCATCGCCTGATGCTGCGGGCGGGGATGATCCGGCAGGAAGCCGCGGGAATCTACGCGTTCCTGCCGCTGGGCCTGAGGGTTCTCAACAAGATCTGCCGCATCATCCGCGAGGAGCAGGATCGCGCCGGGGCGGTCGAACTCCTGATGCCGACCATCCAGTCCGCCGACCTGTGGCGCGAGAGCGGCCGGTACGACGACTATGGCAAGGAGATGCTGCGCATCAAGGACCGGCACGAGCGCGAGATGCTCTACGGGCCGACCAACGAGGAAATGATCACGGATATTTTCCGGTCCTACGTGCGCTCGTACAAGGACCTGCCGCTCAACCTCTATCATATCCAGTGGAAGTTCCGCGACGAGGTGAGGCCGCGTTTCGGCCTGATGCGCGGGCGCGAATTTTTGATGAAGGACGCGTATTCGTTCGACGTCGATTATGCGGGTGCGGCGCATGCCTATAACCGCATGTTCATCGCCTATCTGCGGACTTTCGCGCGCATGGGCCTCAAGGCCATCCCGATGGTCGCCGACACCGGGCCGATCGGCGGCAATCTGTCTCATGAGTTCATCATTCTGGCCGAAACCGGCGAAAGCGAAGTGTTCTGCCACCGCGACTATCTCGACTTCGAGCCGCCGCCGGCGGATGTCGATTTCGGCAGCGTCGAGGGGCTGAAGGCGCTGGTGGACACATGGACCTCGCGCTATGCGGCGACGTCGGAGAAACATGAGGCGGCCGCTTTCGCGGCGCTGCCCGCCGAGGTGCAACTCTCCGCGCGCGGCATTGAGGTCGGCCACATCTTTTACTTCGGAACGAAATATTCGGAGCCGATGCGGGCCGTTGTCGCCGGGCCGGACGGCATCGAGCGGCCGGTCCACATGGGGTCCTATGGCATCGGCCCGACGCGCCTTGTGGGCGCCATCATTGAGGCGTTCCACGACGACGCGGGAATCAAGTGGCCCGAATCCGTCGCGCCGTTCACGGCGATGATTCTCAATCTCAAGCAGGGCGATGCTGCGACTGACGGCGCAAGCGAAAACCTTTATCGCGAACTCGGGGCCAAGGGCGTTGATGTGCTCTATCACGACACCGAAGAGCGCCCCGGCGCGAAATTCGCCACCGCCGATCTAATCGGTGTGCCGTGGCAGATTCTCGTCGGGCCGAAAGCGCTGGCGGAGGGCAAGGTTGAACTGAAATGCCGCGCCGACGGCAGTAGAGAACTGGTAACGCCCTCGGCCGCGGTCGCCAAACTGACACAATGATCGGCGTTTGATGGCCCGCCGAAACGCGGGGGGAAACGAAGTTCGGCATGGCTTTAAGGCCGTCGAATCAGGTGAAATCGGGGTGGGGGCTTTCAAAGGTCAGCGATGAGCGAACCGACCGGCACGCGGCCGTTTTCCACATTTGAATGGATGTTGTCGCTGCGCTATCTGCGCGCGCGGCGCAAGGAAGGGTTCATCTCGGTCATTGCCGGATTTTCCTTCCTGGGCATCATGCTGGGAGTAGCGACGCTCATTATCGTGATGGCGGTGATGAACGGCTTTCGCAAGGAGCTGCTCGACAAGATTCTCGGCCTTAACGGCCATATCCTGGTGCAACCTCTCGACGCGCCGCTGACGGATTTTGCCGCGGTGGCTGAACGCATCAGCCGTGTGCCCGGCGTTACGCTGGCCGCGCCGATCGTCGAAGGGCAGGCGCTGGCGTCGTCCCCGTTCAGCGCGTCGGGCGTCCTGGTGCGCGGTCTGCGCGCGTCGGAACTGTCGAAACTTCCGTCGGTCGCGAGCAACATCAAGCAAGGCACGCTCGAAGGTTTTGACCAAGGGCAGGGCGTGCTGATCGGCAAGCGGCTCGCGGACCAGCTCACCTTGCGCGCGGGCGATTCGGTCACGCTTGTTGCGCCGCGCGGCGCGGTGACGCCGATGGGAACGACGCCGCGCATCAAGACCTACAAGATCGCCGGCGTGTTCGAGGTCGGGATGTCCGAATACGATTCCGGCTTCGTCTTCATGCCGCTCCCCGAGGCGCAGGCCTATTTCAACCGCGCCGGGGACGTGACCGCCATCGAGGTTTACACGGACAATCCCGACAAGGTCGAGGAGTACCGCAAGGCGATCAATGACGCCGCGCAGCGGCCGATTTTCGTGATCGACTGGCGCCAGCGCAACGCAACCTTCTTCAATGCGCTGCAGGTCGAGCGCAACGTCATGTTCCTGATCCTCACCCTGATCGTGCTGGTGGCGGCGCTCAACATCGTCTCCGGCCTGATCATGCTGGTGAAGGACAAGAGCGGCGACATCGCCATCATGCGCACTATCGGCGCGACTCAAGGGTCGATCATGCGCGTGTTCCTGATCACCGGCGCTTCGATCGGTATCGTCGGCACCCTGACCGGTTTCCTCGCCGGTCTGCTCATCTGTCTTAACATCGAGACGCTGCGCCAGTTCATTTCGTGGATAACCGCGACGGAAATTTTCTCGCCGGAGCTTTATTTTCTCTCGCGGCTGCCGGCGGAAATCAGCGTGCCGGAGACGACGGCCGTCGTGGTGATGGCGCTTGCGCTGTCGCTCCTGGCGACGCTCTATCCCTCATGGCGCGCGGCGCGGCTCGATCCCGACGAAGCCTTGCGCTACGAGTAGCCAATGGCCAAGGAAACGCCCTCCATCTATCTGCATCAGATCGAGCGGGTCTATCACCAGGGCGACAACACGCTGGATATCTTGCGCCAGGCCGAGCTTGCCGTATGGCCCGGTCAAATGGTTGCTTTGGTCGCGCCATCCGGCACCGGCAAATCGACGCTCCTGCATATTGCCGGCCTGCTCGAGCGGCCGTCGGCCGGCGAGGTTTTTATCAATTCCACGGCCACGTCGAACCTCAGCGACGGCGAACGCACGCGCATCCGCCGGCTCGAGATCGGCTTCGTCTATCAGGCGCACCACCTGTTGCCGGAGTTTTCCGCGCTCGAGAACGTGATGTTGCCGCAGCTCGTGAAGGGGCTCGCCAAGCGCGAGGCGCGCAATCGCGGCGTGGAGTTGTTGTCCTATCTGGGACTGGCGGAGCGCCTGACGCACCGGCCCGCTGAACTTTCCGGCGGCGAGCAGCAGCGCGTCGCCATTGCCCGCGCCGTGGCCAACGCGCCGCGCGTGCTTCTTGCCGACGAGCCGACCGGAAATCTTGATCCGCATACGGCGGATCGCGTGTTTTCCTCGCTGAGCCAATTGGTGAAGGCGTCAGGTCTCGCCGCGGTAATCGCCACCCACAACCTCGAACTTGCGAGCCGCATGGACCGGCAGGTGACCCTGCGCGACGGCAAGGTGGAAGAGGTGGGATTGTAAGTCAGTAGGCGCCCGGACGGGTCACGCGAGCTACATAGATGCAACTGTATATTGCTCGCCGTTAGCTCATAGGTCCGAGGAAGCAATCTCGATGTCGGAGCCAGAAGTGCCATGATACGTCAGTTTGCTCGTGTCGTGGTTGCCATTGCTTATGATCATGTTTTGTGGCGTTTACATCGGGCGGCAATTTCGTCGCGGTTTGCACACTAAAGATGGTCGTTCAATCGCAGACGTTTTTGCTGAACTTTCTGAAGAACTGAAACGTCGCAAGGACATTTAACGACGGTTGCCGGCACCGTGCAGGAGCTGCGGTTGATCCACCTTGATGCGAAGGACTGGCAAATCCCGCTGGATTTTCAATTGCTTGCGCTTGCGTTCCGCTTGGCTGTCTGGCCGACCATGGAATGAGCGTGGACGCATTCGTTGATTCAATGATTTAGGGTGGCATAAACAACGTCGAGCCTCCTTACACCATTCAAATCGACAATATCCGTGGTGCCCCTAAAAAGGTGACGGATGAAGTATCGCGACCGGCCTGGGCTATTGCTACGGCGCGTCAGGAGCGAATTATGCGGAGTGGCGACGATGTTGTGGTCAGCATTTCCAGCTAAGACACTCCGAGCAACCATCTAAGGGATCATCCCGGTCAGAACCGAAACTTCCAAATGAAGTGGTCCCAACTGAAGCGGCCATAGTGACGCATGGGCGAGATATTTCGCAACGTTCAGGAGCAGCTTCGGTGTATCTCGGGCCGGAGCAATGAGACGATAACACCCGATACAGAGATATATCGCGACTTAGGTCTCTATGGAGACGATGTTGCGTTTGATGTCGTGCTTTGGGCCACGCGGGAGTTTGGCATGGAGGGCGTTTTCCACCTGAACGAATATGTTCCGGGGGAATCCAACTTCCGATGCCTCCGTCGGCTCGTCAGGAAGCTATTTGGCCTTAAGGAACGGCAGTGCAAAGTTTCACGGTTCGCGATCTCGTTTCCGCGATTGAAACGAAGCGTTTGCCTGACTCTCCAAACAGTGCGGGACTAACCATATGATTGTTGCAGCCGACAATGGCGTCATGAATGCGGTTGATCTGATGGTCGATACGGTTGGCATAGATTTGCTTATTGAGCAGCTAACCAAACTAAAGGCGGACCAAAGCAAGAGGCATATTCATATTGAAATCGGACTTGGCTCTCCGCTCGGACACGAGCGGGTTTTCGGCGAGATCATCCTCGTTTGGATCGGGGAATAGTCCGTTCGCCCCGACTTAGGACAATTAGGACACTCGACAGGATGACTTAGGGCACTTAGCTCGGCAGAAAAAGCGACTCGAGAACGAGGTGCAGAAAAAAGGGGTGGACGAGCGTCAAGGGCAGCTTATGCGCGAACCATCGACGGTGCATTCTTTCACGATGTCCTCGACGGCGTATCTGAAATCGCGGTCGCGATAGAGATCGCGGCGCGCCATTCCCGCGACTTCGGCTTTGCTGCCAGTCGACAGGCTGATCGCGACAGCCGCGACATTCACCGCTGTCAGAGCAGCGAGGGCACTCAAGAGCAGACTTTTACTCATGATTTCTTCCTGATGATCAAGTCGCACGAAGCACCTTACTTCGAATCCTTGTCAATCAGGTTCGGCATTTCAAAGCCGCACCGCTCGCACTTAAGTTGCTCGATGTCGTAGCCGCGTTCTTTCTCGAAGCGCGTTCGCTTTGAATGCGTCATCAAAGGCGCCTCACAGTACGGACATGTGACGGGAATCTCGGATTGCTTTTTGAGTGCTTGGGCCATGACCGCGCTCCTCTTTGGCGGGAGCGCGATCGGTCTCTCAGTCGCCGGGCGTGCCTCGGTTCGAGAGCGGCGATGCGGCAACGTTAACACGTCCGGCGAAACGGTCGGTAATTGACGTTACCCAACTCGTCGCAGGACACTCGCGTTTACCATCTGGGATACTAAGGGATCATCCCGGACAGTACCGGTAGCAGGGTACTGTCCTAAGTGGCGGTCAATTAGGACACTCCACAAGATGGTTTAGGACACTCGCCCGGGTCCGGGAATTTGGGCGGGGACAAGAGCGTCAATGACAAGCTGTGCGATGGATGGTGGCAACTGGCCGCGAGTGACTTTTCCTTTGAGGTACGTGGAAAACTTTCCGCCTTCGATGTAGGTGCTTTGAAGCCAATCGCGATATTCACCTAGCGCTGCAATTGGATAACACCATGACTCCTGCGGATTGGATTTCGCCTGAGGATGGTCGTCGGGATAGCGGTGCGGATATTTGCACCGACCACCAAAAGCTTGCTCTAAGTCGTTGTCACTCCAATGTTTGCCCCAGTGCTGGCCGATGGAAATATCGACAACGAAATGCTCGTCAATTTCGGCACCCGCTAAAATTAGTTCGTAGATGACGGTGTGCGCTTCGTTGAATACGTGAAAATAACCCTTTGGCGCGGACTGGTAATTAAGCGAAATTCTCTCGTGCCATTTATCGAATTTATTGGTGCGTCGCGGGTCGTATCCGACGTGGCTATAAATCAGCTCGCGTAGTTTTGAACCTGCTAATAGTCGAAAATTGTCCTTCGCTTGCGTCTGACTATTTTGACCAGCATCGAAAGCGTAATACTCCAAAACAGCGAGACAGACGTCGGCTGGATAGCAGTAGTGTGTGGTGCCGCGATGGGTGACTTCGACGTGCGCCGCCGGGTAAGACACACCCACCTTTGTCAAAATTTCCTTGATTGTTTTAATGCGCGGTTTTTGATCGGGGTCATTCCACTGACTGCTAATTGTCCCGATATGGGCATTTTGAACACCACAAAGGGCGGCCAGTCCACGCTGGTTGAGGTAGGGGGTCCCGTCCGAGAGAACCCCCATGCCAATGCCGTTTACGTCAGCGTCGCGCTCAATTCCCAAATTTAAGGTGGTTTGGGAGGTGATTCCCTTTGAGCCCGATTGTGGGGCTAAGATACTGATCTTTTTGGGCTTACCCCCGATTTCCTCGCTCACGGATCACTCCCGGGAATGTTGTAGATTCGTCTGTTGCTCCCGGGAGTGTAAAGTTCCGCTAGTGGTATTCAAGCCTTGCCGCCTGCTATTACCCGGAAACGACGCTTCCGGCGGCGGTCAATCGGGGCTTTCGGTAGCGCCGCATCCATCAATTCCCCCACGCTCCAGATGTGGTCCGTAAGCCCCAACGCCATGGCGGGCGTGATCCGCAGGCTTTCGTGGACCCGGCAGAAATTGTAGTGCGCGACATATAGCGCGACGGCGGCTGCGTGGTTCGTCAAAGACTTTGAGAAAGCATTCGTCAGTCGCGTGAACCGACGCGAGCCCATCCGCAGTGACAGGTTGCTGCGCTCAACGTAGCTGGTCGAGATCTGGCCCGGCATGCCGTTCACGACGCGGCGCTCTACAGCTACTACCGGAGCCGGTGAATAGCGGCGCGATGCCTCTACCGTAGCGAGGTTCGTTACGCTGTAGGTCTTGACGATCTGGCCATAGGCGCACGATGCACCAAAGGCATTCTCGACGGCCTCACGGTAGGCCGGAAAGCCGTCTGTAGAGATTTCTGGCTTGCCGAGCACTCGTTCCCGCAGGTCGTGCAGAAACGCCTGTGTATTGGCGCTGTCGCGCTTGCCGACGCGGTAGCTCACGATGGCCTTGGTCGTGGCCGCAAGGGCGACAAACACGTACTGATCGCCCTTGTCGAACTCGCCCGGCTGAATGCGCTTTTGTTTCTTGCCGACGTAGGACCAGGTTTCGTCCAGCTCCAGCTTGCCGATGCGCAGGCTGTGCATGGTCTGGTCGTGCAGGGCGGCGCAGCCCATGCCGACACGCGCCCCAAGGCGCATGATGGTGTCGCGGTGAACGCCAGTGAGGCGTTCCACGCTGCGGATGCTCATGCCCTCAGTGAGGGCGGAGAGAACGAGAATTTGTTGATCGCGAGACAGGTTCACGGGGGCCAATCCATGATGTTGCGATCTGGCCCGGTCGGACTCTTTAAAGATTCCGCTGGAAATGCTATGTATATCGAAGCGGTCATAGCTCAGAGGGCCAAATCTCTGGGTGGTGATCCGGGGCCGGGCTGCTTCCAACAGCACGGCCCCACTGGTTCGGAAGTTCGGGGTGTCGGATTCGGACCGACATTTCCGCGAGGGTAAATTCGGGCGTCCTACCGTTAGACGAACCCCGAGAACTTGAAGCCGATTGCGAAGCCGCTTTTTCCCCCGTTTGCAGCGCCGGGAAGGCGGCTTCTCCTTTTTCCGGGCCCCCCTTTGCTCGGCTTGCGCGCCGGGGGCTCAAGCTCTCCTAGTCATGGCAACTCCGATCTGTTAATTGGAGTTAAGCATGGCGGATTAATAGTGGCAAGTGGATAAATTTAATCCGTTGCATTTATCCGCCCTCCATGGCATATGTTCGCCGTGTCAAGGAGGACAGCTATGGCCAAGGTCCGTAGTCCCAATTACCCATCGATCGATCTAGCAGCCGCGCTTGAGGCGGTTCGACCAGCTTTAAAGGCGGAGAACCGAAACAAGATGTCCCGCGCTGTTCTGGCGGGACACATGGGCTACACCAGCCTCAACGGTCGCGCGCTGGGCAAGATAGGTGCTGTTCGTGCCTACGGGCTTATTGACGGCTCTGGCGACGAATTGCGGATTAGCGACGATGCC
>Ga0164243_10011639_pt1 | contig 12531 bp, 9 predicted proteins | sample OricompcompostOP_FD_108781 | JGI IMG/M metagenome (GOLD analysis project Ga0164243, IMG submission 108781) | Organic Plus compost microbial communities from Emeryville, California, USA - Original compost - Organic plus compost (OP) | ecosystem: Engineered > Solid waste > Mixed feedstock >...
CGCCGCGAATCACCGCGTAGACGCGGTCCGTCGCGTCCACCCGGGACAGGCGCTTGAGGACCACCAGCCCCGCGCCCTCGCCCCGGACGTAGCCGTCCGCCTCCGCGTCGAGCGTCCTGCACCGCCCCGCCGCGGAGAGCACCCCGGCCTGGGACAGCATGATGCTGGCGTCCGGGGAGAGCATCAGCTCGACGCCCCCCGCGAGCGCCAGGTCCACCTCGCCCAGCAGCAGGCTCCGGCACGCCTCGTGGATCGCCGTCGTCGACGAGGCGCACCCCACGCTGGCGCACGTGCTGGGGCCCCGGAGGTCGAACGCGTGGGAGATGCGGTTGGCCGCGAACGACGGCGTCGTGCCGAGCAGCGCGTACCCGTCCAGCCGCTCCCAGTCCCGGGCCAGCAGCCGCTGGAAGTCATTGAAGCTGGTCCCCACGAAGACCCCCGTGCGACTGCCGCGCACCGAGTCGAACGGAATGCCCGCGTCCTCCAGGGCCCGCCACGCACACTCGAACAGCACCCGGTGCTGGGGGTCCATCTGACGCAGCTCCCGCTTCGACAGACGGAAGGCCCGCGCATCCACCGATGTCACATCCGACAACAGCCCCGCGCGACGATGACGGATGCGCCCCGGCCGCTCCGGCGCCGAGTCATGGAGCAATCCCATATCCCAGCGAGACGCCGGGATTTCATCCGTCACATCAATGCCATCACAAAGGAGCCGCCACAGTGAACGTGGACACTCGGCGCCCGGAAGGCGAATCCCAAGACCTACGACGGCTATGGCTTCAGACCACCTCGCATTAGACTCTCGATTCACCCCCGCACCTCTGGCCAAGCAAATACAATCAACCAGACACGCCAATCTCGACACAAGGGGAGAAACGGAAACCCGCAGACGTGTTCACCGCTTCACAACGATAGTGCCCTGGAAGGCAACGCGAGGCGCCGCGGTCGGTAAGGACAGACACCGCCGCGGGCGCCGAATATCCACCGATACTGGAGGAGACAGGCGCCCATGGACTTTGGCTGGACGAGCGAGCAGACGACTTTGTACGAGCGAGCGCGGGCGTACGCGCGGGCCCAGCTGGCTGGCGCGGTGGAGGCGGGGGGCGGACTGCCCCGCGCGCTGTGGCGGCGCTGCGGCGAGTTCGGCTTCCTCGGGCTGTCCGTGCCCGAGCGGTACGGGGGCCTGGGCATGGACGCGCTGACGACGGCGCGGCTGATGGAGGCGCTGGGGCGCGGGTGCGAGGACACGGGGCTCGTCTTCTCCGTGGGCGCCCACCTCTTCGCGTGCGTGATGCCGCTGCTGGAGGGAGGGAGTGACGGTCAGAAGGACCGCTACCTGCCCCGGCTGTGCACGGGGGAGTGGGTGGGGGCCAACGCCATCACCGAGGCCGAGGCGGGCTCGGACGTCTTCGCGCTCAAGACGCGGGCCACGCGCGACGGCGACGGCTACGTGCTCGACGGGCTCAAGAGCTACGTCACCAACGGGCCGGACGCGGACGTGTTCGTGGTCTACGCCGTGACGGACGCCTCGCACGGCTACATGGGGCTGAGCGCGTTCCTGGTGGAGAAGGGCACGCCCGGGCTGCGCGTGGGGCGCCCCTTCGAGAAGATGGGCCTGTCCACCTCGCCCATCGCCCCGCTCTACCTGGAGGGCTGCCGGGTCCCGGCCTCCGCCAGGCTGGGCGCCGAGGGCCAGGGCGCGCCGCTCTTCAAGCGCTCGATGCAGTGGGAGCGGGCGTGCCTGTTCGGCGCGTACGTGGGGGTGATGGAGCGGGTGCTCGAGGGGACGGTGGACTTCGCGCGGCGGCGCAAGCAGTTCAAGCGCGCCATTGGAAAGAACCAGGCCGTCTCCCACCGGCTGGCGGACATGAAGCAGCGGCTGGACTCCGCGCGGCTGCTGCTCTACCGGGCCTGCTGGCTGATGGACCGGGGACAGGAGGCGGAGCTGGAGGTGTCGCTCGCCAAGCTGGCCATCAGCGAGGCGGCGGTCCAGTGCGGCCTGGACGCCATCCAGATTCACGGCGGCATGGGCTACGTGACGGAGACGGGCATCGAGCGCGTCCTGCGCGACGCCATCCCCAGCACCCTGTTCTCCGGCACGTCCGAGATCCAACGCGACATCATCGCCAACCACCTGGGACTCTGATGCTCGACGACATCGTCATCCGTAGCGCCGCGCGGGCCCCGCACGCGCCCGCCGTCCGGGGCCCGGACGGGGTCCTGACGTATGGACAGCTCGACGCGCTCGCCAACCAGGTGGCGCGGGCCCTGCTCGGCCTGGGGGTCCAGCGGGGAGATCGCGTGGGACTGTGGACGGAGAAGTCCACGCGGGCCGTGGCGGCGATGCAGGGAGCCCTGCGGCTGGGCGCGGCCTATGTCCCGTTGGATCCGCTCAACCCCGCGAGGCGGACGCGGGCCATGCTCGAGGACTGCCGCATCGACGTGCTGGTGACCACCGCCGCGCGCGCGGCCGAGCTGCGCGGCGGCGGCCTGGAGCGGCTGCGCTTCCTCATCGTGGACGAGGACACGGGGCCGTGGCTCACCTGGTCGGGCCTGGCAGGCTTCTCCCCCGCCCCGCTCCCGCGTCCGGCGCTGGAGGAGAGCGCGCTCGCCTACATCCTCTACACGTCCGGCTCCACGGGGACGCCCAAGGGCGTCTGCATCAGCCACCGCAACGCGCTGGCGTTCATCGAATGGAGCCACGCGCTCCTGGAGACCACGCCCGAGGACCGCTTCAGCAACCACGCGCCCTTCTTCTTCGACCTGTCGGTGCTGGACCTCTACGTGGCGTTCCTGGGGGGCGCGAGCGTCACGCTCATCCCCGAGGCGCTGGCCTTCTCCCCGCGTCAGCTGGTGGAGCGGGTGCGCGAGGAGCGCTTCACCGTGTGGTACTCGGTGCCCTCGGCGCTCATCCTGATGATGACGGAGGGCGGGCTGCTGGAGCAGGCCCCGCCGCCCTTCCGGGCCGTGCTCTTCGCGGGAGAGCCCTTCCCCATCCGCCACCTGCGCTCCCTGCGGGAGCACCTGCCCGGAGCGCGCCTCTTCAACCTGTACGGTCCCACCGAGACCAACGTGTGCACGTGGCACGAGGTGACGACGCTCGACCCGGCCCGCACGGAGCCGGTCCCCATCGGCCGCGCGAGCTGCGGCGACCGCGTCTGGCTGGCCAGGACGGACGCGCCCGACACGGCGTCCGACGCGCGCGCGGACGTGGGAGAGCTGATGGTGGAGGGCCCCACGGTGATGCTCGGCTACTGGGGCCAGGAGCCCCAGGGCACCGCGCCGTACGCGACGGGGGACCTCTGCCGTCAGCTGCCCGACGGCAGCTTCGAGTACCTGGGGCGTCGCGACCACATGATGAAGGTCCGGGGGAGGCGCATCGAGCCTGGGGAGATCGAGGCCGCGCTGCTCGCGCACCCGGACCTGCGGGAGGTGGGCGTGGTGGCCACGGGCACTGGCCTGGAGGCGCGGCTGGTGGCGTTCGTGGTGAGCACCGCGCCCAAGGGCCCCACCCTGCTCCAGGTGAAGAAGCACTGCGCGGAGCGGCTGCCCCGGTACATGATCATCGACGAGCTGCGGGTGCTCACGGAGCTTCCGCGGACACCGAACGGCAAGCTGGATCGACGCGCGCTGCGGGCGCTCGCGGGGGCGTGAGGGAGTGGTCGCCCTGGCGCTTCAGACGCTCGGAGGCGCCTCCCGCGCGGGCGTGGAGGCGGCCTTCTTCCTCGGGATGAGGTTGCGACGAGGCCCCTTGAGGGCCACGCCCAGCAGCATCGTCGCCGGGAGCAACATGCCCAGGCCCTGCGCGAAGTTCGTGGGCGGGTGGACGACGGCGCCCAGGACGATGGCGGCGAACAGCAGACCACAGACGAGCCGAAGCAGGATGGGGTTCACGCGAGGACCTCACGACCGGGACGGCCCAGCGTAAGCATCCCCGCGCCCATGTCCACCCGGCCCGACGACGCATGCCTGCTCCCCGAGGCCGGCCAGGTCGCCCGGCCCCGGAGCGCGACCCGACTCAGGCCTCGATGAGACAGCCACACCGGCGACGGCACGTCGTCGTGCCCGTCACATAGCCGCCGTTCGAGGGGTCGTAGCAGAGCGCGTACTCCTGCTCGTAGCCCGACCGACAGGCGGTGGTCGCGCCACCGACGCAGACCCAGGTGTACTGGGAGAACTGCGTCCCCGAGGGACACGTCGCCGGGCACAGCTCCTGCTCGGTCGACTCGAGCGGGCTCTCCTCCCCTTCCAGGGTGCCCGCGCCACAACCCATGACACCCCATGCGAACAACGCCGCGACGAAGAGCTTCTTCATGACGATCTCTCCTCCGACTGGTGCGACTGGTGGGTGCAACCCGCCCGGGATAGTCAATCCCCGGGTCTGGGCGATATAAGGGGAACCCCTTAGAGCCCGTCGCGGCGGGGAAGAGGCCCGGCCCCCAGCGACCTACCGCCCCTGCCGGGTCTCGAGCCCCCCGGCGTCGCCGAACCACGTCGCCGCCGAGCGCATGACGTCCTGGGGCGTCGCCGTCGTGTCGCACGCCCACGCGACGAATCCATCCGGGCGCACGAGCACCGCCGAGACACCGAGGCGCTCCCTCGCGTCGCGCCCCACGTACCGCACGCGCGTCCCCCAATGGCCCTCGAGGACAGGCACCTGCTGGTCGAAGTCCAGCAGCACCCCCTGGCCATGCTCCAGCAGCGCGCCGAGCCGCGTGCCGTCGTCGAGCTCGAAGTCCGGACAGCTACGTCCCACGAGCGGATGCGCGTCGCCGGAGTCGTAGCGAAGGGAGAGCCCCCAGAGCCGTTCGGCGAAATACGTCGCGCCGTCGCGGGTCTCCAGCAGGTCGCGGACGATGGCCTGGAGCGCGCTGGACCTCGGCCGCATCAACGCGACCTGCGCCCGGGTCCAGTCCAGGATGCGCTCACCCACGGGGTGCCGTTCGGCCGTATAGCTGTCCAGCAGGGTCGCCGGTGCGTCGCCGCGAATCGTGGCGGCGAGCTTCCAGCCGAGGTTCATCGCGTCGCCGATGCCGAGGTTCATCCCCTGCCCTCCGAGCGGCGAGTGGATGTGGGCGGCGTCGCCCGCGAGCAGGACGCGCCCCTGGCGATAGGTGGTCGCCTGCATCGCGCGGTCGGTCCACGTCGTCGCCACGTGAAGCGCGGTGACGCGCACGTCCTTGCCCGACACGCGCCGGAGCACCGCCTGTACCTGGTCGGGGGTGATCGGCTGCGTGCGATGGAAGGCCCCGCCGTCGAACTCGAGCGCCGTGACGTAGCCCGGACGCCACTGCTGATACCTGCCGGCGTCCGTGAGGTACGCGCCCAGGGGGAGCACCGACGGGTCGGCGAGGTCGACGTGGACCGAGTAGCCCGTGAACTCGGGCTCGCTGCCGACGAAGGCGAAGCCTCCATGCTTCCGGACCACGCTGCGCGCGCCGTCGCAGCCGACGAGATAGCGCGCGAGGAAGCGCTGTCCTCCGGCATGAACGACGACCTCCTCCTCCGACTGCTCGAAGCCGGTGACGCCCTGGCCGCGACGAACCTCGACGCCGAGCGCGAGCGCATGCTCGGCGAGCACCCGCTCGATGTGCCCCAGCTCGCCGGCCAGCTGGGTGTCGGCGGGCCCGGGAATCCGGTAGCGCCAGCGCGACGAATCGATGTTGGCGAAGTCGAACTGGATGCTCGCGAAGTGGCCCGCGGGGCCGCTCGTGTCCCCGATGGAGCGGCGATACTTGAAGCGGGCACCGCCAGCGTCGTGAGGTGGGCCGGCGATGGCGTCCAACAAGCCGCGCCGATAGAAGGCCTCGATGCTCGGCACCCAGAGCCCCCGCAGCCCGAACGGGAGCTGCTTCAAGGGGGAGCGCGGATCGACCGCTTGTTCGAGCACGAGGACGTCGAGCTTCGCGAGCCGCAGCTCGCACGCCAGGAACAACCCGACCGGGCCCGCGCCAGCGATGATCACATCGTGGGTCGACTCGCGCTCCGGGGTGGGACTTGTGCTCATGCCGGGGACTCTGCGAGCTCCCCTTCCCGTTTTCAATTCGCGTGACGAATCACGGCCCAGGTCCCACGGCGGCCGGGCGCCCCGGGCCGCGGCTCAGGACGCGAGGCAGCCACACCTGCGGCGGCAGGTCGTCGTGCCCGTGAAGTAGCTGCTGGACCCGGGGTCGTAGCAGAGCGCGAACTCCTGCTCGTAGCCGGCCTGACAGGCGCTCGAGGTCTCCCCCGTGCAGATCCAGACGAGCTGGACGAACTGCGACCCCGCGGGACACTCGGCCGGGCAGATCTCCTGCTCGGTCGACTCGAGCGGGCTCTCCTCCCCTTCCAGGCTGCCCGCGCCACACCCCACGACACCCCATGCGAACAACACAGCGACGAAGAGCTTCTTCATGACGCTCTCTCCTCCGACTGGTGCGACTGGTGGGTGCAACCCTCGGGAGATAGCCAATGCGAAGGGCGCAGCGGAATACGGGGAACCCCTCATCGGCGACGCCATGGCCCTGGGCGCCTCGCGCGGCCACGTCCGGGGCGACTCCCGGAAGGCGCGCTGGCGCGAGCGGGACCGCCGCCCTCCCGGGTGCCGCCGCCCTCCCGGCGACAGGACGCGGCGGAGCACGTGCGCCTCGCCCGAGCCCGCCACCGTCGACCCGCTCCCGGTCGCGCCACGCCACTCCGGCCCCGCGGGCCCAAGCCCCTGGAAATACAGGCGCGGCCGGGCGGATGACCTCCCCGCGAACGCGAGCGAACAGCGACCGCCTCTCCCACTTATCGCTCCCAGGAAGCACCGCACTTCGTGGAGGTGGACGCGCGTGCGGGAGCCCGCCTTGAATCGCCCCATGACGCGGAGACTCGGGGAGCGGTTGGTGCTGGAGGGCGTGCTGACGCAGGACCAGTTGTCCCGCGCGCTCGCCCGCCAGCAGGAGACGGGGCAGAAGCTGGGAGAGTGCCTGGTGCGTCTGGGCGTGGACGAAACGCCGGTGCTGCGGCTGCTGGCCCAGGAGCTCCAGACGCGCTTCGTCTCCACGCAGAAGCTGGCGCAGGCGAAGGTGGACCCGAGCCTGCTCGAGAAGGTGCCCGTGCGGCTGGCGGAGGGCTTCGACTTCATGCCGCTGCGGCTGGCCCAGGACGCGCTCTACGTCGCCATCGCGGAGCCCCAGCGTCAACGCGCGCTGGAGGAGATCACCCGCACCGTGGGCGTGGCGCAGGTATTGCCCTTCGTCGCCGTGCGCCGCTCCATCCGCGCGGCCATCCGGAAGCACTACTACGCGGTCCCCGACGCCTTCGAGCATCCCCCCGAGGACGACGCCTGTCCCCACTGCGGCGCGCCGACGCAGCCGAAGGACTTCCAGTGCCCCAGGTGCGAGCTGCTCCTCGTGCGTCACGTCGAGGACCTTCCCCCCCGGGACAACGTGTCGCTGGTGCGGGCCCTGCTCACGCAGCCGGACCGGCACGGGACGTCGGGGGTGAGGCCCCTCCCGACGCAGGCCGAGAACACGCGCGTGGCGCCGTTCCAGGCCTCCACGGGCGGCGCCAACGCGCGGCCCTTCCTCGTCGGAGGACTGAGCGTGACGAACCTCAAGCTCAGCCCCTTCGAGGCCTACGTGCTCTCGCTCGTCGATGGCCACACGTCCCTGGCGGACCTGGCGCTCATCACCCAGCTGGCGGAGGTGGAGCTGCGCGCGCTCTTCGCCTCGCTGGAGGAGCGCGGCATCACCCGGCTCTACGAGGCCCCCGCCCCCAGGCCCGCGCCCGTGAAGGAGGAGCGGACGGAGGCGGCGCCCGCGGCCACGCGCGCGGCGGTGGCGCCGCCCCCCGCCCGCCCCGTGGCGGTCGTGCCGCCCGTCGCGCCCGTGCCCCCCTCCGCGCCGCCGCGCGCGGAGGACCCGAACGAGGATGTCCTCCAGCGCGTCATCCGCCTGGAGAACGCGGGCCGCTGGACGGAGGCCGTCGAGCTGCTGGAGCGAGGCATCGGCCTGCTGGCGGCCCCCGCGCCGCTCTACAACCGGCTCGGGATGATCCTCCTGAACCACCAGCGCGACTACGAGCGCGCCACCGCGCTGTTCCAGAAGGCCGCCGACCTGGAGCCGGAGAACAGCCTCTACACGATGAACCTGTACTCCGTGATGTGCCTCATGGCGGACGCCACCAACGCGGGACAGAAGAAGGCAAGGCGCTGAGCCTCACGGTGACGGCGGCCCTCGGATGCACTCAATGAATTCAAATAAATTCCGGATTCCTTGACCATGCGCGCGCGCCTGTTTCACGCTCGGGGCTCCATCCACAGGAGGAGTCACATGCATCGACGACTCATCGTTGGCGCCGCGCTGTCCGCCGTCTTCCTCGGCCCCGGGTCCGCCCCCGCCCGTGAGTCCTCGCCGGGCGCGCCGGAGGCCTCCGCCCTCGCGAGCTGGATCCACTACGGCTCCTACGACACCCTGGAGGAGTGCATCGCCATGGGCGAGACGCGGGGAGACCCGCCGCTCATCTGGTGGACGCAATACAACTGCTCGCATGAGAGCGTCGGGGACCCGCGCTGGCTCCTGCAGGTCTACGCGACCTGGTAGTCGCGCGAGCCTCCACCCGGACGGCGAGGCGCGAGCTTCGACCGGAGGCCGCCCCCGGCGGCTCCTGCGCCGTCCACATGCACCTCGGCTCCACTCCGCGTTCCACGTTCCATCCCCGCTACCTCGAGGACCTTGTCCATGGCCCACCCATCCCTTCCGGCGCCGCGTCGGAGGAGTCTCCCCCTGCTGTTCGCGCTCGCGGTCGTCGCGCTCGCCACGCCTGCCTCCGCCCGTGGGCGCTACTACAACCACTCCAGCGGCATCGAGACGAGCCACCCCAACTGGATGAGCTGGGTGCCCGGAGGCACGAGCCTCGCGGCCCTGTCGCTCCCCGGCACGCATGACACCATGGCGTACCAGTCCTACGGCGGGGACCTCACGCAGACGCAGTCGCTGGACCTGCGCAGCCAGCTGGACGCGGGCATCCGCGCGCTGGACATCCGGTGTCGACACATCGACAACGCCTTCACCATCCATCACGGCGTCGTGTACCTGCACGTCAACTTCGACGACGTGCTGCGCACCACCATCCAGTTCCTGAACGCGAACCCCACGGAGACCGTGGTCATGCGCGTGAAGAAGGAGCACACCGAGGAGAACGTCACGCGCACGTTCGCGCAGACGTTCGAGGCGTATCGCGACCAGCCCGCGTACAGCCCCTACGTGTGGCGCGGCTCGCATGTCCCCACCCTGGGCGAGGTGCGCGGGAAGATCGTCATCCTCGATGACTTCGCGGGCGGCGCCTACGGCATCCCCTGGGGCGCCATCTCCCTCCAGGACGACTGGACGGTGTCGCAGCTGGCCGACATCGACGACAAGTGGTTCAAGGTGAGGGACCACCTGGCCCGGACGAACACGGGCGCGCCGGGCACGTTGTTCGTGAACTTCCTCAGTGGCTCGTCCGCGCTCGCCTATCCCCTGCACGTGGCCGGCGGCATCAACATCCTGGGCATCCAGACGCGCGGGGTGAACGACTACGCCATCGACCACCTGGTGGGCGGCAACGTCCAGCGGGCGGGGGTGATGATGATGGACTTCCCGGGCGCGGGGTTGATCGACGCCATCCTCGCGCTGAACCTCCGCCTGCTGCCCGCCTCCAGCGAGCTGCCCACGGAGCTCAGCACCATCTTCCGCAACACCGCCTACACCCTCGGCGGCGACGCGGAGGCGCGCTGGCATGGCATCCGGACCTTCATCCACAACGCCGCGCCGGGCCGCTCCTGGCACGTGATGGCCCTGAAGAGTGGTTGGGGCGCCTGGATGCACTACGACGGCACCTTCCTCCAGTCCGACGCCATGGACGACTACACCCACCTGGCCTTCACCACGCGCACGGTGACGAGCACGGTGGGCCCCGCCTACCTGGCCAGCTTCGTGAACGCGCAGCTGGCGGGCCTGAGCGGCGGCGCGGGGGATCGCGCCCCGCAGCTCCACGCCCGGCTGAGCGGCCGCTTCCCGTTCCAGCGCTGGTCCGTCGTGGTGAAGAAGGCGCCCGGGGGGCTGAGCAACTGGGCGTACTCGGACTACGGACGCGGCTACAAGACGACGTCCGGTGACTACACCTACGCGGTCCAGGGCTACTCCGCGTCGGACGGCGTGTATCTCCACGAGCACGACGACTACGAGGGCAACGTCCTCCACCTCACCTCGAGCGTGATGGACCTGACCGGCCACGGGTTCAACGACATGCTCAGCTCCGTGACGGTGCTGGGGCGCTTTCAGGCCACCCTGTGCGAGCACGCGAACCTGACCGGACGCTGCCTCACGACGTCGCAGAGCGTGAGCGCGCTCGGCGCGCTCTCCAGCGGGCCCTGGAACGACGAGGTCTCCTCCGTCTCCGTGACGCCGCGCTGAGCCACGCACGCCCCCGCCGGGGCGACGGTGAGCCCGTCCGCGTCACCGTCGTCCCGGCCCCCGCCGCCTCGAAGCCCCCGCCCACCCCTCCAGGCCGCCTCCGTCTCCGCGTACGAGCGCGACACCGCTCCGCGTGACGACGCACCGCCCTGTCACCCGCGTCGCAACTCGGCATTCCCTGACTACTGCTCGTCGAGCCCGCGCGACGCGCGCGGCGACGGGTCGTCCGGATTCCAGAATCCGGATCCAGCCTTCGGACAACCGGGAGCATCCCGCCGGGCGTCTCGGCCTCAAAACCAGACAGCCGCGTGATGAATTCTTCGTTTCACGCTGGCACCCGCGTTGCTTTTCCAACGCCCTGTGACCGAGCGCGCACCCTCCCCCGACGAGCCTTCTCCCCTGCGACAGACATCTGGCTGGGATTCCATTTCTCTTGGCGAATCCCCGGCTTCTGCCGCGCGGCACCAGGAGGGGTCGGAGCTCGCGTGCCGGGCGGCACCTTCTCCTCGCCCTGGCTCCTCCATGACCTCGACCTCCATCCGTCGCTCGGGCCGCGTCCCCTCGCGTCTGCGGGGGATGCTCGCCCTCCTGCTCGTGTGTGGCGCCAGCCAGGCCGTGGCGGCGCCCACGCTGCGCCACACCGTGGATCAACGCGGTGACATCCTGATGGTGGGCAACACGCTCGCCCACGACTGCGCCTCGAACGTCCCGGCGCCGTTGGTGGGGACGGTGGGCAACTGCGGCTCGAACACGTCGGATGACGCGGTGGACGTCTACTGGAACATCCAGTCGGGCGTGGCGTCGGCGAACACGTCGGTGACGGCGACGGGCGCGCGCAGCCGGGCCGCGTTGGTGATTCCCCCGGGCGCCCTCGTGACGTACGCGCGCCTGTACTGGGCCTCGCATCTGGCCACCACCCAGCGGACGCCGGACACCACCGCGGAGCTCAGCCGGCCGGGCGTCTTCACGCAGGCCCTGACCGCGGACGTCTCCCACAGCTACTGGGGGAACAACCGCTACATCTACGAGTCGTCCGCCGACGTCACCAGCCTGGTGGCCGCCCATGGTTCGGGCGTCTACGAGGTGAGCGACGTCGACGCGATGGCGCTCACCAACCTCAACAGCACCGACCCGTTCAGCGGCTGGGCCCTGGTGGTCTTCTACCGGCACCCGGACTCGCCCATCCGGAACCTGACGCTCTTCGACGGCCTGGACTACGTCAACAACACCAACCCGCAGACCGTGACGCTGTCGGGCTTCAATGTCCCGCCCAACGGCTTCGACGCCAAGCTCGGCGTGCTCGCCTTCGAGGGCGACGCCACGCGCAACGGAGACCAGTTCCTCGTCAACAACGTCAGCGTCTCCGACGCGACCAACCCGTCGAACAACTTCTTCAACGGCTCGCGCTCGGTGCTGGGCACGCCCACCAGCCACGCCAACGACCTCCCGCGCCTGTCGGGCGCGCAGGCGAGCATGTCCGGCATGGACCTGGACCTGGTGGACATCACGAACCGGGTGACGGGTGGCGCGACGTCGATGACGGTGACCGCGACGTCCACGGGTGACGCCTACGTCCTCGGCGCCTTCACGACGTCCATCGCCACCGTCCGTCCGGACTTCACCAACACCTACAAGACGGCGACGGCGGTGAATCCGCGCCCGGATGGTTCGCTCCGAGGCGGCGACGTCATCGAGTACACCATCGTCACCACCAACACGGGTGACGACGTCAGCATCGAGACCGTCTTCACCGACCCGCTCCCGGCGCTGCTCTCCTACGTGCCCGGCTCGTTGGAGATCGTCTCCGGCCCGAACGCGGGTCCGCTCACGGACACCCCGGGCGACGACGTGGGCGAGGTCAGCCCGACGGGTGTCATCACCGTGCGGCTCGGCGCTGGCGCCACGGCCACGCTGGGCGGCACCCTCCAGCTCCTCCAGGGCACCGCCGTGCGCTTCCGCGCGACGGTCAACCCCTCCGCCTCGGGCGTGGTCGCCAACCAGGCCACCATCACCGCCGCGGGTGAGCGCGGCGCGCCAGCCAGCTCCGCGAACAGCTCGCCTTCCGCCACCACCACCGGCCCCACGACCATCAACGTGACGGTCCCCG
>Ga0164243_10011640_pt1 | contig 12531 bp, 10 predicted proteins | sample OricompcompostOP_FD_108781 | JGI IMG/M metagenome (GOLD analysis project Ga0164243, IMG submission 108781) | Organic Plus compost microbial communities from Emeryville, California, USA - Original compost - Organic plus compost (OP) | ecosystem: Engineered > Solid waste > Mixed feedstock >...
ACGTGCGCGACCGGGCAGTGATGCTGGCAGAGCTGCTCCCCGGTGCCGACGTGGCGGGTCGACGCCGCGTAGCCCTCCCGCGTGAGGGCGTCGGCCAGCGCCGCCGCCCGCTCCGCGGGATCCCGACCGGCCCGCAGCGCCTCCTGGTGGTGGCCCACCAGCGTGGCCATCCGCTGCTCGGCGAACGAGCGGACGGCCTGCTCACCGCCGGTCTCGGCGAGGAACTTCAGCGCCGCGACGGCCAGGTCGTCGTAGGCGTGGCCGAACCGCGCCCGCCCGACCTCGGTCAGCAGGAACTGCTTGGCCGGCCGCCCGCGACCGCGGCGGCCGTGACGCGACGAGTCCCTCGCCTGCGCCTCGCCCTCGGCCACGAGCGCGTCGAGGTGCCGTCGCACCGCCGGCGCGCTCAGCCCGAGCTGCTCGGCCACCGCCACCGCGGTGATCGGCCCCTGTTCCAGCAGCAACCGCGCGACCTCCTGCCGGGTGCGCCCTTCGCCCGACTGCCCGGCCGCGCCCTGCGGTGCAGGGTTCTGGGCCGCGGGGCCCAGGTGCTCGGCCGCCGCAGCCTCGTCGTGGGGCGCTCCGGCGTTTTTCACAACACGAATCTTACCTATTTCCTCGCGGCACGCCACAGGTCGGCGCCGCCACGTGACCTGACTCACTCCACTAGGGTGCGTACCCGTGGTGGCAGGGAATTCGGCCGGTGAGACCCGGCTCGACGAGCACCGGACCTCCGGGGCGGACCAGCCGGCCGGCGGAGACGGCTCCGGCACCGGTCACCCCGAGCGGTCCGAACACCGCGCGACGCGCGGTGATTCCCGGGCGGGCGATCCGCCCGCCCGGGAGGACGCCATCCGGGAGGACGCCGACAGCGAGCACCGCACCCACCACGACCCCGAGCCGGAGCCGCTGGAGCGCGCCGAGCGCAAGCAGCTCGACGTCGTGCGCCGCTTCGGCACCTCGGGGGCGCTGGTGCTCGGCGTCGGCGCGATCGGCGCCGGCGCAGCCCCGGTGAACAACCCGCTCTCCGGGGTGCGGCTGATCGGGCTGCCCGCGCGGATCCCCACGGTCGCCATGGCGTGCTCGTGGCTGGGCGTGCTCATGGTCGTGGTGGCCTGGCTGTGGGTGGGCAAGCTGTGCTGGCCCGGCCGACGGCGGATGATCTCGCGCACCCAGCTGGGCCGGACCGTGCTCATGTGGGCGCTGCCGCTGGCGGTCGCCCCTCCCCTGTTCAGCAGGGACATGTACTGCTACCTCGCGCAGAGCGAGATCGCCCACCGCGGCTTCGACCCGTACGTGCTCAGCCCGCTGAGCGCGCTCGGCGCGCACGACGTGCTCACCCAGAACGTGCCCAACATCTGGCGCGACACCCCCGCGCCCTACGGGCCGCTGTTCCTGTTCGTCGGCCGCGGGATCGCCGCGGCCGTCGGGGAGAACGTGGTGCTGGGCGTGCTCGTCTGGCGCGCGGTGATGCTGCTGTGCCTGGCCGCGGCGATCTGGGCCATCCCGCGGCTGGCCCGGCGCTGCGGGATCAACCCCGTGCCGGCGATGTGGCTGTCGGTGGCCAACCCGATCGTGCTGTTCCACGTGGTCAGCGGCATGCACAACGAGGCGCTGCTGATCGGGTTCATGCTGCCGGCCCTGGAGCTGGGCCTGCGGTGGAAGAACACCCCGGGAGTGCTCGCGGCCGGCGTGCTGCTGGTGGTCGCGGGCGCGGTCAAGCCGCCCGCGTTCGTGGCGCTCGGCTTCTTCGGCATCTACGTGGCCCGCCGCCGCGGCGACCGCTACAAGGACCTGCTCCAGGTGGCCGCGCTGATGACCGGCGTGCTGGTGATCACGATGACGATCATCACGGTGATCAGCGGCTGGGGGCTGGGCTGGATCGGCACCTTCGACGTGCCGGACCGCGTCAAGATCCTGCTGGCCCCGATGACCGCCTTCGGGCTCACCGGCGGCGGGCTGACCGCCGCGTTCGGCCTGGGCAACCACACCGACGCGATGCTGCTGATCACCAAGTTCCTCGGCTACGGCTTCGCCATCGCGGTGTGCCTGCGCATGCTCTGGCAGTCCTTCCACCGGCGCATCGAACCGCTGACCGGGCTCGGCGTGACCCTGGCGGCGCTGGCGATCTTCGGGCCGGTGCTGCACCCGTGGTACCTGCTGTGGGCCATGCCGCTGCTGGCGCTGTCCACCAACGCCAACCGGTTCCGGCTGGCCGCCACCGCCATCACCACCCTCGTGTCGCTGGTGGAACCGCCGACCGGCGCGGACTACATGTTCCGCGCCTACCAGGTGCCGCTGGCGGTGTTCGCCGCGCTGATCGCCTTCGCCATCGTGCTCTGGCTGGTCCGCAACCGCGTGCCCTGGCTCGGACCGCCGCCGCGTCCGCGCGAGGCCGCCGGCGAACCGGCCGGCTCCCTGGGCACCGGGCAGTCCTAAGGTGGTCGGCGTGAGCTCGAACCTGGCTGCATCCCCCGGCGACGGCGCCCTCGAGGTGCGCGGGCTGACCAAGCACTTCGGGGACACCACCGCGGTCGCCGGACTCGACCTGCACATGCCGCGCGGCGAAGTCCTGGCCCTGCTGGGCCCCAACGGCGCCGGCAAGACCACCACCGTCGAGATCTGCGAGGGGTTCCAGCACGCCGACGGCGGCGAGGTCCAGGTCCTCGGCCTGGACCCGCGCACCCGCTCGGAGCAGCTGCGCCCGCGGATCGGGGTGATGCCGCAGGGCGGCGGGGCCTACCCGGGCGTGCGCGCCACCGAGATGCTGGGGCTGATCGCCACCTGCGCCGCCGACCCGCTCGACCCGCAGTGGCTGCTGGACGTGCTCGGGCTCGGCGCGGTCGGCCGCACCCCGTACAAGCGGCTCTCCGGCGGTCAGCAGCAGCGGCTCTCGCTGGCCTGCGCCCTGGTGGGGCGGCCCGAGCTGGTGTTCCTCGACGAACCCACCGCGGGCATGGATCCGCAGGCGCGCCGGCTGGTCTGGGACCTGGTCGGGGCGCTGCGCCGCGACGGGGTGAGCGTGCTGCTGACCACGCACCTCATGGACGAGGCCGAGGCGCTGGCCGACCGGGTGGTCATCGTCGACCGGGGCCGCGCGGTCGCCGACGGCACGCCGGCGGAGCTGACCGCGCCGCAGGACGGCCAGCAGGAGTTGCGGTTCCGGTCCCAGCGGGGGCTGGAGCTGGACCTGCTGCTGGCCGCGCTGCCGGAGGACTGCGAGGTCGCCGAGACGGGCCCGGGCGACTACCTGGTGCGCGGCACGATCGATCCGCAGGTGGTGTCCACGGTGACCGCCTGGTGCGCCCAGAACGGGGTGCTGGCCCAGGAGCTGCGGGTCTGCCAGCGCAGCCTGGAGGACGTGTTCCTGGACCTGACCGGGCGCCAGCTGCGCACCTGACACCGCGCCGTGAGGCGCAGAACACACGACACGGCAGCACCGGAGATCGTCCGGGAGGCGGTGTGGCAGCATCGTTGCCGGTGTTGGGCGACCGCCCCGAGCCCGGCCGCGACCGCGGCCGACCGGCGGGATCCGCCCGGGCGTCTCCCGCGGAGATCGGAGGCCGCGCTCATGACCAGCGGAGTGTCCGCGGGCGACCAGCCCGCCCGGACCGGGGCCGCGTCGGCGTTCGAGGCGGGCACCTTCCGGCCCGCGCCCGGCCGCGGGAGCCCGGTGCGGATGCTCGCCGAGCACACCCGGATCGAAGCGCTGCTGATCATCCGCCACGGCGAGCAGGCCCTGCTCACCCTGATCATCCCGCTGGCGCTGCTGATCGGGCTGTCCACGCTGCACATCGGGGCGATCCCGCAGCCGCGGGTGGACTCGGTGATGCCGCGGATCCTGGCGCTGGCGGTGATGTCGACCGCGTTCACCGGCCAGGCGATCGCGCTGGCCTTCGACCGCCGCTACGGCGTGATCAAGCGGCTCACCTCGACCGCGCTGCCCCGCTGGACGCTGATCGGCGGCCGGGTGCTGGCGACCCTGGTGGTCGTGGCGCTGCAGACGGTGGTGCTGTGCGCGACCGCGTTCTTCCTCGGCTGGCAACCGCACCTGAACGACCTGCTGCCGAGCGTGCTCATGCTGGTGCTGGGCACGGTAGCGTTCGGCGCGGCCGGCGTGCTCATCGGCGGCTACTTCCGCGCGGAGATCGTGCTGGCGGTGGCGAACGCGATCTGGTTCATCCTGCTGCTGGCCGGCGGGCTGGCACTGCCGACGAACCAGCTGCCGGGCGCGGTCGGCCGCATCGCGGAGTACCTGCCGTCCGGGGCGCTGGCCGAATCGCTGGACCGGGCGCTGGTGCACGGGGCGCTGCCCGGGCCGATCCCGATCGGGGTGCTGCTGGTGTGGGCGGTGGTCGGCGGGATCACCGCCAGCAAGGTCACGCGCCTGACCCAGTAGCCGATCGCCCGACCCGCTGAGCGCGGTGGACGGCGGCATGCGCCGCTGGCGCGCCGGGTAGGGGCCGGTTGACGGGAACCCCCGCGGAACCGGACCGGCGAGGAGGCGGGATTGGCCTCGGCAACTCCGAACTCGGCGCACTCGGCACCGCTGGCCCCCGGGGCGCTGCACGGCCTGCGGGTGATCGACATGGCCGCGGTGGTCATGGGCCCCTACGCGGCGCAGATCCTCGGCGACCTGGGTGCGGACGTGGTCAAGGTCGAACCGCCGTCCGGCGACATGACCCGGCACAACCGTCCGCAGCGGCACACCGGCATGGGCGCGCTCGCGCTCAACGTGAACCGCAACAAGCGCAGCCTGGCGCTGGACCTCAAGTCCGCCGACGGGCACCGCGCGGCGCTGGAGCTGATCCGCGGCGCGGACGTGCTCATCACCAACACCCGGCCCGGCGCGCTGCGCCGGCTCGGGCTGGACCACGACAGCGTCGCCGGCGAGAACCCGCGGCTGGTGTACTGCAGCGCGCAGGGCTTCCGCGGCGACTCCGACCGGGCCGACCTGGCCGCCTACGACGAGATCGTGCAGTCCGCCTCCGGGCTGACCGACCTGATGCGCCGCGCCACCGGCGAGCCCACGTACGTGCCGACGATCCTGGCGGACAAGGTGTGCGCGCTGACGATCACCTACGCGGTGCTGGCCGCCGTGATCCACCAGCGCGCCACCGGACGCGGCCAGCACATCGAGGTGCCCATGGCGGACGCGCTGCTGGCGTTCAACCTCGTCGAGCACCTGGCGGGCCAAACGTTCGAACCACCGGAGGGCCCGACCGGGTTCCCCCGCTCGCTGTCGCCCGGGCACGGCGCGATGCCCACCGCCGACGGCTGGGCGTGCCTGCTGCCCTACACCCCGCGCAACATCCACGACTTCTTCACCGCCATCGGCCGCACCGACCTGGCCGCGGACCCGCGGTTCGCCGACGCCGCCAGCATGGCCGAGCACCACGCGGACCTGTACGCGCTCGTCGAGGAGGTCGCCCCGACCCGCACGACCGCCGAGTGGGGCGAGATCTGCGCCGCGCGCAGCATCCCGTTCGCGCCGGTGGTGGCCCTCGACGACGTGCCGCACGACGAGTACGCGACCAGCAGCGGGCTCGTCAGCGTCGGCGACCACCCGACCGAGGGCGCCTACCGGATCGTGGGCAACCCGCTGCAGTTCTCGGACACGCCCGCCGGGCTGCGCGCGCACCCGCCGCGGCTGGGCCAGCATTCCGCCGAGGTGCTCGGCGAGCTCGGCTACGGCGCCGCGGACATCGCCCGGCTCGCCCGCGACGGCGTCACCGTCGTCGACTGACCCGCACCGCCGCAGGACCCCGCAGAGAGGTGGGCGCATGAGCGACAACGGCCTGGCGCCGCTGACCGGCGACCTGTTCTCCTTCGTCGACCTGCTCGACGAGCACGAGGCGCGGATCCTCGCCCGCGTGCGGGAGTTCCTGCGCACCACGGTCGCCCCGATCGCGACCGAGCACTGGGCCCGCGGGGAGTTCCCGTTCCCGGTCATCGACGGCTTCCGGGAGCTCGACATCGCGCGGCTGCTCTACGACGAGCTCACCGACCGCCGCGCCAGCCGGCTGCTGACCGGCTTCATCGCGCTGGAGATCTGCCGCACCGACCCGTCGGTGAACACCTTCTACGGGGTGCACAGCGGTTTGGCCATGGGCAGCGTGCAGCGCTGCGGCTCGGACGAGCAGCGGCAGCGCTGGCTGCCGGCGATGGCCCGGATGGATCTGATCGGCGCGTTCGCGCTGACCGAGCCGCACGGCGGCTCGGACGTGGCCGGCGGGTTGGAGACCACCGCGCGCCGCGAGGGCGACGAGTGGGTGCTCAACGGGGAGAAGAAGTGGATCGGCAACGCGACGTTCGCGGACCTGACGGTGGTCTGGGCCCGCGACGCCGACGACGGGCACGTGAAGGGGTTCGTCGTCGAGAAGGACTCGCCCGGCTTCCTGCCCGTCAAGATCGAGGGCAAGGTGGCGCTGCGGGCGGTGCAGAACGCGAACATCACGCTCACCGACTGCCGGGTTCCCGAGCGCAACCGGCTGCAGCACGCCACCAGCTTCCGCGCGACCAGCGATGTGCTGCGCCAGACCCGCGGCGGGGTGGCGTGGGGCTCGGTGGGCTGCATGATGGCCGCCTACGAGCTGGCGCTGGACTACGCGCAGCGGCGCGAGCAGTTCGGCCGGCCGATCGCGAAGTTCCAGCTGGTGCAGGACCACCTCGCGACCATGCTCGGCCACGTCACCTCGTCGCTGTCCCTGGTGGTGCGGCTGGCGCAGCTGCAGGACCGGGGCGTGAACCAGGACGAGCACTCGGCGCTGGCCAAGTCCGTGGTCACCTCCCGCATGCGGGAGGCCGTCGCGCTGGCCCGCGAGGTGTTCGGCGGCAACGGGATCCTGCTCGACCACGAGGTGGCCCGCTACTTCGCCGACGCCGAAGCCCTCTACTCCTACGAGGGAACCCGCGAGATCAACCAGCTCATCGTGGGCCGCGCGATCACCGGCACGGGCGCCTTCGTCTGAGCGGCCGCTCCACGCAACTCCCCGCGCACGGCGCCCGAACCCCGCCCCCCCCGCACGCTCCGAGTCTCAGCTCCCACAACGCTGACCCGCGCTCAGGGCCCGCTGAAGGAGACCAGAACAAACCGGCACCGGACGCAAAGCAAGACGGCAGAGGCAAGCAAGAGGGCCCGCCAGATCAGCCGAACTATGCAGAAACTCTAGCGGCGGGTTGTTGGTGGGTGGTGCGGGTTCCGCGGTATCGGGATTCTCCCCACATCATCGCGTTGGTGATGATCACGAGTGTGGCGCCGATGACGTGCAGTACGACGAGTGCGGCGGGGACTCCGATGGCGTATTGGACGGATCCGAGCGCGCCTTGTGCGAGGACGATTGCGCAGGCCGTGACGTAGGTGCGCACGAATGCTCGGGTGGGTCGGCTGTTGCGCAGCCATGCTCCGATCACGGCGAGCAGGCACACGTACGCGGTGACGAGCAGCGCGTGCACTTCGGTGATGGTCGGGACGGGGATGGGCAGCCGCGGGGTGCGCGCGTCTCCGGCGTGGGGCCCTGCGGCGGTGACGAGCGTGCCTGCGATGAGCATGAGCACTGCCACGGCGGTCACGGCGACCATGAGCCGTCGCACGCCGGGCGGCACCACGGGTGTGGCGGGGGCGTCGCCTTCGCTGGCGGCCTTGCGCAGGTGCGCGGCGAGCCAGATGAGCACTGCCGAGGCCAGGAAGTGCACTGACACGCTCCACCAGGCCAGGTCGACCAGCACGGTGATTCCGCCGAGCACGGCCTGCACGACCACGCCCACGGGCATGATCAGCGCGAGGCGCACGACGCGCTGCCGGCGGGGGCGCATCCACCACGCGGCCAGGAAGCAGGCGAGCGCGACGAATCCGACGAGCCCGGTCAGCATCCGGTTGCCGAATTCGATGATCTGGTGGATCAGCGCCACGTCGGGGCTGGATTCGGGCACAAGGCTGCCGGGGAAGCACTGCGGCCAGGTGGGGCAGCCGAGTCCGGATCCGGTGACCCGCACGGTCGCGCCGGTGATCGAGATGAGCGCTTGGGTCACCACCACGGCGACCGCCAGCGCCCGGACCGCGGCGGGGGTCGGGCGGGGGATGCGCGAAGTCAGGGAGGCCGTCGGCACGGTCCCGATGGTAGGGCTGCGCGGGGGCGGGCCCACCGGCAGGTCCGGTGCGCCCGCCCGGTGGCGCCGGGGTCAGCCCCTGCTGAACGCCGCGGCCGGGAAGGCGCCGGCCTTCGCCAGCGAGCGGCTGAGCTCGGCGCCGGTGGTGGTGAGGCGTTCCAGCTTCTCGGCGCCGAGGTGCTGCCACGGGCCCACCGACATCGCGTCGGTCGCCTGCTCGACCTCTTCGCGCAGCGCGCGGCCTTGCTCGGTGATCCCGTCGGCGTCGACCAGGCCGCGGTCGGCGAGCCGCTGGCGGGTGTGCGACCACTGCTGCTCGGACCAGCCGCGGCTGGCCCGGGAGAACTGCTCGTTGAGGCCCTCGCCGCTGGTGACCTGCAGCACGAGAGCGTCCACACCGGACAGTCCGGCGTCCTGCAGCGCGGCGATGTGCGCGTCGCCGCGGAACTCGCGCAGCAGCGACACCGCGTGCCACAACTGCACGTGCGCCCCCTCAGGCCACTCCAGGTCAGCGTGCGCCGCGTACAGCGGCTTTCCCTCCGGAGAGCACCCGGCGGTGGCCTCCCGCGCGAGCCCGGCCGCCTCGACGACCCGCTCCGAATCCACCACCTCGTCCCCCAGCATCCGGCGCAGCGCCGCCCCCGCCGCGTCGAAACGCGCCGCGACCACGTCCGCCGGCGAAGCGATCGACCAAGCCCGCGGGATCTCCGCCGCAACCGCCTCCGGATTGAAGTTGTAGAAGGTCGCCGCGACCACCCCCGACCCGACCGCACCCATCGGCGCAGCCCGCCCCGCGAAGTAGCCCATCCGCCCCTTCTCCAGCCCGAGACCGGCGAACCGCTCCTCCGCCTCCGGGCAGAAGTAGATCATCGCGTGGGTCGCCTCGAGCGCGTTCTTGGCAGATCTAGCAGCACCAATATCCATAACGATCACCCTACTGTTGAGTAGGACCTTGGGGGAGAGCGCGGCTGACGGGGCGAGCCTTCTCAGGCTGATTTGCCGTCTTGCCTTGCGTCCGGTGCCGGTTTGTCCGGGCTCATTCAGCGGGCCCTCCCGTTGGCGTCCATAGACAGAAGGCGCCTGCGGCGCCTGGCCCAGCGGATCGCGTCGAGCTTCCTTTCCGTTTGGCCCGGCGGCCTTCCTCGAGCTTCCCTGGTGGTGAGCTCGTGGTCTTTGGTCCGTAGAACCACTGCGGGGCGGTCTTCGTCGAACTTCCTGACCGCTTGGCCCAGCAGGTCGCGTAGAGCTTCCCTACTGACTGGCCCAACGGCCTTCGTCGAACTGCCTTACTGCTCGGCCCAACGGCCTTCTTGAGCTTCCTTGTGGTGGTGGGCTCGTGGTGTTGGGTCGTGGGGCGGCTGATCGGGTGGGGCTCGTTCTGGTTGCCGTCCTGCGACGGGAACCGGCGAAAGCTTCAGAACTTCAGGCGGGGGCGGTTCTCCTGCTCCCAGCGCTGCCACAGCTCGGGCATCTGGGCCGACAGCCACTGGTAGAACTCGTGCACCTGGCGCAGCCGCCGGGCCCGCTCGCCCTGGCCGCTGAACATGCGCAAGCCCTGCTCGGTGAGCCGCTCCAGCTCGGTGACCCGCTCCATGCGCTGGCGCACCAGGGCGGGCCAGCGGTCCTCCTCCACCCGGTACAGCGCGGCTTCGCGGCCCTGGCGGGTGGTCTTGGAGATGATGCCCAGCCGCAGCAGCAGCCGGACGTTGGTGCTCACCGACCCGGTGCTGGCGCTGAGCGCGTGCGAGAGCTCGGCGGCGGTGCGTTCCGGCGGGTCGCAGATGAGCAGGAACGCGAGGATGCGCCCGGCGATGAGCGGCATCCCCTCGGTGGCTTCGAAGTGCGCCGCGACCTGCTCGATCCAGTCGGACATCGCGGGACGGTCGGTGCGTGGGGCGTATTCGGCCACCCTGTCTCCTCAGCGCCTGTCGCCCCGGCGTCGGCGACCGGGGACCTCAGATCGACTTTAGTGGACGCTGAAAAGATAAGCGATGAGAAAGCACGGCACCACCGCGCCGCGCCGGCCGACCTCAGCGCGCCCGCGGACCCGCCATCCGCTTGCGGTGCTCGGCGGAGATCCGCAGCTGGCCGGTGGTCTCGGTGTCCCACTCGCTGCCGGTCAGGCCGTCGACCTGCTCGATCAGCTTCTGCCCCTGCTCGACCCCGTTCACGACGAGGTCGCCGAAGGCCCCGTCCTCGCCGATGAGCACCACGCGGGTGCCGGCCTGGCCGATGTTCTCCACGACGGCGCGGGCCGAACCGCCGTGCTCCTTCACGAACCCGCGCGCGGTCTCGACCGCCTTGCGCGCGGGTGCGGAGATCTTGCCTTCGGTGCTCTGCGCGTCTTCAGCCACGGGGCGATCGTAAACACCGCGACCGCGGACGCCTCGCGTTGGTGGTGCACACCACCGGCCGACGCGGAAGACGGCCGGCGGAGATGATGTTGTCCGTACGACCCAACGCCACAGGAGGTTTGGAACATGCGCGCGATCCGGGTCGAGGCCACCGGCGGCCCCGAAGCCATGGAGGTCCGCGACGTCACCGCGGCCGAGCCGCAGCGGGGCGAACTGCTCGTGGACGTCGCCGCCAGCGGGGTGAACTTCATCGACACCTACCAGCGCAGCGGCATCTACCAGATGGCGCTGCCGTTCACGCCCGGCTCCGAGGGCGCGGGCGCGGTCGCCGCGGTCGGGCCCGAGGTCGAGGGCTTCGCCCGCGGCGACCGGGTCGCGTGGGCGATGGCGCCGGGCAGCTACGCCGAGCAGGCCGTGGTGCCGGCCTCGAACGCGGTGAAGGTGCCCGACGGCATCGACGACCGCACGGCCGCCGCCGCGCCGCTGCAGGGCATGACGGCGCACTACCTGGTCGCTTCGACGCACCCGGTGCGGTCCGGCGACACGGCGCTGGTGCACGCGGCGGCCGGCGGCATGGGGCTGCTGCTGACCCAGATGATCAAGGCCCGGGGCGGGCGGGTGCTCGGCACGGTCTCGACCGATGAGAAGGAGCGGCTGGCCCGCGAGGCCGGCGCCGACGAGATCATCCGCTACACCGACGAGGACGTGGTCTCCCGCGTCCGCGAGCTCACCAGCGGCGCAGGTGTGGACGTGGTCTACGACGGCGTCGGGCAGTCGACCTTCGACGCGAGCCTGGCGAGCCTGCGCCCGCGCGGCACGCTCGCGCTGTTCGGCGCCTCGAGCGGCCCGGTGCCGCCGCTGGACCCGCAGCGGCTCAACTCGGCCGGCTCGGTGTTCCTGACCCGCCCGAGCCTGGGCCACCACATCGCCGACCGGGCGGAGCTGGACTGGCGCGCCGGCGAGGTGTTCGGCGCGATCGGCCGCGGCGAGCTGGACGTCCGCATCGGGGCGACCTACCCGCTGGCGGACGCGCGGCAGGCGCACGAGGACCTGGAAGGCCGCCGCACGACGGGCAAGCTGCTGCTCGTGCCCTGACTTCAGGTCCCGACTTCGGACGAGCGCCGGTGCCCGCTGGAACACGGGCACCGGCGCTTCGCCGCGCCCGCAGCGGAATTGCGGCGCTGGCCCGTTCGGACGCCGGGCGGCGCCCGAAAAGCAGCACCGAAATCCTTGCCGGCGAAAGGACGTGCTCCCCAGCGGAACAATTTTGCGGAAAGCGCTCGCACCGGCGCGCCGGGCACTACTACGTTGTCCTGATCAACGGTCGCCGTCGGGAAGGAACGCAGGGATGGACCAGGAGAGCTGGGTGCCCGAGGACGTGGACCTCACCCGTCCCAGCGCCGCGCGCACCTACGACTTCCTGCTCGGCGGAGCCCACAACTTCGCCTCCGACCGCGATCTCGGGCGGCGCATCATCGAGCGCGTGCCCGACGTCCGCGACTGCGCGGTCGCCAACCGCACCTTCCTGCGCCGCGCGGTGCAGTACTGCCTCGACCAGGGCGTCACGCAGTTCCTCGACATCGGCTCGGGCATCCCCACCTCCGGCAACGTCCACGAGATCGCCCAGCGCGCCGACCCCGCGGCGCGCGTGGTCTACGTCGACAACGAGCCCGTCGCCGTGGCGCACAGCCAGAGCATCCTGGAGGGCAACGACCGCGCCACGATCATCCGCGCCGATCTGGAGGACATCGACGCGGTCCTGTCCCCGGAGGCGCTCGGGCTGCTCGACCTCGACGAGCCCGTGGCGGTGATGATGGTGGCGCTGCTGCACTTCGTGCCGGATTCGCAGCGCCCCAAGGAGATCCTGCGCTCCTACTCCGAGCGCCTGGCCCCGGGCAGCCTGCTCGCGCTCTCGCACGCCACCGCCGACGTCTATCCCGAGCGGATCGGCGCGATCATCGACCTGTACGCGGAGAGCACCAACCCGCTGGTGCAGCGCTCCCGCGCCGAGCTCGAGGGGCTGATGTCCGACTTCGAGCTCGTGCCCCCGGGCGTGGTCCACGTTCCC
>Ga0164243_10011641_pt1 | contig 12531 bp, 6 predicted proteins | sample OricompcompostOP_FD_108781 | JGI IMG/M metagenome (GOLD analysis project Ga0164243, IMG submission 108781) | Organic Plus compost microbial communities from Emeryville, California, USA - Original compost - Organic plus compost (OP) | ecosystem: Engineered > Solid waste > Mixed feedstock >...
AGGCCCAAGGTCACCACCCTGCGTCCGGCAATTTTGCCGATAAGGCCTGCATAGCGGGACGATATTCCGTTATACCAGCGGTTGAAACGCTTGAAGAAGCTAGGCAACCATCCTTTTGCCGGTTGCTTTCCGTGCGGTGAGCGAAGGAAAAGTGCGCAAAGTGCTGGTGTGAGTGTGAGCGCAAGGATGCCCGAAATCACGATGGCTGCTGCTAATGTGAGCGAAAACTGCCGGTAAAAGATGCCTACCGGACCCGATAGGAAGGCCACCGGCACAAAGACGGCCGACATAACCAGCGTGATGGCCACCACCGCGCCGCCGATCTCTTTCATTGCCGCCAGGGTTGCCTCCATCGGCGGAAGGTGGTCCTCTTCCATTTTTACGTGGACGGCCTCGACCACGACAATGGCGTTGTCGACCACGATGCCGATCGCAAGCACCAGGGCAAATAGCGTCAGCAAGTTGATCGAGAACCCGAGCAATTGCATGAAAAATAGCGCGCCGATAAGGCATACGGGCACGGCTAAGGCCGGTATCAGCGTGGATCGGAAATCTTGCAGGAAAATGAATACAACGAGGAACACCAAGAGGAAAGCCTCGATCAGCGTACGGATTACCTCGTTGATTGAAGCATCCAGAAATCGGGATACGTCGTAGCTTACCGTATATTTCATTCCCGGTGGAAACGACGTTTCCTTGAGTTCTGCCATACGCTGCTTCACATTTTCAATAACCTCCTGCGCGTTGGAACCCGGAAGCTGTTTCATCATGATGGAAGCGGATGGCCTTCCATCGGTCCTGGATTCCATTTCATAATCCAGCGAGCCGAATTCCACGTCGGCGATATCACCTACGCGTAAAACGGAGCCATCCGCGTTTGCACGGATGGGGATGTTCCGGTATTGCTCGGGTTCAGAAAACTTACCCGGATATCGCAGCACATATTGCTGCATATTAATCCGCTGGTCTGAGCCGATGCCGGTTTGGCCGGGAGCGGCTTCCACGTTCTGGGCACGCAGCGCCGCGATAACTTCCTCGCTGGAAATGTCGTAGGCGGTAAGCCGATCCGGCTTCAGCCATACCCGCATCGCGTAGTCGCGCATGCCCATGATCTGGGCAAACCCGACGCCCTCAATGCGTTTCAGCTCTTTGAGGATATTGATGTCCGTAAAGTTGTAAATAAACCGCTCGTCTGCTGTAGGGTCATCGCTGAATACATTAAGGTACATCAGCATGCTATTTACCTCTTTCTCGGTAGTCACACCGGCTTTGATGACCTCTTCGGGCAGTTCGTCGAGTACGGTGGTGACGCGATTCTGTACGTTCACTGCGGCAATGTCGGGATCGGTGCCGACTTTGAAAAATACCTGGATGAGCGTGGTTCCGTTATTGGTCGACACCGACGTCATGTAGGTCATGCCGGCCACACCGTTGATGGCGCGCTCCAGCGGAATGGCCACCGCATCGGTGCAAACCTCCGCATTGGCACCGGTATAATTCGCCGTGACCACGACCGATGGAGGTACAATATCCGGGAATTGTGTGACAGGCAATGTAAAGAGGGACAACGATCCCAACAACGTAATCAATAAGGAGATAACCAGTGATAGCACCGGCCGTTTGATGAATGTTTCAAGCATGATAGTTAAGGCAAAATTAACCGACGTTCATTGATTAGGGGATGCTGTTTACGGCCATTTCCGGCCCTTCATTGCTGCCAATTTCCTGCGGAGCGATGACCATGCCATCTCTTAGATTTTGCGCACCCTCGAAAACAACTTTATCGTCCGGCTCTAAGCCCGCCTCCACCAAATAATAGTGGCCCACCCGCTGGCCAGCTTTAAACGGCGTCATGGCAATGGTACTATCCGCGTTGACTTTATAGACGTAGGTCCGATCCTGGATTTCAAATACAGACTTTTGGTGGACCACCAGGTTCTGCCCGCTTTTCATGGGTACGCTCACTTTGCCAGAGGCCGCATGTTTGATCAACCCTTGGGGATTTGGAAAGAGCGCGCGCAACGAAATGGTACCTGTGGTTGCTTCAAATTCATTTTCGGCGAATTCTGCTTTCCCTTCGTAGGGATATACCCGATCGTTGGCCAGGGTGAGCTTTACGGGCATGCGGGGATCTGCCGTGCGAACGCTATCGTTGGCGACAATGCTGAGGTATTCCTGTTCAGAGATGTCGAAATACGCATACACCTTGCTGAGGTCTGAAATCGAAGTAAGCAGCGTGCCTTCATCCAACAGGCTTCCCTCTTTCAGCGGTATGCGGTCGATGCGTCCGGAAAAAGGTGCACGGACGATGGTATAGGAGAGCTGTGTTTTCGCATGTTGAAGTTGCGATTTGGCTTCCTTGATCCGGGAGTCAGCAGCGCTTAGCTGCGCTTCGGCGACTTCAAGGTCGGTCGACGAAACAATGTTTTTATCCACAAGCAGCCGGGTACGCTCCACTTCCAGGGCAATGGTCTTCCGGTCGGCAATCGCACTGCCCAGAACGGCTTCCGCCCGAGCAACCTCCGCTTGGTACTCGGTATCGTTCAACTGGAAAAGGGGTTGACCCTGACTCACTTCACTTCCCTCGTCCACATAGATTTTATCCAAAAAGCCTTTCAGCCGAGAGCGGATTTCAACATTTTTGAACGCTTGAATGTTCGCCACGTAATCCTGATGTATGGTCGTGTCGAGCTCGACGATGGATGCGACCGGTGCTGTCGGGATTGCGTTCGTATCATTGATTTCCTTAGCGTCGCCCGTGCAGGCGGTAATTGATACGGCCATTAGGCCGAGCGAAAAAATAGTCAGTCTGTTTGTTTTCGTATTCATCTTCTTAAAATTCGAGTAGTAACTGCGTTAAATCAGTAAGAACCTTTGCCAGATCGGCAGCGATTCCTACCAACGTGGTAAATAGTATAGTATAGCACCTTGCCAGCTAAAGGAAGGCGATCAATGTTTAAATAAAGGGGAGAGAGCAAATACCGTTAAAACGGTTTAAGCCGGAACAGGAAGCTATAATAACCCAACAAGCAGCTGATTTTGGTATTCAGCGTAAGTCGGGCGGTATATTGGAAAATATCCAGGCCCCAAAGGGGGGCGAATTCTGATTTCTTTTCAGGGGGCGCAATGGAAAGGTATTTCGAAGATGCAGGCCGGTAATCGTTATACGGGAAATCATCAGACGCTCCATCTTCGTCACTGCACGGAATGTCGAGCACATCTTCCAGAATGATTTCGACTAACGGAGCACCATCGATGATTTGGCCGGAGCTTCGACCGTGCACATGACCATCCTCGTAAAAGATGGTGTTGATGTAGGCAATAAGAGCAAGAAAGCAAAACAATCTCGTACGCATGACCGGACGCAAAGATAGCATAATTGACAAAATCGGACGGATATAATCATGATTTTGTTACGTATGGATGTCATTTCCTCCATTGCCCAAAAAGTTGTAATTTCGCCGTCCTTACCATATACCGTAGCTATGGATTATCATCATCGTGCGATTGAAAGAAAATGGCAGCAATTCTGGGCGGATAATCGGACGTTCCGTGTAAGCAATGCATCCGACAAGCCGAAGTATTATGTGTTGGATATGTTCCCTTATCCGTCGGGTGCGGGACTACATGTGGGGCATCCGTTGGGCTACATTGCTTCGGATATTTTTGCGCGGTACAAGCGGTTGAAAGGATTCAATGTGCTCCATCCGATGGGATTCGATTCGTTCGGTCTTCCGGCCGAGCAGTATGCCATCCAAACCGGACAGCATCCGGCCATCACAACGGAGGCAAACATCGCGCGGTATCGCGAGCAGTTGGACAACATTGGCTTTTCGTTTGATTGGGAACGGGAGGTGCGCACGAGTGATCCGTCGTTCTACAAGTGGACGCAATGGATTTTCATGCAGCTCTTTAATGCGTGGTATGACAAGTCGCGGGACCGTGCGGTACCCATCGACGAATTGGTGACGCATTTTGAATCCGCCGGTACGCAGAATGTCCACGCCGTTTGCGACGACGATACCCGTTACTTTACGGCGGATGAATGGAAGGCGTTCACAGACGATGAAAAACAGCGGGAGCTGCTGAAATACCGATTGGCGTACCTGAGGGAAAGTACCGTCAACTGGTGTGCCGCGTTGGGCACCGTATTGGCTAATGACGAGGTGGTCAATGGGGTGTCCGAACGGGGCGGATATCCGGTGGAACAAAAAAAGATGATGCAATGGAGCATGCGCATCACGGCCTATGCGGAGCGTTTGCTCAGCGGTTTGGAAACCATCGATTGGCCGGAACCTTTGGTTGAGATGCAGCGTAACTGGATCGGCAAAAGCGTGGGCGCAAGCGTACGTTTCGGCGTACCCGGTCTAGCGGGTAATCCGCACATTGAAGTGTTTACGACACGGGTAGATACTATTTATGGAGTAAACGCATTGGTGCTCGCTCCGGAGCATGAGCTGGTAGGGGCCCTGACTACCGACGAACAGCGGACGGAGGTGGATGCGTACATCGCGCAGACCAAGAAGAAATCCGAACTTGACCGGATGGCAGATATAAAAGCGGTTTCCGGAGCGTTCACCGGAAGGTACGCCGTGCATCCGCTGACCGGTAAGGATGTGCCGATCTGGATCGCCGACTATGTGCTGGCAGGGTACGGTACGGGTGCAGTCATGGCGGTACCGTCGGGCGATCAACGAGATTATTTATTTTCAACGCACTTTGGGTTGCCGATTATACCGATCTCCGATGCTCAGCAGCTAGATGGCCAGGCCGACCCCACGAAGGAAGGGCGATACATCAATTCCGATGTGATTAATGGCATGACCTACCGGGAAGCGGTGGATACGCTGATTGCGAAATTGGAAGCAATCGGTGCGGGCAAGGCAACGATCAACTACCGGATGCGCGACGCCATCTTCGGTCGCCAGCGTTATTGGGGTGAACCCGTACCCGTGTATTTCAGGGAGGGGCTGCCGCAATTAATCGATAAAAGTGAATTACCCTTGCTACTTCCGGAAGTAGACAAATACCTGCCAACGGAAACCGGAGAACCGCCTTTGGGCCGCGCCAAAAACTGGAAATACCACGATACGTTTGAATACGAACTGAGCACCATGCCGGGCTGGGCTGGATCGAGCTGGTACTGGTACCGGTATATGGATGCCCGGAATACCGAGGCGTTCGCGTCGTCGGAGGCCATCGATTATTGGCGGGATGTTGACCTGTATATCGGCGGTTCGGAACATGCCACTGGGCATTTGCTGTATAGCCGGTTCTGGAACAAGTTCCTAAAAGACCTGGGGTACGTGAGCGAAGAAGAACCCTTCAAGAAGCTCATCAACCAAGGGATGATCCAAGGGCGGAGTAATTTTGTGTACCGCGTACTGGATGACGAGGGGCGGGGAACCAATACGTTCGTATCCCACGGACTGAAAGACGATTACCGGACGATTGCGTTGCATGTTGACGTAAACATTGTAAGCAATGATGTGCTCGACCTTGATAAGTTCCGAAAATTCCGGCCGGATTTCGCCGACGCTGAGTTTATCCTTGAGAACGGCAAATATACCTGTGGACACGAGGTAGAGAAGATGTCGAAATCCAAATACAACGTGGTGAATCCGGATGATATCATTGAACAATACGGCGCGGATACCTTGCGCATGTACGAGATGTTCCTCGGGCCGTTGGAGCAAAGCAAGCCCTGGAATACCAACGGTATCGAAGGCGTTTATAAATTTCTCCGGAAATTCTGGAAGCTGTTTCACGATGCAACGGGCAACTTTGCCGTTAGCGATGAAGCGCCGAACAAAGCCGAGTGGAAGGCGTTGCATAAAATCATCAAGAAAGTAGAAGACGATATTGAGCGGTTTTCATTTAATACATCGGTGTCTTCGTTTATGATCTGCGTAAACGAACTGACCGATCTGAAGTGCAACAAGCGGGCAATCCTGCACGAGCTGTGTATCGTGTTACATCCGTATGCACCGCATATTACGGAAGAACTATGGGAGTTGCTGGGAAATGAGCCGGGCACACTTTCTTATGCGGCCTTTCCGGCATTCAACCCCGACTACCTGGTGGAAAGTGAGTTTTCATATCCCGTTTCGGTCAACGGCAAGACCCGGATGAATCTTACTTTGCCACTTGACCTCACTCAGCCGGATGTCGAAAAAGCGGTGCTGGCGAATGAGGACGTGCAGCGGTACCTGGAAGGTAAACCGGTCAAGAAAGTGATTTATGTGAAAGGAAGGATCGTGAACATCGTTGTGTAATTCACAACCTACGGATTAGCTCATCGGGAGGCAATACGGGTACCGTTGCGGTTTTGAAATCCCTGATGTTTCTGGTGACGATGTAGTCGATGTTTGCAATGGAGGCCGCAGCTGTAATTTGAAGGGCATCTTCAAAATCTTTGTGGTTTGAAAGTAAGCTTTGTTTGACGGTGTGATAGTCGACGGCTACAACGGTAATGAAATCAAGTAGATCAGGTAGTTTTCAATCAATTCAGATAAACTCCGCCCGGCATTTTTGGCATATGATTTCGCCCGTTTGATGACATTTTCTTCAACAGATAATGTTAGTTTTGTAGCCATGATACGTGCGATTTTTACAACGATACGTAACTTCGTGTGATTGACACCAACCAAATTTACACATATGAATAAATTACATCTCGCCATTGGCATGTTTCTCCTGTTGGGGAATTCAGTATCGGCCCAGACCAAGCGATTAGACCTAACGCAAATCTTTGGTGACAAACCATCACTCACCAAACGGATCGGAACAATCAAAGGATGGGCAGACGCCCAACATTATATTGAATATGACCAGCAGGTCAAACAAGCTTTTCAAGTACATGTCGAAACTGGCGAGCGAAGGCCCTATTCGCCGCCGCCCAGCAGCGATGTGGAGGTATATATAAGAAACAAGGATGTTTTCATTCGTCAGGGCGACCATACCGAGACGCAATTGACCCATTCGCCTGAAGTTGAGGAAAAAAATCCGACATTATCGCCAAACAATCAATATGTTGCCTTTACCCGTAAAAACGATCTATACGCTGTACGGGTAGCGGATGGCCGCGAAATCCGGTATACTTCGGATGCCACGGATGTGATTTATAACGGATGGGCATCGTGGGTGTATTATGAGGAAATTCTGGGAAGGACTTCGAATTACAAAGCCTTTTGGTGGTCTCCCGATAGCAAATCCATTGCTTTTATGCGATTTGACGACACGCGCGTGCCGATGTTTCCCATTTATAATGCTACCGGACAGCATGGGTTTTTGGAACAGATCCGCTATCCGAAAGCTGGTGATCCAAACCCTGAAGTACGGGTAGGATTTGTACCGGTAGAAGGAGGAAGTGTCGTTTGGGCGGGCTTTGACGAAGAAGCGGATCAGTATTTTGGACAACCCTATTGGAGTTACGATAGCAGTAATTTGATGGTGCAGTGGATGAACCGCGATCAGACTGATCTCCAGTTTTATCAGGTGGATCCTACTGATGGCAGTAAGCGAGAGATTTACCACGAGTATCAAGACTCCTGGATTGACTTAAGCCATGAAGAGCGGATCACCTACCTAAAAGACAACAAACATTACCTCCTGAAAAGTGATCAAACCGGCTGGGCCCATTATTATCTCTATAAGCTGAACGGCACCCTGTTGAACCCCATCACCTCGGGCAAATGGCAGGTTTCGTCGCTGGAATTGGTAGATGAGAAAAATAAGGTCATCTATTTCACTGCGCGTAAGGAACATTCGACTACGCTTGATTTATACCGCGTGGATTATAGCGGCAAAAACCTGAAACGGCTGACCTTTGGCAACTATACCCACGAAGTCGCAGTCGCGCCGGATGGCAAGCGGTTCATCACCACCTATTCCAATGTAAATACGCCGCCAAAAATAGCGTTATTGGATAATAAGGGTAAGTTAATTAAAGAATTGGCCGACAGTAAGGCGGACGATTTTGATCGTTATCTTTTCGGCAAAACAGAAATGATTACCATCCCTACGCCAGACGGTTATCAGCTGCCGGCGGTGATTACCTGGCCTACTTATTTTGACGAAACAAAGCCCCATCCGGTCATTTTCAGTATTTACGGAGGTCCGGATGCGGGTACCGTCAAGAATACATGGAAGGGTACAGCCAACCAGCATTGGGCTAACGAGGGCATTATCCAAATCAGCGTGGATCACCGCGCGTCCGGTCATTTCGGCAAGGAAGGTGTCGCTTTGATGCATCGCAACTTGGGCCATTGGGAGATGATCGACTATATCACCGCCGCCAAATGGTTAAAGAGCAAACCATGGGTAGCACAAGATAAGCTGTTGATCACGGGGCACAGCTACGGTGGGTATATGACCTGTCTGGCACTGACCAAGGGAGCGGATTATTTTGATTACGGTATTGCCGGAGCACCCGTGACCAGTTGGGAATTATACGATACCCATTACACGGAACGATATATGGATACCCCACAGGACAATCCTGAAGGCTATAAAAATGGATCCGTGTTGACTTATGTAAATCAATATAAAGGCAGATTGCGTATTATGCATGGCGATATCGACGATAACGTGCATATGCAAAATACCATCCAACTGGTCGACGCGCTTACTAACCGCAATCAGCCGTTTGAGCTGATGATCTATCCGGGGAGTCGTCATGGTTTTTCACGAGAGAAATCGTCCTACGACAGCAAAGAACGGTTTCGGTTTTACTACCAGTATTTGTTAGAAAAGCCAATGCCGACAGCGTTGCGATAGTTAAATCCACGTTTTTTGCACCGCTAGCGAGATCAACTCGATTAAGCTATGTGTCTGGGTTTTTTGAAAGATGTTTCTGCGGTGAGTGGCCACAGTAAAGGGACTAATGAACAAAATGCTGGCAATTTCGTCGGTTGTTTTGCTTTGGGCCAATAGTCTGACTATTTCCAGTTCTCGCTTGGTAAGCTCGATGTTTTCGGAAATGCTTGAATTCCTTTCTTTTGCGTGGAAGAATTTTTTTCGTGCATGAACAAGAGATAGGTTTATCGTGATTAGCAACTGGTCTTTGTTGAAGGGCTTGATCAAGTATGCGTAGGGGCAAGTGACTTCGGCTCTTTTTAACGTCTCCAAGTCTCCATATGCCGTTAGAAAAATAACAGGTGCCGAATCCTGTATCGTATTTTCCACAAAGCTGATACCGTCGATTTTGTGGTTTAGATTGATGTCGCAAAGAACAATATCGAAGGGTCGCCTTCGGACCAATGCTTCAGCATCCATCGGGTCGGTGGCAATTTCTACTTCGTACCCATTAGCTTCTAAGTGAAACTGTATGCTGTTGGCGATGATAATTTCGTCTTCCAAGATAAGGACTCTCTTTTTCATATCGTACTTGTTTTTGGGAGGTAACAGATAAATACAACGCCTGAGTCGTTTTTAAACGCAATGGAGCCCTTCAATTCGCGCGCGAGGTTTTTAACAAGATTGACGCCTTTCCTGCCGTCTTTATCTGCATCGGCCTCGCTGAATCCCTTTCCATTATCACGATAAACAAATTTCAGGCGATCATTTTCTTCGTTAAGGGAGATCTCAATGCGCTTAGAGGGTTGTTGATCGCTGAAAGCATGTTTGATGGAGTTGGTAATTAACTCGTTGATTATTAGTCCGATATGGGTCAGTTTGTTGACAGGAAAATGGATTGGTTCAACGTTTACATGGAGATCTGTAGCTATGCCGGTGAACACAATCAGATCATTAGCTAGGTTGGATATAAAGCGGTCAGCTTGGACGCTATTTTCAGTGTCTTTCTGGTTGAGAATGTCGTGAATTTTGGATACCGTGAAAACCCTCGATTGTAAGATTCTCAGCTTGTCTTGGACATCCGTATCTTCAATTTCAAAGCTCTGTATGTCGATTAGGCTGGTGATTAGCTGGAGATTATTTTTTACCCGGTGATTTAATTCCTGCATTAGGAAGGTTATGTTTTCCTTTTGATGTTGTGTCGTTTCAAGGGATGCATTGAGTGCCAAGTTGGCCTGATGGAGTTCCTCGGTACGAGCATTTACCATAGCTGAGAGTTTCAAGTTCATTTTTTTTTGCTGATGGTTTTTGTAAGCGAAGGTGCCGGTAACCGTCAATACGAACAGAACACCTGCCATCACGCGGAATCCCGTGGATGCATACCAAGGCGACCGGATAATGACAGTCATTGCGTCGTCGTTACCCCACAGGAGTTCATTGTTACTGCCCTTTACTTTGAATGTGTAGGTGCCGGGGTCCAGGTTGGTGTAAGTCGTCGATCGATCTTTGGTGATTGGACGCCAGGCTTTATCAAACCCTTCAAGGATGAATTGGTATCGGTTTTTGCCTGTCCAAAGGTAATTAAGGCTGGCGAAATCAAACGTTATGACATTTTGGTTATGAGAGAATATCAAGGTGTCTGTATAAGGTATATTCTTTTGGATAGGCCTGCCGAATAATTGAACGTTTTCTATGATCGTTTTTCCTACCTTTTGGTTTACGTAGATGCTGTCGGGGTGGAAAATGTTGAAACCATTCATCCCCCCAAAATACAGATAGCCCAATGAGTCTTTATACCCCGCTTTGCCATTGAATTCGTTATTCTGCAAACCATCGTCTTCTGTGTAGTTTTTGAATGTTTGATGCTGAGGGTCTAGCACCGAGAGACCATAGTTGGTGGATACCCAGATATTACCTTTTGAATCGGACGCTACGCTATATATAAAATCATTAGGTAATCCCGCCTGCTGTGTGTATGAAGTAATTTGCCCGGTCTGGCCATCGATGCGGTTTAATCCTTTAGCGGTACCCACCCATATGTTATGCTGGGGGTCTTCCGTTATCGCAAACACCCGTTCGTTCGATAGCGAATCAAAGAAAACGGACTGGTTATCAATTATCCGATATAGCCCCTGATCGCTCCCAATCCAGATAGCTCCCGAAGCATCGATAAAACTGGCTCGGGAGCGAACCAGTTGTTGGCCGTGAATCGCTCGTGGATTGATTCCGTAGTCGTGCACATTGAGCGCGTAAATACCACCTGACCAAGTATGCACCCAAATGGTATCTGCCGAAATAGGGGTTATTTCAATAATGTCCTTGTCGGCGAACGGCAGCGGAATCGCATCGAAACGGTCTTTCTGTCTATTGTATTTGACGAGGCCCTGTCCAAATCCACCCGCCCAGATGGTATGGTGTACATCTTTTGCCAGCGCGTATTCGAGGAGATCTGTCCGGTATAGTTTGTATTCACCGGTATGCAGATTATGTCGGACAAATCCGATTTCTGTGGCCATCCACAGGATGTCTTTGTCTCGGATGAAATGAAAAATACTGATAAAATCTTTTTTTGGCGAATTTCCGACCTGAATGCGAGAGGGGGTGAATTTGCGCTGATTGGGGTGGTAGTAGAAGATTCCTCGTCCAGCGGTGCCGATCCAGACTCCGCCCAATCGGTCTTTTCTTACCTGAAGGATACTCGCTTGCAATTCTTTTCCTGCGTCATCCAAAAAAACCACCTTCTTCCAATCTTTATCGTTTCGGATAAAATGAGCTTCGTTGAGTCCACCGGCTAACAACGTATGTTCGTCCCATTTGTGCAGGCTTTTGACCGTGGTGTTTCCGACCTTCCGGAGGATCCCGCTTTTCCAATCGTATTTATATAGACCATCTTCAACGCCGATCAATAGTTCATCGGGAGAAGGCTTATAGAAGGTGTTGACTTGCTTGTTTTTCAGTATAGATAGGGCCGATACGGATTGTATTGACCGGTTGAAGACATCCAATGAATATACGCCACTGGCATTGGTTCCGATAACGAATTTCCCCTCGGTTAATTCGATGATAGACGTTACATAATCATTGTCAGCTGCTTCAGGAATTGGCAGTATGTCGTATGTAAGGTTACTTCGGTCGATCACTATGCAGTTGCCGATGGTTCCGGCGATCAACAAATTTCCCGCGGCTGGGTATAACGTATAGCTAAATTTGACAAAAGGGTGCTGGTCGGTATCGAGCTCCTGCTGAAAATCGATAAATCGATCCTGCGCCATTAAATAGGCACATATCGAGTGGGTATTGGTAGCCAGCCACAAGGTGTCATTGGTATAATACATGGCACGAATATGGTCATCAGGGAGAGCACCCAGCGAGTCACTGGCCTTATAGACCTTCATTTGGTGCCCGTTGAAACGATTCAGGCCATTTTCCGTTCCGACCCACAAATAACCGTTGTCATCGAAGTCCATTGCAAGTGCGCCGAGTTGTGACAGTCCCTCTTCCTGTGCGATGTGGACAATTGATAACGAATCAACGTCATTGGCGATTGCCGACGTGGGTTGTAAAAAAGTGGTTATCGATAAGCATAGGGAAAAGCCGCTGATGTAAAATAGGCGCATAAAAGGACGATTGATGTATGGTTCATGATCGACAAAGATAGGAAACTAAAAATTCTAACGGCATACCCGGGAGAGGGTATTTCCATGTACAAGGGATGACGTTAACGTTTCTTCCAAA
>Ga0164243_10011642_pt1 | contig 12530 bp, 8 predicted proteins | sample OricompcompostOP_FD_108781 | JGI IMG/M metagenome (GOLD analysis project Ga0164243, IMG submission 108781) | Organic Plus compost microbial communities from Emeryville, California, USA - Original compost - Organic plus compost (OP) | ecosystem: Engineered > Solid waste > Mixed feedstock >...
GACGGCCGCACGGTCTACGCGCGCTCCGTGCGCCAGCCGGCGCGCGCCGGCCGCCCGTTCCTCCTCCAGGCCCTCCGGGAGGAGGCCACGCGCGCCGGGTTCCGGGTGGTATCGGTCGGCTGAAATGCCCCCTCACTCCGGGGTATGGTGACACCATGACCGAACCGAGCACCGCCGGGACGGAAGTCCCCACCGCGCCGATCATGTTCCAGGGTCGGGAGATGTTCATCCAGGTCCCCCGCCCAGAACAGATCCTCGTCTGGAAGCGCACCCTGGACGGCCTCCAGCGGCCCGAGGTCCAGAGCTGGAACGGCGCCCAGGTCTTGGCCGCGCTGGAGCGGACCAGGAAGATCATCGACTCCCTGTTGGTCAACCAGGCGGACATCGACTGGTTGGACGACGAGATGTTGGCCGGCCGGCTCGGCCTGGTGGAGACCGCCGGCATCATCACCGAGGCCGTGAAGGCGTTCCAGACCATGGCCGCCGAGATGGGCAACCGGGAGGAGCGCCGGGCCAACGCCAAGGCCACCAAGAAGGCCGCGCGCAAGACTCCGGCCAAGAAGGCCGCCGCCAAGAAGGCCGGGAAGTGAGCGCCGGCCTGACCGGGGCCGTCCCGGTGGAGGGCACCCGGGAGGATCTGGCCCAGCGCGCCGCCGGCCGGCACCCGGGCACGGTCCACCTCGTCCGGCTGTTCGCCTGGGCTCACCTCCCCGCCCACCTCCAGGAGGTCAGCCGGCCGTGCGCCGAGCTGGCGCTGGCCATGCTGGACCGGCTCCCGGACGGCCCGGAGTTGACCGCCGGGCTCCGCAAGCTCCGGGAGGCCAAGGACTGTTTCGTCACCCAGGCGTTGGAGTAGGCCGTGGAGGTGGACCCGGCCGCATCGCTCCAGCTCTGGGCCGTGGAGATCGAACTGGGGGGCCGGACCTTCGAGGTTCCGGCCCTCCCCGCTTCCGCGTGGTTCCCGGTGCTGGTGGAGGGGGACCCCCTCCGGGTGCTTGACCTTATCCCGTCAAGTCTGGACGGGGACGGTCCGGACGTGGACGAGATGATCCTGTCCGGGGAGGTGAGCGGGGAAGACCTCGTGAACGCGCTCGTGGACGCCATCGAGGAGGTGGCCGGCCGGGACTTCCACGCCGCGTTCGTGCTGGCCACCATGGCCCACACCCAGTGGCCGCTCATCGGCGGGTTGATGGCCCAGAGCGGATTCCTCTGGGACGCCGCACCGATCGGGGCCGCGCTGGACGCGATCTATGCCGTGGTGTCGGCGCACCTGAAGGAGGACGCGCGCCAGCGGTTCGAGGCCCTACTGAACACCCCGACCCTGATCCCCGGCCGGCGCCGGCCAGCGGCTCGGGAGCGGGCTCTGGACGAGTTCGAGTCGATGGCCGGGCCTAAGCCGGAAGGCGTGAGATCCAGCGGCGCGCCGTCCGATAATGCACGCCCCAGAACTCGGCCACGGCTCCAGCCGCCCCGCCCGGCCGCCCCGTAGCGCGCGCCCAGGCCGCCACCCGGGCCACCCGCTGGAAGTGATCTTCGGGCCAGCTCCGGGAGCCGGCCGGCCGGGGCCGGGCCAACATCCGGTACTGGGCCTCCCCCTCCCCCGCCATGGCGCTGGCCGCCACGCTGGCTATCTGCCGGACCGGCACCTGGGACAGCGTGGTGGAGGTGATCGGGGCCGCGCCGTCCCGAGCCTCCAGGACCAGCGTGGTGACGGCCGGCCGGCCGCCGTCCTGGTTCAGCCGGACGCGGACGGCCCAGGGCCACCCGGGGTCCACCAGGACCACCTCGTCCCCCAGGTTCGAGAGCTGGGCTCGGGACACGTCCATAGGGACAGCCTAGCTGAAATGCCCCCTTGATCCGGGGTGTGGGGACATCTCACCGGCCCGTACGCTGGTCCCGTGACTGATGTTGGTTCCGCTCGCGTAGAGGTGGTCGGGGACGTTCGCACGTTCGCCCGGAACACCGCGCGGGAGCTGAACCAAGCCCTGGCCCGGATGCGGGTTGATCCGGTCAAGATCGACGCCGAGGTGGACAAGGACCGCGTGGAGCGGTCCGTCCGCTCCGGGTTCGTCTCCGCCGGCCAGGTGGCCGTCCGCGCGTTCGCGGGGAGCCTGACCGGGGGCCTGGCCATCCTGCCCTCCCTGATCGGACCGGCACTGATCACGGCCGGCCTGGGGATCGCCGCCGGCATCGCGGCCGTGGTGGGGCCGGCGCTGGGCGGGCTGATCGCGTCTGCCGTGCTGGCCGCTGGTGGCCTCGGCGTGATCGGGCTCGGCGCGTTCCTCCTCCGGGAGGAGCCCGAGCTGGTCCGCGCCGCCAACCGGCTGATGGACTCGGTGAAGCGCGTATTCCGCCAGGCCGCCCAGCCGCTCCTCGAACCTCTCTCGGACTCCCTGGGGATCTTTGAGCGGCTGGTGGTCCGGATCGGACCCCAGCTCCGCTCGATGTTCGCGGACGTGGCGCCGGCCGTGGAGCCGTTCGCCCGGGGCCTGGCCGGGCTGGTGGAGAGCGCGCTCCCCGGGCTCCAGGAGTTGATCAGCGCCGCCGAACCGTTCCTCCGTGGCCTGGCCGCCGTGCTTCCGGACTTCGGTCGGGACCTCTCGAACTTCTTCGGGAACATCGCTGCCAGCGGCCCCGAGGCCACCATTTTCTTCCAGGACTTCATCGGCTGGATCGGCGCATTCATCCGGAACCTGGGCGAGTTCATCGGGTGGCTGACCCGGGCCTACGTCGCGGTAAAGAATTTCCTCGGCCCCCTCCCCGATATCCTCCGGGAGGCGTGGGCCGCATTCCGTGACGGGGCCTCGGCCGCCGAGGTATTCGACATTCTGGAGCAGGCTTTCGAGCCCGGATTCTTCGACCGGGTTGTGGAAACGCTCCGGAATATGGTCACCAGTGGACTCAATTACCTGGTGGAGAATATCCCCAACGTAATTGACACATTCTTGGCCATGAAGTCGGCCGTGATGGACGCGGCCGTTCAGTTGGTCCTCGGGATCGCGCAAGCCCTCCCGGAGATCATCCCGGCCGTGGTCAACTCCCTGGTCCAGGTCGTAACGACTCTGGTCAATGGACTGGTGGAGGCTGTCCCCCAGGTTGTGATGGCCGCCGGGGAGCTGATCAACGGCCTGGTGGACGGGATCGTGAACGCGCTCCCGACCCTGATCCCGGCCGTGGTTCAGATCGGAACGTCCCTGCTCACGGGCCTGTTGGGATTGATCCCGATCATCATTCAGGCTGGGCTCCGCCTGATCCAGGGCTTGGTGGAGGGCCTTCTCTCGGCGCTGCCCCAGGTCCAGATGGCCATGATCCAGGCCATCCCCCAGATCATCGGCGCGCTGATCACGGCGCTCCCCCAGCTCCTCCTCGCTGGAATCCAGATCATCACGGCCATCGTCCAGGGCATCGGGAACGCGCTGCCCCAGGTGGCCGAGGTGATCCAGAGCCAGGTCATCCCGATGCTGCTCACGACCCTGCAAACCCAGGGTCCGATGCTGATTCAGCAGGGTGTCCAGGCCCTCCAGCAATTCATGCAAGGGTGGATCGACAACGTTTCGCTGATCACGGACGTGATCACGAACCAGATCATTCCGACCATCACCCAGATGTTCCAGGAGAACCCGGAAATCCTGGAAGCTGGTATTCAGGTCCTCCAGACCCTCCTCCAGGCGTGGGCCGATAACATCGGCCTACTGACCACGTTTATCACCGAGCAATTCATCCCGCAGATTACCGCGCTTTTGCGGGATAACCCGGAGATCATCGACGCCGCCATTAACATCATCCTGGTTCTGATCCAGGCGTGGGCGGACAACATCGATCTGATCACGACCTTCATCACGGAGACCCTGATCCCCACGATGACTCAGGTCATCGAGGAGAACGGCCCGCAACTGGCCGCCGCCGGGGTCCAGATCATGATCGCGCTCCTCCAGGGCCTCCTCTCCGCGCTCCCCTCGATCATCGGGGGTCTGGCCCGGGTCGGCGCGCAGATGATCTCCACCCTGATCCAGCTCGTTCCGAGGATGGCCAGCACCGGAGCCCAGCTCATCGCGTCGCTGGCCGGCTCCCTGCTCTCCGCGTGGGGGAGCCGGATCGGCGGGATCATCTCCACCGTCAAGAACGGGATCACGGGCGCGTTCTCCGGCGCGGCGAACTGGCTCCGAGACGCGGGCCGGCGCATCATCGATGGCCTGATCTCCGGCATCCGGGCCGGGTTCGATCGGGTGCGCTCCACCCTGGGCTCCCTGACCTCGATGCTGCCGGACTGGAAGGGTCCGGCCGAGGTGGACCGGCGCATCCTCCGGGACTCCGGCCGCCTGGTGATGCAAGGGTTCGGGCTCGGAATCGAGGACGAGCGCCGCTCGATCCAGCGCCAGCTCCAGACCTTCACCGGAGACCTGGCTACGATGGCCCTCCCCACCTCCCCCCGTGGCGGGGACGGCGCCAGCCTCGGCGGGACCACGTACGTGACCATCGAGCCCGGCGCCATCGTGATCCAGGGCCAGGGCCAGGAGGCCGGGGAGGAGGCCGCCGAGGCCGTCCTGGAACGGCTCGGGCAAGCCGCGCTAGTGAGGTAGGCCGATGACGATCACGACGCTCCGGCCCTCCGCCACCTCGTCCGGGGTCGGGTGGAGTGCCCAGCCCTCCGGCACCCTCCACGGGGTCACCTCGGACGACTCGGATTCCACCTGGGCACAGTGGTCCGGCGACGGCTCGGCGCTGATCCTCACCACGCCGATCGACTCCCCGCCGGCCGGGGAGCGCCGGCACCTCGTCCGGCTCCGCGCCCGGGGAGAGGACGGCGCGGCGTGGTGGGCCGTCCGCCTGGCCTCGGGCTCCCTGGTGGCCGGCGCCGCCGCCTCGTTCGGCTCCTCCCCAGAGACCATCGTCGGCTCCTGGGGGTCCGGCGCGCCGCCGGACGGCTCCACGGTGATGAGCTGCTACGTCACCGGCCAGAGCACGGGAGTGAAGATCACCGAGCTGTACCTGGACGTGGACAGCCGGTTGGCCCCCAACTTCACCCCGCAAGTCCTGGACGGCTCCGGCACGGCCACGACCACGATCAACGACACGAACACCCCGATCGTCCGCGTGAGCGCGCTCAACTTGGACGGCCTCCCGGCACGCCAGTACCGGTACTGGGTCACGCTGAACGGGGCCACGGTCTGGGACACGGGAGTGGTCTCCGGCGCGCCGGTCAACCGCCAGACCGTCCCGCTGGACAACGGGACGTACGTGGCCCACCTGATGGTGTGGAGCACCCTCGGGGCCAACACCGCGTACGCCAGCACGGAGAAGACCCTCACGTTCACCGTGACCGTGGGGGCTCTGCCCATCCCCAACGCTCCGACCGTCACCCCGGAGGAGCCGTTCTATCGGGTGGAGGTGTGCGCGCCCAACGTCAGCGACTTCGACGGGGAGCAGACCTGGATCGAGGTCCAGCGGGTGGATTGCCCGCACGGCGGGTACCTGGCGCTCCCCGGCGGGAACCCGGCGCACGCGTCCGCCCCGGACCCGATCGATACCGTCCTGTACGACTTCACCACGGACGCCGAGGGCTGGGTGGGGGAGGGGGCCGCCACGGTCCAGCGGGTGGCCAGCCCGAGCCAGGACGGGAACGGCGCGCTGGAGGCCAGCGAGACGTTCGGGGCCGGGTTCTCCGAGGTCCGGTTCAACGACGCCAGCCCGGAGCGGGACCTGAGCGCCGGAGGGCCGACGCTGGGCGCCTGGGTGCTGATCCCGGCCGACGCTCCGGGGAGCGGCTGGCAGGCCCGGCTAGAGGTCCAGAACACCTCGTTCGTCTGGGTGCCAGGCCCGAACTTCAACCCCGTCCCCGGGGTGTGGACCTTCATCACCTTCACGCCGGACCCGGCGCTCCTGGCCGACTGTCGCTCGATCGGGTTCGCCATCGGCGCAAACGGCGTGAACCAGGACCAGGCCGTCTACGTGGACCGGGTGATCCAGGGCACCCTCCCCTTCACCGATCCGCCCACGGACCTGGAGGTGACGGTCCGCGCCGCACGGGACGACGACTGGCGTCCGAGCGCGGACGAGACCCTGGTGGCCAAGTACCTGACCGCCGGGGACCAGCGCTCCTGGCGCGTGTCGCTGGACGCGGACGGCAACGGGGACCCGGCGCTGATCGGGCGCCCGTTCCTCGTGTGGACGACGGACGGCACGCTGGGGACCGCCATCACGGCCGGCGCCACCGAGCGCGCGCCGATCAGCCCGACCGGGGAGGTCACTCTCCGAGTTCTCCTGGACTCCGACAACGGGGAGGGTGGCTGGACGGTCACGTTCGAGACCCTGGACGAGGAGGGCAACTGGGTCCAGCTCGGAGAGCAGATCACCGGGGCTGGGACCACCTCGATCTACTCCAGCTCGGAGCCCCTTCAGGTCGGCTCGTACAACAACGGCGGTTCCGAGCGGTTCCGGGGACGGGTCTACTCGGTCCAGATCCGGGACGGCCGGGACGGCCCGATCCTGGCGAACCCCGATTTCACCAACCACCCGGCCGGGACGGACACGTTCACCGACTCCACGGGCCGGACCTGGACCGTCCACGCGCCGGCCACGATCACCAGCGCGCAGAGCGCCACGAGCCTGGCCATCCTCGGCCCGCTGGGCACCGGGGAGTGCGCGGAGTTCGTGGACTACAGCCTCCCCCGGGCCGGGGTCGGCCGGAGCTGTGACCACCAGCCCGAGGAGTGCTGCTCGTACTACCGGGCGCGCACCGTGGGCCAGGTGGACGGCGCGCTCCTGGTCTCCGACTGGAGCGACGCGTGGAACCCGGGCCTCCCGGAGGGCCTGGTGGTGGCGTGGCCGTCCACGGAAGCCTCCATTCCCGCCGGCTGGAGCCGGGTCACGGACCTGGACGGGAAGTACCTGAAGGGCATCCCGGACGCCAGCACCCAGCCCGGGGGGACCGGCGGGGCCGCCAGCCACACGCACACGGTCCCGTCGCACACCCACGACATCAGCCACTCCCACACGAGCCCGACCCCCACGGCCGCCGCCACGGGTGCGGTCAACTCGGACGACGGGAACCCGGGTACCTCGGCCATCGCGGCCAGCCACACGCACACGCGGCCGTCCACGAACTCGGCCACGGTCTCCTCCGGCGCGACGGCGCCGCCGACCACGAGCGCGTCCAACGACCTGGCCCGGCTCCACGTGCTGTGGATCGAGGCCAACGGGAGCCCGCTCGGCCTCCCCTCCGGCGCGCTGGCCTTCATGCTTGACACTTCAGTGTCAGGATGGGACGACTACGCCAACGCGGCTGACCGGTTCCTGAAGGGCTCCGCCGCCGGGGCGGACGGCGGGGGGACGGCCGCCAGCGACATTGCCGCCCACGTCCACGGGATCAACGCGCACACCCACACCGGGACGGCCCACACCCACACGAGCCCGAACACCGGCTCGGTGAACTCGAACCTGAGCCTGTTCTCCGGCCCGAACGCGGTCATCTGGCAGTCCTCGCACAGCCACGTGATCAACATCGCGTCCTCCACCACGGCCGCGCTGAACTCCGGGGGTGGCGGGAACTCGGGTGCCACCGACGCGCCGGAGCCGCCCCACCGCCGGCTCCGCGTGCGCCAGAACACCCTCGGGTTCCCCAACCTCCCCGTGGGCACCATCGCGGCGTGGCGCGGCTCCCTGGGCTCGATCCCGGACCACTGGCAACTGTGCGACGGGACCAACGGGACCCCGGACATGTTCGGCCGGTACCCGAAGGGAGCCACCTCGGCCATCGGGGACGCGGGTGGCAGCCTGGACGCGCACAGCCACACCACCCCGAACCACAGCCACACCACCTCGGGCCACGCGCACAGCGCGTCCACCAACCCGGTGGGGAGTGGCGCCAACACCAGCTCCACCGCCACCATCAGCGTGGCGACGGCCGCGCACACGCACGCGCTGAGCAACGTCAACTCCACCACCCCGACCGTGGGCGGTTCCACCTCGGGGACGATGAGCGCCACCACCACGGAGCCTCCGTACGAGGAGGTGGCGTTTATCCAGCTCATAGAGGAGTGGCAGCCTCCGGAGCCGGCCGAAACGTTCTGTCTGGAGTGGAACTCGGACGAACACCTGATCCGGACCCGGGGGCCGGCCGGCCCGATGTACGCGCCCGTGAAGGGCCGGTTCGAGTGGGCCGTCACGCGGCCGTTCACGGCCTCCACCGGGGTCAACGGCTCCCGGTTCGTCACCTCGGCGCCGCCCGGGGGCCGCAACCTCACGATGACGGCCGCCGTGGAGTCCGAGGCGGAGCTGGCCCAGCTCCGCGCGGTCCTGGCCCGGCCGCTGGTCCTGATCTCCCCCAGCGACGCGTCCGAGGTCTGGGCCGCGCCGGTTCAGGAGTCGGTCCGGATCGTGAAGGTGGGCCGCATCCGTCAGGTGACGGCCTCGTTCATCGCCACCGGACCCGAGCCCCCTCCCCAGCTTGCGGACGTGGGAGCATGAAGGCATGGCTGTAATCAACGTCCTACGCCCGATCTCCACCCGGGTCTCTGGGTCGGGGACGGCAGTCCCCTCGGGGACGTTGCACGGAGTCACTTCGGACAACAACGACTCGACGTATATCCAGCTCACCGAGGCAAATTCCGGGAACAACTGGAACCTTCGGGTGGAGTCGCACACGCCGCCGGCCAACCACCAGCGCCACCGCATCCGGGGTCGGATTCGCATCCGGACCGACGCGGGGACCATGACCGAGGACATCGACCTGGGCCGTGGGACTGAGGACTACATCGAGTACGCCACGGTCCCCGTCACCTCCTCGTTTGCCGAGCAGTCCACCCCGTGGTTCCAGAACGCGGGGTACGGTCTGGCGACGGCCGGCGCTCTCTCGGACCTGAACATCGGCGGGGGATGGGCCGCCGACCCGACCGGTGGTGCCACGGAGCTACGCACGGCGGAGTGTTACATCGACATCGATTGTCGAGCGCGGCCGGCCTTCTCCCCCGAGGTGCGCGACTCCGCCGGGGTCAACCGCAACGGTGGCACGGTCACCGACACGAACCAGCCCACCCTCTACTTCGGAGAGGTGGCGTACGACGGTCTCCCGGCCTCGAACTGGGCCGTAGCGGTGTACGACGCTGGAGCGGTTCAGGTCTTCCAGCAGTCGGGGGCCGGGGCTCCGCCGACCGAGGTAGAGGTAACCACCGGTCTGGATGACGGGTCGTACACGGTCAACTTCTACGTGGTCTCCACCATCCGGGGCTCGGACCCGCTGGACAAGCTGATCACGATCAACTTCAGCGTCCAGAACACGGTCCCCCCGCCGTCCCCTCCCCTGGTCACCGTGGAGCCGGAGTTCGGTGGGTACCGGGTGAGCTGGTCCAACCCCGGGGGCCAGCCGTGGGACAACGACTATGTGGTGGCCGAGGTCTGGCGGGACGACTGCACAGGGTCCCAGCGGATCGCCACCGTACCCAACGGCCTGAACGGCTCGTACCTGGACCTAGCCATTCCCCAGCTCGATCCCCAGCGCGTCCAGGGGGAGGAGGGGTGCGAGGTCCAGTCGGACGCGTGCGACATCACGTATCGGGTGCGCTACTGGGGGTACGTCTCCACCTTCGTGGAGTTGCCGAACACCATCCCGGCGGACCTGATCCTGGCGTGGCCCGGCACGGCCGCCAGCATCCCCTCCGGCTGGTCTCGCGTCACGGCGCTGGACGGGTTCTACCCCCGGGGGGCCAACACGGTCAACGCGCCCACCGCCACCGGGGGGAGCGCCAGCCACTCCCACACGCTCCCGAACCACGCTCACACCATCGGCGCGCACAGCCACTCCGTGGGCGGAAGCACGGGGACCAGCAATTCCTCCACGACCTCGGCCCGGTTCAACGGCGCCAGCCAGCCCCAGGCGAACCAGCCGCACAGCCACAGCCGGCCCAGCGCCACCGGTAGCCGCGCGGCCGTGGCGTCCGGCTCCGCCGCGCCCGGGACCTCCACGGCGAACAACGAACCTCCGACCCGGACCGTGATCTGGATTCAGAGCGACGGCGCCCAGGCCGCGTACCCGGTCGGCGTGCTCGGGTTCGCCACCGAGGCCGTGTCCGGCTGGGTGGACGACACGAACTCCACCGGCCGCTTCCTCCGGGGCGCGCCGGCTGGTGGCAACGGCGGGACGAACTCGGGCTCTAGCACCCACACGCACACGGTCAACGCGCACACCCACACCGGCAACACCCACAACCACTCCTTGGGGAACACGGGTCTGTCCAACCCGGTGGGTGTGAACGCTGGCTACGGCTCCTCCACCCCGCGCTGGCTCCCCCGGCACAACCACCCGATGAGCGTGGGCAACGCCAGCACCGGGAACCTGAACTCGGCCGGTGGCGGGACCAGCAGCGCGGCGAACCACGAGCCACCCAACCGCCGGCTACGCGTGCTCCGGAACACGGGCGGGGGGACCCAGACCCGGATCATCGGCCTGTACCTCGGGGCCGTGGCCGACCTGGACCCGCTCCTGACGCTGTGCAACGGCTCGAACGGCACGCCGGACATGCGAACCTGGTTCGCTCGGGACCGGGGCTCGGACTCGGTGAACTCCACCGGGGGCTCCAGCACCCACACGCACACCACCCCGAGCCACAGCCACTCGATCCCGGCGCACAACCACACGACCAACGTCCTGGCCTCCACCACGGGATCGTTCGAGGCCCCCTCGTTCGGTGACCTGGGGGACTCCCCGACCACCGGCCACGACCACTCCAGCGGGAACACGGCCAACGCCACCCCCTCGATCTCCAGCGTGGGGAGCGGGACCACCAACTCCGTGAACCACATCCCGCCGTATCGAGAGGCCCACTTCGTCCGGCTGGACGGCACGATCTCCGGGGGGCCGCTCCCCGTGCCGGAGCTGAAGGTCTCGGATTTCGCCTCGATCACCGTTCCCGCGTTCACGTACGGGGACGGCCTGGACCGGCTGGCCACGACCACCAAGAAGATCACGGTGGTGACGGACCGGACCCACGAGTTCCCCCGGCTGGTGGCCGACTCCACCCCGCTGGAGGGTGGTCTCCACAGCGTGGCCACCACGCTGGCCGGGGAGGACATGTCGTTGGCCATCGGCGTGGAGGGCCGGCCGGCCATCGATGAGCTGGAGGAGGTTCTGAGCGCGGACCGGGTGTACTACTCCCCGGTGGGCGGGACCCCGGGCTGGTACGCGCCGGCCGGCTGGACCGTGCGCGCGCCGGCTCCGGACGTGAAGCTCCTTCAGGTCACGATGGTGCGCCAGCCGTGGCCTTCCACCCCCGACCCGGAGGAGTATCTGTAGTGGCAACCCGCTTCAGCTCCGCGCGCCACCAGGCCGCGCTCAGCGTGCCGACCGGCTACCGACGCCGCTCCCGCTTCACGTTCTCCCGGGGAGGTCTCTCCCGGGACCTGGAGCCGGTCTCCGGCTCCTTCACCCAGGACGCGCGGCGCGCCGGCCGCTGGGACGGCCGCCTGACGTTCACCGGGGACGACCTCCTCCCCCGGCGCCCGGGTGACCTCCTCAGTCCCTTCGGGACCATCGTGGAGGTGGAGCTGGGCCTGGAACTTCTTGACGGTTCAGTGTCAACCGTGCCCTACGGCACGTACGAGGTGGTGAGCGCGCGGACCCGGACCGATGCCGGCCAGCGCGTGGTGGACGTGGGCCTGGCCGACATCTCCGGGCGCGTGGACCGGTACCGGTTCGAGCAGCCCATGACCGTGGCCCAGGGCTCCGACCTGGCGACGATGGTCAACGCGGTGGTGACCAACCGGACCGGCCGGAACCCGAACACGAGCGCCACGGGGGCCGTGCTCGGCGCGCCGCGCGTGTTCGGCCTGGACCCGAACACCGGGCCGTGGGCCGAGATCCTGGACGTGCTGGCCGGGTTCTCCCGGATCGCCTGGTACGACCGGGTGGGCTCCGTACAGATCGGCTCGATCAACGCGGACCCGGCCACGGCGTACCCGCTGGACAGCCTGACCAGCCTCTCCGCCGATTTCGACACCCGGCCGCCCAACGTCGTGGTGGCCCGGGGAGAGCCCCAGGACGACCAGGAGCCGGTTCAGGCCGTCGCCATGGACAGCGACCCCTCCTCCCCGACCTACGCGGGGACCGGCCCGGGAACGAGCCCGTACGGCCGCGTGACGCGGTTCTACTCCTCCCCGCTGATCGAGACCCAGGGCCAGGCCCAGAGCGCGGCGAACACGATTCTGGCCGGCCTGGTGGGAGCCGGCGCCACGTACACCCTCGTCCGGCCCTACGATCCGACGATCGATGCCGGGGACGTGGTGAGCCACCTCGGCTCCGCGCTGGCCGTGGACCAGGTGACCGTGGACATCACCGGGGATACGTCCCTCCAGGTCCGGGAGCTGTAGATGGCCATCGACTACACCAAGCTACTGAACAAGCTCCAGCCGCAACCGGGCGCGGAGGACGTTCTCCGGCGCCGGACCGGCGTGGTGGACGCCGTGAACTCGGACGGCACGGTGGACCTGGTTCTGTCCGGCGTGATCATCCCCAACGTCCCCCGGCTGGCGTCCGCTCC
>Ga0164243_10011643_pt1 | contig 12529 bp, 14 predicted proteins | sample OricompcompostOP_FD_108781 | JGI IMG/M metagenome (GOLD analysis project Ga0164243, IMG submission 108781) | Organic Plus compost microbial communities from Emeryville, California, USA - Original compost - Organic plus compost (OP) | ecosystem: Engineered > Solid waste > Mixed feedstock >...
AGAGCTTGAGCGCCGCCAGTGCGTACTCGTCGATGGCGAAACCGGTGCGGTCGGCCGGCGCCTTGAAGCCGGGCGCGCCCAGCGTCGGCCTGCCCGGCCCGTCCGCTTCGAAGGACAGTTCGAAGTCGACCAGCGACACCTGGTCCTCGTCATCGACCAGCACGTTCATCGGATGCAGATCGCCGTAGACGATGCCGCGCTCGTGCACGGCGTCGAGCAGCTTTTCCAGGCGCTCCAGCAGAGCGAGCGCGCGCTCGGTGTAGGCGGGCAGGTCGCGTTGGTCCGCATCGCGCCTGGTGAGCGGATAGTTGCGGGCGAGCCAGGAGCCCAGTGGCCTGCCGTGCATGCGCCGCATCGCGAGGAAATGGTGCTCCCAGACGACGAAACGTTCGTATACGGCAGGAATGCCGGGAATGCCGTCGAGCCGTTCGAGGATCTCGTGCTCGCGGTGCAGTCGCTGGACGGCGTCCCGCAGATCGCGGTCGAGTCCGGCGTGCGGCCGGGCCTCCTTGAGCACGACCTCCTGCCCGGTCCGCTTGTGTTTGGCGAGATAGACGCCACCGCCGTTCGAGAAGTGCAGCGAAGAGCTCACCTGGTACGGGAACTGCCGGGGATCACCAGACCGTCGCGCGGCGAGGTGGGGTGTCAGACATTCCGGCAGTTCGACCCAGTCCGGCAGGTGAAAAACCGGCCGCCGCTCATCGGGCACGAGCGTGCCATCGGGCCGGCGTATCGCCAGCACCCGCCTGCCGCTCGCCTCGACCCACCGTTCGGCGAATCCGCCGTAACGGACGTGCAGCGGCCCCGCGCCATATCGCAGGTCGCTGAGAATGTACGGGCCCGGTTCTCCGCCCAGTTCCGCGTCGAGTGCGGAAAGCGTGTCCTCGAGTTCCTTTTCGTTTTCCGGATAAATAGTCGCGAGCTTTCCGCTGCCCTCGCGGGGTGCGTATTTCGAATTGTGCGCGAGCACCATCGCGCGGGTGCGGAGATGTTTGTAGGCGATGCCACGATCGGAGCAGTGGCGGTGCACGGCGGCGAGCACATGATCCACGTTGGACGGCGTGCCCGAGACATGGATTTTCCATCCCTGCTCGGGAAGTTCGTGCCGCACCGGGCAAAGATAGCGCCACACACCACTTTCGGTTGTCACCCAATCGTGGGTTGGTTTGGGGAGAAGTGCGGAGAAATCGCCGTCCGGGCGGCCGGCACCACGCTGCTCGTCGAAAAACAGCGGATCCGCGAAGCAGTACGCTTCGTACTCCAGATCCATCCGGCACCGCCCTCCACTTTTTTCGCGACGCACAATCTTCCCCCCACCGGCCCCCCGTCGGCCAATCCGCCAACCAGGGTTTGCAACTCGGCTGTTCGAGGTAGCGATTAATGCCAATTACCGAGAGGTAGCCGAACCGAGCGTGAGGACTCGTCACTCGTTCGAGATGTAACATTCCACTCTGGACTCGTCGTCCCTGCTAGGCCGACAGACCTGCAATTCGCAGCCGGTCAGCCGATCGGTCAACCGGGGACCCGGTGGGTTTATTTCCTGCGAAGATCACTCTGCGTCACCAGCTGGACCGAGGTCTGAACCACCGACTGGCGGCCCGCCGCACCCCGGCATAGCCTGCACGGTTCGGCCACCCCGCCATCGCCCGATCGCGCGCAACTAAGCTGCGGACCGTGATCTCTTGGTTCGCGGTGACGGTCGCGGTAGCCGCACTCGTCGTGGCGGCGTGGAGCTTCATCCTCGCCGCGCGCGACAAGGAGCCGGGGAAAGCCCTGCTCGCCGGGCTCGCCGTGGTCGAGCTGCTGGTGATCGCGCAACTCGTGGTCGGCGTGGTACTGCTCATCGACGGCGGCAAACCGGGCAGTCTCGCCACCTATCTCGCGTACCTGATCATCTCGCTGGTGGTGCTGCCCGTCGGCACGCTGTGGGCGCTGGCCGAACGCAGCCGGTCCAGCACCGCGGTTCTCGGGGTCGCGGGCATCGCGATCGCGGTCATGGTGCTGCGGCTGCATGAGATTTGGAGTGGGGCCAGTGCCTGAGAAAACCGCGACCGGCCCCGGCCGCATCCTCGTCGCCGTGTACGCGATCTTCGCGCTGGCCGCGACCTCGCGTGCCGCGGTGCAGATCTCGACCAAGTTCCACGAGGCGCCACTGGCGTACGTGCTCTCCGCCGTGGCCGCGGTGTTCTACATCGTCGCGACCGTCGCGCTGGCCCGCTCGGGTTCGACGTCGTGGCGCGTGGCGGTCGCGTCCTGCACGATCGAACTGCTCGGCGTGCTCACCGTCGGCACGCTCAGCATCTTCGATCGACAGGCCTTTCCCGACGCGACGGTGTGGTCGGTGTACGGGCAGGGCTACCTGTTCATTCCGCTCGTGCTGCCGGTGATCGGCTTGTACTGGCTGCGCCGGACGGCGTGATCAGAACTTGTCGATCGCGACCGCGTTGTCCCGCGTGTCGGTGCGCTGCTGGACGAGACGGGCCGCGGGGCCGTCGGGGCTCAGCTCCAGCTTGGCGAGCGGGTTCAGCCGGTTCTGCACCACGTACAGGCGTTTGCCGTCGCGCAGGAGGCCGTCGTTTTTCGGCAGCGCTTCGACGTCGACCGCCGTGGTGGCGCCGCTGGCCGGGTCGATGCGGAACAGCTTGCCGATTCTCGCCGCGCGTACGCCCGGCGGCGGCGACAAGCTCACCAGAGCTTCGAAACCTGGTGCGCGACGGCCTCTCCCTGCGCCCGGCCGGCGTGCGCGGCCGCCGTGCGGCGCTGGGGGTCGTAGGGGTTCGGGCCGATGGCCTCGACGCTGCGTTCGTCGGGTGCGATGAGCTGCACGTCGGCGTTCTCGGCGAGCCACTCGGCATCCGCGGCGGCGCCGGGAATGCGTCCGTAGCCGGCAGGCATCGGTGCCAGGATGATGATCGTGTCGTGCCCGGCGGCCTGGCGCGCGTTCGTGGTCGAGACCATTCCGCCGTCCACCCAGGACCGGCCATGGAAGTGTTCGAGCGGCCAGACGCCGGGAACCGCGCCGCTGGCGGCGACGGCGTCGGGCAGGGCCACGCCGGAGTGCCGGTCGAACAGGCGCAGCTCGCCGGTGTCGGCGTCGATGGCGGTGACCTTCAGTACGGCGGGCCAGTCAGTGGTGACCAGGCGGGTAGCCACGACCCGGCGGCGGACGGCCGCCGGGACGGGTTCGGGGTTGGCCTTGGAGATCCGGCCCATCGCCGCGCCGACCTCGCGCGGATCGTCGCCGCCCTCCTCTAGCGCCGCCCACCAGGCTTGCGTCGTGGCCTCGGACGCCTTGGCATCCACCTCGTTGTCGTCCGCGACGAACTGGGCGGCGAAGAGCCGCTCCAGGTCGTAGCCGCTGGCGACCGCGGCGCCGACGAACGAGCCCGCCGAGGTGCCGATCACCGAGGTGGCCTTGCTCCAGTCGACACCCGCGGCGGCGAGCCCCGCCAGCACACCGACCTCCCACGCGATGCCTGTCACGCCGCCCCCACCAAGCACGAGGGCACGCGACGGGGATTCAGTCGGATGGGTCATGGAAAGGACTCCTTGCCTTTTCGTTGTGGTCAGGACGGAAGATCTCACCGCGCCATGGGATTTCACCGGCCGCCGGCCCTCGCGCAGCGCGTTTCGCCGCGTCGGGGAACAGGACGCGAGCACGGTTCCTGACCGCGGCACGGGCGGCCCCGGAGAGGCCGTGACTGTCCCGGAGTGCGTGGATGTCGCGGTGTACACCCACAGCCGCCGCAGGGTCGTCGCGATGTCCGCACGGGCCTCGGCATCACCGCGACCGCGGGGACGTAGGCGTTGGGAGGCACGGAAATCCCGTTGTACTCGGCGTGCACGGCCCACCCATCGACCGCACCGACACGATGGATCTCGGCGCCGTACGCCGCGTCTCCGGCCGCGTGCGGGTTCATCGTGACGATGCTGTTGACGGTCGCGTCTCCACCGCGGTAGGACGACCGCAATTCGGCGATCGTGTCGTTGAGGGCCGGCATCATCACCTCCGAATGTCAGGATCTGACATTCATGACGCTACCACGGAATGTCAGTATCTGCCATTCGCGCGTCCACCAGGTAGGGTGGCGCAATGGTGAACCGGCGGGAGCGTTCCCGGGAGCGGCTTCAACAGGCCGCCCTGGAGCTGTTCACACGCGACGGCTACACCGAGACCACCGCCGTCGCGATCGCCGAACGCGCGGGCGTGACCGAGCGGACGTTCTACCGCCACTTCGGCGACAAGCGAGAGGTGCTCTTCGGCGACGGCGACCGGCTCGTGCGTCTTCTCGTCGACGCTCTGCCACACCCGCCCGAGCCACTGGACCGGGCGCTCCGAGACGCCTTGTCCGCTCTCGCCGCCGACTTGACGCCGCGGCGAGAGCGGCTGGCCCAGCGGGCCGCGCTGATCAGGGCACACCGTGAACTCGCCGAGCGCGAGCTGCTCAAGGGGCAGTCCTGGGCCGAAGCACTCGCGCGCGTGCTGATCGACCGCGGAGTCGATGAGCTCACCGCGGTCGCGCAGGTCGAGGTCGCGCTCGCACTGTTCCGCACCGCGTTCGCCCGGTGGGTGACGAGCGACGACGCGGCCGGCCTGGACAGCCTGATCGACCAGGCCTACGTGGCGGCCGGCCGGCCACGGAAGGGCCGACGGCGGCCGGGAGCTAAGGCCGGGTCAGCGGCACGGGCTCCGCTCCCGGGACTATCCGAGCGCTGATCTCACCGAGGTGATCGGCTCGAACCACCACCCCGTCGCCGGGGCGGAGGTAGGGAAACGATCGACGTCGAGTTCGACGCACTCGCCCTGGCAGAACGTGGCCTGGGTGACGTCGATCGAGGGCGCACATGCCCACCCCGGCGGCGCGGTCGCCCAGTGTGTGATCGAGTGGGCCGCCTGGGGCTCGAACCCAGAACCTACGGATTAAAAGTCCGCAGCTCTACCAATTGAGCTAACGGCCCTCGAGGAGAGTTTAACCGGAGGCCGTCGGGCACCGTGCGGCACGGTGTGCGGTTGTCGACTTGCCTCCTCCCGACCGTGCAGAGGTCGTCGTGTTGACGCGCCGGGGGCTGCCCCGGTGTTCGCGGCCCGTGCCGGAGGAGGGTTCGAGCGTGTTCGTGCGGGTAGCAGCGTCAGCGTCGGTATGGGCTACCTCCACGCAGGGCCGGTGTGTGACGTAGTCCGGTTTCAGCGGGCCCGCCGCACCTCGTCGCCGTGCACGACCACCGCCCAGATCACCACCACGTCGAGCGCGATGACCACGGTGGCCCACACCGGGTAGGCCGACAGGAACGCCAGCTGGGCGACGGCGTTGATCGTGCACAGGGCCACCGCCGTGACCCTGGCCCACGCCGCGCCCGTGAACAAACCGACGCCCGCCGCGATCGCGAGCGCGCCGATGATCAGGTGCAGCCAGCCCCAGCCGGTCAGGTCGAACACCAGCAGGCCCTCGGTCCCAACCACGTAGTAGTCGTCGTTGAACAGGGCGACGAGCCCCTCGATCACGTTGAACGCACCGAGCAGCACCATCATCACGGCGCCGAACCGGATCCAGCCCACCCAGGCCGACGATCGCGCCGGGGTCCGTGCCGGTGCGGTCACGCCGCCGGTGCCGACGGCCCCGGGGTGGGGTTGTGCTTGCTGAGCCATGGTTTCCTCCTGCGTTGGTCAGTCGGTGAGCCGCATCTCCCGCCCGTGCGCGACGAGCGCGTAGATCACGAGGACGTCGACCGTGATGACGATGAGCGACCACACCGGGTACGCGGGCACGAAGGCCAGGTGGATGAGCGCGCTCGCGCCCGCGAGGACCGCGCCCGCGAACTGGGCGACCCGGTTGCCTGCCAGGACACCGCAGCCGATCACGACGGCGAGGACCCCGAGCCCGAAGTGGACCCAGCCCCAGACGTTGTAGGACACCTCGACGACGAGATCGGTCGAGGGCACCAGGAAGTAGTCCTCGTCGAACACCGCGACGAGGCCCTCCACCGCCTGGAACAGGCCGAGCAGGACCAGCATGATCCCGCCGAAGGAAACCCACCCGGTCCAGCCCGTGACCCGTTGTGGCCTGGTGTCGGTGGTGTAGCTGTCTGACATGGCGCCTCCCGTACGGACGGCTTCGGACACCCCACGGTGCACCGAGGACAGCCCGAACGCCTCACACACCACGGGTGAGGGCCCGGACCAACGCCGCGGTCAGCGCCCGCGGGCCGGCCGGCAGCAGCGCCGCCGGGGATGCGCCCGGGGCCTCGCGCGGCATCCGCACCCGCAGCGCGCCCGGCAGGACGCGGAACCGCAGCGGCGGCGGGAGCCGCAGCGCCTCACCGTCCACGCCCGCCTCGACCAGGGGCGATCCCGAATCGACCACGAACTCGGCGGCCGACCACGACCGGCGCCCGCGCCGCGGCGACAGCCTGCCCGCGCGGTCCGCGGTCACCGTGACGATCCCGAGCACACCGGAGTCCAGGCGTTCCCTGGTGCCGAACCCGCTCAGGTGCTCCAGCCGGTAGGGGCCGTTGGACACCAGCACCACGTCGGCCGACTCGCAGCGCGTCCCGTCCGGCAGGCTGAACGCGAGGTCGGGGCGCGGCGCGTCCGGACCCAGCAGGTCGGGCAGCCGCTGGGCCGCCGTCGCGGCCTTCGCGCCGCGGTAGGCGGGTGACTGGACGACCGTCGCGTACACGCCGAGCGAGACGTTGTTGACGAACACCCGGCCGTTGAGCTCGGCCAGGTCGATGCGGCGCTCGATCGCTTCGCCGAACGCCGCGAGCGCCGCCGGCACGTCCTCGCGGTCCAGACCGAGGTCGAGCGCGAGGTGGTTGCGGGTGCCCGCCGGGACGCAGACGAACGCCACGCCGTGCTGCCGCGCGACGTCGGCGACCAGCGCCTGCGACCCGTCCCCGCCGGCCATGCCGAGCACGTCCGCGCCACGGGCGACCGCCTGCTCGGCCAGCGCACGCAGGTCGTCGCCCGGCCGCAACTCGACCGGTTCGACCCCGAGCGCGCGGGCCCGCTCCGCCAGCCCGAACCTGGCCGCCTTCCCGCCGCCGGACCGGGGGTTGAGGATCAGGACGCCGTGCCGTGCGGGCCCGGCGGGGTTGCCCGTGACGGCCGCGGCGTGCCCGAGAGCCGCTCTGCTGGCCCCCGCCGACACCGCGACCAGCACGGCCACCACCGCGAACCACAGGTACGCGTGCAGATCGGGCAGGAAGGCCGTCGCCGCGAGCGCGACCACCGCCACCGTCGCGGCCGCGAAACGCCGCGCGCCCCGGCGCACGAGCGCGGCCCATGCGGCGGCCACCGCGCACGCGACGAGCAGCACCGCGACCACCGACTGGACCGGATCCCGCACCAGCACCAGCACGGTGACCACAAGCGCCGCCAGACCCGCGACCAGAGCGGCGAGCGCGAACCCGCGCCGAGCCACCGGAGACCGGACCATCGCCACACCACCTCCCGGGACGACTGTCCCCGCGGGCCGCATCCGGCGCGGAGGAGGCGGCCGGGAAGCCGACCCACGCCGCGGGGCCCACCACTGTCCCCGCGGGCGCGGCGGCAGTCCTCACCCGGTGCGGACGAGGCGTCCGCCGGGAGCGGCACGGACCGTGGGCCGATGACGCGCACCACCACGGATTCAATGCTCGGCGCGGGGCTCAGCCGCGCCGAGCGGGCCGACCGGGGCAAGGCCGCGCGGCTGCGGGTGCCGCGGTCCGCGCACGCGACGTGGACCCGCGCGGGCCCCGGGCCGCTGGAGCTGCTCGCCGGACAGGACGCCGCCCGGATCCCGGAACTGGTGCCGGTCCGCTACTTCCGCATGGCGGCCACGCCCTTCACCTACTTCCGCGGCGCCGCGCTGCCGATGGCCGCCGACCTGGCCGGCACCCCGGTCACCGGGTTCACCGTGCAGACCTGCGGCGACGCGCACCTGATGAACTTCGGCCTGTTCGCCTCGCCGGAACGGCGCCTGGTGTTCGACATCAACGACTTCGACGAGACGCTGCCGGGGCCGTGGGAGTGGGACGTCAAGCGGCTCGCCGCGAGCGTCGAGGTCGCCGGGCGCGACAACGGCCACTCCGCGAAGGGCCGGACCACCGCCGTGCTCGCGGCCGTCGGCGAATACCGGCGCGCGCTGCGCGAACTAGCCGGGCGCACCGCGCTGGAGGTCTGGTACGCCCACGCCGACGTCGGCATGCTGCGCGAGGAGTTCGCGCGCGAGCTGTCCGCGGCACCGCGGCGGCGGCTGGACCGGGCGGTCGCGAAGGCCCGCACCGCGGACCACCTCGGATCCCTGCGGCGGTTCACCACCGTGGACGACGGGCGGGTGCGGATCCTCGCGGACGAACCACGCATCGTCCCCCTGGACCGCCTCGCGGGCGACGGGCAGGACCCGGACGTGCTCGCGGGCCGCCTGACCCGGATCCTGCAGGCGTACCGGCGTTCGCTCGAACCGGAACGGCGCGCCCTGCTGGACCGCTACACGCTGGCCGACATGGCGCTCAAGGTCGTCGGCGTCGGCAGTGTCGGCACCCGCTGCTGGATGGTGCTGCTGCTCGGCAACGACGAGAAGGATCCGCTGTTCCTGCAGGCGAAGCAGGCGGGCGAGTCGGTGTTCGAGCCGTTCACCGCGCCGAGCGCCTTCGCCAACGCCGGGCAGCGGGTGGTGGTCGGGCAGCGTCTCATGCAGACGGTCAGCGACATCTTCCTCGGCTGGGTGCGGGTGCGCGGCTTCGGCGACCACACCCAGGACTTCTACGTGCGCCAGCTGCGCGACGGCAAGGGATCGGCCGCGGTGTCGGACATGCGACCCGATGTGCTGGCCGCCTACGCGCGGCTGTGCGGGTGGACGCTGGCGCGGGCACACGCACGGTCGGGCGACAGCGTGGCGATCGCGGCCTACCTGGGGTCGTCGCCGGTGTTCGACACCGCGGTCCGCGCGTTCGCCACGACCGCCGCCGACCAGAACGAGCGCGATCACGGCGCCCTGTGCGCGGCGATCGCCGACGGCGGTATCCCCACCCGGGAAGGGTGAGGTCCACCGGGCCGCCGCGGAGCAGGATCCGGTCATGGTGGCAGCCGAGCACCCAGGTCCGGTCGCCGCGGACCTCGTGCTCGGCGCCGGGGCCGCGGCCGTCACCGCGCTGCACCGGCTCGCGCGCAGAACTCTCGCGCCCGTCCTCACACCGGTCCTGCGGGTGGAGAACTGGCCGCCCCCGCTGCGTGAACTGGCCGAGGACGGGCAGCGGCGGCGGGAGGAGGCGCTCGCCGGCGGGGTGCGCCTGTTCCGCCGCGTCGCGCCCGCCGCGGTGACCACGGTGCTGGACGAACTCGACCTCGCCGGCATCGTGCGCGGGGTGCTCGAGGAGATCGACCTGCCGGGGATCATCCGGACCTCCACCGGCTCGGTCGCGGGCGAGTCCGTGCGGGACGCGCGGCTGCAGGCGATGGCCGCGGACGACGCGGTGGCCCGGTGGGCGGCACGCGTCCTCCCGGCCAGGCGCGGCAGGCCCCTGCCGGCCGGCCATGACTCCCGGACCTGACGCCCGCCGCGGCGAAACCTGGTTCGCCGCACTGCCCGCGCCCGCACGCGCCCGCCAGGGACAGCCGGCCGGGCTGGTCAGCCGCACCCTCGCCGCGGTCGTCGACTGCGTGGTGCTGGGGCTCGCGCTCGGCGGTCTCTACCTCGGCTGGGCCGCGGTCGACTACTCGCTCGACCCGGTGCGGTTCACCTTCCCCACGCCAACCCGGATCGTGACCGTCGCCGTGGCCACCGGGGTCGCGGTGCTCTACCTCGCCGCCTGCTGGGCCGCGACCGGCCGCAGCTTCGGCGACCAGCTGCTCGCGCTGCGCGTCGTGGACCACCGCGGCCGCCCGCCGGGGCCGGTGAAGGCGCTGGTGCGGGCCGTCGGGTGCGTGTTCGTGCCGGTCGGGCTGCTCGGGGTGCTGGCGGGCGGGCGCCGCCGCTCCCTGCAGGACCTCCTGCTGCGCACCGCGGTGGTCTACGACTGGTCGACCTCACCCGGAACGAGCGACGCGGACCCCCGCGCGGCCGGGGCATCGTGACGGGGTTCCGCACGAGGGAGGCGATCCGTGGTGGACACACGTGTCCGGTCCGCGGGCCTGGCAGCAGGCGCCGCGGCCGTCCTGTTCGCGGTGGCCTGCGGCGGGGACAGCGGGTCCGGAGGCCCGGCGGCCACCTCGGCCCCGGCCGCCACCACCACGAGCGCGCCGGCGAGCGCGACGACCCGGCCCGAGTGCGCGGCCCTCGTCAACACCGGGCAGGCGCTGGTCACCACGGCCACCCAGTTCGTCAGCGGACAGGCCACCGGCAACCAGGTGCGCGTCGCGGCCGAGGAACTCGGCGCGTCGATCGACACCGTGCGCACGGTGGTCGGCGCGGACACCGCCGCCCGGCTCGACGACGCGAAGGCCGCGCTGGGGCGCGTACAGAGCGCCCTGACCGCGCAACCACCTGACCTCGCCCAGGTGCGCACCGCCGCCAACGACACCCTCGCGGCCCTGCGCGACGCCGTCACCCTGTGCCAGGCGAGCACACCCAGCGGCTGATCACGCCGCCGGCCGCGGCTGGTCCAGGAACTGCAGCACGCCGAGCGCGACCACCAGCACCAGTGCGATCACCAGGACCGTCAGCCCGCTCGGGCTGCTCAGCGACACGAACACCAGCACGGCCACGGCGACCAGGCCGAACCGCAGCGCGGTCAGGTGCGCGTGCACCCACGGCCCCACCGGGCCGGTGCGCAACCCGGCCTTCGCGCCACCGCGGCGCAGCCACCCGATCGCCTTCGACGCGCCGCGGCGGATCCCCACCGCCGTGGCCGACGGGCCGGCCAGGAACGCGCCCAGCGCGACCACCAGCCCGATCGCGAACACCAGCCGCAGACCGTCGCGCAGGAACCGCACGACGAGGTCGAACGACACCCCGGCCGCCACCGTCGCCCGCGGCGGCACCGCGCCGACCAGCAGGCCGCGGGTGACCAGCAGCGCCGCGGCGATCACCAGCATCCCCAGCGCAACCCCGAGTCCCGCGCCGAGCAGCGCCCGCCGGTGGTGGCGCGCGATGTAGACGCCCAGCGCGATCAGGGCGAGCGCGACCCACGGCAGCCAGGTGGCCGCCTTGTCCAGCAACGAATACAGGCCCTTCGCGCGCTCCAGCTTCGTCGCGTCGGTGAGCGCGATCGTCGGGTGCACGTCCGGGATCCGGCCCGCCACCGTGAACCCCGAGTCCACGAGCTGCTGCCGGGCCGCGGCGATGAACGGCGCCAGATCCAGCCGCACCTCGCCGTCGCTCACCACGACGGCCTGGCTGTCCCCGGACAGCACGGCGTTCATCTGCTCGCTGGCCGTGCGCAGCGACCGATCCCACAGCTCGGCGACCTGCGGGCTCGCCACGATCGCCGCGACCCGGTCGTGCACGAACCCGCGCAGGCTCGACTCCAGCGGTCCGGCCAGCCCCTGCAACCGGTCCGGTGACCGCGGGTGGGACACCCTGGGCGCTGAGCACCCCCAGCGCGTCGGAGGTCAGGGCGGGCACGTCGACGTACTCGAACACGGTGGCGGTGACCCGGTCGGTGACCGCGGCCTGCACCGACGGCTCCCGGATGATCGGGCTGGTCGTCTCGACGAACCGGTCGGTGTTCGCGACCTGGTTGTGCACCCACACCGTCATCAGCGCGACCGGCATCAGCAGGCACCCCAGGGTCAGGACCACGCCCGCGGCGATCGACCGCCAGACGACGCGCCGCCGCGGCGGGCGTTCGCGCAGCGCGGCGACCTCCGCGCGCAACCGGTCCAGTTCCGCCCGCTCGTCCGCGGTCAGCGACGCGGCCGGGCTCGTCGTGTCAGTCATCGCCGTTCTCCGTCCTAGGCAGCTCGGGGATCCGGTGCACCGAGACGATCTGCAGGCCGAAGTCCTCCAGCAGCAACAGCAATCCGTGCAGGTGCGACTGGTCGGAGACCGCGCCGTAGATGATCGTCTCCGGTGGCGCGGGCACCACGCGCACGTCGCTGAACTCACCCACCGCCTGCCGCAGCCGCGGGGAACACCACCCGTGGACACGGAACTCGTAGTTCATCTGCGGCACGACTCGGCCTCCTCGCACAGGCATCCCGCCACCCGCCACACTTCGTGCCGCCCGCCCCGCTTTCCTCGCCTGCCCTGGGTGAGATGCGGCGGGCCACTGGCCACGGCCGGTCCGGGTGTCCACACTGGGGAACCGTCGGGAGGAAAGGCGATGCGGGACCCGGACAGCGGACGCAGGCGCGTGCCGAGGACGAAGATCGCGGTACCCGACCTGCCCGTCCACTTCGTGTCGCGACCCCGGCTGCTCACCCTGCTCGACCGCGCCGCCGACGTGCCGGTGTCGGTCGTGTGCACCCCGGCGGGCGCGGGCAAGACGCTGCTGCTCGCCGAATGGGCACACCGCCGGGAAAGCGGCCCGCTGGCGATGGTGTCGCTCGACCCGGACGACCGCGACGAACGCCGCTTCTGGTCCGCGCTGCTCGACGCGCTCGCCGCCC
>Ga0164243_10011644_pt1 | contig 12529 bp, 19 predicted proteins | sample OricompcompostOP_FD_108781 | JGI IMG/M metagenome (GOLD analysis project Ga0164243, IMG submission 108781) | Organic Plus compost microbial communities from Emeryville, California, USA - Original compost - Organic plus compost (OP) | ecosystem: Engineered > Solid waste > Mixed feedstock >...
CGATCGGGCCCGATCGGAAAAGGGAATCGCGCGTCGTGATGATCACAGGTATCGACCGAGTAGTGGCCGCCGTCGCACGCAGTCTGCGAGCGGTAGTTGGCCTGGCGGCCTTCGGCCACCCAGACGACCGGCGCCGAGGAGTCCCCCACGCGAAACCGGCAAGTTCATCTCCGCGGTACCAGCGGCAATCGCCACCGGAGCGGCCGAACCAGTGTGCGGACAGGAAGATGCCGATCGGCCGCCACGAATCATCGCGATGATCCCGCTGCACATCGATCGCGATCACCTCCGAATCGCCGTTGTGTGACGAACAATCGATTCATGGCAGGAGGCACTTCGCGCCGGCCCAGCCGCAATCGCGAAAGTACGCCGGCATGTAGACGATGCGAACGAGGGAGTCGACCGGCTGCACGGCATGGAAGTATCCGCCTGCCAGGCGTTCCGCGTCCGCGTCCCAGTTGCATCCGCCCGATCGTACGATCAGCGTCGGTGCGAACGCACGGGCGAGTGCAAGCTCACACGCGTCGCCCAGACCGTCGGCATCCGCGTCGCCGTCCGTGCGCTCGCAGCGCACGATCGAGGGCTCCTGTGCGGTGACTCGCGCCTGAAAACCCGAAACCAGCACGAGTCCACAGACCAGGATCCATCCAGGACGCACTCGAATCGTCACGTGGCAGGGCGATCGCCCGCGTTCAGCGGCTGAATGTCGGGCTCGATCCAGCCAAGCCGCGCTTCGACCGAGAAAAGGCGTTCGCGCGTGTAGAATCGCAGCGGGAATTCGCGATCGGCCGCCGGGCCGTTCAGAAGCAGCCGCAGGCACGTCATGAGCGGCGTGTCGCGATGCGTTCGCAGGTGTTCGCCGATGTGCCGGACGTAGACGCGCGTGATCGTCTCGTGGTAGCCGGCCGTCTCCGTATTCGCGCCGCCCTGCGCGACGTTGTAACTGCGGATCGCGTCGCGCAGCCGGTCCAGTGCTTCCGCTTCCGAATAATGCGCGACGTACCACAGGCCGACGGCGAGGTGCGAGTGGTGTGTCCAGTCGGATTTCGGAAGCGTGTGCGCTTCGAACGCGCGCACGAAAGCCTCCATGTCCGCGACATCCGCGATGGTCCGGCTGCCCAGGCTGATCATGTGCGTACAGCCGGACGAGTCGCTTGCGCACGGGCTACCACTGTTGCGATCCGCCGGACGATTGCCGCATCAGCCGCGAAGATCCAGCCGATCATTGCAGCATCAGCCGCGACGACCCAGCCGTGGTTGCAGAATCAGGTGGCGAAGATGCAGCCGACATCAGCTTTGCCGAATCTCGGCCGGGTAGCGATCACTCACCAGGTTCAGCACGAGTCCGTGTTCGAGGTACGCTTTCAGGCCGGCAAGGACGAGCGTGAAACCCTGTGTCGCGTCCATCACCTGCTCCACGATCTCGTCAGCCGTTCCCCTGAACCCGGTATTGGAGATACTGACGAACGTGGACCCGTCGCTGAGTGAGCGGAACGTCCATTCAACGACCGTGGGACCATTCACGTCGGGCCACTCGATCACAATGCGCTCGTGCGGCTGGACCGCAATCACGTTTACCGGCGCGGATACGTCGTACATTTCCCAAAACCATACGAGTTGCGCACCCGTGCTCAGCCTGCCCGTGCTTTTCGTGAACCAGAACTTCGTCGTGATGTCCGGGTTCACGAAGGCTTCGAAAACGTCGACGACCGGTTTGCGGATGCGCATGCCGGTCCGGACTACAGGTTTTTCGGTCAATGGCTTGTCCTTGCTGACATTAGACCGGGCCGTCCTGGCTGACATGACATTAGACCGGGCCGTCCTGGCTTTGTTCACTTCCGACCCATCCATCTATACCAGCGCCCCGATTTAACAGCCAGATTGACCTTACACTCCTCGAATAGCCACCCCTGACGCCGGTCCGACGGCCGGGCCAATGTGAAAAGCGGCCGTAAGTCAAGAAAGCCAGGACGGTCCGGTTACGCCGACCGATATGATACGCCAGGTGGCCGATGCTGCCGATCATGCCGTTCAGCTCGATGTCCGAGACATCGCGCGGCGTGCCGAGCGCCTTCGACCAGTTTGCGGCTTCCTGTCGCAGCGCATTTCGGCGCTCCGCCCATTCCGCTTCCGAAACCGTCGTCCGCTCCCACGCTGCCGCCCAGTTCGCACCCTTGAACGGGTTCGCGCCGGCCGCCCAGCGGTTCATCAGCGAAAGGCCGTACGTCAGATGATCGACATGTGCGGCGATCGATGAGCCATCGCCGTGAATTTTCGAAGCGTCGGCCGCGGACAGCCGGTCCAGCGATTTCAGCAGGCCGGGATCGCCGCGGTTCAGCATGTACGCGCCGGTCTTCGGCGCCCCGTCGATCAGCTCGTCAAAAAGCGCCTTGAGACTGTTGGCAAGATCTTTCGTGTTCATTCGCTGCTTCGTTTTGTCCGTTTGGCGCGACTGTCGTGCGCTGCATCATGATAGATCAGCGGCCTGTCAGACGGCGTCCTGCTTCTGCCAGACGCCGATGATGTTGCCGGCCGGATCTCGGATTGCCGCGACCCACAGGTCGCCCTCGTCGTATACCGGCCGCACGACCTCGCCGCCGTTTGCGAGCACGCGCTCCAGCACGCTCGCAATGCCGTGCACGTATATGTACACGACAACACCATCCACACCGGACGGCGTGCGATCGGTTACCCATGCGCCGATGATTTCGCCGGTCGCGTCCGTGAAACTGAAGTGATGCGCGCTGCCGCCGCGCGGCTTCCAGCCGAATACATTCGCGTAGAACTCGGCCGATTGATGCACGTCGAGCGCGGGAATCTGGACGTAGGAAAGATGGCCGTGGCCGAAGTAGTGCGCCTGTTCCTGCTGCCGGGTCTCATCGCTCATGGCACCATAACTCCCGCTCAGGGGGATTCACGCCCGCGCGCCACGTCTGCTTCGCGCCCTCCGCAAATGTATTTCGGTGCACCGGCGTCAGGAAGCCGTTTCAGGTTCCGAGCACGTGCCGATCATGTCGTAGCCCAGATAGTAGTAATCGTGCCAGATACGGCGATTCTCGAACCACTCGCCGGACCACGCCGTGAAGTGCACGCCTTCAGTGCTCGTGCAGAAACGGTACGACTCGTGGCGACCATCGCCATCGATGTCGGTTCGGGCATTCGTGATCCGCACGTCCGGCACCATTAGCGCAATGCCGAAATCGCCCGGGACCAGGTCGTACGTTTCGAGCAGGTACGCATTGCGGTCGGTGCTTACGCCATCGCCGCAGGCGGGGTACAGTTTCCCGACCTTCGCATGGAACGAGACCTCGCGATCGGGCAGAATCACCTGCACATCGCGGCCCGGTTCGAGTTGCGCCACTGTCTGAAGGCAGTTCTCCTGCGCCCGCGCTATGACGGCGCCGAACAGCGAATCGGCGATCGGATACGTCGGCGGTTCCGAGTTCGAAACGGCTTGCCTGTCCGTGCTCGCCGACTCGGCGTTCGCGCACGCCGACAACAGGACGGCGGTACTCAGTAACGTGATAATGACAGCGGAACGATTCATGATTCGAAAACAGGCGTGAGATTTCGGACCGCGATCGCGGCATCGATGAACGCCACGACCAGCGCCGGAACCACGCCGCGCAATGCGGCGCGTTCCGGCTGAAAGAGCGTGGCCACGAAGAAGGGATGATCGACCAGCTCGATGCCGCGGACGTCGCCGGCTGCATCGACAACCGCGATGCGTACTCCGCTCTTTGCGAGCGCATCGCGTGCATCGGGGTTGAGGCCGTAGTTGCAGTGATAACCTTCGGTCGCATCGAGCGCGCCGTATGCTGCCGCGATCCGGGTGCCAGGCACGAAGTGAACGGTGGCATTGACTTCGACGAGCGAACAGGACAGTGGCGATACGACGAGCCGGCCGGCGTCGGGCGCGGTTTCAGCGTGTCCGGCATCGGTCCAGCCGAGAACGGACCGCGCGTACTCGAGCACGGCGTGCTGAAAGCCGCCACACGTGCCGAGAAACGGAATGTTGCGTTCACGCGTGTAACGGATCGCGCGCAGCGCGCCTTCCGTGCTGCGATACGGACTCGCGGGCACACACCAGATCGCGTCGAAATCATCGAGATCGGCATCGCGGCTGATGCGTTCGGTTGGCAGCCACTGCGGCTGCACCGGCTTGCCGCACGCCTCGGCTGCAAGTTCGAGAGCGCGCGGGATGGCCTGGTGCGCGATGACGGTGGGGTCGTAGTCGCCGACCAGCGCGATTTTCAATGGCCGGCGGTGCGTCATTCGACGATGAACGGTGCTTCGACGACCGGTTTACGGTTCGACCCCGGAACGTAAACGTCGAACTCCGCCTGTACACTGTAGGTGCCCGGCGGCAACGGCGCGCCGTCTTCCGCGCCTGGTTCGTCGGCGTACAGCGTCGCCTTCATCGGCCAGCGGATTTCGCGCGTTTCGCCCGGCGCGAAGGTGTGGTTCGTAATCGCCGCCGTGCACCCCCACCGGCTGCCCTGTACCGGCACGCTTGCATTGCCGCGCATCACGTTCGGAACGGCGAGGCAGCCATGCCCAGTGGTGATCGTGACGGCCGCGCCGGATTCGTTGGTGATTTCGAGCAGCGCATCGAACGACTGATTCTGCTTCACGGTTGCGGGTGTGACGCTGAACTGCACGTTCAGTCCCGCCGGCAAACCATCGACGACCGTATGCAGCGGCCGCGGACCCGCGGCTTCCGCCGAACACGCCACGAGCACGAGGAGCGCCGCCATTCGCGATATCTGCTTCATCGTGCACCTTGCCGGGTCGAGTGAAATTGGTTCCCCCTACGGGAACGAACCAGCGTGCCTGTGTGCGACAGCCGGGGTCCGTCCATTCGGGCTGCGCAGTTGCTCATGCATGATGCTTCACTTATTCGAACGGCTGGCCGAACGTCAGCCGATTGCCTTCGAGGTCCAGGATGCTGAACTCGCGAAGTCCCCACGGCCGGCTCACCGGCTTGCCGAGCACGTTTGCATCCTTCACGATCAGCTCCGCGTGCAGACTGTCGGCATCGCTGACATACACGTAGGCGGAGCCGATCCCCGAATGTTTCGCGGTCCTCGCGATCAGCAGGACGCGCACATCGTCGCGATCCATCACGCCGATATCGTGCTGCGCGTAGTTGATCGTGAAGCCGAGCACGTCGCGATAGTAGGCGACGGCCGCCGGTATATCGTTGACGGGCAGTTCCGGCATGATCTTCCACATTCGGAGATCCGACCGGGCAGCCTGCTGCTGTGCGGACTCGGGCATATCGACCTCACTGCGTTGGATGACCGGTTTGCTCGATTTCATTGGCGATGCGCAGTGGAATGTCGGCCGTGAACTGGCGACGCACGTTGATGGAAAACGACCTGCCCTCCAGCGGAAAATGCGCGTAGCTGAACATGTTGATCGTGATCACGCCGCGCTGCATGGAGGCGGGGATCAACTCCGCCGGGAACCTCACGATCGCCGGGTATCGGCCCGTATGCGCGATCAGAATCGCATCCGCGCTATCATCCGGACGCAGCGCGATCGACCAGTTCCACTGCATCGTGTCCGTCGGCGGGACGCCCGTCATCCCGATCGTAACACCGTCGACGCGTGACGTGACGATCGAGTCAACGGGTGCGATCCCGGGAACATGCACGACGAGCGGATCGACGGGATCGAAGCCGGCCAGCTGCGGCGGTTGGACACGCAGGGGACCCGCGCTGAACGGGTTGCGGCTTCCGAACTGATAGACGTACGCGCCCTCGAATGCGCTCATCGGGCTGTACGTGATATCGTTGATCCGCACGGAAGGATCCGCAACCGGTTGTGGCGAGCCGTCGGTGAGCACGCCCGGGAAGAAGGAGCCGACGAGCCGGAACGGCTGATTTGGCGTCGCGTCGATTCCGAACGTGAAAAAGCCCGGTTGCGAATAGTCGACCGCCGGCTCAGGTTCGACTTCGGTCAGATCGAACGTGCAGCCTGTGCCGATGCACAGCAGCAGCAGCGCAATGCCGCGACGGAGCTTCATCGCTGACCCACGAACGAGGCTTCGATTTCCCACGGCCGATCCTGATAGTCCAGGCCGCGTACCGCGCCGGCGTACAGCAGCGGCATCGCGATGCCTGGCTGGAAGTACGAGAGGACAGCGCGATCGCCGAAAATCCGAGTCACCATCCAGTCCTCGATCGGATCGCCCCAGAGGATCTGCGCAAAATCCATTTGCACGATGTGGATGCGCTCGTGCGTAAACGTGTCGTTGTCGGGGTTCAGGTCGTGGGCGATCAGGATCATTCCTGGCGCCGCAATGCCGCTGGCGCCGCGATCTTCGGTGGTAATGATGTGGTTGGGCGCGCGGAATACCGGGATTCCCGCGGAAAGCGATGCGCCGCCGTCCAGTTCCATCCGGTCATCGAGCAGCGCGGCAATGATCCAGCCGGCTGCCATGAGATTGACCCTGGGCTTCACGCGAGTTCCGCCGCCGGTCAGCACATCGAACGTGACCGGTCCGACCGGGAACTGCAGCCGGGAAAGCAGCGGTCGGGCGTCGCCGGCGTTGCGCGCCATCGATGCGCCGACGGCGCCGAACTGCCGGCCGAGAAAGCCCGCGCCATCGAAGTCCGCGGCGGCCAGCCTCCGCCCGCCGTACGCTATCGCGCCGCCGAGGGCACCTTTCGCGAAACCATCCTGGAACGAGCCGTCGCGAAGCTCCTGCATCAGACCCGCGGTAATCCCCGATATCAGCGAATTCAGGCCGACGAACGTCACGTCACCGACCCACGTCGGCGGCGTCCACCTGCCGTTCGGATCCTCCGATGCCTGTGCATGCACGTCGCTCGTCGTCACGACCGTGATGAAAAGCAGCAGGATGGTCCCGCGCCGGACAGTTCGGCTTCGCATCATTCGGCTCCGGCCGTCTCCCAATGACAGCTCAGCGGAGCTGTCTGACCAGGCGCTTCGGCGCCGCACGGCGGTACGCTTCAACGATCATTTCTTCGACCTCGGCCCAGTCGTGGTTCAGCGGGTCCGTGATCGAGACCCAGCCGTGATGCCCGATATACGGCGTGCGGAACCATGGGCCGCGCCGGACCAGTTGCGCCTGCGTCTCGGGATCGGACTTGATCGCGACATCGGCCGCGTCTTCGCCCATGCCCGCGATGACAAAGGATTTTTTCGCGACCTTGAACGTCGTGTGCCCGAAGCCATCGATGATTTCATCGACCTCGGGAAGCTGTGCGCAGGCCGAACGCAGCGCCGCGACGAGACGGCGGCCTTCCGGACTGTCGAGCTGTGGCGGAAAGGGCATGACTCAAATCACGTGAAGTGCTCGGGCATCGTTTCAACGTTCGACCGAATAATACAATGACGGCGCGTGGCCGGCCGGGTGCAGACGTTTCCGGGCTTCGGCCGCCTTCGATCACGAATCGACGGCGCGCATCAAGACCGTATCAGGATGAACACCACGTAGGCGATGTACACGCTCACGAAAATGCCGCCTTCGATCCGCGACACGCGGTGACCTGTCACGAAAACCGGAACGCACAGCAGTGCTACCGCCACCATGAGCGGTATGTCGAAAAGCAGAAGCACACGATCGACATGGAGGCCGCCCGGCACCGCCAGGCACGTAAGGCCGAGAATCACGAGAATGTTGTAGATGCTGCTGCCGAGCAGGTTGCCGACCGCGACATCCCGTTCGCGCTTGATCGTCGAAACGATCGTGGTTGCGAGTTCCGGTGCCGACGTTCCGATGGCCACGATCGTCAGGCCGATCACGGCATCGCTGATACCGACGGCCCGCGCCACGGCCACGGCGCCGTCCACCAGCCACTCGGCGCCCAGCACCGTAAGCGCCATCCCCGCTACCAGCATGAGTGTCTGCTTCGCCTGCGTGTACAACGTGGGCCGCGCCGTTTCCGCATCGCCGGGATACATCACGCGGTATTCGGCGCGGACCACGTGACTCTCGCGGCGGCTTACTTGGACAAGTGCGATGGTATAGATCACGGCGGTACCGACCAGCAGCAGACCTTCCGCGCGCGCGAGCCGGCCATCCCACGACATCATCGTCATCATGAGCGCGGCAACAACCATTGCCGGCAGATCCAGCCGGATGACGCGCAGATGCAGGGACAGCGGATCGAGCAGCGCACTGAGGCCGAGAATGAAAAGCAGGTTGACGAGGTTGGTTCCGGCGATGTTGCCGATTGCCAGGCCGGGCGTGCCCTGATTGGCCGCCGTTATCCCGACCGCGAGTTCCGGCATGCTCGTACCGATCGCGACGACGGTCAGTCCGAGCGTCATCGGCGAAACGCCGGCTGAAGCTGCGAGCCTGGTTGCGCTGCGTACGACGACTTCGGCGCCGGCGGCGAGCGCGAGCAGCCCCGCGAGAAGAAGCAGCAGCGCGCCGCTGCTCACCGCGCGTTCCCGCCGGGCATGGCGCCCCTATGCCAGCGAGCGCGTGACCTGCACGCCGACGGCAAGCGCATGACAGATGCTGCCGCCGAGCACGAACAGATGCCAGACGCCGTGGGCGTACGGCATGCGCGCGTGGTAAAAGAGGGTGCCGCCCGTATAGGAGATGCCGCCTGCAAGCAGCCACCACAGCGCGGCCGGCTCGAGCGTCCGGACGAGCGGCCCCGCCGCGAGTATGACCAGCCAGCCCATCGCGATGTAGATGCCCGTCGACAGCCGGGGAAACCGGCCGGTATAGAGCAGCTTGAAAAACACGCCCGCCAGGGCCAGCCCCCAGATGACGCCGAACAGGCTCCAGCCCCAGCCACCGCGCAGCGTGCCGATCATGAACGGCGTGTACGTGCCGGCGATGAGCAGGTAGATCGCGCAGTGATCGAAGATCTTGAGCCGCCGCTTCAGCTCCTCCGATCGCGCGGCATGGTACATCGTCGACGCCGTGTACAGCAGCACCAGGCTGGCCGTGAACACGGCAACGCCGACAATGTCCCAGGCACTGCCAGCCAGCGCGGCCAGCACGATCAGGACGCTTCCGCCCGCGACGCTCGCCAGAATGCCAACACCGTGCGTGAGCGCGTTCACGATTTCTTCACTGCCCGACTGAATCCGCATTGGCACCCCGTATCGACGGCTAACCGTTGAATTCCCCTTTGTCCCTGGCGCCGACGATCGATGCAACTTTCGCCGCGATGTGCTCCATCTGCCGATGCCCGTTCCTTTGCCCACCGCGGCAGGCGGAACGTGTTCGTCAGAAACGCGCCAATGCCGCCGGCCGTCAAGATCGACGAAACCATCATCGCCTCCGCCGCCTCGCCGGCCAGCCAGAGTGCGGAGAACGTGACCACGCCGGCGACGACGCCGGTGACGCCAAGTGCGGTTACGCCCGCTGCATCACCCTTGAGCGTGCCGAGCCGGAGGCGATAGCCGCCCTGCGTCGGCTCGAGCGCCGCGTGGAGATTGCCGTTCCGCCACTCGCGAATACCGCCGTGTATCGTCACCCTGCCCTGCGCCCTGAAGGTCGAACGCAATTCGGCAACCAGCTGATCCCACTCACGGTCCGTCAGGTCGCGAGGCAGGTGCACGACCCTGCCAACCTCGATCGGCTGGCCGAGCAGCTTTCGCAGCGGCCTCGCGTCGAGCGCGGCGGCCGCGCGCGCAACCTGCAACGGCTCCACGCCGACCTCGCGCCCGATGTCCTGGATCTCCGCCAGCGTGAGGCCGCCACCATCCCGCGATGCGGAGTACCGTGCGGCCGGCTGCCTGGTCGCGAGTTCGAAAATCCGACGGACTTCATCCTTGTCGTATCTGCGTTCCATCATCGCCCGTAACGAAGGTTCAGGACCGATGAAAGGTAACACGGGAGCGCGGGGCCGTGTGCCTGCCTCTAGCGCGTAAGGATCGGCAGGTACGCCTGCCAGGGCCCCACCGCCTCGCGGTACTGCTTCGCCATGACGCGCGCCGTCTGCGCGATGTGCCCGAGGTCGTGCACGACCCACGTCGAAAGCAGCTGCCGCAGCGTCGTCGGGCCCAGCTCCGGATGCTCACCCGTGAGTGCAAGCTCGCGGTCCGTCAGGTTCCAGCCACGGAGCGTGGAAATGCTTTCGTCACGCAACGCCGCAAACTCATCGAGCAGTTCCGCGATCGATTTGCCCGCGCTGTCCCGGTAGTGCGCAAAACGATCGAACGGCGGAAACCTGCGGTCGCTGCCCTGGGCAAGAATGATCCGCACACGCGGTATCCAATCCGCTCGCTCCGCATGAATCACGTGACCCAGGTTGTCCCATGCACTGAACGTGTTCGGTCCCTCGTTCGGCGCCGTCCACGCTTCGGACAAGCCGCCGAGCATCGACCGAAACGCCGACGGCGTGCGTTGCAGAACTTCGATCGCGCGGGTCAGCTCGAATTCCATCGGTTTCGCCTGTTTTTGCTGGTGGCTGGATCAACAAAGCAATGTGGGCAAAATGCGGCGTGCGGGCGAATCCGTCAGGTCAGCGGGCGAACAAACGTGGCCTGCCCGGCGACCCTTCCGGATCGAGCGCAGGCAGGCCTGTTGGCGATCCGGCTGAAGTCTGGGATTCAGTTGATCTGGATCTTGACCCGCTCGCTTCGTATGGGCCCGCGCTGCGTACCTGAGTAACCGCGGATGTAATAGGTGCCGGGGCTGAGATTCGGACGCCACACGTCATCGAAGGTGTGCGATTCTCCGAACTTACAGGTACTTCATGCGTGCGGGCGAGAGGAAAATGCACCCTTCCCCCGGCAACGCTCTGTCGCGGCGATCGTAGACCGTGATCGGGTGCGGACAATCATCAGCACTGATCGTAACAGTGCGCGGGCTGATATTGGTCACGATGACCCGGACATGCGTCGAGTCGCCGGCCGTGAGCGTGGTCGGATCGACTTCGACTTCGACGTGCAGATCGGGCGGGCCGATCGTGTCGGAGCATCCGCCCAGGGCTGCTGCGAGGACAGCGGGAAAGAGTTGCCGGATCATTCGAAACCTCGGGTCAGCTACGGAAGGGGCTGCCACAGTTCGATCCGATTGCCTTCCGGATCGTGGATCCACGCGAACTTGCCGTATTCGTACTCTTCGATTTTGCCGGTATGCTCGATGCCGGCTTCGGCCAGCTGCGCCACGAAAGCTTCCAGGTCCGCCACCCGATAATTGATCATGCAATCCGTGCTGTTCGGCCCGAAGTATTCGGTGTGTCGCGGAAACGTCGCCCACACCGTCGGCTCGCCGGCCGCGGATGACGCAAATGTCCCGTACGTCTGCCCGGCATCGAGCGGCACGCCGAGATTTTGCCTGTACCACTCGGCGAGTGCTTTCGGGTCTTTCGCCTTGAAGAACACGCCGCCGATGCCGAGAACACGCTGCATGGAGCCTCCGGAAATGAACGTCAGATCATGCTGACGATCAATCGACAAGGATTTCGACCGGGTCGCTGTGATAGTTGCGATCGGCCGTTCGCGCGACGCCGCGGATCCGATACATGCCTGGGTTGAAATGCAGTTTGTAGTCGAACAAGTGGCTCTCGCCGGGTCTGAGCCTGGCGAATTCAAGCACACTGAGGCAGGGATGCATCGCGCGCGGACCCACGACGCGCCCTGCCGGATCGATGAGCTCGTAATGCGCATTGCATCCATTCCATTGGATGCTGATTGCCCGCGTACTGATGTTGGTGACCAGCGTCTTCAACTCGATCGTGTCGGTGTGCGAAACGGCGGAGTCAGCGACCACCACCGCGACGTACAGGTCGCGAGCCATGCCGCCCGGATCGGAACACGCGGGCAATGTCATCGCGAGCACAAGCGGAAGGACACGCCACCGCCCCATGCGGACACTCCTTGTCGGGTTTGATCGGGTCGGCCCTCGGAAGGGAATCACAACCATCAGAATTGTAACGACCGACGTTCCCGTATTGTGACGATTTCTGCCACAATCGGCGGCGCGACACGTGCGTTCACCGGGACGCTTGCGCCATGCAACCGGCCAATCCGCCGGTTTGTCGATCCCGGAAGGCCTCGTTCGACGAGTCAATGAAACGAGGCCGGCAGCGCAGTCGCGGTCACCCCGAACGCGGCCGCCCGGCCACCGACACGGAGTTTGCCATGATTTCTGCCATTCAGCGCCCCCGGTTTCTCACGCTTGCCGCCACTTTCATTGCACTCGCGCTGGCCTCGAAGACACAGGCACAGGTGCCCGGTGCCCGCAAGGCGACCGGTCAGTACGCGGACGTGAACGGCATCCGGCTCTACTACGAAATCCACGGTTCCGGCCGGCCGCTGGTCCTGCTGCACGGCGGACTCGGTGCGATCGACATGTTCGAACCGATTCTGCCCGCGCTCTCGAAAGGCCGCCAGGTCATCGCCGTCGACCTCCAGGGCCACGGCCGGACGGCCGACATCGACCGGCCGCTGAGCATCGAATTCATGGCGGACGACATCGCCGCGCTGGTGAAACATCTCGGTCTCGGCCGCGTCGACATCATGGGTTATTCGCTCGGCGGCGGTGTCGCCGTCCAGACGGCAATCCGTCACCCTGACATCGTCGGCA
>Ga0164243_10011645_pt1 | contig 12528 bp, 10 predicted proteins | sample OricompcompostOP_FD_108781 | JGI IMG/M metagenome (GOLD analysis project Ga0164243, IMG submission 108781) | Organic Plus compost microbial communities from Emeryville, California, USA - Original compost - Organic plus compost (OP) | ecosystem: Engineered > Solid waste > Mixed feedstock >...
GGGGTCAGCGCGCGAGCGAGCTTCGGGTCGTCCGGGGCGAAGTCGTTGGCGAGCAGCATCCGGGTACGCATGGCCCCGGGACAGAAGCAGGAGACCCGGACGCCGCGCGGTCGCAGGTGTGCCGCGAGCCACTCCCCGAGAGCGAGGCTGGCGTGCTTGGTGACCGCGTACGCGGCCTTGTCCGGATGGGTGCCGAGCGCGACCCGCGAGACCGTCTAGGAGGTAACCGTCGCCCCGCGCGAGCATCGCCGGCACCACGGCCCGCGCGGCGTACACGTGTGCCATGACGTGGAGCCGCCACATCCGGTCCCACTGTGCGTCGTCCGGGATGACGCCGGGCGTCTTCGGCGCCGAGATGCCGGCGTTGCTGAACCAGAGGTCGACGCGGCCGTGCGTCGTCATCGCCAGCTCCGCCAGGGCGTTGACGTCGCTCTCGGCGGTCATGTCACCCGCCGCCGCGACGCCGCCGGCTGCCGCGGCGACCGCGTGCACGGCGTCGGCCTCCCGGTCGCCGAGGACGACGTGCGCGCCCTCCGCGGCGAAGCGCCGGGCGAACGCGGCACCGATGCCGTTGCCTGCGCCGGTGATGACGACGACCTTGTCGTGGAGCCGCATGGGAACCTCCGGAAGTCGGGCCACCGCGCGTTGACACGCCTCGCCCGTCGTGGCAGTTTGTGCATAACGTTATCAGTAATTATCACAGCCCCGACAGGGGCTCAAATGGAGGCCACAGTGGACGTCGAGCGGTTGTCGCTGACGGGGCGGACCGCCCTGGTGACGGGTTCCAGCCGCAACCTGGGGCTCGCCGCGGCTCGCCTGCTGGCCGCCCGCGGGGCCCGCGTCGTCATGCACGCGGCCCGGTCGGCGGCCGACCTCGAAGAGGCGGTCGAGTCGGTGCGGGCCGCCGGGGGAGAAGCCGTCGGCGTGATCGCGCCGCTCGACAGCGACGATGGCGTGACGCGCCTGGTTTCCGCGGCCGTCGAGGCCTTCGGACAGGTCGACGTGCTGGTCAACAACGCCGCGGTCCGGCCGAGGTCCGAGCTCGACGATCTCGACCTCGCGGAGTGGCGCGCGGTGATGCAGGTCAACCTCGAGGCGCCGTTCCTGCTCTGCCGGGCGTTGGTCCCCGGGATGGCCGACCGTGGTTGGGGCCGAGTGGTCAACGTTGCCGGGCTCGACGGTTTCTGGGGAAAGCCGACCAAGCCCCACGTCGTCGCCGCCAACCTCGGAAAGGTCGGGCTGGCGCGCAGCATCGCCGTGCGCTTCGGCCCGCACGGCGTCACGGCCAACGCCGTCGTCCCTGGCGCGATGCAGACCAGCCGCACCGGACGGCTCGGGAACTACCCCGGGCTCGACGAGCGCTTCGCGCACGTCCTCAACCGGGTGCCGATGGGCCGCGCCGGCACGCCCGAGGAACTCGCCGAGGTCATCGCGTTCCTGGCCGCGCCGGCGGCCAGCTACGTCACCGGCCAGACGATCCACGTCAGCGGCGGCGCTTTCCCGACGACCGCGGACCCGATGGCTGGGCCGGTGGCCACCGACGCCGAGGTGCGCGCCTTCGTCGACGCCGCATACGGGCGGGAAGCGTCGTGAGCGCGCGGGACATCGGCCGGCCCTGACCGGGAGCGGCCATGGCCCGTTATGGTCGGGCGGCAGCAGGTCAGGTTTGGACGGCGGCCAGCTCGGGGACCTTGGCGGCGCCGAGCCGGCTCGGCCGGCAGACGAGCGCTGTGGCCAACACCAGGACGCCGACGACCGTCAGCGCGACGCGGGTGTTGAAGAGGTCCGCGAGCGCACCGTCGAGCGCGGCGGCAAGCGGTCGGGACCCGATGAACGCCACGAGCCACAACGCCATGATGCGGCCGCGTACCTCGTCGGCGACCCGTTCCTGCAGCAGCGTGCTGAAGGCGGTCACCGACAACGTCAACCCGGCCCCGGACAGCCCGAACATGACGACCGCCATCGCGGGACCGGGGCTGAGCGCGACGGCGATCCCACCACCGCCGAGGAACCAGAGCCCGGTGGTCGCGAGCACCGGGAGCGGCACCCGGCGCAGGGCGCGCATCACTACGACGGTCGCGGCCGCGCCGATGCCGAACGCCGACGCGAACACGCCCACGAGCGTCGCCCCCGCGCCGAACTCCTGGGACAGCGGCGGCGTCAACGTGATGGCCGGGTCGCCGCCGAATCCGACCGCGGTGATGCCCACGAGCAGCAGCAGGAGGGCGCGGTCGCGGCGGACGACCGCGAGCCCGGCGCGGATCGACGGGTCCTTGGGCCGGCTCGCCGGGTCCCGGCGGGGGAAGCGGAGCAACAGGATGACGAGGGCGAACGAGAGGTTGGCCGCCGCCGCGATGCCGAACGCGACCGCCGGCCCGGCCGACGTCGCGACCAGCGCGCCGAGCGCGGGTCCCGCCGCGCGGGCTGCGGTGAACGGCACCGTGTTGAGCGCGATCGCGGTCGGCAGCTCGCCGGCACGCACCATCGAGGGGATCATCGCCTGCATGGCGGGAGCGCCGATGACGAAACCGATCCCCACGTAGAAGCCGATCGCGATGACCGGCCAGGCGCCCGGCAATCCGTCCGCGCCGGCGATGGCCAACCAGATCGCCAGCGCCCCTGAGCCCGTACCGGCGATGACCCGGCCGAGGATGAGCTGTCGGCCGATGTCGCCGCGGTCGGCCCACGCACCGCTGATCGGGGCGAAGAACTGCGGGATGAACTGCGCCGCCGTGACGAGCCCGACCGCGAAAGGGGAGTGCGTCAGCTCCAGGACCAGGATCGCGGCCATGATGTTGTGGATCCAGATGCCGGTCGTCGACAGCAGCTTCCCGAAGAAGAACGGACCGAACACCGGGTCGGCGAGCAGCCTCACCATGCCGCGCGGATCGGGCGGGGTGTGACCGGTGAACACCTCTCCCGTCGGGTCGGTGGCGGGTTCGCCGTCGGCGCCGGACTCCGTTTCGCGGTCGGGGACCGCTGCCCTCGCGTCGCCGCTCCGGGGTTCGACCGCACGAGCGCGCCACAAGACCATGCCAATCGTTATATCAGAAAGGCGAGCACGGCCGACTGGTGCGAGTGGTCAGGATCGTCAGCCACGGTCCTTCCGGGTCGGCCCCGCGGCGGTGAGCACCTTGCTGGCGGGGTAGACCGGCCGCGGCAGGCCGAGCACGTGCTGGGCGATGATGTTGCGGAACACCTCGGTCGTCCCGCCGTAGATCGCCGTTCCCTGCGCGAACCGGTGGTGATAGTCGAACAGTCCGTCGGCGACGCAGCCGTCGGCGCCGTGCGGCAACAGCGCCTCCGGCCCGATGAGGTCGACGAGGTCCGCCGCACCGCCGAGGAGCACCTCCGAGACCCGTACCCGATGCATCGGACCGGGTGTGGCGATCGCGCCCTCGACGTCGGTGGCCGCCTCGCCGAGCCGCGCGCGAACCAACGGGTCGTCGATCGGGCGCGTTCCGTCGGGGCGGGCGGCGGCGGCCCAGCGCACGGCCGCGGCGACCGCCCGGCCCTGCATCCGCGCCCACGACGTGCCGATGCCGAGGTCCGACATTCCGCCGTCGGCGCCGCCCCCGAAGTGCTCCTCGTCGAGCGGGCCGCGCAGCACCGCCCAGCCGCCGTTGACCGGGCCGAGGCGGTTGCGGTCGGCGATGCGCACGTCGGAGTAGTAGACGACGTTGGTGCGTTCGCCGCCGACCGTGCGGATCGGACCGATCTCGACCCCTGGTGCGTCGAGGGGCATGAGGAACATCGTGAGGCCCTTGTGTTTGGGCAGCTCGGGATCGGTGCGCGTGATGAGGAACGTGTACTGGCAGTTCTGGGCGCCGGTGGTGAAGATCTTCTGGCCGTTGACCACCCACTCGTCGCCGTCGCGCACCGCGCGGGTCCGGGCCGCCGCGATGTCGGAGCCGCCGTCGGGCTCGGTATAGCCGAGGCAGAAACGGACGTCGCCGGCCGCCACCTTCGGCAACAGCTCGGCCGCGAGGTCCGGCGCGGCATACTTTTCGACGGCCGAGAGGACGAGCCGGGTGGTGCCGAGCGTGATGGAGGGCGCGTCGACCCGCTCGAACTCGAGTTCCAGGATGCGCTCGCGGACCCGGTCCAGGCCCGCGCCGCCCTTGTGCACGGGCCAGCGCGGCACGATCCAGCCCTTGGCGGCCAACGCCTTGTGCAGCCGGAGGTTGAAGCTGCCGCCCGTGCGGCGCTCCTCGTCGTGCACCTCTTCGGTGACGTAGGTGTCGAGGAAGTCGCGCACCTCGGCGACGAACGCGGCGAGGTCGTCGTCGAGCTCGACAACGGAGAAGTCCATGTGTGTCAATCCTTCGTTTGGGCGGCGAGCAGGTCGCCGACGGCCAGCAGCTCGCGGCGGGGGTCGCCGATCAGCGCACTCCAGCCCTTGGCCCGACGGAAGTAGAGCGTGACGTCGGACTCGAGGGTGAACCCGAACCCGCCCTGCACGTGTAGGCCGACGCGCGTGGCGAGGGTGGCGGCGCGCGCCGCGTAGGAGAACGCCATCGGCACGAGCTCCGGCCGGGCGGCCGGCTCGTGCTCCAGGAACCAGGCGGCCTTGCGCACCAGGTTGCGGGCGCCGGACACCTGGATCTCGACGTCGGCCAGGGGATGTGAGACGCCTTGCAGCGAGCCGACGGGCACGCCCATCGTCATGCGGGTCTTGGTGAACTCGGCGCCGAGGCGCTTCGCCTCGTCGGCCAGGCCGACGAGAGCGGCCGCGGTGAGTGTCTTCCATTCGGCCAGCGCGGTCGCGTACGCGCGCTGCGCCGCCACGCCCGTGGCCAGCACCACGCGGTCGCCCGCGTCGGGCGTCCACCAGGCGAGCGGCGTGGTCCCTTGGTTGGCGACGTGTGGCCCGGGCGCGCCGGACGTGACCAGCACGAGGTCGTCACCGTCGAGCGCGAGGACGGCCGGCGCCACGGCGGCGGCCGGCACCAGCTGCCGATCGCCGGCGGAGGTCGGGCGCAGCGCCAGGGTGACGAGGCGCGAGCCATCGACGACGCCGGCGAGCGACGTCTGCGCGCCGCCGCACCTGGCGAGGAGCCGGGCGCCGACCATGGCTTCGACGAGTGGCGCCGGGGCGACCGCGCGTCCGAACTCCTCGGCCACGAGCGCGAGGTCGACGAGGGTGGCGCCGTCGCCGCCGGCCGCCTCCGGCACCGCCATGGACACGGCGCCGAGCCCGATCAGCTCGTGCCAGAGGGATTCGTCGTGGCCGAGGGGCTCGGCGGCGCGCACGCGCGTGGCCGGGCACTCCTTGGCGAAGAACTCGGCGAAGCCCTGGCGCACCGACTCCTCGTCATCGCTCAGCGAGTAATCGTTGCGGCGTAGCTCGAACGTCAGGTCCGGCACGGTGGCCTCCTCGCATTCGTTCCATGGTTCTCCAAGCTTCATATCGTTAGGCGCGGCCGTCAAGGGCCTGCCCGCCGGTCGCCGAGCCGCCGTGCCGCCGCCACCAGCCGCGCGCCCGGCTCGGCACGGACGCGGCAGTAACGGCGCCGGCCTTCCCGGCGGATCTGGACCAGGCCCGCGTCGCGCAGCACGCCGAGGTGGTATGACATCGCGGCGCGCGAAACGGCGGCGCCGACGACGATGTCCGCGACCGGCACCTCCCGGCTCGTGGCGATGTGGACGAAGAGCCGCCACCGGACCGGATTGCCCAGCGCCCTCATGACATCGACGATCGATCGACACCCATGCTGCACAGCCGCCATGCTGCTCCTCGACGCTATAACGTTGCAAATTTTTCTAACTATTGACGCGTGGTCGACCGCGCCCTACCGTCACAGGGACCAGACCCCGACGATCCGTCCCCGTCGGAAGGAGCCCACCGCGATGCTCCAGGCTACGATCAACGGGATCGTTCTCGGCGGTGCCTATGCCCTCGTGGCCATCGGCTTCGTCGTGCTTTTCAACAACACGAAGTTCTTCAACTTCGCACACGGCGACTTCCTCACGATGGGCGCGTTCCTCGGCTACTCGTTCGTCGTGTCGCTGAAGTTGGCCTGGCCCCTCGCCATCGTGCTGATCGTCGTCGCGATGACCGTCATGGGCCTGTTGACCGAGCTCCTCACCCGCCAGGTGGTCTCCCGGCGGGCGCTCCTCATCGGGGCCATCGCCACGCTGGGGCTCGGGCTGGTCATCCGCGCCGTCATCCAGATGACCTACGGGCCGGTCGACCTCTACCTACCGCCGCTCGTCGACCGGCCCGCCGTACGCGTTTTCGGCGCCGCCCTCTCGTACCAGCAGCTCATCATCGTCGGTTTCGTCCTGGTGGTGCTCCTCGTCCTTTACTGGATCTACCAGCACACGTTCGTCGGTCTCGTGCTCAAGGCGACCGCGGAGGACCCGACCGCCGCGCAGATCATGGGCGTGCCCACCGCGCTCGTCGTGCGGGGCTCGTTCGTCGGCTCCGCCGTCCTCGCCGGGGTCGCCGGGTTCCTCGTCGCGCCGTCCTTCTCGGTGTCGTTGCTGCTGGGCTACCTCATCGTCTTCAAGGCCGTGGTGGGTTCGTTCGTCGGTGGCTTCGGCAGCCTGGTGGGCGCCGTCGTCGGCGCGGTCATCGTCGGCGTGGCCGAGGTCAACGCCGCCTACCTGGTCGACGCCGACTACCGCAACATCGCCGTCTACGGCCTGCTGATCCTCCTGTTCATCGTCAGGCCGACTGGCTTGTTCGGCACGAAACTCGTGGAGAAGGTGTGATGGCCGAGACGACACTCACCGCCGAGCCCGGCACCGCGCCGCGCGACCCTCGCCGGAGCCTTGTCGCGACGGCGATCCATCGGCCCGAGACGCCTCCCGTGGTCGTCGGGCTGCTCCTGCTGCTCCTCGTCGGCCTCGTCAGCGGCGACGGACGATGGCTGGGGACGACGGCGCTCCTGCTCGCTCTCGCGGTCGGCACGGTCGGCCTCAACTTCGCGCAGGGTGCGGCCGGCATCTTCACCCTCGGGACCGCCGCCTTCCTCGGCGTCGGTGGCTACTCCACGGCGATCCTGACCACGCGGTACGAGTGGTCACCGTTGCTGGCGGCGCTCGCAGGCGCCGCGCTGGCGGCCGTCGTCGCCTCCGTGTTCGCGTTGCTGACCCTGCGGGTGAGCGAGATATACCTGGCGATCGCGACCCTGGCGCTGGTGCAGATCTTCGGCGGCATGATCCTCGCGTACGACGGACTGACCGGGGGCGTCGACGGCATTCCCGCCGTACCGGCGCCGGCGCTTTTCGGGTTCGCCGCAGACGAGCTGCTGGAGCTCGCCATCCTCAACGTCGTCGTGATGACGGTGCTGGCGGTCGGCGCCGCCGTGGTGCTCGCGGCGAAGCCCGGTCGGTCGTTCCGGGCCGTCCGTGAGGATCACCTGGCGGCGGCGGGGTGCGGCGTGCGCGTCAACCGCACCTTCAACCTCTCCTTCGTGCTCGCCGCCGTCTACGGGTCGATCGCGGGTAGCCTCTTCGCCCACACGATCGCATTCGTCGACCCGACCGCGTTCAACCTCGACATCTCGGTCATCGCCATCGCGATGCTGGTCATCGGCGGCTCGGGCAGCGTCGTCGGCGCCATCCTCGGCACGGTTCTGCTGCAGGTCGCCGCCGAGGTCGTGACCGAGTTCAAGGGGTTCAGCAACCTGCTGTTCGGGCTCGTCATCCTGTTCGGCGCGTTGGTGAGCCCGCGCGGCGTCGTCGGTGGCGCCCACGACCTCGTCGACCGCGTCCAGGTGTTGTCGCGGTTCTTCCGCCGCCCTGCCCGCGTCGCCGTCGCCCGCACGCCGCGGCAACGGGACGCGGTCGCGCGGGACCCCGGGCAGTCCCTCAACGGCGCGGGACCCGTGGGGGTGCTGGAGGCGACCGACGTGTGGAAGGCGTTCGGGGGCGTAAAGGCGTTGCAGGGTGTCGACGTGCGGGTCGAGCCCGGTCAGATCCACGCTCTCATCGGCCCCAACGGCTCGGGTAAGTCCACGCTGATCAACATGCTCTCCGGCCTCTACCGTGTCGACCGGGGCGACATCCGGCTCGGCGGGCGGAGCATCGGGGGGCTGCGTACGGCCGACCGGACCACTACCGGTCTCGCCCGCACCTACCAGAACGGGCGGCTCTTCAAGGAGCTGTCGGTCTTCGAGAACGTGCAGGTGCCCGGCGACCATCGCCGGCCGACACCGGGCGCCGTCGGCAGCCGTTGGCCGGGAGTCACGGGCCGTGCCTGGGCCGAGCTGGTCATCGACTTCGTCGGGATCACGCACCTCGAGTCGACCAAGGCCCGCCTACTCGGCTTCGGAAACCAGCGCCGCGTGGAGCTGGCCCGGGCGATCGCCCTCGACCCGTGGTTTCTGCTCCTCGACGAACCAGCCGCTGGACTGTCCGGTATGGAGCAGGAGGCATTGGTCGAGAAGCTGCGCGCACTGAGCGGGCTCGGTATGGGGATCCTCCTCGTGGAGCATTCCATGAACGTCGTCATGGACGTGGCCGACACCGTCACAGTGCTCGACTTCGGCAAGGTCATCGGTTGCGGCGCGCCGGCGGCGATCCGCGCCGACCGGAAGGTCATCGACGCCTACCTGGGGGTGTCATGAAAGAGCAACTGCTACGGGTCGACGGCGTTAGTGTCGCCTACGGCGGCCTCCGCGCGGTGACCGACGTGGACATCAGCGTCGCGGCCGGCGAGTGCCTCGTCCTGCTCGGTCCCAACGGCGCCGGCAAGACCAGCCTCATGCACGCGATCGCCGGTGTCGTCACGCCCGCGTCCGGCGACATCCGCTACCACGGCGAGTCGATCCGCAAGGTTCGCACCGAGAAGCGGGTCGCACGCGGCATCTGCCTGGTGCCCGAGGGACGGCGGCTGTTCACGTCGCTCACCGTCGAGGAGAACCTGAGGCTCGGCCGGGCGTCCCGGCGCAACAAGCACGTCGACGAGTCGATCGAGCTCGTGCGGGAGACCTTCCCTGTCCTGGCGGGTCGGTGGAAGCAGTCGGCCGCGACGCTCTCCGGCGGTGAACAGCAGATGCTGGCCATCGGCCGGGCTCTGGCGACCTCACCCGAGTTGCTCATCCTCGACGAGCCGTCGATCGGCCTGGCGCCGAAGGTCGTCGCGGATGTGTATCGGCGCCTCGCCGCGGTGCTCGACCAGGGAGTCACCCTCCTCGTCGTCGAACAGAACATCTCCGCACTCGAACTAGCCACCCGCGTGCAGGTCCTACGCAACGGCGTCATCGTGTCGAGCGGCCCGCCACAGACGTACCGCGACGCCGACGTGCTCGCCGACGCCTACCTGGGAGCTGGCTGACTCCCGCACGGACTTTCCCCGGCACCACGTCCCAAGGAGCATCACGATGTCACCTTCCTTCCGTGGGTCCCGACTGGGCTGGACCGCGATCGCGGCCGCCGCCGCGTTGACGCTCGCCGCCTGCGGCGACAGCGCCTCCGGCGGTGGCTCGGGGGACCCGGTCAAGATCGGCGTCGCCGTGCCGCTGAGCGGACCGACCGCTTCCAACAATGTCCAACTGAGCGCCGAGCTCGCCGCGAAGCACATCAACGAGGCCGGAGGCGTCAACGGTCGCACGATCGAGCTCGTCGTCGAGGACAACGGTGCCACGGCCGCCACCGGCCTCACGGCGGCGCGCAAGTTTGTCCAGGCCGACGTCGACGCCGTCGTCGGCTACAGCCTGACCACGCAGAACCTCGCCGTCTCGCCGGTGTTCAAGACGGCGAAGGTCATCAACCTGACCGGCACCGCGAGTACCGCGAACAACGTCGAGCAGACCGACAACCCGTACACCTTCATCATGAACATCCCCGATGACGAGACGGCGGACCACCAGGTCACGTTCGCCCTCCAGGAGCTGAAGGCGAAGCGCTTCGGGCTCCTGCTCGACTCGACCGCGTTCGGCGAGACCTACGGCAAGCTCGTCACCCCGCTGATCGAGGCCGGCGGCGGTTCCGTCGTGGTCTCCGAGTCGGTGAACCCCGACGCCAACGACCTGTCCGCTCAGGTCGGCAAGGTGGTCGGCGCCGATGTCGACGTGGTGCTGGTCGCGCTGTTGACCCCACCCACCGTCACGCTGATGTACAACGAGCTCACCAAACAGGGCGCGCAGGAGCTGCCGCTGATCGCCGCCGCGGCGACCGTCGCGACGTTCGGCAAGTCGGTGCCGTGGAAGACGGCCGAGGGCACCTACGCGACCTACATGACCGACGGGATGTACGACCCCACCGCGCTGTCGGCCACGAGCAAGGTCTGGTTCGACGACCAGAAGGAGCGCGGCCAGTCTCCGCCCACCGATTCCTACGCCGAGGCGTACGACTCGTTCCTCGCGCTCGCTGCCGCCATCGAGGCGACCGGCGGCACCGACCCCGACAAGCTCGTGGACTACTTCAAGAACTTGAAGGACTTCAGCGGCTGGAAGAACCTCAAGACGGTCAGTGGGCCCTATACCTGTGCACCGACGCACCAGTGCCTGCACACGCAGTTCATGGGACAGGTGCAGGGCGAGGGCATCAAGAAGGTCGTTCAGTACTGACCCGAACGGAGAGGCCGGCCATGACGTTCGACCCACCCGCTTCCCTGCGCTACCAGGCCAGGGACGGCAAGTGCTATATCACCATCAACCGGCCCGAGTCGATGAACGCGCTCAATCTCGAGCTGCAGTCGGCGCTGCCTCGTGCGGTACGGGCGTTCGAGGACGACGACGATCTGTACGTCGCTATCATCACGGGCGAGGGTGGACGTGCCTTCTCGGCCGGCGCGGACATCAAGGAGATGACGTCGTTCGTCGGCACCGACGACGACCCGCGGCGATCGGGCGCCCGTCCGGACGGCCCGACCCTCATGGCGATCGGGGAGTGCCGCAAGCCGCTGATCGCGGCGGTCGACGGATACTGCTTCGCCGCCGGGCTCGAACTGTCGTTGCTGTGCGACATCCGGATCGCCACGCGCAACTCGACCTTCGCCATCCCCGAGGTCAAGCGCAGCCTCATCGCAGGACCCGGCACGACCCATCTGCCGCGGCTGGTCCCGCTCGGTGACGCCCTGCTCATGGCGCTGACCGGCAATCCGATAGGGGCCGAGCGCGCATACACCATCGGGCTGGTGCAGGGGTTGGCCGACGACCGCGAGGGCCTGCTCGCCGCCGCGGACGCGATCGCCGACGCCATCGCCGCCAACCCGCCGCTCGCCGTCCGGGACAACAAGCGCGTGGTTACCGTCGGCGTCAACCTGCCGCTTGAGTACGCGATCCACTTTCGGGAGAAGTACTTCGACCAGATCCTGCAGACCGAGGACGCCGCGGAAGGAGCGGCTGCGTTCGCCGAGAAGCGCCGGCCCGAGTGGAAGCGCCGGTAGCTCCCTGGCCCTCGGTGGCCACAACCCACATACGACGGTCCATGCCTTCGACGCTGGCCACCTCTAGAGCATTGCGGCGTAGCCGTCGGCGAGTTCGTCGGCGTGCTTGGGGCCGTAGGCGGATGAGGGCCCGGTCTGCGCTCGATCGAGCTGCTCGGCAGCGACGTCGCCCCACGGGTACGGGCCGAGCTGGGGTGAGCACCACGACGGCTACGGCGCCGGTCGGGATCATCGGCGCTTCCCGATCTCACCGCCGACATTCGGCGGCCGGATACCGTCATCAACGAAACGGTATTCACACATGCGAAACAAGCGATTAACGTCACGGGTAGTTCCCTGCTCCTTCTATCCCACTGAACTATGCACGGATAGGAGTAAATGGATGAGTCATGTTTCGCGCCGGAGCGTTCTCGTGGGCAGCGCTGTGGTGGGCGGTGCCGCGGTGGCTGGAATGGGTGGCGCCACGCCCGCGCGGGCGGCCAGCAACCGCCTCGGCCCCGCTGCCACCGTCACGCCCGGCGATCCGCGCTATCCCGACCTGATCTCCGGTAGCAACCGGCGTTGGGCCGGGAATCCGCAGGCCATCCGCGTCGCCGTCACTACCGAGCAGGTTGTCGACGCGGTCGAGGACGCTGTGCGCGCCGGTAAGCGGATCGCGGTGCGCAGCGGCGGCCACTGCTACGAGGACTTCGTCTACAACCCGCAGGTGCAGATCGTGATCGACCTGTCAGCCATGAACTCGGTGCACTACGACGAAGCGCACCGGGCGTTCGTCGTCGAGCCCGGCGCCACCCTCTGGGAGGCATACCAGGAGCTCTACCGGGCGTTCGGCGTGACGATCCCGGCGGGCTCGTGCTCGTCGGTCGGTGCCGGCGGCCACATCTGCGGCGGCGGCTACGGGCTGCTCTCACGCCAGTTCGGCACATCGGTCGACCATCTCTACGCGGTCGAGGTCGTGGTCGTCGACCGGCGCGGAAAGGCCCGCGCGATCATCGCCACCCGCGACCGTAACGACCCGCACCGCGATCTGTGGTGGGCGCACACCGGCGGTGGCGGCGGCAGCTTCGGGATCGTAACGCGCTATTTCCTCCGCACGCCTGGAACCGAACGGCTCGCCCCCAGCGAGCAACTCCCGAAGCCGCCTGCGGAGGTCTATGTCCATTCGCTTTCGTGGCGCTGGCCTGACA
>Ga0164243_10011646_pt1 | contig 12528 bp, 11 predicted proteins | sample OricompcompostOP_FD_108781 | JGI IMG/M metagenome (GOLD analysis project Ga0164243, IMG submission 108781) | Organic Plus compost microbial communities from Emeryville, California, USA - Original compost - Organic plus compost (OP) | ecosystem: Engineered > Solid waste > Mixed feedstock >...
CGCATCGAACTGGGCACCGGCGTGGTGCCGATCTACGTTCGCACCCCGTCCCTGCTGGCGATGACGGCCGCGGGCCTGGACTACGTGTCCGACGGCCGGTTCCGCCTCGGCATCGGCACGTCCGGCCCACAGGTGATCGAGGGTTTCCACGGCGTGCCGTTCGACGCGCCGCTGGGCCGCACCCGCGAAGTGGTGGAGATCTGCAGGCAGGTGTGGCGTCGCGAGAACGTGACGTTCGACGGCAAGCACTATCAGATCCCGCTGCCGCCCGACCGCGGCACAGGACTGGGCAAACCGCTGCACCTGATCAACCACCCTGTGCGCGAACGTATCCCGATCACGATCGCAGCGCTGGGGCCGAAGAATGTCGAGCTGACCGCCGAAATCGCCGAAGGCTGGCAGCCGGTCTTCTTCTATCCCGAGAAGGCCGACGAGGCCTGGGGCGACGCGCTGCGCGCCGGCCTGGCCAAACGTGACCCGAACCTCGGGCCGCTCGACGTGATGGTCAGCGCGACGCTGGCCATCGGCGACGATGTCGAGGACAGACTGGCGTGGGCGAAACCGCAACTGGCGCTGTACATCGGCGGCATGGGCGCCCGCGGAAAGAACTTCTATCACAACCTGGCCACCCGCTATGGGTTCGGCGACGTGGCCGACCACATCCAGGATCTGTACCTGTCCGGCCGCAAGGCCGAGGCGATCAACGCAGTGCCCGACGAATTGGTGCGTCACGTATCCCTCATCGGGCCAAAGGGTTTCGTGAAGGAACGCCTCGCCGCGTATGTGGAAGCGGGAGTGACGACCCTGCTGGTGCATCCGTTGGCCACCGACCGCGGCGAATCCGTGCAGTTCGTCGAGCAGTTGCACGAGCTACTCCCCTAGGCGTCACGGGCCGGCCTGCGGCAGCTCGTCGGCGGCGATCTCGCACGGGGTCTGCGCGCCAAGGGGTTCCGCCGCTGGCGGCTCGCTCACGGGTTGCGGCGGGGGCGGCACCGGCGCGGGCGGTGGCGTCGGCGCAGGCTCTTCGGCGGGCGGCTGGTCTGACGGCTCCGGGCATGCGGGTGGTGGTCCGTCGGCTTCGGCTGCGTCTTCGGTTCCGGCGACGTCCTCCGTCTCCCGTTTGTTCTCCTGGTCCTCGGGCTCGTCGTCGGGCGCGTCGTCTTCGAGCGTTGCGTCTTCGGGTGTCTCGTCGTCGTCGAGCGCGGTGTCCTCGTCATCTGCCGACTCGACGTCGGGTAGTGCATCGTTTGGACGGTCCAACAGGCCTCCGATGGCATCGGCCAACTGCGAGCCCAAACCGGCGAGTCCGCTTGCCGCATTGGGTAATCCGCTGGCGATCTCGCCAAGCGACGGCACGGCCGGCATGCCTGCGGGCGCTACTGGTGGTGCCTGTGGTGGGGCAGCGGCCGGTTCGGGCGCCGCAGGTAACGGTGGGGGCGGCGGCGCACTGTTCGCGGCGACGGGCGGAGCAGCGGGTGGTGGCCCCGCAATCGGGGCTGGAGCGGCGGACGCGGGACTCGCCCAGTCGGCCGCCGGGGTGACGCCGGAATGACCGGATGCCGCCGCCGGGGTGGCATCGGAATAACCGGATGGCGCTGTCGGCGTCGGCCCCAGGTCGCCCGGCACCTCGAAGGTCGCGGCGGGCTGCCCGGTCAGCGCATCTGTAGCGGCGTCGAAGGCGGCCGACACCGCGGCGATGGCCTTTTGCATGGCGGTCAGCCAATCGGAGCGAATGTCGTTGTCCACGAAGGGCTTCACTTCCTGGTCGACCAGCTCGCTGGCCATAGCACGGTCACCGACACCGGTGGTGAGGGCGCGTGTCGCCGCCAACCACGCGGGCCGTTCGGCCTGACGGCGATCGTCGATGGCCACGGCCGTCGCGACCTTTTCATCGACGGCGCGCCACAGGTCGTCGCGTAGTGCGCTGAGCGCGTCGGCGGCGTGACGCAGCGCTGCCGCTGCGGCGGCGGATGCCTCGCCATGGCGCCCGAGAAAGCCAGCTGACGCGTCGCCGCCGCGGCCCTGCCAAGCCGCGGCGAGAACGTCAAATTGCTTGTCCTGCAGCCGTTGTGCATCTTCGGCGGCTGCGGCGGCTGCCGCTAGCGCCGCTCGGTCGGCCTCCAGCGCTTGCAGGTCCATGCCGTCCTCGCTGCTGTACCAGTCACGCACCTGGGCGGCGTGCAGTGTCAGATCCGGGTTCTGGTAACCGAGCAGATGGCACGCCCACACGTAGCCGGCGATGTTGTCGACGGCGGGGCGCCCTTCGGCCAGCCGGGCGGTGACGTCGTGTAGTTCGGCCATCGATCACCCGATCCGTCGACCGGCCATGGCGTCGGTTTCGACGTAGCGATCCGCCGACGAACGCAGTTCTGCGGCAATCTCGCTGGCCGCGCGCGCCCAGTGGTGCAGGCGGTCGACGACCTCCTCGACCGCGAGGCGTACGGCATCGCCGTGCGCGGTATGCATGCGGCCCGCGGCAGCACCGTCGAATCGCAACCCGGTCAGATGTCTGCGGATCGCGGCGTCGACGATGTCGGCGGCCGCGTCGTACTGGCGTGCGGCATCCAATACCGCAGCGACATCGAAGCGTGCGGCGTCACGTTCTCCCACACAGGCTTGGACGTCGGCGGAACGGTTACGGTTCCATCCTTTTTCAGCGGTGTTCGCTGACCGACTCGGCGACCCGGAGGGCAACCTGGCGCGCGGTGTCCTCGTCGGCGGCTTCGACCATCACCCGCACCATCTGCTCTGTTCCGGAGGGACGCAACAGGATTCGGCCGGTATCACCCAGCTCGGCGGCGGCCTCCGCGACCGCCGAGCGCACCGACGGCGCCTCGGCCACGGTCGTCTTGTCCTCGACCTCGACGTTGATCAGCACCTGCGGAAGCGACTGCATCGTCGATGCCAGCGCCGACAGCGGCGAGCGGGTCTGCGCCATCCGCGACATCAGCCGCAACCCGGTGACGATTCCGTCACCGGTGGTGCCCAGCGCGGGCATCACGATGTGCCCGGACTGTTCGCCGCCCAGCGAGTACTCGCCCGCGCGCAGTTCCTCTAAGACATAGCGGTCGCCGACGCCGGTGGTGCGGACCTCGATGCCGGCGGCCCGCATCGCCAGATGCAGACCCAGGTTGCTCATCACGGTCGCGACGAGGGTGTTCGATGCCAACTCGCCAGCCTCCTGCATGGCCAACGCGAGGATGACCATGATCGCGTCGCCGTCGATGACCCTTCCTTCGGCGTCGACGGCCAGACAGCGGTCAGCGTCGCCGTCGTGCGCCAACCCGAGGTCGGCGCCGTGATCCAGGACCGCCTGCTGCAGGCAGTGCATGTGGGTGGAGCCGCAGCCGTCGTTGATGTTGAGTCCGTTGGGTTCGGCGTTGATGGCGATGACGTTGGCCCCTGCGGCGCGATAGGCGCGCGGCGCGGCGGTCGACGCAGCGCCGTTGGCGCAGTCGACGACGACGGTCAACTCGTCGAGCCGTGTGGTGAGCGCCTTGCCGACATGCCGCAGATAGCGGTCCAGCGCGTCGCCGGCGTCGACGACACGGCCGATGTCGGCGCCGACCGGGCGCAGGCCGGGACCGGCTGCCAGCAACTCCTCGATGCGGTCCTCGGTGGCGTCGTCAAGCTTGTGGCCACCCGGGCCGAAGATCTTGATGCCGTTGTCGGGCATCGGGTTGTGCGACGCCGAGATCATCACACCGAATTCGGCGTCGTAGGCGTTGGTGAGATACGCCACGGCGGGCGTCGGAAGTACCCCGACCCGCAGCGCGTCGACACCCTCGCTGGTGATGCCCGCGATGACCGCGGCCTCCAGCATCTCGCCGCTGGCTCGCGGATCACGGCCAACGACGGCGACTCGCCGCCGCGCATTGGTGGAAGTTCCGAGCCGACGAGCTGCCGCCGAACCGAGCCCAAAGGCCAGCTCAGCGGTGAGATCGCGATTGGCGACGCCGCGCACGCCGTCAGTGCCGAACAGTCGACCCATCGCACAAATTTCTCATAAAAGGCCGCTGATAACACAACCGTCGACGTCAAAGGGCGTGCCGCCACAAAATCGATATCGGACTGAGACCAGAGGACCGGAAGAAATGGAGCCGCCCGCACCCTTGCGGATGCGGGCGGCAACGCGGAGCAGCTAATTACCCACTCTGTTGACCGGGCGAGGTCGAGGTGCTGCCCTGACCCGGCGCGGTCTGCTGACCAGGCGCATTCTGGCTGTTGCTCTGGCCCGGCAGGAGCTGCTGACCCGGAGCGTTCGGGCTGTTGCCCGGCCCGTTCTGGGTGAGATTCACCGGCTGCGTGAACGCGGTGCAGTCCGCGACCTGCTGCGTGCCGCCGTCCTCGTCGACCTGCTCGGCCAGGACGTTGACGTCCTCGGCGTTCACATTCGGGCACACCGTCGCCAGCACCTGGGCGACCGCCTCTACCTGCACGTCGCGCACAACGTTGACGTCGCCGACGGCCACGTTGACCAGTCCGTCCTGGACCTGCGGCGGTGCGGCGTTCGCGACCGCCAACCCGCCGGTGAACAGCATCGAGCCGCCCAGTACGGTGCCTGCGGCCACCTTCTTCATCATGCTTGCCATTGCGTTCTCCCTTCTGTCAGGAAGCAGTTGTCCGGCCCCCAAACCCGTGGTCTCGGTACGACCACCGGTGGCAGGAACTGCCTGCCTGGCGCGAAAGGCGCGCCCTGCTCCCGGTTAAAGGGCTTCCACGATCAACGCGGTAGCTAAACACGAATCGCCGAAAAAAGTTGTGGCGCTTGGCTTGCCGATAAAACAGCTAATTAGCTCAGCTTGGTTACTCTGCGTTCCAAAGGCGTTCCGAAGCGCAGGTCGAAGACCCTAACGGTCTTTCGGTCGCGCTTTCAAGATCGTTACTGACGCGCTCGATTCGGCAGGGAGATTCGGCAGGAACACCCAATTTTCTGCGCGGTATCCGTGGCTAGCGTCCCGGCTAGCCGTTGTGGCCAGGTTACGCCGTCGAAGGGAGCGCCGATGCGCAGCGATTTGTTCTCGCCGCAGAACGCCGAGGCCCAGATGGAGCAGCCGGGCATGCACGCGAGGAGCGAAGCGCACACCGCGCACGCGAGGAGCGGAAAGCACACCGCCCGGCGTGCGTGTCGCACACCGGGCGGGTGACAGATCGATCAGCGCTTCGAGTACTGAGGCGCCTTGCGGGCCTTCTTGAGGCCGTATTTCTTGCGCTCGATGGCTCGCGGGTCGCGGGTCAGGAAGCCGGCCTTCTTCAGCACGGGCCGGTCTTCCGGCTGCACCAGGATCAGCGCGCGGGCGATCGCCAGGCGCAGCGCGCCGGCTTGCCCGGAGGGGCCGCCGCCGTCGAGATGGGCGTAGATGTCGAAGCTGTCCACCCGGTCCACGGCCACCAGCGGAGCCTTGATCAGCTGCTGGTGCACCTTGTTCGGGAAGTAGTCCTCGAGGCTGCGCCCGTCCAGGTTGAACTGGCCGGTGCCGGGCACCAGACGCACCCGCACCACGGCCTCCTTGCGGCGGCCGACGGTCTGGATCGGGCGGTCGATGAAGACCGGTTCACGCGGCGCCGGCTGCTCGGCGGCCGCCGTCGTCGTGTCCGCGACCGCCTCGGGGGCCTCGACTGGGGCTTCGGTGGTGTCGGTTGTCTCGGTCACTGGCTCACCTGCTTGATCTCGTACGGCACCGGCTGTTGGGCGGTGTGCGGGTGCTCCGGACCGGCGTAGACCTTCAGCTTCTTCTTGATCTGACGGCCGAGCTTGTTGTGCGGAAGCATCCCGACGATCGCCTTCTCCACCACCCGGTCGGGGTGGCGCTGCATCTCGGTGCCGAGCGAGCGCTTGTGCAGACCACCGGGATAACCCGAGTGGCGGTAGGCGAACTTCTTGTTGAGCTTGTCGCCACCGATGGCGACCTTGTCGGCGTTGATGACGATGACGAAATCGCCGCCGTCGACGTTCGGCGTGTATGTCGGCTTGTGCTTGCCGCGCAACAGCGTTGCTGCTGTGACGGCGAGCCGGCCGAGCACCACGTCGGTGGCATCGATGACGTACCACGTGCGCGTGGTGTCACCGGCCTTCGGCGTGTATGTAGGCACAGCGTCTACCTTCTCTACTCGGGTGGATCCCGGTCTGACCCGGGTGCCGGTCAGGGCGTCCGCGGCTGGGATGGTTCTCGGCGACCGACATTGACCCGAGATCCCGGCGTACCGCACGCCAACCGAGCAGCATACCGGCGAGCGTCAGCGCAGGTCAAAACGCGTTCGACGACGTCAGCGAGGCATGCTTCCGCTCGCCTCGGCCTCGAGTGTGAATCTGGCGACGCAAATGCGCCAAAACCGTCGCCAGATTCACACGCTGGGAGCAGTACGTGACGTGCGACTTCGGCGATAATGTCAAAGAATTTGCTATAGCTAACCGATTGCCTTCGCAACAACCCGTCATTCAATTGCTGCGTTTCGGCCTACCTTCGCTGTTAGCGCCCTAGCGTCTCCGTCAACGGATTGGATCGAATCCGCCATCCGACCAAGGAGAGCAAATCATGATCAGTAACCAATGCAGGAGTACAGCGCGAATTCTCGTCGTTGGACTCAGCGTCGGCGCCGCCACGGCCGCCGCAGTCGCACACGCGGGACCTGCATCGGCGGAGCCGGCGCCCGGCACCTACACCGCTACCGTCACCCAAGCCACGCCTCCCGACATCGTCAATATCGGGGGGGTCATGAACACGGCGCTCACCCCGTGCGGCCCCGGTTGTGTGGGGTTCTTGTCAAGCTCCGAAACCGCCTGGTTCGGCGACCTCCATCTGGCGGGCGACTCGTACACGGGACCGTTGCAGAACGGGCGCACGGGTGTCGGAGGTTGCAACGGCACGCTGGACGCCAACGCGCAAACCTTCATCATCAACTGCCCCGCAGACGGCGAGACGGTCACCTACTCGTTGACCAAGACGGGCTGACCCGACAAACCGGCGCCAAGCGACCTCGCGTGTGAATCTGGCGACGCAAAGTACGCCGAAAATCGCGCCAGATTCACCCGCGGGTAGCAGAACTGTGCGGTCCCGTGGTCTCCCCACCCAACGGGACCGCACAGTGGTCTGTCGCACAGCGTGCACTCTGGTTGTCGCGTGGCTGCGCGCTGGCGTTACGCGCCCCAGGCGCTGGCTGCGCTGCGGTCGGTCGCCGCGACGTCGTCGGCGCCGTCACGCACCGCATTGCCGAGACTGAACAGGATCTCGTTCAGCGCGGCCGCCGCCTGATCCCATTTGGCCTGCTCGATGCGATACGCCTGCGCCGCCTCCCGCGTCCAGATCTCCTGCAGCGGCGCGATCTGAGCCCGCAGATCCTCCAACGCCGCGTTCAGTCGTGCCGACGTCGTGTGAATCTCCTGCCGGACGGTGTACTCGATCTCGTCGAAGTTGTACGAAAGCACCGGATCCATGCTGTCCCCCTTAGATGTTTCCGCCGACGGCGCCGATCTGCTGCGAATGGCTCTCGGCCGCCTCGCGCAGCGTCCGCTCGTTGAGACGCATGGTTTCGGCGATGCCACTCAACGCGACATGCAGCTTCGTCGACTCGGTGTTCCAGCGGTCCACCACTTCCCTGAACCGCGTCGCCGCCACCCCGCCCCACACCGACGGCGGCACATTGACCATCCGCCCGATGAACGCCTGCAGCATCGCGCGGATCTCGTCGTTGCGGGCATCGATCTTGCCGGCGACCGACGTCATCAGCGCGAAGTCAGTATTCAAGGATCCGGGTGTCGTCATCGCGGCCCATCCCTTTCTTTCCGTCGTGTTGTGATTAGGACGCAGCGTCGCCCCGTTCGGTTCCACCCAATTTCGAATTGATTTCAGTCGACGGCGTGCGCCGACGAGATGGCCTCGTCGCAGATGCGGCGCAGCACAGGCTCCTCGTTTAACCCGCTCTGGCACCCGATCGCGATACGCACAGCGTCGTCGACGAACACCGTCCAGTCGATCCGACGACCCACACGCACCTCCGTATACGTGGCGACGGGTCGATCGGCGCGCCGGTCCTCGGGGTTGAAGTCGGTGAAGACGCCATCGGGTTGGTCGTCCAGCGCGCTTCGCAGCGCTGCCGCCGTCGCGGTCAGCGTCTCCCCGTTGCGCACCTGCGCCTGCGTCATCAGAACGGCAGCGCCGCCGTCGGGTGCCGATACCTGCACCCGCGCCGACCCCGGCCCCGCCGTGATCCGCTGCGCCGTCCACTGCGCCGGCACCTTGACCGCCACCCGGCCTTCCACCAAGAGCGTCATCGGCACCCGCGCCTCGTCGGAGCCCGTGAGGCCGTATGCGACACCGGCCCCGACGCACGCCAGCACCACGGATACGACGCCGGCTGACAGCGCCACGCGGGACCTCCGCGCGGGCTGCTCAACGCGCTGCCGGGTTTCGCGAGGCGGCGTCAGCACCCGGTCGGGATCGACGATGGTCACCGAAACACCCTCGCCACGAAGCCGTTCCGCGATCACGGTGGCGAGACCAGTCGCATCGTCGACACCCGACGGCGCGTCGACCATCACCACGGCTGGCCTGCCGACGCACTCGGCGACCGCCGCTGCCACATCCGCGGAAGCACCGAACCGGGGTTCAGCGGCGATCACTTGACCGTCACGCGAGACCGCGACTAACTCGGGTGCGATCTCGATGACAGTCGGAATCCCCGGCGCATCGCGCGATAGCACGCAACTGCGCTGCACCACAACCGCATTCTCGACATCGGCGGCGTCCCGCACGCGGTCGATCCATGGCTGCGGCCACCACGTCGGAACAACCAGCACAACCGATGAGGCACCGTCGTCGCGTAGAACGTACCGAAACAGCTCCCGCCACAACGCCGCAACGGCGACGGGTTCATCGTCGAACAAGGCGATCTCGTCGTCGATGCACTCCAGCGCGGTCGACACCAACTCGGCCGGCGCATCGTTCGGCCCGCGGACGGTGCCCGGTCCCACTTCGACTACGCAGTCGGTCACGCCGGATCCCTCCACGCGACCTGGACGAGTTCATCGGCATGCGACCGCCGGATGAGCGTGCCGCGACCCGGCGGCAGCGGCGTCGGACGGACCGAACCCAGCAGCACGCCTTCGTCCGGACTCGCGCTCATCATCAGTCCCATGCAACCGAGCTCACGAAGACGCGACAACACCGGATCGAACATCGCGCGCGCGGCGCCACCGGAGCGCCGAGCCACCACGAGGTGCAGGCCGAGATCCTTTGCGTGCGGCAGATAGTCGAGTAGCGGCGCCAACGGATTCGCGCCGTTGGCGTTGGCCACCAGGTCGTAGTCGTCGATGACGACATACAGTTCGGGTCCCGACCACCACGATCGTTCGCGCAGTTGCTGCTGTGTCACCTCGGCGCCGGGCATCCGCGCGGCGAGTCGTTCCAGAAGGCCGGTCACTTGTGGTGCGATCGCCGCAGCCGAGGGCGTGTATCCGGCGAGATGATCAGTCTCCACCACGCCGAGCAAGGTGCGTCGGTAGTCGACAATGACCAGCTGGGCGGTATGCGGAGTGTTCGTACGCACGATCTCGCGGCACAGCGTCCGCAGGGTCGCCGTCTTGCCGCACTCCCCCTCGCCGAGAATGACGAGGTGCGCCTCAGCGCCGAAATTCACAGTCACAGGCGATAAGTCGGCTTCACCAACGCCCAGCAGGATCTCGGTCGCGGGTCGCGACGGCGTGAACTGCTCAGCGATTGCGCCGAGCTCGACCCGCATCGGCAGCATCTCGATCGGCGGTGCCGCGCGATCGCCGCAGCGAGCACGCAGCCGCTCCGCGTTCAGGTTCGGCAGGGCAATGACGAATTCGCGGCCGTCGTGGGTGATGCCGCGACCGGGCGGGCTCTGCGTCAGCTGGCGGGCGCGCTTTCGATCCATCTCGGATTCCGCGGGGTCGCCGAGCCGCAGTTCGATCCGCGTGCCGATCTGATCCTTCAGCGCGGGCCGAATCTCGGCCCATCGGGACGCGGCGACGATGACGTGGATGCCGTAGGACAGCCCTCGCGCGGCCAGGGCGGTGATGGCCGGCTCCAGCGTCTCGAACTCCTGCCGGACGGTTGCCCAGCCGTCGATGACAAGGAACACGCGGCTGGATGTAGGCTCTGTTTCGCGTGTCCGCAGAAGCGATTCCAGATGCACGACGGTTCGCCGCACCAACTCGACGTCACGCCGGCCCGCCACAGAGCCGACGTGTGGCAACGGCAGCAGAGAAGACAAAGTGCCGCCGCCGAAGTCGAGGCAGTAGATGTGCACCTCGTCAGGATCGTGGGTCTCGGCCAGGGCGGTGATGAGCGTGCACAGCGCCGTGGACTTACCCGACCGGGGACCGCCGACGACGGCGACATTGCCTGCGGCACCATCGAGTTGGGCGATCAGCAGTTCGCGGCGCTGCTCGAACGGGCAGTCGACGAGGCCGATCGGCACGTTGAGCGAGGAAGCGCCGGCGTGCTGCAGCAAGGTGTCGAGCATGGGTGATTCCGTCAGCGGCGGCAGCCACACCTTATGTGCGGGCGGCCCGCATCCCTGGAGACGGTCGAGCACCGCGTCCAGCGTTGTTCCGGTGGACAACACCGCCTGCTCGCCGCCGATCGCGAGACGGCCCATCGGCCCCGCGGTGAACAGCCAAGGGATCGGCGCGAGCGCAGGGCTGGCCGCTGAGCCGGACCGGTTGGAGTACGGGCCGGAGACATAGGCGGTTTGGAAGCGACGCGGGTCCTCGGATCCGGTTTTCAGATAGGCCGCGCCCGGGTTACTGGGCAGGTGATAGGCGTCCGGGACACCGAGCACGGCCCGCGACTCGCTCGTCGAGAACGTCTTGAGACAGATCCGATATGACAGGTGCGACTCCAGTCCCCGCAACCGTGCCTCGTCCAGTCGTTGGCTGGCGAGCAGCAGATGCATACCGAGCGACCGGCCGAGCCGGCCCACCGCGATGAACAGGTCGATGAAATCCGGGTGCTGGCTGAGCAGTTCGGAGAACTCGTCGACGACGATGAACAGCACCGGCAGCGGCGCCAATCCCCTTCCGGCGGTCCTCGCCCGGTCGTACTCGACCAGGTTCGCGAAATTTCCTGCGGCGCGGAGCAATTCCTGACGCCGGTTCATTTCGCCGGCGATGGCGTCTCTCATCCGCGCGACGAGATGGGCCTCGTCGGCCAGGTTGGTGATGACCGCCGCGACATGTGGTGCGCGGTCAAACCCGAGGAAGGTGGCGCCGCCCTTGAAGTCGACCAGGACCAGGTTCAACGTGTCGGGCGGATGAGCGGTGATCATCCCCAGTGTGAGCGTGCGGAGGAACTCCGACTTGCCTGAGCCCGTGGCGCCGATGCACAAGCCGTGCGGCCCCATGCCGTTGGCGGCGGCCTCCTTGATGTCGAGCTCCACCGGCAAGCCCTGCTCACACACCCCGATGGGCACTCGCAGGCGCCGACCCGCGCTGTGGCGGCGCCACACCGTCGCGGGGTCGAGGCGGCCGACGTCGCCGATCTCCATCAGGTCGGGCCACGCGGCCAAGGTGACGACGGCCGCTTGTGCGAATGCGGCGGGCCGGAACGCGGCCATGCGGCGGGCGCAGGCCAGGGCCTGCCCAGCCGTCATGCTGTCCGGCCGCGCGGTCATCTGGTCGCCGGCCGGGTGTTCTCCTATCACAATGTCACGAGTCACGGTCAACCGCATGCCGTTTCGGGCCGCGATGTCGTGGCAAGACGTTCCCACCTCGAGGATCGTCGCTCCCATTGACGCGCTCGAGGCGGCGTGCTCGCGGGTTACCAGACCGCCGTCGATGACCACGACCACACGACCTTGGCCGTCCAGCGCGGCCTCCGCGGACGCCAGGCTGGTGTAGGTCAACCTGGCGGAGCCGCCATAGTCCGTCGCGTGCGGGTGCTGGTGGTGCGGCAGCCATTTGAGCCATTCCCACTCCGCGCCGGTGAGGGCGTCGACGACGGCGACGATGCGCAGGTGTGCGGGGCTGTGCAGCACTGCCAGCTGACAGATCATCGCCCGCACCAGTGCACGCGCGGCCGTGATAGCCCCGTCGATGCAGTAGGCGGCCGCCGCGTTCAAGTCGAGCGCGACCGGCAGGTCGGGCACCGTCGAGCGTCGTCGAATGAGCCGTCGCAACTCCGTTGTCGTCACCGGGTCGAGGTCCTCGATCGGCCCGAGCTCGGGCGCTACCAGCGGCGTGGACAGACCCTGGCTGGCCGTTCCGAAGCGGACCTGGCCGAAGTCGACGTCGTCGGGGCTTCGCTCCCACATTCGCCTGGTGCCGACCAGCGTCCACAGCGTGCTGGGCTCCGGATGGCGCCACAACAACGAACGGCGTTGATTCTCAGCAGTCTTCGTGATCGTCACTTCCAACGCCGCCAGGTAGCGTAGATAGTCGCGACGATCCATGTTGATCTCGCCTGTCCGGTTGCCGCCGCGCGCGCCGAGGGCCACGCTCCCCAGCAGCGATCCCAACACCCTCACCGGGAAGAACATGAACATCGGGCTGCGCGTCGCGGTCGC
>Ga0164243_10011648_pt1 | contig 12527 bp, 14 predicted proteins | sample OricompcompostOP_FD_108781 | JGI IMG/M metagenome (GOLD analysis project Ga0164243, IMG submission 108781) | Organic Plus compost microbial communities from Emeryville, California, USA - Original compost - Organic plus compost (OP) | ecosystem: Engineered > Solid waste > Mixed feedstock >...
CCTGCTCGTCGAGACGCTGACCGACGACGCGGCACGCGCCCACGTGGTCGAGACGACCACCGACGACTCCGCCGGTCCCGCGCTCGGCGACGCCGCCCGCGCCCGGATCCGCGCCCGGCTCGGCGATGCCGCGCCGGACGAGCTGGCCCGGCTGCTGACCGCCGGCATCCGCAACGACGAGGTGCGGGGCGCCCTCAGCGGAAGTCTGGTCACCTCGCTGCTGCCGCCGGAGGCGTTCCTCGTCGACCCGCTGCCCAATCTCCTCTTCGCCCGCGACTCGTCGGTGTGGCTGCCCGACCGGGTCCTGGTGACCTCGATGGCCACGCCGGCCCGCCGCCGCGAGTCCCAGCTGACGGACCTGATCTATCGGTTCCACCCGCGCTTCGCCGGGATCCCCCGGCTGCGCGGCGGACCCCACGAGCACGTCGAGGGCGGCGACGTCCTCCTCCTCGCGCCCGGCGTGGTGGCGGTCGGCTGCGGCGAGCGGACGACGCCGGCCGGCGCCGAGCGCCTCGCCCGCGCGATCCTCACCGAGGGCCTGGCCCACACCGTCCTGGCCGTCCCCATCGCCCAGGAGCGCGCGACGATGCACCTCGACACCGTCTGCACGATGGTCGACGTCGACCGGGTGGTCATGTACCCCGGCGTGGCCGACACCCTGACGGCGTACGCCGTGACCGCGCGCGAGTCGGGCTCCGACGAGCTCGTCGTCGCCGCGCCCGAGCCCTTCCTCACCGCGGCGGCGCGGGCGATGCGCATCGACCGGCTGCACCGGGTGGACACCGGTCTGGATCCGGTAACCGCCGACCGCGAGCAGTGGGACGACGGCAACAACACCCTCGCCCTCGGCCCCCGGCTGGTCGTCGCCTACGAGCGCAACGACGCCACCAACAGCCGGCTCGAGGCCGCCGGCATCGAGGTGGTGCGGATCGCCGGCTCCGAGCTCGGCGCGGGCCGCGGCGGTCCGCGGTGCATGAGCTGCCCGGTCGCCCGCGAGCCGCTCGGCGCTCGGTGAGCGGGTAACGCGAACCGCACCGGACACGTTGTGACAGGTGTCTCCCGCGCCGGCGGCCCGCGCACTAGGGTCGGCGGTGACAGTCGGGGGAGAGAGGGCGAGCCGGGCGGCCTCCGCCGGGCACAGCGAAAGGGTCAGCATGGCAACGTTCTTCGAGCACTTCTCGCCTCAGGAGATCGCGCGGATCAGCGCGACGGGCCGGCGGGTGAAGCTCCCCGAGGGCTGGTCGCCGATCTGGGAGGACACCCCGGCGGACAAGGCGTACATCATCCTCTCCGGCACCGTGTCCGTGCGCCGCGACGGCGTGGAGATCGCCCAGCTCGGCCCCGGCGACATCGTCGGCGAGGCCGCGATCGTCGGCCACAAGCTGCGCACCGCGACCGTCGTCGCCCTCACCCCGCTCGACACCATCCACCTCACCGACGACGCCCTGCGCGAGCTCGCCGCGGAGTGGCCGGCCTTCCGCGACGCGCTCGTCGAGGTCGCGCAGGCCCGCCTGGGCGACCGGTCCTGACCTGGATCCCACCGTGGACACCGACGGCCCCGCCGGTGACGGCGGGGTCGTCGCCGCGCTCGAGGAGCACCTCCTCGGGGAGACGCCGTGGCTCACCCGGCAGGAGGTGGCCGAGCGCGCCGGCGTACCGCTCGCGACGGCCAACGAGCTGTGGCACCTCCTCGGCTTCGCGCACGTCCCCGACGACGAGGCGGCCTTCACGACTGCCGACGTCCGCGCGCTGCGGCTGACCACCGACCTCGTCGCGCTCGGCATCCTCAGCCAGGAGCGACAAGACGGCCTGGTCCGCACGTGGGGACGCAGCTTCGCGCGCCTGGCCGACTGGCAGGTCGCCCTGCTCGCCTCCGTCGCCGCGGAGGTCGGCGCGGACCCGACCGAGGGCCTGCTCGCCATCGCCGACGAGACCCTGCCGCGCGTGCAGGAGCTGCAGAGCTACGTCTGGCGGCGCCACCTGCTCAGCGCCGCCGGGCGCCTGCTCGCCGAGCGGTCCGCCGGGCCCTCGGCCCTCCTGGCGGTGTGCTTCGTCGACATCGTCGGCTACACCTCCCGCTCGCGCACCCTCTCCGACCGCGAGCTCGTCGGCTGGCTGGAGTCCTTCGAGTCGACCGTGCTCGGGCTGACCGTCGACCGCGGAGGCCGGATCATCAAGAACATCGGGGACGAGCTCCTCGTCGTCGCCGAGTCCCCCGAGGCGTTGGCCGACATCGCGCTCGAGCTCACCCGCCGCGGTGCCGACCCCGACGATCCCTTCCCCGCCGTGCGCGCCGGACTCGCGTACGGCGAGGTCGTGACCCGCCTCGGCGACGTGTTCGGGCCGGTCGTCAACATCGCGGCCCGACTCACCTCGGTGGCCCGGCCCGGCTCCGTGCTCGTCGACCTCGGCGCCCACGACGCGCTCGCCGAGCACAGCGACGCCTACGCGCTGCGCCGGCTGCGGCGGGTCTCGGTGAAGGGCTACACGCGGCTCAAGGTGTGGGCGCTGCACCGCGTCGGCGACTGACCCCCCTCGGCGGGCGACCCGGCAGGCCTGGCCGGCAGGCACCTGGCGGGCGGATGTGAGGTGGAACACCTCCGGCCCGGTGACGTTTTGAGCAAGGGGTCGTGGGAAAGTCCTGAGCGCACGCCGGGATCCTGGTGTGCCTGAATCATGAGACAGGAGTTTCCATGCGCATCACCCGCGCGTTCGCCGTCCTCGTGGCGGCGCTGCTGATGGCGGCCGGCACGCTCGTCGGCGCGAACAGCCCGGCGTCGGCCGCGACCCCGATCACCGTGAAGTTCGAGGCGCCCGCCTACGCGACCTCGACCGGCTACGGCGACTACTACGGCCTCTATGCCTACGCCTACAAGGCCGACGGCACCAAGGCGTACGGCGACGGCACGATGACCGTCTACACCAAGCCGATCGGCAGCGGCACCTGGACCCCGCTGTACTCCAACAGCGGCAGCTACCTGATCGAGGGCTTCGAGCTCGCCGAGTCGGCGGAGTACAAGGCCGTCTACAGCGGTGACAAGACCTACGCCGCGGCCGAGTCCGCCGTTCTCACGATCAACGTGCACCGCGGCATCAAGTACATCGGGAAGAGCCCGCGCAAGGTGTGCGCCCAGGTCGGCCCGCTCTCCGCGCCGTACAAGAACAAGCCGGTCACCACGTACTACAAGATCGGCAAGAAGAAGGGCTGGCAGAAGGGCTGGACCTTCCGCACCAACAAGAAGTCGCAGCACTGCTACAAGATCACCAAGACCAAGGCGCCCAAGGGCGTGAAGGTCCCCAAGGGCCCGAAGCTCAAGGCGTCCAAGACGGTGTTCGTGAAGTCGGGCGGCATGAAGAAGTACGTCGACGTCCAGCACTACACGTACTGAGCGACACCCGCTTGCACGACGTTGGGGCGGGGCCGGCAGCAGCCGGTCCCGCCCCAACGTCTGTCTTGTCCGTGTCGGCGCCGTTCAGCGGATCGTGACCTGACGGTTCGCCAGGCCGTTGCGGGCCGAGCGCTCCTCGGTCGTCAGCTCCGCGCCGTCGGCGAGGACGGCGTCCAACGTGGCCTTGAAGGCGGTGGCCGCCTCCTCCAGCGGCTCCGGACCGGTGCCGACCTGGAGGTCCCAGACCGGCGCGAGCAGGCCGTGGGCGCGGAACATGCCGACGAACCGGGCGCCGGGGACGATCACGTCGTCGCCCGAGACGTGCAGCCGGGCGAGCGCATCGAGGAGCGCGTCCTCGGGCTCGGGCATGACCCACCGCAGGTGCTCCTTGGCGCCCATCCGGGTCCAGTACGCCGCCGTCACCTCGGTGAGCCGGGCGGTCGGGGGCGCCGCCCCCTCGGCCTGCTCGAGCGCCTGGGCCAGCTCCGAGCTGGCCTCCAGGTCGGACACCCAGTAGTCGAAGCCCTCGTGCACCTCGACCGTCAACGGCGCGTCCGAGACCAGGTCCTGCAGCCGCGGGCCGGGCTCCGGCGGCGCGGTGAGGCCGATCATGCCGGCGCCGGGCTCGGCAGCGAGGGCGTCGACCAGGACGGCGCCGAGGTCACGCGAGGGATCGCCGAAGTTGTGCTGCACCTGCAGCCCGAGCCAGATCTCGCCACTGTCGCGCACCAGCGCGGGCGCCGCCATCGGCAGCAGGGAGCAGAGCCGGACCGTGCGGTCGGCGTGCTCGCCGGCGAGCGGCAGGGTGGCGGTGGCGGCCGGGACCAGCTCGCGCATCGCCACGATGTCGCACTCGGAGCTGAGCCCCTCGAAGGGGCGCCGGACGAAGACCTGTCCGCCGCCGGGAGCTCCGTGGCAGGCCTTGTAGCGCTTGCCGGACCCGCAGGGACACGGCTGCCGGGGCCCGATCTCCGGAGCACCGGCCTGCGCAGATGTCGCGCTGCCGGCGGCCGACGCCTTCGTGCGGTTCTTCTTCGCCATGCGGGAGAACCTACTGGTCGGGCGTCCCCTCACCGAACCGGGCGTCGAGCAGGTCGATCATGTAGCGCGGCCGGTCCGAGATGACGGCCGTGACCCCGAGCTCCAGGCAGCGGTCGAGGTCGGTCTCCTTGTTGACCGTCCACACGTGGACGTCGTGCCCGCTGCGACCGATCGACTCGCCGACCCGCGGATGCTCGCGCAGCATCCTGATCCCCGGCCCCACGATCCAGTCCGGGCTGATCACCCGGCGCAGCATCGGCCAGTAGTTGGGCCGGTCGAGCAGCTGGACCAGGCGTACGTCGGGAGCGAGCCGCTCCACGCGCTGGAGCGCGGTGAAGGAGAAGCTCATCACCCGCACCGGCGCGTCGGCCTGGTCCCAGCCGAAGTCGCGCAGCATCTCGACGAGCCGCTTCTCCACGAGACCGCCGTACCGGGTCGGGTGCTTGGTCTCGATGGCCACCTCGACCCGGCGGTCGTAGTCGGCGACCGTCTCCAGCAGCTTGCGCAGGGTGAGGACCCCGCGCAGCGACTCGTCCTCGTCGGGCGCCTCGTCGTCCAGGTCCGCCCACGGGTTCTTCCAGGCCGCGAAGTCGAGCTCGGAGAGGTCCGCGAGCTCCATGGTGGAGACCAGGCCCTTGGTGGCCGCGATCCGCCGCAGGTCGCGGTCGTGCACGCAGACGAGGTGGCCGTCGGCGGTCAGCCGGACGTCGCACTCGAGCCCGTCGGCGCCGGTGTCGAGGGCCTCCAGGTAGGCACCGAGGGTGTGCTCGGCGAGGTCGTGACTGGCGCCGCGGTGGGCCACCACCTGCGGTCGAACGGTGGGCACGACCCGATTGTCGCAGGGCCGCGACCCTCAGGGTCGGATCCGGGTCGGACCGGGGTCCTTCCCCGATGTCCCGGACGAGCGCGGACGGGCACAGTGGAGCCATGAACTACGAGAGCTACTCCACCCGCGGTCGCCGGCTCACCCGCCGGCGCGACAACCGGATCGTCGCCGGCGTGTGCGGCGGCGTCGCGGACCACTTCGGGATCGACGCGACCATCGTCCGCCTGCTCCTCGTCGCCGCCGTCGTGCTCGGCCTCGGCAGCGGCGTCGTCCTCTACGTGATCGGGTGGATCCTGATGCCCGAGGCCTGATCAGCCACCGGCGTCAGCCTCCCCACAGGCCGAGCTCGACCGCCGCACCGCGCGCGACCAGGAAGCCCAGGATGAAGACCACCCAGGCGACGGTCTCCCTGGCGTTGCGGCGCAGCCACGTCTCGAGCCGCGCCAGCGGTCGCGCGAGCACGCGGTGCAGCGCGAGCCGCAGGCCGAGGAGCACGAGCGCCGGCGTCACCATGACCAGGCAGTAGCCGAGGAGCACCAGCAGCGTGGCCGGCGTGTCGAGCCCCGCGGTCGCGAGGATGCCGAGCGCCGCCACGTAGGGCACCATCGAGGCGGCCTCGATCGCCACGGCGGTGAGCGCCAGCACGACCAGCGCTCTCGTCGGCGTGTCCCCCTCCAGGACTGCCTGGCGCCACTGCTCCATCCGGCTCGGCCCGCGCTCGGCCCGCCGACGCTCGCGCCGCGCGTTGCGCCGCTCCTTGCCCGCCCTGGTCAGCGGCTCGATGGTCAGCCCCGCGACGACGAGCCCCAGTCCGGCCACCAGCCGGAGGATCTGGCCCGGCCGACTGCCCAGCGCGTCACCCAGGGGCTCGGCGACCAGGTGGCCGCCACCGAGCAGCACCAGGCCCAGCAGCAGGTAGGCCCCACCCACCGTCCCCAGATAGGCCAGCAGCCGCAGTGGCCGCACCCGCGGCGCGAGCATCAGCCACAGCGGGATGACGAGGGTGCCGAAGCTCGTGCTGTCGACCAGGGCCAGCGTGACGAGCGGTACGACGGACTCCCACGTCATGACACATCCCACGATCGCATCCCACGGACGCTAGGAGACGACCCGCACCGGCCGACACCTACTCCGGTCGTGATCGCGACCGACTCGGGTCGGGGTCCGGCGGGTCTACAGTCCCGAGGGTGTCCTCGACCGTCCCGTCGTACGACGACCTGGTGACCCGCCTCCGCGCGGCCGGCTGCGTGTTCGCCGAGGAGGAGGCGTCGGTGCTCACCGCCGCCGCGGCGTCGCCCGACGAGCTGACGGTGCTCGCGCAGCGGCGCATCGACGGCGAGCCGCTGGAGTACGTCGTGGGCTGGGTCGACTTCGACGGCGGCCGTGTCGCGATCGAGCCGGGCGTGTTCGTGCCCCGCCAGCGCACGGCGTACCTCGTCGAGCTGGCGGCCGCCCGCGTCGCGCCCGGGGACGTCGTGGTCGACCTGTGCTGCGGCAGCGGCGCCCTCGGGCTGGCGCTCGCCCGGCGCGTGCCCGGCCCGCCCGCCCTGGAGGTGCACGCCACGGACGTCGATCCCGTCGCCGTCGCGTGCGCGCGCACCAACCTGGCCGAGGTCGGCGGCACCGCGGCGGTCGGCGACCTCGACGCCGCGGTGCCGGACGCGCTGCGGGGGCGGGTCTCGGTGATGCTGGCCAACGTCCCCTATGTGCCGAGCGGTGCGGTGGCGCTGATGCCGCCCGAGTCCCGTGACCACGAGCCCCGGGCCACGGTCGACGGCGGCCCCGACGGACTGGACCTGCTGCGCCGGGTGGCCGCCGGCGCGCCGCGCTGGCTGCGCCGCGGCGGAGCGGTGCTCTGCGAGGTCTCGCGGGAGCAGGCTCCGGCGGCCGCCGGGGCCTTCGCCGGCGTGGGCCTGCTCCCCGAGGTGCACCACGACGACGAGCGAGACGCGACCGTCCTCAGTGGGCGGCGTCCAGCGTGATCGCGCGTCCCTCCCAGCGCCCACGCAGCCAGCGGTCGTGGGAGGCCACGACGATCGTGCCGGGGCTGGTGCCGATCGCCTCCTCCAGCTCGCTCACCAGCGACAGGGACAGGTGGTTGGTGGGCTCGTCGAGCAGGAGCAGGTCGGGCTCGGTCGCGACGGCGATCGCGAGCGCGAGCCGTCGGCGCTGGCCGACGGAGAGCAGCGCGACCGGCTTGGCGTGCTCGCGCGGGTGCAGCAGGCCGAGGCCGCGCAGCGGGCGGCGTGCGGCCAGCTCGGGACCGACCGCGGCGTCGTAGCTGGCCCGGGCGCTCCTCGCCGGGTCCGGGAAGTCGGGGTCCTGGGTCAGCTCGGCGACCCGGTGCGCGCCGACGTGGACGGTCCCCCGGGTCGGCGGGACCCGACCGGACAGCACCCCGAGGAGGGTGGACTTGCCGGCACCGTTCGGTCCGGTGACGAGCAGGTGGTCGCCACTGTCGAGGTCGAGCACGGGCAGCCGCAGCCGGCCCTCGACCTCGAGATCGCGGAGCGTCACCACCCGCCCGCCGACGGCGGCGCCGGTGAGCCCGGTGGCCAGCCGCAGCGGCTCCGGCGGCCGGCGCACCTGGGTGCGCTCGGCCTCGGCGAGGCGCCGCTCGGCGTCGCGCTTGCGGCGGGCCAGCGCCCGGTCCACGTTCGCGCCCTTGAAGGCGTGGATGAACTTGTCGTTGTCGCGGGGACCGCGGCCGGGCGCCACGGCGCTCTTCTCGATCCGGGCGGCCTCCCGGAGCCGCTCGAGCTCCTCCTGCTGGGCGGCGTAGGTGGCCTCCCAGCGGCGGCGTGCGGCCGCCCGCGCCTCGGCGTACGCCGACCAGCCGCCGCCGTAGCGTCGGCCACCGCGTCCGTCGGTGCCCAGCCCGACCGGGTCGAGATCGACCAGGTCGGTGCAGACCTCGTCGAGGAGCACCCGGTCGTGGCTGGTCAGCACGACCACGCCCGGGAGGTCGCGCAGGAAGCCCACCAGGAGCGCGACGGCCTCGTCGTCGAGGTGGTTCGTCGGCTCGTCGAGCAGCAGGCACTGCGGCCGCCGGGTCATCAAGGTCGCCAGGGCCAGCCGGGTGCGCTGGCCGCCGGAGAGGCTGCCGACCCTGCGCTCCGGCGCGAGGTGGTCGAGACCGAGCTGCTCGGCCGCGAGCAGGGCCCGTCGGTCGGCATCCCACGCATCGTGGGCGAGCGCCAGGTCGAGCGCCGCGGCGTACTCCTCGGCGACGGCGGGGTCGTCGAGCCGGCCGGCGAGGGACTCCACCTTCGCGACCGCCTCCCGCAGCGGCCGGAGGGCGGTCGCCAGCACGTCGGCGATGGTGTCGCCGTCGCCGAAGGGGGGCTCCTGGCTGAGGAGGGCGAGGTCGGCCGGACGCTCGATCGTGCCGGTCACCTGCGCGACCTCGGGGAGTGTGCCGGCGACGGCGCGTAGCAGCGTCGACTTGCCGGCGCCGTTCTCGCCGATCAGCCCGATCCGCCGGCCCGGCTGGGCGAGCAGGTCGATGCCGTCGAGGACGGTGCGGGGGCCGAACGCGACGCGCAGGTCACGCACGACGAGCGGGGCGAGCGAGGCGGTGGTGGATGCTGACATGACGGATCCGATCGGTGACGGGTCGGACCCACCGGGCGGTGCCGCGGACGTGGGTCGGGTCAGGCGTCGATCAGCATGATGACGGCGACGATAGCGTGCGCCGGACGACGGCGCCATCGATTATCCGGGCGCCGTCGCGCGCCGTAATTGGCTCGCACCGGCGGGCTGGGTCGGCTAGCGTCCGCGCCATGACCCGGCTCGCGTCGAGGACGCCTCGTGGCGTGGCTCGGAATCTCGACCCACACCGGTAGCCCGACGCTGCCGGACCCGAGGCGCACTCGGCCTGCTCCCGACCCCTGATCATCGATCACCGAGGAGCAAGGAGAACCGGGTGTCCGACACCTTCACCTGCATTCGCTGCGGACTCGTCGTCGTCACGCTGACGGCCGAGGAGACCCGCCGCAACCACTGCCCGAGCTGCCTGAGCTCGGTGCACACCGTCGACCACGTCGAGGGTGGGCCCACCGACTGTCACGGCCGGATGGCGCCGCTCGCGATCGCCGTCCGCAGCGACGGCTCGTGGGCGCTGGTGCATCGCTGCACCCGCTGCCGCGAGCTCGCGCTGCACCCGACCGCGTCCGATGACAACCAGCTCATCTTGATGCGGCTGGCCGTGCGTCCGCTCGCGGAGCCGCCCTTCCCGCTCGACGTCTTCGCGACCCTCTAGGAGCCGGCGATGCCGAGGAGGAAGTCGACGTCGCGGCGCGTCCAGCGCCGCAAGGACGTCCAGCACGGACCGGGCGGCGTCTCCGGCGACGCCTTCCGGTGCGTCGGCTGCCGGTTGCCGGTGCCGCTCGCGGCGCCGGGGACGGCGCACCGCAACCACTGCCCGCACTGCCTGGTCAGCCGGCACGTCGACGGACGTACGCCGGGCGACCGGGCCTCGTCCTGCGGGGCCCGGATGAGCGCGGTCGGGCTCTACGCCCGGCCCGACGGCGAGTGGCTGCTGGTGCACGAGTGCGCCGGTTGCGGCGCGCTCAAGGTCAACCGCGTCGCCGGCGACGACAACGCGCTCGCGCTCGTGCGGATCGCGGTGCGCCCGCTCGCCGACCCGCGTCCGGCGCGGCGCGCGCTGCGGACGCTCTGACGACTCCGGGCCGGCTCCGGGCCGACTCCGGGCCGGCTCGGGCCGGCCCGGGGTCAGATCTCGTCGAGGATGCGGGCCCGCGTGGCGTCGTACTCCTCGCGGCTGACGAGGTCGCGCCGGAGCAGGTCGTCGAGCTCGGCGAGCCGCTCCGCCGGGCTGCGCTCCTCTGCCGGCGCGACCGTCGGGGCCACCGGGCGCGCGGCGTCCCAGTCGATCTCCCACTCGTGGGACTCCGGGTCGACCAGGACCGGCAGCGTGCCGCCGTGCAGCAGCGGGATGCGGATCTCGGGGACGACCTCGCGGGCCTGCACCTCGAACGCAGCCACGTCGTCGCCCACGATCCGCATCCGCAGCACCACCACCGGCTGGTCGTTGATCCGCACGCTCGTCTGCTCGGAGGAGAGGATCTGCGCCGTCGCGGGCCGGCCCACCTGGCGCAGGTGGCGCATCCGCTGCTGCCCGCGATAGCGCGACCGGCCGATGAGCAGGCCGATCACCAGGTCGAGGGCGGTCACCGCGAGACCGGTCGGCAGCAGCCACCCGGTGTCCGGACCCTCGGCCACCAGGCCCATCACCAAGAAGATGGGGCCGACGATGCCCGCCAGCAGCACGAAGAGGACCGGGGCAGGTAGCTCCCCCACAGCGACGGCGGCGGTGGCACGTCCCGCGGCGCGACGGTCATGGCGTCAGGGTACGGCGACGCCGCCGTCCGCGGCGGCTACTCCGGGCCCTCGCCCGCCCCGATGTGCTGGGCGAGGTACTGCTGCACGCCGATCCGGCTGATCGCATCGAGCTGGCTCTCGAACCAGTCGGCGTGCTTCTCCTCGTCGCGGACCATCTCCTCGAACACCGCGGCCGTGCCGTGGTCGCCGAGGTCGTGGCACTCCTTCGCGGACGCGTTGAACTGGGCGACCGCCGTCCGCTCGCTGGCGAGCGCGAGATCGAGCATCTCCTCGGCGCTCTCGCCCACCTGGATCGCGTTGAGGCGCTGCACGTTGGGGTGGCCGTCGAACATCAGGATCCGGTTGATCAGGTCGTCGGCGTCGCGCATCTCGTCGATGGACAGGTCGTAGAAAACCTTGCCGAGCTTGGGCAGGCCCCAGTTGTCGAGCATCCGGGCGTGCAGGAAGTAGGTGTTGGTGACGGTGAGCTCGAAGGTGAGCGCCTCGTTGAGGAGATCGACGACGCGAGGATCGACTGGCTGCATGACGCACCTCCGGCGATGGGGACCTGCGCCGATGCTGGCACACCGGCCCCGGGGTGAGGCCAGACTCAGTTGGCGATCGGGCTTCGGCCTCGATCAGCTAGCCGCGCCGTCGGCGACGAGGAGGGCGCTCTCACGCGCGTGGTGCTCGCACACCAGCGCCTTGACCGAGAAGATGCACGAACCGCAGTCCTGGGCGGCGCCGGTCGAGCGACAGACCGCGCCGACCGTGCGCGCACCGTCCGCGAGCGCGGCGTCGACGTCACGGTCGGTGACGACGCGGCACTGGCAGACGATCATGCGGATAGGTTAGCCGAACCTAAGCCAGCGGTCCATGGCTGTCCAGCAGGCTCAGCTCGGCTCAGCCGACCGAGCGGAGGTAGCGCCCGAAGTGCGGCACCGTGAACGCGATCCGCCCGCGCTCGCCGGAGTAGATCAGCCCCTTCTTGAGCAGCGCGTCGCGGGCCGGGGAGAGCGACTGGGGCTTCTTCCCGAGGACGGCCGCCACCTCGGCGGTCGCGACCGAGCCGACCGGGTCCTCGACCCCGTCGCCCGAGGAGGCGACCGCGGCGTCGGCCATGGCCCGCAGGTAGTCGCGCTCGGCGGGGGTGGCCCGCTCGTAGCGGGAGCCGAAGAAGCCGACCGCCAGCTCGGCCTCGGCCTCCGGTCCGGCGACGGCGACGTCCTCGGCGGTGATGGGGCTGCGCGGCGCGAGGTCCCACACCGCCCGACCGTAGGCCTGGATGAAGTAGGGGTAGCCGCGCGTGGCGTCGTACATCGCGGCGAGGGCCTCGGGGGTGAACGCCGCGTCCTCCTCGGCCGCCGGCGCGACGAGGGCGCGATCGGCGGCGTCGCGGGAGAGACGGTCGATGCGCTGGTAGGAGAAGAGCCGCTCGGAGTAGGACTTGCTCGCCGACAGCACGGTCGGGAGGTGCGGGAGGCCGGCGCCCACGACGATGACCGGCAGCCCGTTCTGGCTGAGCTCGTGACAGGCGGCGCACAACGCCGAGACGTCGTCGGCGCCGAGGTCCTGCATCTCGTCGATGAACACCGCGACCCCCTTGCCGACGTCGGCGGCGAGCCCACCGACGTCGGTGAACAGCTCGACGAGATCGATCTCGATGTCGCCGGAGTCGGCGCGGCCGCGGACGACGGGCGCGTCGATGCCGGGGCTCCACCGGTCGCGCAGCTTGGCGTCGACACCGGCGTCGCGCTGCACGAACGAGCGGACCACGCCGAGCACGTGCTCGCTCTCGGCCGGCTCGGGGTGACCCAGCTCGCGCACCGCCTGGTGCAGGGCCGACGACAGCGGCCGGCGCAGCGACTGCTCGGGACGCGCCTCGAGCTTGCCGGTGCCCCAGCCCTTGCGCACCGCGGCCGAGCGGA
>Ga0164243_10011649_pt1 | contig 12527 bp, 24 predicted proteins | sample OricompcompostOP_FD_108781 | JGI IMG/M metagenome (GOLD analysis project Ga0164243, IMG submission 108781) | Organic Plus compost microbial communities from Emeryville, California, USA - Original compost - Organic plus compost (OP) | ecosystem: Engineered > Solid waste > Mixed feedstock >...
CCAGAGTCTCGAGAGGATCAACGAAAGCCTCCCCGACGTGCTCGACCGCATGCGCAACAGCGGACAGAGTGAGGCCAAGCTCCTCGCCCGTTTCGTCAACGACCTCGAGACCGCCGACGAGATCCCCTCCGCCATGGACGAGATCATCGGCTGGGCGCAGGCGGTCAGGGACGCCGCCTCGAGTACGTGATTGAGCACTGGCTTCTGCAAACGCTCATCGACAAGATCGCCAACGACAGGCGCAACCAGATACAGCTAACGGATGAGGAGAGCGAGGCGTTCCTCGCCCTCTACGAGCGCCACGGGGAGTGCCTCCTGTGGCTGGGGAGCCCGTCACATCTCTGTCCAGGAGACGCGGACAATGCACAACCTGCGGATGCAGGAGATGCTTCGCTCCGGCGAAGCGCTTGATGTGAGGAAGATCGGGGTCGAAGTCGAGCCCGGCTTCTTCAAGCTCACGACTTTCGTGGACGGCAAGGATTACTGCGACGCCCGTAGTGAGCAGTGGATCTGGTCCATCGGTTTACTCAGGGAAACCGGCGAGATCTACGCGGCGACGGACGCGGTGCTCTACCAGAACCCGAGGTACGAGACGCTATGGCTGAGGTGACGACCTGGCGGTACAAGCTGCCGCCGATCAAGGGGGAGGGGTGGGCGATCGTAGTCATGGACTCCACCGGTCTCTTCGCCACGGTGTCCGACTACGGCAACTACGCCTTCCTCTGGACGCACCACGGCCACGACGACTTCCGCAAGTTCGTCATGGGTCTCGACGCCGACTACGTTCGCTGCAAACTCGATTCGTCGACCCAGCTGAACGTCGACAAGACCATCAAGGCGATCCGCACGTACATCCTCACCGCAAGGCGCGAAGGCAGCTTCGAGAAAGACGAAGCGCGGGATGAGTGGGAACGCCTCGAGTACGTCGGCGACGAGGCAGAGCTCATGACATTCGTCCAGGACACGGGTATCAACGACGCCTGGGAGCTCTACGTCTACGAGCCTACACCTGCCATCGCAGGGTTCGTCTCGAAGATCCTTCCGCGGCTGCAAGAAGCCATTCGCATCGAGCTCGACGCCTACTAGCCTCTTGCCAAGCGACAGCGCTTGGGTGTAAGACACTGGATAGTCCTACGGGCTACCCCCTCCGTGCGGACAACCTCGGGCAGTGCGCTCCTCACCAGCGCACTGCCCTTTTTCTTTTCTGGAGATGATCACTATGGGATGCGACATCCACCCGTACCTCGACTTCTTCCGCAGCAACGACGAGAAGGACGAACCGTACGTCCAGAGCTTCGGCGCACTCCACATCAGCCGGGACTACGCTCTCTTCGCGATCATGGCGGGCGTGCGCAACTACGATAACGCCCTCGAGCCGATCGCCGAACCGCGCGGCCTGCCTGAGCATAACTCGTACGTGGTCAACGGCGATAACACGCTCTACATCACCGACAGGGAGACGGACGAGAGCGGCTACACGACCCGCGAGCGGGCGGAGAAGTGGGTCGCGAGCGGTTCCTCGAAATGGGTGAACGAGGGGCAGACTCGCGTCACCCACCCCGACTGGCACTCGCACTCCTGGCTCACCACCGCCGAGATGGAGGAGGTGATCCGTCGCTACGTCGCCTACTACGAGAACCACGCGGACACGTACTACCGCGGACGAAAGCCCGCCCCGGAGGTCTACGGGATCGTCGGCGCCATGAAGGGCATCGAAGCTGACGGCAAGTACACTGCTCGTCTGGTGTACTGGTTCGACAACTGATGGAGCCCCCCGAGAAGCGGAAGAAGTTCGCCGTCTACACGCTCAAGGAGCGTACGGGCCTCGAGAAGCCGGTGTGGCTTCGCGTGGGTACCGCGTTCCCCAATCAGGACGGCTCGTTTTCGATCTACCTCGACAATCAGCCGCTCGACGGCAAGCTGCACATGCGCGAGTGGAAGGAAGGACAGGACTGATGGGCACCAGAGGAGCAGTCGGCATCGGTACCCCGGAGAACTTCCGGGCTCTCTACAACCACTGGGACAGCTACCCCACCGGCCTCGGCGCCGAAGTGTGGGCGGAGGTGCAGAGGCGCAAGGGTGACCTGCATGCCTTCGCCAAGGAGCTGCTCGAGTACGACGACTGGCGCGCCTACGGGAACAAGGGTATCTGCCAGTACTGCGGAAAGAAGACCACGCAGCCGCACACGCTCCGGATCCTCAACGAGGCGGCCGACTACAAGGCGGCGCTCGAGGGGGAGAAGAGGGGCTACGCCGAAATCCGCGTGACCGATGCGGCGATCGAGAGTTACTGGAAGAGCATGTCCTGGGCTGCGGCGAAACCGGATGCTGTCCAGAAGAACATCGACGAGGAGAAGGCGATCATCGCCGACTTCAAACGCACCGGCTTTCCCGACCCTGACGTACGTCTCCACGAGCACCACACGGAACCGGTCGAGGAGCTTCAGTTCACCCCCGAGCGAACCAAGGGCTCGTGGCTCGAGTGGGTCTACCTGATCGACCCGAAAAAGCGTACGTTCTCTACCTTCGTAGTGTCGGGTGACGGCTTGCAGCTCGTCGGCGCCCCTGCACACATCGACGGCCCCGAGCCCTCGTGGGAAGACCTTGAGGACGCCGAGTTGGAGTGCTGACACTCCCTGTCCTACGCTTAGTGCATGGAACCGTTACCGCCCTACAAGAAGCGGATGTTCCTGCACGGGCAGTGGGTTGACGTAACCGTACTACCCCCGCAGCGAAGTCCAGACACCCGGACGCCGGTTCCCCTCTCTGAGGCGGGGCTGGCGTCCTACGACGAAACGGTCTTCGCTGACGGGGGACGCCAACGTGATAAAAAACAGCCTTGATCACGTCTTCTTGGCCTCAGCCATCTTCGCACGCGAGCTGTGTACGAACCGCGCCATCCTCGCCTTCTACAACAGCGAGAACGAGACCGGCGCCGCCTTCGAAGACCTCGCCTGGCTGGTCTCCCTGGTAGAGACTGACCTGGAGATGGGCGTTCAAGGCGACGTCTTGTTACCAGGTAAACCGGACCAGTGATCACCCAGCGGGCCGCCTCAGGGCGGCCTTCTTCGTTTCACGAGGGTATCTATATCGGCTACACCCATTATTGGAAGTACACCGGCGTCCTCCCCGAGGAGGAGTTTCGTTCCTTCGTCATCGACGTCGAGAAGCTCGTCAAGTACCCGCGGGTGAAGGACCTCATCTGCGAGGAGTACGACGAGCCCGACGCCCCGCCGTACGTCCAGGCCATCGGCGTCGAGATGGGCCTTGGCCTGGTGAAGTTCAACGGCAAGGGCGAGCAGGGGCACGAGACCTTCTACTTCTCGCAGCGGCAGGACGGCTTCGCCTTCTGCAAGACCGCGTACAAGCCCTACGACGCTGTCGTAACCGCCACCCTCCTCGTCGCCAAGAAGCACTTCGGCGACAAGCTCGAGGTGACGTCTGACGGGAGCTGGGACGAGTGGATGGCGGGGAGGGATCTCTACCGCGACGTCTTCGGAGGACCGTTGGCTGCCTGCCCCTTCCCGATGGGACGTAGGCGGTGAGCGTCCGGGAGGTGTATTCGCCAGCGGACAAGATCCGCTGGCGGTACCGCAAGAACCTGGCCGAGCTCGAGGCGTGGAATCGTTGGGCTCGTGAGACCGTCGCCAAGTTCTCTGAAGAGCTCGACTGGTTCAACAAGGTGAAGAAGAGCGACGCCGTCGACGCCCCGAAGACCGAGGCGGAGGCGGCGTTGACGCTGAAACTGCGTGAAAGCCTGAAGCGTATCTCCGATGAAATGGCGCAGGTTGAGCGAGAGATCAAGAAATCAAAGGGTCGGCGGCTTCGCCGAGAAAGGTCCTGAACAGTATGGCGAGGCGGTTGTGTGGCTCGCTGCGCATCTCGATCGAATACAGCTTCGGCAGCTACAGGGGCAACATTCACATTCCAGGAGTGGGGAACTGGCGATTCGCGGATCTCCGTCCACCCTACCGGGACGACCCAACGTCGTCGGATGCGTACGACCGGGCGGCAGAGGACGCGGTTAGCTTCGGCAGCTACTACACCTCGGACAACAGGCCCGTGGACGAGTTGCCGGAGTGGGCGCCGCCGCCCCACATCGCTGACGCCATCAGCGAGGAGATGACACACAGCCCGGACTACGTCCGACTGTTCCCCGTGATCCCCGGCGTCTACATCGGGGATACGGCGGTCGTCTGCCGGTCGTTCAAGGCGCAGGAGAAGTATTACGCCGAGGCGGAGCGCGTTCTCTCAAAACCGTTTCGGCCGCGCCTGACCCTGATCCAGGGCGGGGCGACGGCCTGAAGGAAGACACATGACGTTGAAGGAACTTCTGACGATCGGAACCTCGGGTGTGTACGACGAGGATTGGGACATCCCCGGGCAGTACCTCGACGAGAAGGGCGAGCTCCTTCCCCGTGAGCGGAGACCCCCGGGCGACACCCTCGCCGAGTTTATCGCCGTGGAGATTGCCGAGACGTACGATCCGGGGCGCACCGACAGAGAGCAAGTCGAGGCGGCTGCCCGTGTGATTCAGTCGGCAAAGGAACAGCTCGACGACGTGCAGGTCGCGCTGGAGGACTGGGGAAGGATGATCCGCCGCTACACCGCCGAAGAGCTTGAGGAGATGCCGACCCTCGCCCAGGGCCAGGCGGACGACCTCAAGGTCGAAGAAACCATCCACGGTACGAAGTACCGCGTCTGGCTCTGTCGGTGTGGGGTCGAAGACGGCATGCCCTACGACAACGCCATCACGATCGAGCGCTACCAGTACGGGCGCTGGATCGAAGTCGACATGTACCCCGGATAGCTGATATGAAACGCCGTAGGCGTTTTGGGTATAAGCCCATACGGAGGCGTTTCATCATGACCATCAAGACCAAGACGTGCAGCTGCTGCAAGGCCCTGCTCCCGTTCGACAGCTTCTACAACGCGGCGGCGACCAAGGACGGGAAGATGTACACGTGCAAGGACTGCTGCCGCGCGTATCGCCGTGAGTACATTCTTCCCGCCCTCCGCGGGCGCGGGAAGGCGCGGGTCCTCCCCGCCTGGGTACAGGGACTGATCACAGAGCCTGTGCGAATCCCGGCGAAAGTAATCAACATCAAGGACCGCCTGGCGGTTGTCGGAGGTAAGCGTCGTGCGCAATCGTGAAGAAGACACCCTGCGGCTGCTGGACGCACTGCGCGGGAACAGAGACGGTCTCACGGTCGAGGAGATTGCAAAGGCGGTCGACGCCAAAAAGCCGTACGCCCGCCAGCTGGCGAAGGAGCTTTTCGAGCAGGAGGTGCTCGAGGTGGCGGGCATCGGGCCCGTGCGCTACCGCCTGAAGGGAACAAGGCGACGCCCTGACGTCCCGATGGACAGCATGTCCCTCTACGAGTTCAGGCGCGTGTGTGATTACCTGACCGTCACCGTAGACGACGCGCTGGAACTCGGGGGGATCTCCGAGGACCCGCAGCTCGAGGAGCTTTTGGGACGCGCCTGCCGGGGGCTCTTCGACCGAATCAAAGCCAGCCTGGCAAAGCCGCCCCCGTCGGGCGCATAAATATCATTTTCCTAGTTGACGTGCGATCCCCTTTCGCGATACGCATTCGATCGAGTCGTATCAGGGGATCTCTGAGGGAAGGAATCCGACATGAGCGAGACCGTGGAAAACGTCGTGGAGCTGGCCCCCGTGGAGGTCAGTGTCGAACCCGCCAACGCTCCGAAGCGTGAGCGGAAGGGTGTGAAGGCACCCAAGGCGAAGGCAGCGAAGCCGGCGAAGGCCAAGGCCGAGAAGAAGGCCGTGAAGCCGGCGAAGGCCACCAAGGCCGTGAAGGCACCCAAGGCGAAGGCAGCGAAGCCGGCGAAGGCCAAGGCCGAGAAGAAGGCCGCGAAGCCGGCGAAGGCCACCAAGGCCGTGAAGGCGCCCAAGGCGAAGGCCGCTGCGCCCCGCCAGTCGCAGGCAGGCCACAAGGCCCAGGCCAACGTGCACCCCCAGCTCTGGAAGATGATCCAGCAGGAGGCCAAGAGCCAGGGTGTGCGGGACGCGGATGTGGTCCGCGAGGCCATCGAGCGCCGCTTCAAGTTCAAGGCGCCCGAGGCCCGCTAATTCAACCACCCCTGCAACGACGAAACGCCGCCCCGCACACCGCGAGGCGGCGTTTGCTTTACTGCGTACATCACCGAGGAGGCGGCATGCAGTTCCTCAAGTGGCTCTACCAGGGCCTCGCACTACGAAAGCAGAACGTCGAGCGGCGTCCAGCCCGGCTCTACACGCCGCCCAGCGCGGCTGACACACTTCAGCAGGATCGTCGAAACCCCCTCGCGGTCGACCACCTGCTCAACCGGAAACGGCGCACACACCTCGACGCATGAAACAGAAGACCAGCCACTCAAGGGCTGGTCTTTTTTTGCCTACGCGCTGAGGAAGAGGTTGCGTTCATCTGCTCGCCGCCGGACGAGGCCGGGGAGTTTCTTCCCCCTTGCGTACACCCACTTACCAAACTCGTTGGCCGCACCCGCGGCGTCACCCGCCCGCAGCTTCTTGAGGAGGGTGCTGTCTCCAAGCCCCTCCGCGATCGTGTCGTCGTCGATGTCGCTACCGACGTTGAACGCGAAGGAGACCAAGGCAGAGAACTGATTCGGGGTGAGCTCAAGCCCCTGCGTGAGGAAAGCGACGTCGCGCTCGAAGACCGCCAAGTCCTTCAGTAGAAGCTTCTCTGCCTGTTCTGCCGTGATCTGCATGCCCGGCTTTACGTCGGGCCCGGTGTGCCCGTAGCCGATCGTCCATACGTTTGCGGGGCAGAGGTACGCCTTGAGGCGAAGGCCCTCGTGCGCCTTGATAAGGTCTACCCCCCTCTGGTTGATCTTCATCTTGCCGACCCCTGGGACATGGACGGGAGCGTCACCCTCTTCTGGACGTTCTTCACCGGGGCGCCCTGCCAGCTCTGCGACCACGTGGGCGGCGGTTTCGGCGTACCGTGAGTCAAACCGAAGGCGTTGAGGGCGGCGGCCTCACCTGCCTTCTTGACGCCGACGACCTCGTCGATCTTTTCGACGTGACTGCGCACCGCTGCCTCATGCTGATCGCAGGAAGGTACGAACGCCCTGCCCTCCGCCCAGAGGATCTTCTTGGTAGCCGTGCTCGAGCACCGATTACACTTCACGACTCACCACCTCCGCTACGCGCCATGAGCAGCGGGCGGGGCTCGTTGGCAGTATGCTCGTGACTCCGGCCGGACAGCGCCTGCTGCTCGTGTGCTACGCCATGGAGGGCCTCGGCCATGTACTGGCGCCGCTGCCCGGACGTCATGCGGTTGAGCAGGGCACCCAGCCCAGCGCCCCCGAGGGCCCCCAGCGCCGCCCCGGTCCCGCCGCTCGAGGGGAGCCCGAAGTGCGCCAGTGCCGCCCCCGCTCCGGCTCCTGCAAGCGGCCCCGACAGCGTTCCCCGCGCGTTCTCGCGCTCGAGGATGGCTTCGGCGTCCAGCCCCTGCTCCAGCCCCTCGTAGGCACGCTCGATGTACTCGCGCGGGACCCACCGGTGCATGCCCGGGAGGCGCTCACGCACGGCGGCGCCCCCGACGTTGAGCCCGAGGGGCGTCCCCGGGATATGCGCCCGCATCCCTACGCCGAACTCCCCCGCGACCTTCGGCACAGGAGCGCCTACAGGGGCAGTGGGAACCGGTGTAGGACCTGTCGGCATGGCCCGCGTTGCCGGGGCGGGGTACCCTGGGGGGACCGTAGAGACCGGCGTAGGACCTGTCGGCATGGCCCGCTTTGCCGAGGCGGGGTTACCCATGGCCGCGCGCATTGCCTCCTGCGAGGGGATGTGGGGGCTCGGCGCCAGCCTGTCCGCTGCCCATCTGAGCGCGCGCTTGCCGCCCTGGACGGCGCGGGATGCGCCGGCGCCACCGACGTACCCCGCCGTACCGCCCAGGACGGCACCCTGAAGTCGATCGCCTTCGGGAGCGACCATCGCACCGAGTCCGGCCCCCGCTAAAGAGCCGACGAGCCGGGCGTTCAGGGCTGTCTTCGCTAGACCAAACTGCGAGAAGGCGGCCTGCTGACCTACGGCGAACGCTGTTTTGTGCATGTGAAAGCACCTCGTTGTCAGAAGTATAGGCCGCCGCGCGGTCACTTCCCGGTATAGCCGACCTGGATTTTGCCGGGCGTCTTCGGCCGGTCCGCGTGACTGTGCACGTAGCCGGCCTTCTTCTTCTTGGCGCCCGGGTAGTCCGGGACGATGGTGCCGAACATCTTCGGAGCGGGCGGGAGGCGGTGCGTATGAGCGGAGCCGCACGAGCAGAGGGGCGGCGGACCGTCGAAACGTACGATCGCTTCGAAGTGAATATCGCAGTCCAGGCACTCGTAGTCGTAGAGGGGCATGCTGATCTCCTATCGGATTGAAAAGTCGTCAGCGAAGTCGAGGTCGCGATCGAGCGGCGGGGGACAGTTCAAGTCTTCGGAGCCGTCGTCGTTGAGGCCCACAGAGACACGCGAAACCGGCGCGGAGGCGCTCTCTTCGGCTTCCGCCTCTGACAGAACCCGGTCGATACCTTCTATCGCGGCCTCCACGATGCTCTTTTCACGCCCTGACGCTAAATCGCCAAATAGTAGATCAAGCATTGTCTTGACAGGGGCGAGCCCTGCGAGCGTTGGGGAGGCGGCGAGTATGACGGCGCCGGTGACGAACTCGTCGCCCCGGTCAAACGGCGGGCGCCGCCGGTCGGGGTTGCTCGGCGAGAGGGCGTGGACGAGGTCCTGGACCAGGAAGAGGTTCCCGCCCAAACCGTCGAAGCGACGAAGGTAAGCGCCACCACCTGTGTCGATCTGTGACAGCTCACCTAGTCGCTGAAGTGAAGCAGCAATACCGGCGGCGTACTCGACGTAGCTATTGATCTCCTGCTCTATGAACTGAATGTGCGCTTTGAGCAGCTCCGCGTACCCGGTCCCCAAGTCACCCAGCTGCCGTACGATGGCGCTGAGTTCACGAGCTAGCTGCCCTAGATCTGGAACGATGTCGAGGGCGGAGGGGGTGCGGTACCAGTCAGGAGGAGTGCCCCCGGAACTGCGTGGAGCAGGGTCCTGGCAGTAGACTTTGGTGACGTTGGACAGCGTCCGGAACCCTGCGGGTTTAGCGCTTCCGGCGATAACGTCTCCGGCGGAACCCGCGGAGTAGTCGAAACCGACGGCGTAGTAGTAGGTGGTATTCTTGTCGAGCCCTCGATCGATGTAGGTGCTCTTCAGATTGACGCCGTCGTAGTCGTAAACATCGATCACTTCAACTGCGTCGTCACCCGTCCCGGTAGCGAGACCCTTCCGGATCTTCTTCGTCCCGAAGATGTCCTGCACGGACACCTTGGTGAGGAGGGAAGGGCTCTTCGAGCGCACAACACAAACCCTGTTGATCATCGCAGTCATCCCCAACGACGGGATGCTAACGACCGGCTGCTGGAAGGTCCACTCGAGCATGGCAGAGAGACGGGACCCGCCATCACCGCTGGCAATGCAGCGGGCCCGAAGATTCTGAGGCACCGGCTCGCCGGGCACGTCGAGCGTGTGGCTCGGATTGCGCGCCCCGAGCAGGGAGGCGACCCCTGTAATGAAGCTGAGGAGGGAGAGGTAGTCGGGGGCACCGGCGAGCGCGTAGACCCCTGTCACGTACATCGTCTCGTCGAGTACAGGCCGGTTCGGGTCTTGGAGATCGGCTAGAGATTCGACAACGGTTCGAATGAACCCGGCATTACCGCCCTCCGCTGAGTTCGTGTTACGGAAGTAGCTCGCCAAGACAGGATCGCTCTCTAGGGCGCCCTTAGACGAGACGTACGCCTGAAGGCCGAGGACGTTGGTGTCAACCGTGCCGCGGGGGAGTGTACCGACACCCGTCGCCTCGAGGGCCTCACGGATCAGCGGCGACACAACGACCTTCTTCCGTACCGGGACCAGTAGGACATAGGCTCCTGCGGTGTTCAGAAGATTCTCGATGGCGCCGTCGATGACCGCGACAGCCTCCTTTACGAGAAGCTGCACCGCGCTTAGCCGGACCACCTGGACGCTGGAGAGGGCCTCGAGGGCGCTCTTCAGAATGCCGAGTACATCAACGACAGCACCTGCGGCACTCTCCAACCCCTCGGCCGCGAGCCGAAGCTCCTGTGGAGGAGCCGGAAGGGTGAGGGACTTCCAGGTCGAGGCCATCAGAAATTGCTCCCTTCCTTGGGTCGGGCGACGATATGGCTCACCCGCCGTGCAGGCTTTACAACCGGTTCGAAGATTCCCGTGTCACGCCCATCCGCCGCTACACGCAGCGGCATTGAGGGGGCTCCTGCCGCAGACGCCTGACTCTCGACAACTCGAACCTTCCGGAGAAGGGCGAGACGCTCGGCGCGGAGGCGGAGTGCGAGAAGGTCACCGACCAGCTTGTTGACTCGAGGGGTATTCGTCCAGGCCATGCGCCGGACCCTAGCATAGCCGATGTACGCGGTAAATCGTATGCGATCGAGGGTATAAGCCGGCGTCAGTGACAGGAGGGTTGATGCGGGTACTGAGAACTACGGTCTGGAGGCCCGACGGGACTCCGTTTACTGTGATCATTACGGAGAAAAATCTAGCGGTACCGATCTACACCGCAGCAAACATGCGCAGGGAATTCGCCGGGGCCTCCGCCCTCGACATGGACATCGAAGTCGAGGAGGTGGACGACAGTCTTTCCGAGGCGGACGTCGCGCTGAACATGGGTGCGGTGAGAGGGGTAGTCCGCCAGTCGGAGTCTACACGCCACAGACTCACGCTGCGTTACTGGCTGCTGCACGTGTTCTCCGAGCGGCAGGAGCCCACCATCGTCCAGACCACGATGCGCTCCCCACTCACTAAAGAAGAGATCGAGGAGGAGTTGCGCTACGTTGCGCAACAGCCCGAGTACAACGGCCAGCGCGTCCACCTGTACGACATGAGCGGCACCCCCGTGACACTCGCCCAAGGAACGGTCACAGTCGGTTGATGTTGCTGTGGATCGCGCGTATGTCCTAAGGTACGCGCAGGCCGTGTGGCCGAATCCACAGGAGAACCGACATGCAGAATCTCAAGCAGACGCTCAATGACGTGGGTCTTTCGGGGGTGCTGACCGTCCGTGAGAACGGCGCGGTGCTTCCGCTTAGCTTCAAGCGCGGCGAGCGTTCGAAGCTGGTCCACGTCTCGCTCGGCGCAATTCAGTTCGAGGCGGAGATCCACCTGGTCGATGTAGAGAATCCGGGTAGCGGCCCGAACCTCACCATCGTCCTCACCCCGACCTCTATCCCGGTGAAGTCGCCCGTGCGCCTCCTGTCGAAGGAAGAGAAGGCCCCGCTGTCGGAGCCCAAGACCGAGACCCCGGCTCCGACGAAGCTGGAGGAGCCGAAGACCACCGAGATCGCGAAGACGCCCGTCGACCAGAAGGACCCCGAGGCGCCGGTGAAGCCGATCGCGCCCCCGCCGGAGCCCAAGACCGAGACCCCGGCCCCGACGAAGCCGTCGGAGCCCAAGGCCACCTCCACGGTGAAGCCGCAGGAGGTGAAGAAGGAGAAGTGATTGATCGAAGACAAGATCGCAATGTTTGTCGATAGCGGCGACAGCCGCTACATCGACTACCAGCCGGGGAATGGTACCCGGTACGTAGCGACGGCCGTGAGGCTCCCTCCGGCCGCCTACGGCAAAGGTGTGTGGGCGGTGGCGTTCCCTGAGTTCGGGAGCGCCTACTACGTCAACGAAGGCGCGTATCTCGACGTAGGTTACGTGGTCGAGAAGTTCGGCCACCGCCGAGTCGGAGAACCCTTCACCCTGAAGAGCCCTGACATCCACGAGATGACCAAAGCAATCGCGCTCCTCGTTCCGGGTGTGACGGCAGACGCATGGACGGATGCGACCGGGCGCTTTCCCCGTGAAACTCTTGAGAGGTTCCGCCGGTGATCCACAACAAGCGGACCTACTGCGTCTACAACGTGGACACGCCGGAACAGCTCACCGATAAGCTGAAGTCCCATAGCTGGACCTGTTGCGCGGGCTTTCGCCTCCAAGGGTACCTCTTCCTGAACGACTCCTTCTCTGAAGACGGGGCCTCCGAGTGGGCGGTATTCAAGGAGGCCACTGGCAAGCAGGTGGAGTCGATCACCTTCGGGTGGTGCGACAGAGCGAATACCCTCCGGTACATCCGTGAGAGCATCGCGGGTATGTACGACGGCTGGGCTGAACGGCTCGACGGTGGCCCGATGCCGAAGATCGAAGAAGCTGGCAACGGGCATAGCTGTATCCTGTGCGCCTGACGCGCGCCCTATCACCATTATCATCCTGGCGTGCCCTTACGAGGTGATGAGGCACTCGCATGTCTGACGGTAAGAAGTGGCTGATCTCTCTTATCAAGGTGGAGGAGGACAAGCTTGCAGGTAGTGGCTTTCCCGCAGGGCGTGAGCTGGGGAGTTTGCCGGAGATTCTGAGCGAGGCTGTGGAGGAGCTCTCGCCCAATCAGGCACTCGACCTCGACAGCGTATATCTCCTTGACGACAGACAGAAGA
>Ga0164243_10011650_pt1 | contig 12526 bp, 12 predicted proteins | sample OricompcompostOP_FD_108781 | JGI IMG/M metagenome (GOLD analysis project Ga0164243, IMG submission 108781) | Organic Plus compost microbial communities from Emeryville, California, USA - Original compost - Organic plus compost (OP) | ecosystem: Engineered > Solid waste > Mixed feedstock >...
CCACGTCGACTGGGACCTCTCGGCCGCCGAGAAGGACGGCCACGACTGGTTCATGCGCAAGGAGATCTTCGAGCAGCCCCGCGCGGTCGCGGACTCGCTGCTCGGCCGCCGCGGCCAGGAGGGGCTGCTGCAGCTCGACGAGATGCGCCTCGCCGACTCCGAGATCCGCGAGATCGACAAGATCATCATCATCGCCTGCGGTACGTCGTTCTACGCCGGCATGGTCGCCAAGTACGCCATCGAGCACTGGACCCGGGTCCCGGTCGAGGTGGAGCTCTCCTCGGAGTTCCGATACCGCGACCCGATCCTCGACCACTCGACGCTCGTCGTCGCGATCAGCCAGTCCGGCGAGACCGCCGACACGCTCCAGGCGATCCGGCACGCCCGCACCCAGCGGTCCAAGGTGCTCGCGATCTGCAACACCAACGGCTCGACGATCCCGCGCGAGTCCGACGCGGTCATCTACACCCACGCCGGCCCCGAGATCGGGGTCGCCTCCACCAAGGGGTTCCTCACCCAGCTGGTCGCCTGCTACCTGCTCGCTCTCTACGTCGCCCAGGTCAAGGGCACCCGGTTCGGCGACGAGATCGACGAGGTGATGCGGCAGCTGGAGGAGATGCCCGCCCACATCGAGCGAGTGCTCGGCTCCGCCGAGGCGGTCTACGCGCTCGCCCGCGCGTCCCAGGACACCCGGTCGGTGCTGTTCGTCGGACGGCACGCCGGCTACCCGGTGGCGCTCGAGGGCGCGCTGAAGCTCAAGGAGCTCGCGTACATCCACGCGGAGGGCTTCGCGGCCGGCGAGCTCAAGCACGGCCCGATCGCGCTGGTCGAGGACGGGATGCCGGTCTTCTGCGTCGTGCCCCCGCAGGGCCGCGACCAGCTGCACGACAAGATGCTCAGCGGCATCCAGGAGGTGCGCGCCCGCGGCGCCCGCACCGTGTGCCTGGTCGAGGAGGGCGACGACACGATCGCCCCGTTCGCCGACGAGGTGATCACGCTGCCGAGGGTGCCGGTGCTGCTGCAGCCGCTCGTGGCCGTCGTCCCGCTGCAGCTGTTCGCGTGCGAGCTGGCCACCGCGCTCGGCCACGACGTCGACCAGCCGCGCAACCTCGCCAAGTCCGTCACCGTCGAGTGAGGCCCGCCCCGTGCCGGTGATAGGCGTCGGGATCGACGTCGTCGACATCGACCGGTTCGAGCTGTCGCTCGAGCGGACGCCCAGCCTGCGCACCCGGCTGTTCACGCCGGACGAGGCGACCCGCCCGTTGGCCTCGCTGGCCGCCCGGTTCGCCGCCAAGGAGGCGCTGGCCAAGGCCCTCGGCGCGCCGCACGGCATGGCCTGGCACGACGCCGAGGTCGTGTCCGAGGCCTCGGGCCGACCGGTGCTGGCGATCCGCGGCACGGTCCGCGCCCGCGCCGACGAGCTCGGCGTGCGGCACCTCCACGTCTCCCTCTCCCACGACGCCGGCATCGCCTCGGCGGTGGTGGTGCTCGAGTCCTGAGGACCCGTGACGGCCCGCTCGCTAGCGTGACCGCATGAGGTACGCCCACACCGTCGAGCAGGTCCGTGCGGCCGAGGCGGCACTGATGGCGACCCTCCCGGAGGGCGCGCTGATGCAGCGGGCCGCGGCCGGCCTGGCCGCCGCCGTGCTCGACCTGCTCGGCACGGCGTACGGCCGCCGGGTGCTGCTCCTCGTCGGCTCCGGCGACAACGGCGGCGACGCGCTCCACGCCGGCGCGCGGCTCGCCCGGCGCGGCGTGACGGTCGAGGCCTGGCCGCTGTCCGACTCCGTGCACGAGCAGGGCCTGGCCGCGCTGCGCCGGGCCGGTGGGCGGGTCGTCGACGGCGTCCGCCACCGCCCCGACCTGGTGGTCGACGGCATCGTCGGGATCGGCGGCCGGCCCGGGCTGCGGCCGAACGCCGAGGCCGCGCTGGCAGCGGTGGAGGGCGTGCCCGTGGTCGCCGTGGACACGCCGTCCGGGGTCGACGTCGACACCGGCGAGGTCGACGGGCCGCACGTCAGCGCCGTCCTCACCGTCACGTTCGGCACGCACAAGGTGTGCCACCTCGTCGACCCGGCGGCGACCGCGGCCGGCGTCGTCCACCTCGTCGACATCGGCCTCGACCTGCCGCCCGCCGAGGTCGAGTCGCTCCAGCCCGCCGACGTCGCGGCCCTCCTGCCGCGGCCCGCGCCCGACGCGCACAAGTACACCCGCGGCGTGGTCGGCGTCCGCGCCGGGTCCGCGGAGTACCCCGGCGCCGGGCTGCTCAGCGTCGCCGGCGCGGCCAGCGGCCTGGTCGGGATGGTCCGGTACGTCGGCGACGACGCCGTGGCCGACCGGGTCCGGCAGGCGCACCCCGAGGTCGTCGGCGGGGGCCGGGTCCAGGCCTGGGTGGTCGGCTCCGGCGGCGGCGAGGGGGCGGGGGCCGCCCTCGAGGCGGCGCTCGCCGACCGGGTGCCCGTCGTGGTCGACGCGGACGCGCTGCCGTACGCCGACCGGGTCGCCGGCGTGCCGGCCGTGCTCACGCCGCACGCCGGGGAGCTGGCCCGGATGCTCGACGTGGACCGCGAGACCGTCGAGGCCGCCCCGCTGCGGCACGCGCGCCGGGCCGCCGAGCGGTTCTCCGCGGTCGTGCTGCTCAAGGGCCGGCACACCCTGGTCGCCCGCCCGGACGGCAGGGTGCGGGTCACCACCACCGGGACGCCCTGGCTGGCCACCGCGGGTGCGGGGGACGTGCTCGGCGGGCTGGTCGGGGCGCTGCTGGCCGCCGGGCTCTCCGACTTCGACGCCGCCTCGGTGGGTTCGTGGCTGCACGGTGCCGCGGCGACGCTCGCCGCGCGCGAGGGGCCGCTGACCGCCGGGGATGTGGCGCGCGCCATCCCGGCGGCGGTCCGTACCGTGCTGGCCGAGGCCTGAGTGGGAGAATCGGTCCCCATGACCGCGACCCCGCTCGCCGAGATCGTGGTCGACCTCGCCGCGATCCGGCACAACGTGCGGGTGCTCCGCGAGCACACCGGCGTCCCGGTCATCGCGGTGGTCAAGGCCGACGGCTACGGCCACGGCATGGCCGAGTCCGCCCGGGCCGCCCGGGAGGGGGGCGCGGACTGGCTGGCCGTGGCCACGCTCGACGAGGCGGTGGCCCTGCGCGCCGCCGGCGACGAGGGCCGGCTGCTGTGCTGGCTCGCCGCCCCGGGCGCGACGTACGACGAGGCGGTGGCCGCCGAAATCGACGTGACGGCGTACTCCGTGGCCGAGCTCGACGCGATCGCCGCCGCCGCGGACGCCGTCGGGCGGCCGGCCCGGGTCCAGGTCAAGGTCGACACCGGCCTCTCCCGCGGCGGGGTGCCGCCGGCGGACTGGGCCGAGGTGTTCGCGCGGGCCCGGGCGGGGGAGCAGGCCGGCAGCTGGCGGGTGACCGGCGTGTGGTCCCACCTGGCCTGCAGCGACGAGCCGGAGCACCCCGCCAACGAGCTCCAGGAGTCGCGCTTCACGGTGGCGCTCGCCGCCGCCGAGCAGGCCGGGCTGCGCCCGGAGGTGCGCCACCTCGCCAACTCCGCGGCCGCGATCCTCCGGCCGAGCTCCCGCTTCGACGCGGTCCGCTGCGGGATCGCCGTCTACGGGCTCGACCCGGCACCCGGGCGCACCCCGGACCTCGGCCTGGTCCCGGCGATGACCGCACGGGCCTCGCTGGTGATGGTCAAGGAGCTCGAGGCCGGCGACTCGGTGTCGTACGGCCACACCTGGACCGCCGACCGGCCCACGAGCGTGGGGCTGGTCCCGGTGGGGTACGGCGACGGCGTGCCCCGGGCCGCCAGCAACGCCGCCGAGGTGGCGGTCGCCGGCAAGCGCCGGCCGATCCGCGGCCGGGTGTGCATGGACCAGTTCGTGGTCGAGCTCGGCGGCGACCGGCCCGCCCTCGGCACCGAGGTGGTCCTCTTCGGGCCGCCGACCGACGGCACCCCCACGGCCCAGGACTGGGCGGAGGCGTGCGGCACCATCAACTACGAGATCGTCACCCGGATCGGAGGACGGATGACCCGCAGGTACGTCGACGAGGACGCCCGGTGAGCGCCGGTCGCTGGGTCCTGCGCGGCCTGGGCGCCGGCCTCGGCCTCGCCGCGGCCGGCACCGCGGTCGGCGTGCTCCGGCAGCAGCGGGCGATCAGCCGGCGCGCCGGGCAGGACGTGCCGTTCGGGTCCCTGCACTCCGACCCGCTGACGGTCGTCGCCGACGACGGCGTCAGCCTGCACGTCGAGGTCGACGACGTCCCCGCCGCGGAGCGGCCGCGCCGGCTGATGGGCCCGTCGGGTCCCGAGGTCACCGTCGTCTTCGTGCACGGCTACTGCCTCAACCTCGACTGCTGGCACTTCCAGCGGGCCGCCTACCGCGGCCTGGTCCGCACGGTGTACTACGACCAGCGCTCGCACGGGCGCTCCGGCCGGTCCGACCGGGCGCACGCGAACATCGACCAGCTCGGCAGCGACCTCAAGCACGTGATCGACACCGTGTCGCCCGACGGACCGGTCGTGGTCGTCGGCCACTCCATGGGTGGGATGGCGATCGTCGCGCTGGCCGAGCAGTTCCCCGAGATGATCGGCGACCGGGTGATCGGCGTGGGGCTGATCTCGACCACGGCCGGCGGGCTCGACCCGGGCCGGATCCTGCTCCCGATGGTGCCGACCCGGCTCACCGGCCGGGTCACCCACGGGGCCGTGGCCACCCTGCAGCGCGGCCACCGCACGGTCGACGCCGCCCGGCGGCTGGGCGCCGCGATCGCCCGGGTGGCCACCGACCGGTTCGCGTTCGGCGACCAGGTGCCGCCGGCGTACCTCTCGTTCGTCGACGAGATGCTCTCGGCCACCCCGTTCGAGGTGGTCGCCGACTTCTTCCCGAGCTTCGCGAGCCTGGACAAGTTCGACCACGTCGAGCGGCTGGGCGCGGTCCCGACCTCGATCGTGTGCGGCACCGCCGACAAGCTGACCTCGATCGGGCACTCGCGCAAGTTGCACTCGAGGATCCCGGGCTCCCGACTGCTGGAGTGCCAGGGCGCCGGCCACATGGTCATCCTCGAGCGGCACGACCAGGTCAACGCCGAGCTCGACCAGCTCATCAGCGCGGCCACGTCCCGCGCCGCCACCCGGTGACCGGGGCGGTGCAGGTCGAGATCCAGGCCGTCGGACCCGAGTCGGCGGCCACGGTCCGCGACGTCGTGCGGGCGGCGTTCGAGGCGCGTCCGCTGCTCGACCCGCCGCCGGCGGCGCTCACCGAGGACGTCGACGAGCTCGCCGACCTGCTCGGCAAGCGCGGCGGCCTGCTGGCCACGCTGGACGGGCGCCCGGTCGGCGCGCTGGTGCTCGACCCGATCGGCGGCACGATGTACCTGCGCCGGTTCGGCGTCCGCCCCGACGCGCAGGGCCACGGCATCGCCGCGCGGCTGATCGAGGCGGCCGTCGAGGCGTCCGCCGGGTACGACGACCTCACCGTCGTCGCCCGCGAGGAGCTGCCCGCGACGATCTCCTTCTGGGAGCGCCGGGGCTTCCGCGAGATCCGGCGGTACTCGCCGTTCGTCGAGCTGCGCCGCCCGCTGCGCACCTTCCTGTACGACGTGCCCGACGCCGAGTCGATGCGCGCGCTGGGCGCGGCGCTGGCCGAGCAGCTCGGCCCGGGCGACCTGGTGGTGCTGAGCGGCGAGCTGGGCGCAGGCAAGACGACGTTCGCCCAGGGCATCGGGGCCGGGCTCGGGGTCCGCGGCGAGGTCACCTCACCGACCTTCGTCATCGCCCGCGAGCACCCGCCGATCGGCGACGGACCGCCGCTGGTGCACGTGGACGCCTACCGGCTCGGCGGCATCGACGAGCTCGACGACCTCGACCTCGACACCTCGCTCGACGACGCGGTGACCGTCGTGGAGTGGGGCGAGGGCATCGCCGAGGGGCTCGCGGAGTCGCGGCTGGAGGTCCGGATCATCCGGGCGCTCGCCCATCCCGACGAGCACGCGGAGCTCGACCCGCGGCGGGTGCTGATGACCCCGATCGGGCCCCGGTGGTACGAGGCCGAGCTGCCGGACACGCACCGGCCGCCGCTGGCGCAGAAGGTCAACGAGAACCTCCTGCTCGACTTCCGGCGCTGCCCCGAGTCCGAGCTGGGCTCCCTCGACCCGTCGATCCCGCTCTGCCAGGCGCTGGTCGTCGCCCAGCACGACGGCCGGGTGCTGCTCGCCCGGGGCTCCTGGAGCGGCGAGTGGGAGCTGCCCGGCGGCGCGCTCGTCGACGACGAGCAGCCGCGCGAGGCCGCGGTCCGCGAGCTCGGCACGCTGGTCGGCGCCGACCTCCCCGACCTCGACCTCGTCGGCGTCGCCACCGTCCAGCTCGGCCACGAGCGGCGGATCGAGCTGATCGCGATCTTCTCCGCCGAGCTCGCCGAACCGGTCACCGGCGCGGACCTGGTCTGGTGGGACGAGGGGGAGGACCTCGACGACCTCTCGCCGATCGACGCCCACCTGGCCCGGGTGGCGCTGGGGCGGGCGTGAGACGCTCGGCCCGTGCTGCTCGCGTTCGACACCTCCTCGCCGACGATCAGCGTTGCGCTGCACGACGGCAGCGACGTGGTGACCGAGCACACCTCCGCGCGGGCGATGAAGCACGGTGAGCAGCTGGCGCCGCTGATCGAGACCGCGCTCGACGCCGCCGGCGTCGTCCGCCAGGACCTGACCGCGATCGCCGTCGGCGTCGGCCCCGGGCCGTTCACCGGGCTCCGGGTCGGGCTGGTCACCGCGCGCACGCTCGGCTACGTCCTCGAGCTGCCCGTCTACGGCGTCTGCTCGCTCGACGTGCTCGCGGTCGAGGCGGTCGACACCGGCGCCGTCGGCACGGACTTCGCGGTGGCCACCGACGCGCGCCGCAAGGAGGTCTACCTGGCGACGTACGACGCCCAGGGCCGGCGGCTCACCGGGCCGGTCGTCGACAAGCCGGCCGCCCTCGCCACCGGCGGCCCGGTGGTCGGCGAGGGCGCGGTGCTCTACCCGGAGGCGTTCCCCGCCGGCCTCGGACCGCGCCGGCCCAGCGCCGGCTGGCTGGCCCGGACGGTCACCGAGGAGCGGGCCGAGCTCCGGGACCCCGAGCCCCTCTACCTGCGCCGGCCCGACGCGGCCGCCGCCCACGCGCCGAAGAAGGTCCTGCGAGACGCCTCGTCCCTCGGCTCCTCGGGAGCCACCTCGTGATCAGGGAGGCCACCGCGGCGGACGCGGACGCGATCCACCGGCTCGAGGCCGAGTGCATGGGCCCGCTGGCGTGGTCGCGCACGCTCGTCGAGGCCGGCGTCTGCGGCGACGTGCCGACCGTGCACTACCTCGTCGTCGAGGAGGACGGTGAGGTCGTGGCCTACGCCGCCGCGAGCATCGTCGCCGACATCGCCGAGCTGCAGCGGATCGCCGTGCTCCCCGGGGCGCGGCGACGCGGGCACGCCCGGGCGCTGCTCGACGAGGTGCTGCGGCGGGCCCGCGAGGGCCGCGCCGACCGGCTCCTGCTCGAGGTGCGCGAGGGGAACCACGAGGCGCACGCGTTCTACGCCGCGACCGGCTTCGTCGAGGTCGACCGCCGGCCGCGCTACTACCGGGACGGCGCCACCGCGATCGTGATGCGCCGCGGACTGTCGGGAGGCTGCGGATGACCAGCCCGATGCGCGCCGACGCACCCCTGGTGCTCGGCATCGAGACGTCCTGCGACGAGACCGGCGTCGGGATCGTGCGCGGTCACGAGCTGCTCGCCGACGCCGTCGCCAGCAGCGTCGACGAGCACGCCCGGTTCGGCGGCGTGGTCCCGGAGGTGGCCAGCCGGGCGCACCTCGAGGCGATGGTGCCGACCATCGAGCGGGCCTGCGAGACCGCCGGCGTGGCGCTCCGCGACGTGGACGCGGTCGCGGTGACCAGCGGCCCGGGCCTCGCGGGGGCGCTTCTGGTGGGGGTCGCCTCCGCCAAGGCGCTCGCGCTGGGCCTCGGCAAGCCGCTGTACGGCGTCAACCACCTCGCCGCGCACGTGGCGGTGGACCAGCTCGAGCACGGCGCGCTGCCCGAGCCGTGCCTGGCGCTGCTGGTCAGCGGCGGTCACTCCAGCCTGCTCCGGGTCGCCGACGTGACCGGCGTGGTGGACCCGCTCGGGGCGACGATCGACGACGCGGCGGGGGAGGCCTTCGACAAGGTGGCTCGGCTGCTGGGGCTGCCGTTCCCCGGCGGGCCGCACATCGACCGGGCCGCGCGGGACGGTGACAGCGTCTACGTCGACTTCCCGCGCGGGCTGACCAGCCGCCGCGACCTCGAGCGGCACCGGTTCGACTTCTCGTTCTCCGGGCTCAAGACCGCGGTCGCGCGCTGGATCGAGGCCCGCGAGCGGGCGGGCGAGGCGGTGCCGGTGGCCGACGTGGCGGCCAGCTTCCAGGAGGCGGTCTGCGACGTGCTGGTCCGCAAGGCGCTGGACGCGGCGGTCACCGAGGGCATCGAGGACCTGCTGATCGGCGGCGGGGTCGCCGCGAACTCCCGGCTCCGCGCCATGGCCGAGGAGCGCGCGGCCCGCCACGGCGTCCGGGTCCGGGTGCCCCGCCCCGGGCTGTGCACCGACAACGGCGCGATGGTGGCCGCGCTCGGCGCCGAGATGGTCGCCCGCGACCGACCGGCCTCGCCCCTCGACCTCCCGGCCGACTCCAGCCTCCCGGTCACGTCGGTGCTCGCCTGACCGCCCCGGCCACCTGCCCCCGAAAAGACGCTGACCCGTCACGACGTGGGTGACGGGTCAGCAGTGAGCCGGGTCAGCTGAGGACGTCGGGGGCGGCGCCCTCGTCGTCGATCCAGTCCTCGCCGTCGTCGAAGAGGTCGCGCTTGACCTTCTTCTTCTCCTCGTCCTTCTTGCCCTTGCCGCGACCGGTGCCGACCCCGGCACCCGACCGTGCGCCGCGGCCCCCGCCCTTGGCGCCGTTGCCGCCGCGGCCGCCCCGGCCGACGGGGCTACCGGTGCCCGCGGCCCCGCGTCCGCCGGCCCCGCGGCCCACCGGGCTGCCGGGGGCGACCGTCGAGCCGCGACCCAGGGCGCCCGAGGTGCCGAGCCGACCGGTGGACCCGATCGGCCGGACACCGGTCGAGCTGATCGAGCCGGGCAGCGTGAGCCCGCCGCGGATGCCGCCCATCGCCAGGCCACCGAGGCCGACGCCGGCGGCGACGCCGCCGATGGTGCCCTTGCCGATGCCACCGGAGCCCGGGTTGTCCGAGCCGCCGGGCCCACCGGGTCCACCAGGGCCGTCGGGACCGCCGGGACCATCCGGGTCGCCCGGGACGTGCGGGATCGTCGGGTCCCACGGGCCGTCCTCGCCGCCGGGACCACCGGGGTCGCCCGGCACGTGCGGGTCCTCGTCCGTGGGGCCGCGCGGGTCGTCGGGGATGTGCGGCGGCCGGTCCGTGGGCAGCGGGCGGGGCCCCTGGGGGCTGCCCGGCGTCTCCACCGAGCCCGGGCCACCGCCGTCGTCCTTCTTCTTCGGCTCCGGGTCCGGCTCACCGTGGATCTTCTTCATCACCTCGGTGGAGTCCGCGAAGACCTCGTCGATCTTGTCGGCCCACAGCTTCGAGATCCGCTCCCGGGCGGCCACGGTGTTCTGGTAGTCCTTGACCTTCTGCTGGTGCTTCCGCTGCGCCTCGAGGTCGTCCTCGTCGAGCGGGCCCACCGGGCGCTTCCACGGGCCGGGAGCGTCCACGGCGGGGTGCTGTTGGTCCATCTGCGTGCGGGCGTCCTCGGCGTCCTTGAGCACCTGACCGGCGTTGGCCAGCGCCTCGGCGCCCTCGGAGAGCAGCCGAGCCCGCTCGTTGACCGACTTCGACGTGCGGCGGAACGCGGCGCCCATGGCCGGCCCGGTCCGGCCACCGATCTTCTTGTCCTTGTCGGCGGCCTGCTCGAGCGACCGGGCCACGTCCTGGAGCAGGTTGGCGCACCGGTGCCACTCGTTCGCGCCCTTCATCACGCCCTCGGGGCTGGCGCCGTGCAGCGCGGTCCGGAACCGGGATTCACTGGGTCCGTGAGCCATCAGTTCTCTCCGTCAGCGGGGATCGTGCACTGGTTGTCGTTGGAGAAGTCGTCCGGGGCCGCGCAGCTGTCCGCCTGGGACAACGTCGGCACCACGCCGTTCACCTTGCCGGTGATCCGGGTCTGGGAGGCGTGGGTGTCCTCGTCGACGAAGTCGATCTCCTTGTGGAACTTCTGCACGTTGGCCTGGTAGCCGCGCAGCCCGAGGGCCATGTCCTCCATCGCCTTGACCACGTGGCCGTGCGCCTTCGAGGTGTGGAAGCCGAGCTCGGCGCCGCGCGCGGAGGCGCCGAGGTGAGCGGTGTGGATCGTGCCCGGCTGGCCGTGCTTGAGGTCACCGGCGCTCTCCTCGAGGATCTCGACGATCTGCTTGATCGTCGACTCCTCGACGTCGAGTTCCTTGAGCTGGTCCGCGACCGCGCGGACCTCGGTGGGCAACATGCGTCGACTGCTCCTTGTGAAGGGTGGCTCTCGCTGCCCGGGCTGATACCCGCAGCGGTAGCGACCAAACCTCCGGCCCCGGGGCAATTCGCGAGGTCGCTATGGTCGTCGTCGTGTTCTCGGGACGAGTGGTCTGCGCGCACCTGCTCACCTGCGCGCTGCTGGGGCTGTCGCTGACCGGCTGCAACGACGACGACCCGAAGGCCGACGGCGGGCCGAGCAGCCCCTCGTCCTCCGCGACCCGCGAGGAGACGAACCCGACGCCGTCGGGCGACCCGTCCGGGTCGGGCAGCCCGACGTCCGACGTCCCGCCCGCCACGGGGCCGAGGCTGAGCCTCAAGGGTGCGTCCCTGCGGATGCCCGAGGGGTGGCACGTCTTCAACGACGAGTCCCAGATCGCGGTGGTCGGCGAGGACCCGGAGGACTTCCACACGATCGACCTGAGCGTCTTCCCCGCGCTCGACCAGAACGCGACGATCCAGGAGCTGGCCCGCGCGACGCAGAAGACGGGCGGCTACCCGCGCGGCTCGATCAAGCCGCCGACGACGCTGGCCGGCAAGCCCGCGTTCAACGTGGCCGGCATGGTCGGTGGGCGGTACACCGAGGAGTTCGGGCTGCTCCACCGCGGCGACATCATCGCGGTCGAGTTCGCGTTCTACGACGGCATCTCCAAGGCCGAGCGCGAGAGGCTGATGCAGTCGGTGCTGGCGACCGTCGAGCTGCCCTGACCGACGGTCAGCGCCCGCTGAGGAGGGCGTACGCCGAGGTGTACTCGTCCAGTCCCGGCTTCGGATCCAGGACCTGCTCGGTCCTCCCCCCGGGAGTGAGGCGGTGGACGCTCCAGGTGTTGGACTCGTAGTCGAGGTAGTTCACCAGAAGGGCGCCGGAGTCCTGCCACGCCGTGGTGGTGATCAGTCCCTCACCCGGGTCGAACCGGGCCAGCTCCTCGCCGGTGCCGGTGTCGAGGATCGCGGTCCAGGCGATCCCGGGGCCGTCGAGGTAGGGGTGCGTCGCCGCGACGTACCGGCCGTCGGGGGACAGGCTGAGCAGGGAGTAGTCGCAGCCGTCCCACAGGAAGGCACCGCTCGCCGAGTCGTAGACGCCCCAGCACGAGCCCTCGTCCGAGTACGACTGCTGAGCGGCCAGCAGCCCGTCGGCGGTCGCGTCCTGCACGCCGATCGCGTCGGGCACGGCCACCTCGCTCCGGCCGTCCTGGTGGTAGAGCCGGGGCTCCTCGAGGACGTCGTCGTCGACGTAGGCACGGCAGTCGCCGGCCGCGCAGTCGCCGGCCAGCGCCGTCACCTGCGAGTTGTCGGTCAGCCCGGTCGCCAGCGTCGTGGTCGCGCCGGACTCGTCGGCGGTCACGAGGTCGCCGTCCGACTCGATGTAGGCGACCGCGGTGTGCTCGTCGTTGGCGACCGGCCCGGAGACGATCTCGGTCGTCTGCGTCGGGGACACGTCCTCGCCGGTCACGTCGACGTAGAGCTGTCCGGTCTCGTCGTCGCTGCGCACGGCGAAGACGGTGCCGCCGACCCAGGTGCCGCCGAAGTAGTCCTCCTCGAGCCTCACCGTGGTGCCGTCCGGCAGGTGCGCGGTCCGGCCCTCGATGTAGCCGAACGAGCCCTTGTCCTCGGCGTGCTCCCGCCGGTTCTCGCCGTCCTTCTTCGCGACCGGCGGCTTGTCGCTGCTGTCGAGGAGGTCGGCGCCGCCGATGACAGCGACCGGCACGATCACCGCTGCGGCGGCCAGGACGCCTCCCGCCACCGCGATCCGGCGGTTGCGGCGGATCCGCCCTGCCCTGCCCTTGACCTGGTCGAGGGAGAGCGGCGCCTCGTGGAGGTCGCGCACGCGACGGTCGAAGGTGCGGCTCACCTCGGCCTCCCAGCGGTCGTTCGTCCGGTCGCTCACTGGACTACCTTCCTCGTGTCGGCGGTCCTGGACGGGCCGCTGATGCACCCCAGGTGCCGTCGGGTCACTGCCCTGCTCGCTCGACCCCTTGAGGTCCACGATGAGTTCTGCAGGGC
>Ga0164243_10011651_pt1 | contig 12523 bp, 13 predicted proteins | sample OricompcompostOP_FD_108781 | JGI IMG/M metagenome (GOLD analysis project Ga0164243, IMG submission 108781) | Organic Plus compost microbial communities from Emeryville, California, USA - Original compost - Organic plus compost (OP) | ecosystem: Engineered > Solid waste > Mixed feedstock >...
GGGCGAACTGCGCAAGAACGCCGTTGTGACCTGCGAAGTGACCGCCGTTACCGACGGTGGCCTCGAAGTCCGTCTCGTCGACCACGATCTGGAAAGCTTCATCAAGCGTTCGGATCTGTCGCGCGACCGCGACGAACAGCGTCCGGAACGCTTCACGGTCGGTCAGAAGGTTGACGCCCGCGTCATCGCCTTCGACAAGAAGACCCGCAAGCTGCAGGTCTCGATCAAGGCGCTTGAAATCGCTGAAGAAAAGGAAGCTGTCGCTCAGTACGGTTCGTCCGACTCCGGCGCTTCGCTCGGCGACATCCTCGGCGCCGCTCTGAAGAAGCAGGAAAAGAACTAATCTTTTCCGGTTTCGACCGAACATGGAAAAGCCCGCTTCTCGGCGGGCTTTTTCTTTTTCAGATTGCGCGAGCACCGATACGTGCAGCCAGAGCATTTCCAGCAAGTGTGAAACGGTTTGCGTTCGGAAATACCGGAAAATAGATGGAGCGGGCCCAACGATTCCGTTGGATCGGAACCGCTCCGACTCATCTCCAGTGAAATAGGAACCACTCCAGACGGACTGGCAACCTGGGTGCGTTTGGTTCGGCTTATCGCCACAGGCGCGATTGCTGTCGCCTTTGCGCGGCGGTTTTTAGTCACGTAAAAATTGTACCCGCTGTATTGGACATGCGCCTATTTCAAGAGAGACGCATAATATAACCGTCTTGAAGGAGATGGTTATGAAAAACCTAGTAATGGATGTACTGACGAGATTTGCCAATTGGTATGTTTCCAATTGCATGCCGCCGCATTATTACGAGAATGACTCCTATACAGATGAAGAGCTTCTGGCCATAGCTCATTCATCCTATTTCTGTTATTGGTTCTAGAGCGTATCTCCATCGGATTGAACCCAATCTTCGCTCTATTGTTTGCTTTTACCTGTGCCTTGTCCGAAAACCGTTGCACGTTTCAGGACGAGGCCAATTGTTTTTATCGCATTATCCGACGTCAACGCGCTTCGCGTCGCTGAAAATGCCCTAGTCTTTTTAACGTGTTTGATAAATCAGCGTGTTGAAGCACCGCTCATGTCGGGCTTTGTCTTTCGCCATGGGTCACGATGGCCGAAGAGGTTGTACCTCCCGTCCGAGAAATCATTCAGGTATCGGGCGAAGCATTCATCGCCACTTTCTCCAGTATTTCATCGCGCTGTTCTGCCGTCAGGTGATCGAGAAAGAGCACGCCGTTCATATGGTCGATCTCATGCTGGAAGCAGGTGGCCAGAATGCCATCGGCATCGATCCGCTTTTTTCGCCATTCAGGTCCGTATAGGAAACGGTAATCCGCGCAGGGCGCGAAACCGAGCCGCGATAGGCAGCCCCGACAGACAGGCAGCCCTCGTCATACGTGCTTTGCTCCTCCGAGGCGGCAATGATTTCGGGGTTGATGGCGATGATAGGCTTGGGCTCGCCATTGCGATATTCGACATCGATCGCGGTCATGCGCAGGAGCCTGCCAACCTGCACAGCGGCAATGCCTGCGCCCGACGATTCATACATGGTTTCGAGCATATCCTCCGCGAGTTGGCGGATTTCGCCATTGATGGTTTCGACAGGAAGGGACAGCTTGCGCAGGATTGGGTCGGGGATCATGGTAAGCGGCAACAGGGTCATGGCAATCTCTCACATATTGGCAAGCCCTATCGCACCATGTTCTAAAAGCCGCAACAATCGCAATTTTTGCGGAGTGCATTGGTGCCCGCGCCTGTGGCCTCAGGCAATGTTCAGCAGATGAATCAGCCCGAGGCTGATGAGGCCCAGCACAAGCAATGAGAGAATGGCGGTCAATGTCACGCGGCCACCGGCGGCTGCGACGGAACGCACATCCACGCCAAGCCCCAGCGCCGCCATCGAAACGATAGTGAGGATGGTCGAGGCAGACTGAATCGCGGGGAGGATCGATTCCGGTATCAGGTGCAGCGAATGCGATGCCATCATGCCGAGAAAGCCCAGAATGAACCATGGCACGAGCTGGAAGAAGCCGGGCTTGGCATTCGCATCCTTGTTACCGGCAAGAAGCGCGAGAACAAGAATGACGGGCCCCAGCATGAGCACGCGGACCAGTTTGACCAGCGTGCCGAGCTGCACGCTGACCGTCGCGACCGGCGCAGTGGCCGCCAGAACCTGCGGCACCGCATAAACGGTCAGCCCTGCCAGAACGCCATATTGCGTGTGCGACAACCCCAGCAGCGGCACCAGCAGCGGCAGGAGCAGCACAACGACAACACCAAGAATGGCGGTGAAGGCGATGGAAGCCGCCACATCCTCGCTACCCGCGCCGATGACCGGAGCAGTGGCGGCAATCGCCGAATTGCCGCAGATGGAATTGCCGCAGGCGACCAGAGCCGCCATGCGATGCGGCAGCTTCAACAGGCGACCGATCCCGTAGCTGAGCGTAATCGCCACGGCAACGACGCCCGCAATGCCGAAAATGAGCCCCGAGCCAGCAGCAACGACCGCGCTTGCGCTGATCGAAGCTCCGAGCAATACCACGGCAATCTCCAGCAGCAGCTTGGCGGAAAAGCCTATTCCCTTGTTGAACCGTGGGCCGGGCCGCAGAAACGTCCGCACGACCGTACCGAGCAGAATGGCGATAACCAGCGCTTCCAGCCATGCCCGCCCCGCATAATACTCCTCGATCTTTTCCAGCCCCAACGCCGCAGCGGTGACGGCAATACTCAAGGCGAGGCCCGGGAGGATGTTCTGGATTTTGGAGTATGTCATTTTGGCATTTCATCGGGAAAGAAAAATATTTTCCGATCAGATGCCTGATTTTCACTGTTCATTCCATTTCATTATATGGCATATTTCATTCGATAAAATCGAACGATTATTGCTATGACACTGGAACAACTGCGAATTTTCATAGAAGTGGCCGAGCGGGAGCACCTCACCCGAGCCTCGGAAGCCCTGCATCTGACCCCTTCGGCGGTCAGTTCAGCCATCCGCACGATGGAAGACCGCTACGGCGCGACCCTCTTCAACCGCATCGGCCGGCGCATTGAGTTGACCGGTGATGGACGCATGTTTCTGGATGAGGCGCGCGCCACGCTTGCCCGCGCGCGTTCCGCCGAGCGTATGCTGTCGGAACTTGGCGGCGGCAAGCGCGGCATTCTTGCCATCCATGCCAGCCAGACCATTGCAAGCTACTGGCTGCCGCCCTTTCTGGCGCGATTTCACGCTGCCTACCCCCTGATCGATGTGCGGCTGACGCTCGGAAACACGGAAAGCGTGACCCAGGCGACAGAGGAAGGCGTTGCCGATATCGGCCTCGTGGAAGGGGCGGTGCAGGCTCCGTCGCTATCGATCACCAAGGTTGCAAGCGATCAGCTCATTCTGGTGGCGCGTCCCGACCATGACTGGGCCTCTGGTGAGCGGCTGAACTGGGATCGGCTTTTTGAGGGAAAATGGATTTTGCGCGAGCAGGGATCTGGAACGCGCAGCGTTTTCGAGGATGCCATGCGCGCTTCCGGCTATAACCCTACGCGGCTCCATGTGGCGCTGGAACTACCCTCCAACGAAGCCATCTGTTCGGCGGTGCGCTCCGGCGATTATGTGACCGCCATATCGGAGCTTGTCGCGGCGCCGCATCTGACGGCGGGAACACTGGTAAAGGCGGATTTTCCCCTGCCCCGGCGTCAGTTCCTCATGCTTCAGCACAATGACCGCTACAGGACCAAAGCCTTGCAGGCATTTGCCGATCTCATTCAGCGAATCTGACGCAGCAATTCCGGTTGCGGGAAGCAAGTGGAAGCCATGCCGTTCCTGGCCTGCCACAGGCCGATGGAGCGGCGCGTCTTGAAGCCGGGCAACCCGTCCGGCTTGCCGACATCATAGCCCAGCGCCTGCATGCGCTTCTGCATTGCGCCAATATCGGAGCGATACATGGAGCCGACATCGCCCCATGCACGGCTGAAGTCGCCCGCGCCATAGGCGATGCGATCACCGACATGGCCGATAAAGAGCGCATAGAGATCGCTCATATTATAGTCCTTGAGCACATAGAAATTCGGGCTCACCACAAAGGCTGGCCCGTGGTGACCGGCAGGCATGAGCAGAAAACCCTCGCCCTTCAATTCATGGGCGGGAAACGGCTTGCCATTCACCCTGGTGACGCCGAGCTTCGCCCATTCGCCAATCGACTTGCCCTGATCCGGCCCTTCCAGCGAGCAGGAGACATTCTCCGGAACGTTGACCTCAAAGCCCCAGCCGCGCCCATTCTGCCAGCCATGCAGTTTCAGATAATTGGCGATGGAGGCGAGTGTATCGGGCACAGAATTCCAGATGTCGCGCTTGCCGTCGCCGTCGAAATCGACGGCGTGCTTGAGATAGGAGGTCGGCATGAATTGCGGCTGGCCGAGCGCGCCCGCCCAAGAGCTTTTCATGGCGCTTTCGTCGATATAGCCTTTCGAGGCGATTTCGAGCGCGGCGATCAGTTCCTTGCGGAACATGTCCTTGCGGGTCGCCATAAAGGCCTTTGTGCCGAGAACCTCATAGGCATTATAGGGAATTTTCACCGTGCCGAAGCCGGATTCGCGGCCCCATACGGCAAGCAGGATCGGCCCCGGAACGCCGTACTTCTGTTCGATGCGCTTCAGGAGGCTGGCATATTGGCCGTAGCGCGCCTGTCCGCCACTTGTGACGGCGCCTATCGTCTTGGCGTTAAAATATTTCCCGGGCGCGCCAAATTCCGCCTGCTTCTGCTCTTTTGGCGTCGAGGGCTTTTCGCCGGGAAGGACAAGATCGGGCAGTTTCCAATTGATCGAGACCCCGGCGAAAGCCTGATCGAACACCGCGCGGGACACACCTGCCGCCTTCGCTTCCGGCCAGAGATCTTTCTCCAGCCAATTGCGATACTGGCTTTCGATCTGTGCCTTCGAGGGCGCGGCGATGGCGGGGGAAATGACAAGACCGGCAAGCAGTGCGAGACCAATCTTCAGGCTACGCTTCCAATGTCCCGCTGCCATGCATGTCTCCAAACCTAGATTTGTTTTGTCGCATTATCCTGCGCAAAACCGTTTCACACTTTTGCTGGAAATGCTCTAAAGCGTTGTCCGTGCCCGTAACGCTGCGGCAAGCGTGCCTTCATCCAGATAGTCGAGTTCGCCGCCGACCGGAACGCCATGGGCAAGCCGTGTCACGCGCACATCGAAGCTCGACAACTGATCGGTGATGTAATGCGCGGTCGTCTGGCCTTCGACGGTGGCGTTGACCGCCAAAATCACTTCCCTGATTTCACCGGCTGCGACACGCTCCACCAGTCCCTTGATGTTGAGATCGTCCGGGCCGATGCCATCGAGCGGCGACAGGCGACCGCCGAGAACGTGATAGCGCACATTCATCGTACCGGCGCGCTCCAGCGCCCAGAGATCGGAAACATCCTCCACGACGATCAAGGTCGCCGGATCGCGGCGCTCATCAGTGCAGATCGTGCATGGATCGGACGTATCGACATTGCCGCAGCACGAACAGATGCGCACCTTTTCGGCAGCCTCCTGCATCGCGCCGCCAAGCGGCACCAGAAGCGCTTCCTTCTTCTTGATGAGATGCAGCGCCGCACGACGGGCCGAACGCGGCCCAAGCCCCGGCACGCGGGCCAGAAGCTGGATGAGACGTTCGATTTCAGGACCGGCTATTCGTTTGGACATCTTTTAAGGCAGTAAGGCAATAGGGCAGTAAGGCAATAGGAAAAATGGGCGGCGGCAATCCGGCAGATAAAACCATACTGCCCTACTGCCTTACTGCCCTAATCCCCTAGAACGGCAGCTTAAACCCCGGAGGAATCGGCAGGCCGGCGGTGAGCGACTGGGTCTTTTCGGCCATGGCCGCTTCGAGCTTGGCCTTGGCGTCGTTATGCGCCGCGATGATGAGGTCCTCAAGGATTTCCACCTCGTCTTCCTTCATCAGCGACGGGTCTATCTTCAGCGCCGACAGGGTGCCCTTGCCGGAAAGCGTGATCGTCACCAGCCCGCCGCCCGAAGACGCCGAGGCTTCCAGATTGGCGATCTCGTCCTGCATGGCCTTCATCTTGGCCTGCAATTCCTTCGCCTGCTTCATCATGCCCATCATGTCACGCATGGGTTTACTCCATCATTCCGTAGTTCAGTCGTCTTCAGACGGTACGTCCGGTCTTTCCGGTATTGCGTCGAGGTCGATATCCTCGTCGTCATTCTGTTCCGGCACGGCAATGCGTACGTCCGTAATCTTCGCGCCCGGAAAGGCTGCGAGAATGGCGGCCACATCGGGATCGGCGCGGGCGTCGGTCACCAGATTGTCGCGGCGCTCGGTTTCAGCCTCGGAAATGGTCTGTCCCGCCACATCGCGCGCGACGGTGACGATCCAGCGAATGCCGGTCCAGTTGAGGAGGCGCTGCGAAATATCGCTCGGCAGCGACTTCGGCGCATCGTCGGTCAGGCCGATTTCGAGACGTCCGGGCGCAATAGAAGCCAGACGCACACAGTTCTTGACCAGAATCTTGAACTGCATGTCGCGGTGCTTGTCGGCAAGGGCCACAACATCATGCAGGCTGTTGATCGGTACCGAGGGCTGCGGCGTGGATTCGACAGCCGGCTGCGCTGCCTGCACCGGCTGCGCCAGTTGTGCCGTGGTTTCCACGATACGCATGGCCGTGGCTGGCCCACCAGAAGCGGGCGCCATCGAAGATGCGCCAACCGCGTCAGTAGCGAAACGCGCTTCTGGCTGACCGCCGCCATTCGGGCGGGGACTGCCCGGCTGCGGGCGCGGCGCGGAAACCGAACCACTGTCGAGACCGCGGATTGCTTCATCCAGCGTCGGCAGATCGGCGGCATGGGCAAGGCGAATCAGCAGCATTTCCGCCGCCTGAACCGGCCTTGTTGCGGTGTCCACTTCCGCAATGCCCTTGAGCAGCATCTGCCATGTCCGCGACAGCACGCGCACCGAAAGTTTCTGCGCGAATTCACGGCCCCGCACGCGTTCGTCTTCCGACAGCGACACGTCTTCCGCCACGTCAGGGGTGAAACGCAGGCGCGTGACCAGATGGTTGAAATCGGCAAGATCGGTCAGCACAACTGAAGGATCTGCGCCGACATCATATTGGGCGCGAAATTCGGTCAGAGCGCCTGCAACGTCACCGCGCATCAGCATCTCGAACAGGTCGATGATGCGAGCGCGGTCGGCAAGGCCCAGCATGGAGCGCACGGCGTCCGCCGTGACGGTGCCAGCGCCATGCGCAATGGCCTGATCGAAGATCGATAGCGAATCGCGGGCCGAGCCTTCGCCTGCGCGGGCGATCATGGCCAGCGATGCGTCATCCACCTCGATCTGTTCGGCTTCCGCTATGCGGCGCAGATGGGCGGCAAGCGTGCCCGATTCGATACGGCGCAGGTCGAAACGCTGGCAGCGCGACAGAACCGTGATCGGTACTTTTCGGATTTCAGTGGTAGCAAAGATGAATTTGACGTGCGGCGGCGGCTCCTCCAGCGTCTTCAACAGGCCGTTGAAGGCGGCGGTGGAAAGCATGTGCACTTCGTCGATGATATAGACCTTGTAGCGCGCCGAAACCGGACGGTAGCGAACCTGCTCGATGATCTCGCGAATGTCATCGATGCCGGTATGCGAGGCGGCGTCCATCTCGATCACGTCGACATGGCGGCCTTCCATGATCGCCTGGCAGTTTTCGCCCTGCACGGAAAGGTCGATGGTCGGCTGGTCAACCGTATCGGTCTTGTAATTGAGCGCGCGCGCCAGAATGCGCGCCGTGGTGGTCTTGCCGACCCCGCGAACGCCAGTGAGCATCCAGGCCTGCGCGATGCGGCCCGTCTCGAACGCGTTCTTGAGCGTGCGTACCATCGGCTCCTGGCCGATAAGGTCGTTGAAATTCTGGGGGCGATACTTGCGGGCGAGAACGCGGTAGGCGCCATCAGCGGATTTTGTGTCCATGAGCTGCCCTTCCGTTCTCCATTCGCTTCTTTCTCAGCCGCCAGTTTGGACCGGACGCATGAGCGGCGTCAACCAAAGAGGCTGTCCATCAACAGTCGTCGGCGCGGTGAGAAGGGTGGGAGGCTGGCACGATGACCCGTGCCGTGGCTCGTTAGGGCTGCTTCCTTCCGGACCTGACCCGGTTGGCGAGTGGCTCGTCCACCACCAACCTCCCGGTCTGCATATCGTCAATCGTTGCGCAAAAAGCAAGCGCTGAACGAAAAAAAATGATAGGAATCGGCCTATGGGACAATTTGAACTTGATAAACGGCTCAATGCCGACACTTTTTCCGTCGCCAAGCTCGGCCTGTGCGAGCTTCGGCTGATGAATGACCGGCGCTGGCCTTGGCTGATCCTGGTGCCGCGCCGTCCTGATCTCGCCGAGATTCACGACATGACACCGCTCGACCAGACGATGCTGACCTTCGAGACCGGCATCGTTGCGCAGGCGCTCAAGTCGGCGACGGGCTGCGAAAAAATCAATACGGGCGCGCTCGGCAATATCGTGCGGCAATTGCATTTGCATGTGATCGCCCGCAACGAGGGCGATGCGGGCTGGCCCGGTCCCGTTTGGGGTTTTGGCACCCGCGAAGCCTACGACGAAAAAGACGCCGAAAAACTCATCTCCGCCATTCGCGCGGCGCTTTAGTTTGTTTTCGCGCGCATCTTTTCGGGATGCGTTTCGATCCCCCCAAAATCCTTTCCAGAGATAATCATGACTTTCCGTCTTTATGACCTGCCGGAAATCGAACCAAGCCGATCCGTCGGTTTTTCCGGCAACCGGATCGACCGCCAATCCGAAAAGCGGCAGGATGATTCGGCCTTCACGGCGCTGGAACTTCCCCAAACCCGAATCATGCTGCTGGGCGGCAACAGGCTGCTTCTCGACTATGCCGATGAGAAAGCGCCGCGCGCCTTGTTCCGCTTCGGCGAGGCGAAGGAATTTGCGCCGGACCTGCAGGAGCCTGTTCTGCTCGGGCTTCAGGACGGAATGCCGCTTGTGGCATTGACGACGCAGCTCGATCCGGAAGCGATGGAAGCGCCTTTCCGGATGCAGGACTATCGCAGCATCTATACGGAGGGGCTGGTGTCTGCCGAACTGCTTGGCGCGCTGGCGCAAGCAGCAGCACTCACCGCATGGCACGCCAATCACCGTTTCTGCGGACGATGCGGCACGAAAACCGAAATGCGCGCCGGCGGTGCCAAGCGGCAATGCCCGAATTGCGACGCGGAGCATTTTCCGCGTACCGATCCGGTGGCGATCATGCTGCCGGTGCGTGGCGAAAAATGCATTCTGGCCCGTGGGCCGCATTTTGCGCCCGGCTCCTATTCCTGTCTTGCGGGCTTTATCGAGCATGGCGAAACAATCGAGGCAGCCGTGCGCCGGGAAAGCGTGGAGGAAATGGGGCTCGCCATCGGCCGTGTCGCCTATCATGCGAGCCAGCCCTGGCCCTTCCCCTATTCGCTGATGATCGGCTGCCATGCCGAGGTTTTGAGCGACGATTTCACCATTGACCGCTCGGAGCTTGAAGACGGCCGCTGGTTCTCGAAGGCTGAAGTGCGCACCATGCTCGAAGGCACGCATGAAAACGGGCTGCGGGTGCCGCCATCGGGCGCCATCGCAACCCATCTGATCAAGGCCTGGGCCTACGACCCGAGCTGACTACTCAGCGGCAAGTAGCTGTGTGCCGCGAATATCGCTGCCCTGATAGACGCCGAGGATGCGGACTTCCTTCGTGAAGAAGCGCAGTTCTTCCAGCGCAAGCTTCAGATTGGCGTCTTCCGGATGTCCTTCGACATCGGCATAGAACTGCGTGGCGATGAAACGCCCGCCGATCTGGTAGCTTTCGAGCTTGGTCATGTTGATGCCATTGGTAGCAAAACCGCCCAGCGCCTTGTAGAGCGCTGCCGGGACGTTGCGCACGCGAAAGACAAAAGTCGTCACGATGCGCTCGCCGTTTTCGGGACGCGGCGCCCATTGGCTGTTCTTGGACAGGACCACGAAGCGGGTCACATTGTCTTCCGAATCCTCGACATTTTCTTCCAGGATATCGAGGCCATAAAGATCGGCCGCAAGGCGCGGCGCCAATGCCGCCATGGAGCGGTCCTTCATGTCGGCGACGAGGCGCGCAGCTCCTGCCGTATCGCCCGCGATGACGCCCTTCCAGCCATTCTGGCGGATGACGTTGCGGCACTGGCCGAGCGCGTGGACATGGCTGTGCACGGTCTTGATTTCCTCCCGTTTGACGCCCGGAAGCACCATGAGCTGGAAATGGATCGGCAGGAAATATTCGCCGACAATATGCATGTCGGCGAGCGGCAGCAGATAATGAATATCGGCGACGCGGCCGGCAAGCGTGTTCTCGATCGGGATCATCGCGAGATCGGCGGCGCCGGTTTCAACCGCGTTGAAGGCATCCTCGAAAGTCGGGCACGGCAAAGGCTCCATGTCGGGAAACATGTTGCGGCACGCCGTATCGGAATTTGCGCCCGCTTCACCCTGGAAGGAAATCCTGTTGGTTTTCATCGTGTCCATGCTTTCTCAATTGCCGCCAAACGACGGTGGTCAGATACCCTTTGCGACAAGAAGGCGCGCACGGTCAAGATCGGCCTGCGTGTCAACGCCGAGCGGCACCGTCTTCACCAGTTCCACATCGATGCGCATTCCAGCTTCGAGCGCCCGCAATTGCTCCAGTTTCTCGCGCTTTTCCAGCGGCGATGGCCCGAGCTTCACAAAGCGCTCCAGTGCCGAGCGGCGATAGGCGTAAAGGCCGATATGGTGATAGAGCGGACCTTCACCATAGGGCGCGGTTGCGCGAGTGAAATAGAGCGCGCGCAGGCGGCTGTTGCCTGCCAGCGGCGAGCCGACGATCTTCACCACGCTCGGATTGGTCTTTTCCGATTCTTCCTCGATTTCGACGCCGAGCGTCGCAATGTCGGCAGGTCCGTCTTCCAGCGGCAGAAGCGCGCGGCGGATGATGTCGGGATCAATGGTCGGCAGGTCCCCCTGAACGTTCACCACCGCATCGACCTCACCCGCGGGATCGACTTTCAAAAGCGCTTCATAGATGCGGTCCGAACCGGATTCGTGATCCTCCCGCGTCATTATGGCTTCGTGGCCATGCGCGGTCACGACCGAAAAAATCTCCTCGCTGTCGGTTGCAACCACCGTCCGGCCCAGCTTTGCGGCTGCGGCACGATCGGCCACATGAACGATCATCGGCTTGCCGCAAATATCGGCGAGCGGCTTGTTCGGCAGGCGCGTGGAGGCCATCCGTGCGGGAATCAGCGTGAGGGTCTTTAAGGTCTGCAGCATGATGGCCTCTTGAGAAGAAATAAGGTCGCGAACGCCTTGTACCGCGCTTCGCCGGTGCTGGAAATGCATCAAAAGTGTCAAAGAGTCACGGGTCCGGTCCCCTTTATTAGTGTTGCATCGCCCTGGCAAAAGACCTAGTTTCCGCCCGATGCCGGGGAGAGAATTGCGACCTTTATTAAAGGCTTGCATGCCGGCTAGGAGAGCGTTCTCGGGGAGAGCGTTTTGGTAGAGGGAGCGCTGACCGGCGATGAATTCAACCCGGACTAACAAGTTTATCATGGCTTTTCTGGCAACGGTTTTCGTTGTCATGACAACGGGCATCCTGTCCGATTCGCTGTTTCACTCGCCTGCGCCTGAAAAGCCGGGCTTTGCCATCGAAGCGGCGGAAGCCTCCACCGGTGAAGGAGGAGCTGCACCGGCCAAGGAAGAAGTTTCGATCGCAACCTTGCTGCAGTCTGCCGATCCGGCACGCGGTGAAGCCGTCTTCAAGCGTTGCGCGGCATGTCATACCGGTGAAAAGGGTGGCGCCAACAAGGTCGGTCCGCATCTGTGGGATGTCGTGAACCGCCCGGCTGCCTCCGTTGAAGGTTTTGGCTATTCGGCTGCGATGAAGGAATTCGGCGCTGCGGGCAACAAGTGGGACTTTGAGCATCTCAACAAGTTCCTGACCTCGCCGAAGGGTTTCATCAAGGGCACGGCCATGGGCTTTGCCGGCGACAAGAAAGACAATGAGCGCGCCGATCTGATCGCTTATCTGCGCACGCTGTCCGACAATCCGGCTCCGTTGCCAGCCGCCGATGCGGCACCTGCTGAAGGTGGCGATGCAAAGCCAGCCGAAGGCGAAAAGCCCGCTGAAGGCAATGCACCGGCAGGCGGGGAGCAGAAGCCTGCGGAACCGGCACCGGCGAATTAAGCCGACGACACGGAATGACGATCAAAGCCCGGCTCGCCGGGCTTTTTTCTTGCTCCCATCAAATTTATTGCCCGCATGCCTTTCTTCCTCCGCAAAAACCCATAAGACTTCATCCTAATATATCCGAAACAGAGACGGAGAAGGCTGGATGAGAGCTTTTTGGGCGGGTGCGTTCGCGGTGGCCATGCTTGCGGGCACGGTTTCAATGGTTCGCGCAAATGATGCGGAACCCCAATGGCGCTATTCTTCCAGCCTGCTTGGCGAGCCCAAATATCCAGCCGATTTCAAGCA